>Ga0265798_10011554_pt1 | contig 10747 bp, 8 predicted proteins | sample P3T30metagenome_FD_192430 | JGI IMG/M metagenome (GOLD analysis project Ga0265798, IMG submission 192430) | Plant litter microbial communities from East Loma Ridge, Irvine, California - P3 T30 | ecosystem: Environmental > Terrestrial > Plant litter > Unclassified | place: USA: California... | reverse complement strand
GCGGGAAGCTCGTAGACGAAGCGGTTCTGTGGGCGCATGCGGAACGACAGCACCACGCCAATGGCCAGCAGCACGATGCTGACCATGAACGGCAGCTGCCAGTTGCCGAACTTGTCGATCAGCAGTCCGGCGGCCACCGGGCTGATGATCGCGGCCATGGCCGATCCGGTGTTCATCATGCCACTGGCGGTACCGCAATGGTCCGGGGCGATGTCCATGGGAATCGCCCACATCGGCCCGATGGTCATCTCTGAGAAGAAGAACGCGATGGCCAGGCAAGCCAGCGAGACGTACATGTCGTGGGTGAACATCAGTGGCAGCAGGGCTACCAGGGTCAACGACAGGCAGATCGCAACCATCAGGCTGCGCGCCCGGTTGAGGTTGCCGGTGCGTTTGTAGATGCGGTCGCTGACGATGCCGCCCAGGGTGTCGCCAACCACGCCGCCGAAGAACACGGTCGAGGCGAATATAGCGGTGCTTTTCAGGTCCAGGCCCATGTTCATGAAGTACATGGGAACCCAGCTCAGCAGCAGCCACAAAGTCCAGCCATAGCAGAAATAGACGATGGTGACCGGGGCCATGCGCCGGAACAGTCGTCCCCAAGGCAGCTTGATGGTGTTCTTGGGCTTGGGCGCAGGCAGGGCGTCCAGCTCCTGCTGGGTGATGCGCGGGTGATCCTTGGGTTGTTCGGTGAACACCAGCGCCCACAGCGCGACCCAGACGAAACTGATACCGGCGCAGACATAGAACGACTCGCGCCAGCCGTAGGCCGCCATTACCGCGACCATCGCAGCCGGCGCCAGCGCGTTGCCCAGGCGGGCGAAGGCGTGGGTGATGCCTTGGGCGAAGCCGCGGTTCTCCTTGCCGACCCAGCGCGACATGGCCGCAGTGGCAGCGGGGAAGGTGGCGCCTTCGCCCAACCCCAGCAACACCCGCGCCACGATCAGGGAAACGAAGCCGCCAGCCATGCCGGTGAGCACCGTGGCGCTGGCCCAGATCAGCCCGCACACCACCAGGGTGCGCTTGGCGCCGAAACGGTCGCTGACCCAGCCGCCGATGATCTGGAACACCAGGTAGGGGTAGGCGAAGGCCGAGAAGACGATGCCGATCTCGGTCTTGGTGAGGTTGAATTCCTTGCCGAAACCGACCGCAGCGGTACTGACGTTGACCCGGTCCAGGTACGTGATGAAATACATGGCGCACAGCATGACCAGCACCATGGTAGTGGGGCGCAGATATAACCGCTTCATGTTCTATCTCCAGTTTCTTATTGTTTACGCCCGCAGGCGTTGATTCGGGATAGTCAGTCGCATCGGGCGCAGCCAGGGGCAGCGCCGGTGATTCACTCGCGGCGCAGGGGCACGTGCTGCCCGCCCAGGTAATCCATGGCGGCGAGCACGCCGCTGGCGTCCAGTTTGACCCCGGCCATCTGCAAGCCCATTTCGCAACCACTCAGGGTGGCCATCAAGGTCAGGTCGTTGCAGTCGCCCAAGTGGCCGATGCGGAACATGCGCCCCTTGAGCTTGCCCAGGCCGGTGCCCAGCGACATGTCGAAGCGCTCGTAGATGGTCTTGCGCACCTGGTCGGCGTCGACGCCTTCGGGCGTCATCACACCCGTGAGTACCGGGCTGTAGACACTGGGATCGGCGCACTGGATGGGCAGGCCCCAGGCCTGCACGGCGGTACGGCAGGCCTGGGCCAGGCGTTGGTGGCGGGCGAAGACATTGTCCAGGCCTTCGCCGAGAATCATGTCCAGTGCCTCGGAAAGGCCATAGAGCAGGTTGGTATTGGGCGTGTAGGGCCAGTAGCCGGTCTTGTTCATCTCGATGATGTCATCCCAGGCCCAGAAGCTGCGCGGCAGGCCACCGCGCTGGCTGGCTTCGATGGCCTTGGGCGAGAGCGCGTTGAAGCTTATGCCGGGAGGCAGCATGAGGCCTTTCTGCGAGCCGGAGATGGTCACGTCCACGCCCCATTCGTCATGGCGATAATCAGCCGAGGCGAGCCCGGAGATGGTGTCCACCAGCAACAGGGCAGGGTGCCCGGCGGCATCAATGGCCCGTCGTACGGCAGGAATGTCGGAAGTCACTCCGGTGCTGGTTTCGTTGTGCACCACGCACACCGCCTTGATCCGGTGCTCGCTGTCCTGTTCCAGGCGCGCCTGGATCATGTCTGCACGCACGCCGCCGCGCCAGCCTTCGATGACTGGCAGGCCGATGAATTCGGGCTTGAGCCCCAGGCTGATGGCCATCTTCTGCCACAGGCTGGCGAAATGGCCTGTTTCGAACATCAGCACCTCGTCGCCTGCGCTCAACGTGTTGCACAGTGCCGCTTCCCACGCACCGGTGCCTGAAGCGGGGTAGATGATCACCGGGTGGCGGGTCTTGAAGATCTGCTGAATGCCTTCGAGCACCTTGAGGCCCAGTTCACCGAACTCGGGGCCGCGGTGATCGATGGTCGGGTAGCTCATGGCGCGCAGGATACGATCGGGTACCGGGCTGGGGCCCGGGATCTGCAGAAAATGGCGGCCGGCAGGATGGAAGTCGAGCTTGAGCATGGGTCAACCCTTTGTTGTTGTATTTTGAATGCAAAATTACATTAGCAGTTGGGGGCGCTGTGTCAAACCACTCAATTGCGCTAATATCCGCCTAGATTTGCGCTTTTTAGAATAAGAAAAGCTCGCGTTAACCCATCGCTACAAGGAGTTTGCATGCAGTCTTCGTCAATGGCCGCCCCGGCCACGCCCGCGCTGCAATTGCCACGTCTCGAACGGCAGCGTCTGCACGACACCGTGGTAGAGCATTTGCGTGGATTCATCACCGAGGGGGTGCTGCCGCCCGGTACCAAGCTGAACGAGCGCGAGTTGTGTGAGACGTTGGGTATTTCACGCACGCCTCTGCGCGAGGCGCTGAAGGTGCTGGCCGGGGAAGGCCTGATCGAAATCAACCCGAACCGCGGAGCCAGCGTCGCGCGCATGAGCGAATTGGAAATTCGCGAGGCATTCGAGCTGATGAGTGGCCTGGAAGCCTTTGCCGGAGAGCTGGCGTGCGAGCGCATCACCGATGCGGAGCTGGAGCAGATCAAGGCTTTGCACAATGCCATGGTGGTGAGCAAGAGCCAGCATGACCTGGTGGGTTACTACCAGCGCAACCGCGCCATCCACGACCTGATCAACCTGGCGTCACGCAACTCGGCGCTGCGCCAGATGTACCTCACGGTGAACCGCCGCCTGCAGGCGTTGCGGTTCCTGTCCAACCAGCAGGCACCCAAGTGGGATCGCGCCCTGCACGACCATGAACAGATGATCGAAGCCCTCCAGGCTCGCGACGGCAAGCGCCTGAGCGCGATCCTGCGCCAGCATTTGCTGGAAAAGCGCGACGCCATCATGCTTCTGGTACAAACCACCCGGCCCTGATCTGCGACGCTCGCTTCGCAGTCACTGACGCTCACACGGATACAGGGTCGGGTTCTGGATTCGCCTGCGTGGGTCAGCGCAAGCTCAGCGGGATGTTCAGATCCCTGATGCGGTGGGCGGTATCGGCACCGACCGTGCCGGCCACGAACGCCGACTCGCGGGTCGTGCCGTTTTTACTGGGCGCTTGCACGTCCAGGGCTGCCAGTGGCAAACCCGTCGGGGCTTGCCAGCTCGACCGTCGCGGCGGAATGTAGCCATGGTAATGGCTGCGTATCGCATCGCTGTCCAACACCGGCGTGTCCTTGAACGATGCCATGCTGCCGGCAATCGTCAAGCGACCCGCTGCGTTGACCGAAGCGGCATGGGTGGCCAATCGCAACGCCGAGATGTCTATATCGCCGCCCGCTTTCATGGCGAAGCCGTTATGCACACGGTCCGTCACGTGCGTACGAGCATTACCGTTGGTTGACACGAAATGATACTCAGGCAGATCGTTGTCCAACCATATCGCCCGGTTGCGCGGTCCCGCAGGCTCCAGGCTGGCGGTAAGCTGGATATCGCTGGCCTGCAGCTTGATGTCCCCCTTGCTGCCCAGCTCCGAGCCAGCCACGTCGAGCATCGTGCCCGCAGTGACCTGCACGGTGTCACCGGCCAGCGTGCTGCGCGCCTGGGATTCCTTGAAGCCTGTACGGTTCCAGGGGCGTTGCGATGCACCGGCCATTGGGCTCCAATGCGACCCACTGAGGGTGAAGCCTTCCGTTTCGCCGATGCCGCTTATCCAGACGTTGTCCTGGGCGTCGAGGGTCAGGGCAGTGCCTGCCAACAGGTGGGAGCCCGCGATGGAAATGTCACCGTCTCTGAAGGTCGACCGACGCGCGCGCAGTGCCAGTGTGCCGCTGGCTGCCAGCACGCTGGGGCTGATAGCTGTAGACGTGCGATCGAAGCCACGCGCTGCCTGTGCGGCGCTCGGACGCGCACCTTCGAGATGCATGCGCGCGCTGGAACCCTCGATGGCGATGTTGCCCTGGCTGTGCAGACCCACACTTGCTGCCGACAGCCTGCTGCCGCTGATGGAGATGTCCGTGCCCCGGATCGACAGCTCGCCGTCGAGGGCATTCAGCTGCGTTGGCAACTGATACGCATGGGTGCGCGCGGCCTCATGGGCGCGGGTCTCGGTCAAGGTCACGCGCCGTACATCGGCACCTTGGCTCGACGCGCTGCGCAGCTCCAGTCCAGCGATGTGCGTGGCCCCCGACCCGCCGATGTGCAGCGAATGGCTCGCATCGATTCTTGCACCCACCAGCCTGGCGCTGGGGAGTGTGACCGAGCCGCCGCTGATATGGCTGGTGTTGGCTCGCTCGACGTAGGTAGAGGCGTTGTCTTCAGGGCTTTCGGACGAAGCGAGCCGAACGCTGCGCGCGTGTGTGTCCAGCTCCGCCCCGACCTCGACGCCTCCGCGCACCGTGTAGATCCCGACGTGCTCCGGTCCAGCGATACGGCTGGCAGCGATGTCGATGCCATTGACACCGTCCAGGCGCACCCGCCCCTGAGCGATCAGGTCATTGCCTACATGGCGCAGCGTGCGTTCGGTGACGTGAGCGTCGGCTTCCCCCTGCGCCAGGGTGAACCAGTGATCCTCGGCATGCGCCGGTCGCTGTGTTTCGGTCTGGTGAGCGAGGGCGTCCAGCTTCAGGCGCGCACCTGAACGTGCGTCGATGTGTCGACCCGTGACCGCCAGCGACGTCAGCGTCAAGTCACTTGCGGCTGACAGGCTCACGTCCTCGTCACCCGCGTCGAGCGTGGCCTGGGCGGGCTCGCCGTTCTGGCGGGCAGTGGAACTGATCGCCAGCGCCCCGGCCGACGCGATCTGGATACCTTGGGCGGCGTGCATGCCAGTGATGCCCATGTTCACGCCGGCACCGGCCTGGGTGCTGATGACCTTGATGCGCCGGGCGTGCATGGCGCCCAGCAGGTTGGCGTCGACCGCCGTCTGCGTCGGTGCAGTGTCGGTGCTGGCCAGCGTTCGCGCATCGACCTGCTGGCGACCCATCAGCAAGCTCAAATCGCCACCCGCCGTCATGTCGCCGCTGACCATCACGCTGGGTGCGATCAATTGTACGGAGCCGGCGCCAACGTTCACGCCAGCTTGGCCGACCACCAGGCGCTGCTGCGAATCACGCGTGTCATAGCGCGCGATCGCGCCGTCTGCCAGCACCGCTGTGCCCACCACGTAAGTCGCCGTGTCGTGTTGACCCAAGGCCAGGTGGGCGCCATTGAGCTCGATGCCATTGGGGTTGCTCAACACGTAGTCGGCGGCCTGGCCGAAGATGACTTGCTCGCCGTCGATACGGGAGCCACGCGTGCCCACCACTTCGTTGAGAATGGTGCGAGCGGCGACATCGACCAACTGCGGGTTGGCTGCAACCGTGATATCGAGCCCGCCAACACTGGCTTGTCCTGCGGCCAGGCTGTTGTTCAATACCACACCGGCCGCGCCAACGTTGTAGTCCTGCCAACGGTTGTGGGAAAGACCCTGGGCATTGGGTGCAACGATGGCAATCACCGGTGCGTGCGTTTGGCTGTCGACCAAGGCGGTGCCCATCGGGCCATCGATTGCCACCAATCCGGTGGCCATGGCAGGTTCGAGGGCCGTCAGCAGGGCCATGGAGATGGCCATGCCGAGCGTGTGTCGGGTCAAGGAAGGGGTGCTGCAGGCTGCTGGTTGCACGTGGATGCTCCTCTCGGGGGCTGGGAAACATGGGCAAGCGGCGGGAAGAATCCGCCGTCGGCCACTCTAGAGAGGAGGGGGACCGGTAATGAGTGCAGGAAGGATCCTTGTGCTGTAGGACGTGTCTGTCAGATACAACGTCAGCGGCCGACGGTGCCAGTTGGCTCGGGACCGGCACCGAGCAGGGTCCAGCCCGTCAGCCGAGATTGAACTCCACCCGCTCCGGTACCCGATTCATCAATACCCGGCCGCCGCGAATCGACACCCGCGCCTTGGCCTGTTGGCGCACCGCTTCATAGTCGCTCTCGGCGCCCAGGATCACCATGTTGGCCGGGCGGCCCACGGCGATGCCATAGCGTTCGCCCAGGTTCAGCGCGCGGGCGCTGTTGTCGGTGACCAGGTCGAGCGAGCGCTGCAGGTCTTCGAAGCCCATCATGTGACAGATGTGCAGGCCCGCATCCAGGACCCGCAGGATATTGCCGTTGCCCAGCGGGTACCACGGGTCCTTGATGGAGTCCTGGCCGAAGCAGACATTCATGCCCGCCCGATCCAGCTCGGCTACGCGGGTCACGCCGCGGCGCTTGGGAAAGGTATCGAAACGCCCCTGCAGGTGAATGCTTTCGGTCGGGCAGGACACGAAGCTGATCCCCGACTGTTTGAGCAGGCGGAACAGTTTCGAGCAATAGGCGTTGTCGTACGAGCCCATCGCCGTGGTGTGGCTGGCCGTGACCCGGCTGCCCATGCCACGCACGCGAGCTTGTTCGGCGAGTACTTCGAGAAACCGTGAATGCGGATCATCGGTCTCGTCGCAATGCACGTCCACCAGGCAACCGGTGCGCTCGGCCAGGTCCATGAGGAAGCTGATCGAGCTGACGCCCTGCTCTCGAGTGTTCTCGAAGTGCGGAATTCCGCCCACCACGTCGGCGCCCATGGCAACTGCGCGCTCCATCAGCTGGCGGCCATCAGGGTAGGACTCGATACCTTCCTGGGGAAACGCCACGATCTGCAGATCGATCAGGTGGCGCGCTTCTTCGCGCACTTCGAGCATGGCCTTGAGCGCGCCCAGGGTCGGGTCGGTCACATCGATGTGCGTGCGTACGTGCTGGATGCCGTGTTCGGCGAGCATGCCGATGGTGGTCAGGGCGCGCTGTTTGGTGTCTTCGTGGGTGATGCTCGCCTTGCGTTGGCCCCAGCGTTCGATGCCTTCGAACAGGGTGCCGCTCATGTTCCATTGCGGATCACCGGCCGTGAGGGTGGCGTCCAGGTGAATGTGCGGCTCGACCAGCGGCGCTATCAACAATTGCCCCTGTGCGTCGATGTCATCCCCATGAGCCTGGACCCTGTTGGTTTGTGCCTGGACCGCCGCTATACGGGCACCGCTGCAGGTGACGGTGTGGAGGCCTTCGGTCTTGCGCAACCTGGCGTTGATGATCTTCATGGGGGCACCCTTTGTGTAAAAGCCGATGACCAATGTTGCCATAGTTGTCCGCAAGCCCCCGGAAAAACCTCGGGCGATGTGCGGCCGCGGGTCAGGCCGGCGCGGTGAACAGCTCGCGGCGTGCACCTTCGGTGATGGCCACGATGCCAGGGTGCTTGACCTTGCGCTCTACCGAAATCACGTAGAAAGACTCGGTGACGGCTTCGGTCTGCCCGATCAGCCGCACTTGGTACTGGGTCATGATTTCATCGGCAATCACACTGGGCGCGATGAAGATGCCGCTGCCCGACTGTCCGAAGGCCTGCATCAGTGCACTGTCGTCGAACTCGCCGACCACCCGCGGCAGCAGCCCTTGATCGCCGAACCAGCGCATCAGCCGGCTGCGCAGCACGCTTTCCTGGCCGGGAATCAGCAGCGGTGCACCGTGCAGGCACTGCGGAAAATCGCCGCCATGGCGTGCGGCCAACTGCTCGGTGGCGAAGAAGCTGATGCCGCATTCGCCCAGCTTCTGGCTGTAGCCCTTGATGTCCAGGTGTGATGGCATCGGACTGTCGGAGATGACCATGTCCAGACGCTGGATCGCCAGATCGGCCAGCAGCCGCTCCAGCTTGTCTTCCCGGCAGGTGATGCGCAGGGGTTCGCTCAGTTCCATGGTCGGTGCAATCAGCCGATAGACGATCGACTTGGGCACCACGTCGGCCACGCCCACCCGAAAAGGAATCTGTTCCTCATCGGGTTGGGTCCGCAGCACCGCCTCCAGTTCTCCGCCAATCTGGAACATGCGTTCGGCGTAGGGCAGGGCCTGGCGACCCGCCTCGGTGAGCTCAAGGTGCCTGCCAACACGCCGAAACAATTTCACACAGAACGTTTCTTCAAGCAGGCTGATCTGACCGCTAATGGTTTGTGCGGTGAGGTTGAGTTGCTCACTGGCACGCACGATGCTCCCGGTGCGCGCAACGACCCAGAAATAGTGAAGCTGACGATAATTGAGCACGGCGACCTACACTTCGTAAAAACCGAAGTGTAACTGGTAAAAATACGAATTTTCCAGAGGTGTCCGTGTCTCTAGAATGCCTCGCTAGCAAAGAGCCAGTAGTTGGGGCTTGCTAGCGTGCGCGGCACCAGCCGAGCCTCTCCAGACATTCAGCGAACCGTGATAAGGGCAGGAACGATACATGGAATACCTACTGGAACTGGCTTCAAGCCCCACCGCCTGGGTGGCATTGGTGACCCTGGTGATCATGGAAGTCGTGCTGGGCATCGACAACCTGATATTCATCTCGATTCTGACCAACAAGCTGCCCAAGGAAATTCAGGCCAAGGCACGCCGTATCGGTATCAGCATGGCGCTGATCCTGCGTCTGGGCCTGCTGAGTACCGTGGCGTACATCGTGCAACTGACCGAGCCGGTTTTCTCCGTGCTGGATCACTGGTTCTCGTGGAAGGACGTCATCCTGATCGCCGGTGGCTTGTTCCTGCTGTGGAAAGCGACCAAGGAGATCCACCACACCGTGGATCCGGTCGATCAGGAAGAGGCGAAGATCGGCGACAAGGTAAGCATGAGCTTCGCCTCGGCGATCGGTCAGATCCTGGTGCTGGACCTGGTGTTCTCCATCGACAGCATCATCACCGCCGTGGGCATGACCGAGCACTTGCCGATCATGATCATCGCCGTGGTCAGCGCCGTCATCGTGATGCTGGTGGCCGCAGAGCCTCTGGCCAAGTTCATCAACGACAACCCTACGGTGGTCATGCTGGCCCTGGGCTTCTTGATCATGATCGGCATGACGCTGATCGCCGAAGGCTTCGGTGCACACGTGCCCAAAGGCTATATCTACGCAGCGATGGCTTTCTCGGCGACGATCGAGGGCTTGAACATGTGGTCGCGAAGGTCCAAGCAGCGCAAGCTGGCGGCCAATCGCGAAGCGTAAAGGCGGCAGACAAAGCGAGGGGGCATGGATGCCCCCTTTTTTTCGCCTTGGATTTTTCGCTGGCTTGACGTTCCGGACGGACGGGTCAGACGTGCTGAGGCGTCCCGGTGCGACGGGGTGCGGCCGGCGCAGAGCACTTGGCTGCTCGAGGCTGCGGCTGCGCGTGCTGGTGGCGGCGAGCGATTCGCAGCACCCCCCAGAGCATGGCGGCCGCTACGGCCATCCAGCCGGCAATCAGGCTGAAGATTATCATTGCAAGGCTCATCACTACCTCCATTGCTTTCGCGTCTTCTAGGTCACGTAATAGATGACCTTGAGGGTTTGCGGGCGTTTCAACCTATTGACGAAAGGTCATTTGCGTGCATCGGCCGGGCCTGTGCAGCCGTCCATTGTTCAGCCGCTATACCGCTGGCTGCGGGAAATCTATGATGGCCGTTCCGGCGTCACAGTGTGTGTCGCCACGGAGCAAGGGAATACGATGCAGCCCAGATCTAACGTCGTGGCCGGTCTACTGCTGGCGTGCAGCCTGGTAGCAGGCCTGGCCGGTTGCGCAAGCAACAACGGGCCGGCACTGCCTGGGCTGGCGGACCGAGTGGAGCTCAACGGTGTACCGTTCTATCGGGGCAACGCCAATCAAAGCGGCTCGATGGTGCTGGCCAGCATGCTCTCGCAACAAGGCATTACCATTACACCCGGGTTGCTCGATCCGGCGCTGAAACTGCCCGGTGAAACCGATCGCCTGCAGCAGAACATCACGCAGGTCGCCCGCGAGTATGGCTTGCTGGTGTATGCGCTCGATCCGCAGCTCAACGCGTTGCTGACTCAGGTGGCGGCGGGTAACCCGGTGTTGCTGCGCTACAGCGAGGGCTCGGCGTTCTGGTCGCAACCGCGGTATGCCTTGTTGGTGGGCTATGACCGATTCAAACGGCACGTTTTGCTGCGCTCGGGGATGAACCGACGTCTGACGATGGATTTCGACAGCTTCGATTCGGCGTGGAAGAGCGCCGGTGCCTGGGCCATTCTGGTTCAGCAACCCAACCAGTTGCCGGCCAAGGTCGACCGCCAGCGCTGGCTGGACGCCGCTGGCGAAACCGCCGCAGCCGGCCAGGAACCCGCCGCAGCCCGCGCCCGCAAAGCGCTCGGCTCCTGAACGCTTCCGCCGTAGGAGCGGTCATCGGCCGCGAAAGGGGTTGTCGAGGTGTATCAGGTAAAGCGCCTATACCGCCGACGCGGCTTGC
>Ga0265798_10011549_pt1 | contig 10751 bp, 7 predicted proteins | sample P3T30metagenome_FD_192430 | JGI IMG/M metagenome (GOLD analysis project Ga0265798, IMG submission 192430) | Plant litter microbial communities from East Loma Ridge, Irvine, California - P3 T30 | ecosystem: Environmental > Terrestrial > Plant litter > Unclassified | place: USA: California... | reverse complement strand
TCGACGAACCGTAAGTCTCTTCGGTTCTTGGCGATGTTTTGCATCGTTTCGAACGTCTAGTCTTCGCCCGACAGAAGCAGGACTCGTCCGCGCACCTCTCGCCGCCCCGCCTCCAGGGCCTTCAGGTGCCGGAAGTAGATCTACAGGGGCTCGACATGGTCGGCGGTCACCGCGAATCTGACCACGCGTTATGCTTCTTCCGCGCGCGGGTACGGCAGGTACGGCAAGACTTCGCGTCGACGCTGGTTTCGATGAGCGTCAGGGTTAACCCTGGATCGAGCGTCCGTTCGGGGAACTCACGGATTTCCACATCCGGGATCGAGGACGCGATCGCCCACAGGGCGGCAACGGCCCTGGCTCCGTTGGCGGACAGCGCAAGTGCTCCGGCCTATAGGCTGTGGCGTGTCATCATCATCGGTGAGCCGCGATACTCGAGGAGGAGATGGCGCTCGATCGGTTGATTATCGCTGTCCAGGCGATTTGACCGCGCGACGATGCAGCGAGCCACTGCAAGCCCTTCTCAGCCGAGCTGTCGCCAGACCTTCCGTCCGCGGTAGACTTGGAAGTTCGCCCCATACACCCGTGGATCTCGACCTTGAGCGCTGAAGCGCTGCGGGCATCGGCCGGCAGCTTGCCGGGATCATCTCGCCGTGCGGCATGTGCGTGGTACGACGACGAGGTGATCGGCAGCACTCTGCAGATCGGCTTCCTCCCGATTCTGTCGAGACACAATCCTATAGACGCACCGATGGTCGCCGATGAAGACGATCATCGCTGGAATAGACGGGCGAGCTCCGCCTGAGCAGAATACGCGCTTGCCTTGCGCAGTATCTCGTTGGCCTGCCGAAGTTCGTGGTTCTCGCGTTCCAGAACTTCGACCCGCTAACGCACATCCGCGCTCGGCTCGATGCGCTGGCCTCTGTCACGCTCGGACTGTCGAACACAACTGTGCAGCGCATCGCCCGAGCAGCCGATCTCGGCCGCGATCGAATGCATCCTCGCACGTCAATGGAATAGGGCGGGCTTCATTTCGTCATGGGTTCATTCCCAAGAGTTGGAGCCTCCGGTAAACCCACAGCGTTTCAGTCCAACAGGCTTTGAAACTCTCGCTCGGAGCGCATCAATTCTGACCGCCGCGGATGAGAACGCAGCGCGGCGTTAACCCACGCGACAGCCAAGGAGGCGAACTTTTGAACGGGACGACGTAGCAGAGCCTATTGAAGATAAGCGACGAACATCTCGGCCACGGCGCGCGCCGCATAGCGCGTCGGACTTTCACCCTGCCAGACCGGGAAAGCTTCGATGACCCGTCTTCCACCCAGGATCCGCGCGACCTCGTCGGCCATCAGACCTTCGTCGAGTGCGCTCGCCAAAGCTGCACGCTCGTGTGTGTAATGGTGCGTGCTACCGATGGCAGCAGCCAATTCAGGGTAGGCAATACTCAGCGGGGGAGCAGCTTTACCGGATGACGCTAAATACGGTCTGATGTTCGTGGTCATGGCGGATCGTCTCCAATGTATCATTACGAATTTGCATCGGCTTGATAATCCGACAACACGACGCCAAAGGCGACTGTCCTGTAATGATCTCCGATGACCGCACGTACATTTCTACCTCCTAGCGGCAACCATGCTGGTCCCCTGAACGAGGATTTATACTACTGAACAGATCTGAAATGTGCTCCCAATTATCTACCTTCGCGCAATGCGAAAGCGTCGGTGGATCGCCATACAGGAGAAGGGATCGGTTTCGGACGGGACGGCTGGAACGCTATCCGTCGTACGTGTGGTGGGAGGCCAAATCCAGTAGACCGAAAACCTGCAGGGAGAGGCGGACAGCGTCGTCTTGAGGGCTCATCGTTTGAAAGCATTGCGTGGAACCGCTTTACGCCATCACGTCATCATGTCTGGGACGGTTTGGTCGGGGCGTCGTCGGTCCTCTGAATGCAGGTCCGAGGATGACGCGGCTTGACCTGACGGATGCGGAACGAGTGGTGATCGAACCGCATCTGCCGATAAGCGTACGCGGTAAGGAGCGGGTGGACGACCGGGGAGAGATCAATGGGATCTTCTGGCGGCTGCGCACGGGCGCGGCCCGAGCCGACCTCCCGGCGCGCCACGACCCGCACACGATCTGCGGCAACCGTTTCCACCGCTGGCGCAAGAGCGGGGCTTGGCATCGACGCCTAAGTCTAGCAATCCCGATGCACGATCGCCCATACTTTTTCACCGTTGACGTCTTAGAGGCGGCACACGCGGCGACGCTCCAAGCGGAAGTACAACGACAAGATCGTCAGACTTGAGTTTTCACCCGTTAGAGTGAAGAAGCAATCACGCGGCGACAATTTTGCCGTACATTAAGACAACTACAGTGATCGAGTTGCGCTCCCATCCCAACTCGAGAAAGCGGTGTTACATCGAGTGCACTTGAATCGCCGCTGTTAGATATCACAAGCTATTTTTCTGAATATACAATGAGAAGAAATGCGTATCTGATTTTCCGACGTTATAAGTTGAATGCGTACGCAGCATGATAAAATGCTCACATCATCAGAAGTGAGCGTTTTACGTTAACCTCATTATCAGCGCCTTGGGTCGTCCATCCAAAGGCGCACACCGCGTGTCATCCCGATCCAATGCACCCGCGACCATGCCATCACCATCTCACCCCACCGCGCGCGAAGCCTCGCGCACTTGGCGGGTGGCGCGATCAACCTGCTCGCTGGCCTGGGCGATCGTGTCCATGCCGGCCGCGATGGTCGAGACCCCATGGGAGACCGTCTGCATGCTGCCGGACATCTCGCGTGTGACCGCGGATTGCTCCTCCACGGCCGCGGCGATGGTCGAGGAGACGTCGCTCAGGGTCCGGATCGTGCCCTGGATGGTGTCGATCGCGCCCACCGCTTCACGGGTGGCTGATTGGGCGGCAGCGATCTGACCGCGGATCTGGTCCGTGGCGCGACCCGTCTGTTCGGCCAGAGCCTTGACCTCGGAGGCGACCACCGCGAAGCCGCGGCCGGCCTCGCCGGCTCGCGCCGCCTCGATGGTCGCGTTGAGTGCGAGGAGGTTCGTCTGCGCTGCGATGCCGGCGATGAGCCCGACCACGTCGCCGATCTGCGTGGCCTGATCGCTCAAGCCGGCGACGATGCTGCCGGTCTGCTGCGTCTGGGTCACGGCCTGGCCGGCCATCGACGCCGCGTGGCTCACCTGCTGGCTGATCTCGCTGACCGAGATCGAAAGTTGCTCGGCGCCGGACGCCATGGCCTGGATATCGACGGATACGCGGCCGGCAGTGGCGGCCGCGGTACCGCTTTGCCGTGTGACGTCCTCGACGGCTCGGCCGATCGCATCGAGGTCGGCACCGATCGCCTGCTGGGCCTCGGCGCGGCGTTGACGCTCTCGGACGTGCGCGGTGATGTCGGTGGCGAACTTGACGACCTTGACCGGTCGTCCACTCGCATCGTTGATCGGGTTGTAGGTCGCCTGGATCCAGACCTCGCGGCCGCCCTTGCCGATCCGGCGGTACTCGGCAGATTGGAACTCGCCGTCCGCCAGCGCTGCCCAGAAAGCGCGATAGGCCTCGCTCGACCGTTCCACGTCGGTGACGAACAGCCCGTGGTGGCGTCCGACGATCTCGTCGAGGCGGTACCCAACGGCGTCCAGGAAATTCTGGTTTGCGCTCAGGATCGTCCCGTCGAGCGAGAAGGCGATCACCGCCTGCGACCGGTGAAGGGCGGCGATCTGGCCGTCGAGGTCGAGGGCGCGCAATTTCTGCGACGTGATGTCGGTGGCGAACTTGACGATCTTGGTCGGCCTGCCGGCACGATCGAGCACCGGGTTGTAGCTCGCCTGGATCCAGACCTCGCGGCCGCCCTTGGCGATACGCTTGTATTCCGCGGTCTGGTAGGTGCCGAGCCGCAGCTTATCCCAGAACAGGCGATAGGCCTCGCCCTCGCGCTCCGCGGGGTCGACGAACAGACCATGGTGGCGACCGCGGATCTCCGCGAGGGAGTAATCCATCACCGCCAGGAAATTCGCGTTGGCATCCAGAATGGTGCCGTCCAAGGCGAATTCGATCGTCGCGAGCGACCGGCTCAGGGCCGCCAGTTTGGCGTCCCGGTCGCGCGCGCCCACCAAGCGATTGAACATGAAGTCCTCCGGAAGCTCTGACGGGATGCGCAGCGCGTTCGCGCCGGGCGTCGCGGTTTTTCTTCAGGCGGCTGTATCAAGAGCGTATTGACTGCAGGTTAAACGGTCGAACGCGAGATAAACGGCGCCTGCTCGGCCTGCATGCGGCGTCCAACTCAGAGTTTTTAGGGGCGCACGCAGGGGTTGCATGCGTAAATGTCACCGCTTGATCTATGATACGTCTCTCTGCCGGGCTCCGTCGATAGTTATACACTCGGTCGTAGTCGATCGGTACACCTGCCGCGCATCGGGCACGATCGCTTCGCCCACCCCGCGGTCATTCGGACCGCGATGCCCCTTGGTTGCCGAGACATCCCCCAACCACGCGAAATATCGCGGATTCATCCGATCGGGCCGCGCATCTTCGGGGGCGCCCGGTCGGTCGGACCTGTCTGGCTCACGCGGTTCTGCAACGTCTCCGTGCATTGCACGCGTACCCGTCGCTCACTGCAGGGCCGTTACGATCGCAAGGATTTGAGAGGCGCGCATCGCTGGATCGGCCCAGCCGTTCCAAAACGAAGCAAAGGACGCCCGCTCAGCCGGTTCGGCCGATCGTGGCTTCGATCCGGCCGGAGGGCTCGTCCGTGGGAAGGAACACCGTTCCGGGATTGTCCAATCCGAACGGACTGAGATCGATCGGCACGTAGTGCTTGTTCGGCATCACGAAGGCGATCTCGGCCACCTCCGGAACCGCTTCGAGCGCAGCCTCGCCCATCCGATACATGCTGTCCTGCACGCCGCGGCTGTAACTCGTCCCGAACACCGTCAGCAGCGTCGAGAGGATCCGCGCGTTCGCGACCTCGTGATCCGCCGGAGCCGACGACCAGGTCCAGGTCGCATCCATGCTTGTGGCGGCGATACGGTCGGTGGCGTCCGGCAAGGTGCGGTAACCGTCTGCGACGAAGCCGGTCCAACCGGATTGCGTGGTCTTCATGAAGGTGTAGCCGCGCAAGCCCGACGACAGGATCGACCCGGACCGGTCGGCGTGGAGCCCGACGAAGCCGAAGCCGTTGCCGTCGCGGGTAAAGGTATGGCCGTGCGGTATTCCTGCGATGACATGGCGGAGCCAGCGAGTCTCCTCGGCCTCGATCGCCACAGCCTCGACCTGAGGGTAGGTCGCGAGCAGGACCTGCGCCACGGCAGCCACGAAGGCTTCCGCATTCAGGGACGGGTTCTTGACCGCCGTCACGTTGACGATGTTCTTCACGCTGTCCGTGGCGATGCAGGCCCGGTTGTCGCCCTGTGTCCAGGCGTCCTCGAATCGCCCGGTCAGGATCACGGACAGCGTCAGCTCCCGCGGCACATGGTGGTCGCCGGACCGGGTCAGCCGCAGGACACGGACCCGATCCTTGCCATACCGCGATGCTGTCAGAGCCATGATGATCTCCGAGAGGATGTTCGAAGCGTGAGCTTAGGACCGGAGGCGCCGTATCTCTACTGGGTCCCTTGACCGACTCGGCACATCGGCCGGCATATGGTGCGGTCGAGCGGCATCGGCGCGACCCACGGACATGGAGGGCGTGTGGACCTCAACACGATCGAGACCGTCCTCCGCCCGAACGCGCGCGCCGAGCTGCCGAATTGGCAGGATGGCGACGCCTGTCTGGCCGGTGGAACCTGGCTGTTCTCGGAGCCGCAGCCGACGACGCGGCGTCTCATCGACCTGACATCGCTCGGCTGGACGCCGCATACCGTTGGTTCCGACGGCGTGACGCTGGCGGCGACCTGCACCATCGCCCAGCTCGACCGGCTGGAACTGCCGGCGAACTGGATTGCGGCTCCCCTGGTCGGGCAATGCTGCCGGGCCCTGCTGGGGTCGTTCAAGATCTGGAACGTCGCGACGGTCGGCGGCAACCTGTGCATGGCGCTGCCCGCCGGGCCCATGACCGCGCTGGCCGCAGCTCTCGAGGCGACCTGCGTGGTCTGGGCGCCGGACGGTGGCGAGCGTCGTCTGCCGGTCACGGAGTTCGTCCTCGGGCCGCAGCGTAATGCCCTGCAGCCGGGGGAGATCCTGCGCAACGTGATCATCCCGGCCGCGGCTCTGATGCGCCGGACCGCGTTCCGGCGCATCAGCCTGAGCCCGAACGGCCGTTCCGGGGCGCTGCTGATCGGAACCAGGAGATCCGACGGCGCCTTCGCGCTCACCGTCACCGCCTCGATCCGCCGACCCCTGCGCCTCACCTTCGCCGGCCTGCCGGATAGTCGGCAGCTTGCACGGGCGCTTGATGCCGCGATCCCGGACGACCTCTGGTACGACGACGTCCACGGCCGACCGGATTGGCGCGCGCACATGACCCGCCACCTCGCGGAGGAAATCCGCTACGCGCTGGCCGACGAGGCTGCGGCATGAGATTCACCGTCAACGGCCACGCGCATGCCGGCGAGCCGCGACCCGGCCAGTGCCTGCGCACCTACCTGCGCGAGTCCGGCTGGTACGGCGTCAGGAAGGGGTGTGACGCCGGCGATTGCGGCGCCTGCACGGTCCATCTCGATGGCGAGCCGGTGCATAGCTGCCTGGTCCCGGCCTTCCGCGCGGAGGACCGCAGCGTCACCACCATCGAGGGTCTAGCCGGTCCCTGCCGTCCCGGCGATTCGACGCCCGACGCGATCCATCCGGTGCAGGCCGCGTTCCTCGCGGCCCAAGGCTTCCAGTGCGGTTTCTGCACGTCGGGCATGATCATGACCGCCGCGACCCTGAACCAGGGGCAGAAGCAGGACCTTGGCACGGCCCTGAAAGGGAACCTGTGCCGCTGCACCGGATACCGTGCCATCCGGGATGCCATCGGCGGGATCGCCCATCGCGATGTCGCCGGGGAGGGGGACCCGATCGGCCGGAACCTGCCCGCCCCGGCTGCGCCCCTGGTGGTGACCGGGCAGGCGCGCTTCACCCTCGACGCGCCGCCGGAGGGCGCGCTGCACATAAAGGTACTCCGCTCGCCGCACGCCCATGCCCGCATCGTCGCGATCGACACCGCGGAAGCAAGCGCCGTCCCGGGGGTCGTCGTGGTGCTGACCCACGCGGATGCGCCGCAGCAGGCGTTCTCCACTGGCCGCCACGAAGACCCGCGCGACGACGCCGCCGACACGCGGGTCCTCGATTCGGTGATGCGGTTCGTCGGCCAGCGGGTCGCGGCGGTCGTGGCCGAAACCGAGGCCGCCGCGGAGGCCGGCTGCCGGGCTCTGCACGTTACCTACGAACTGCGACCGGCCCTCCTCGATCCCGCCCTGGCCCTCGCCGGGGATGCCCCGATCATCCACGATCCGGGGGACCGGCCCGGCGCCGACGCGCCTCCGTTGGCGCGCCATCCGAACCTGGCTGCGGAGGTGCATGGCCAGATCGGTGACGTGGATGCGGGCTTCGCCGAGGCCGATGTCGTCTATGCGGAGACGTTCCGATCACAACGGGTCCAGCACGTCGCCCTGGAGACGCACGGCACCGTCGGGTGGCGCGGCCCCGATGGGCGCCTGACGCTGCGCACCAGCAGCCAGGTGCCATTCCTGACCCGCGACGCCCTATGCGACCTGTTCGGACTCGAACGGAACACGGTGCGGGTGCTGTGCGGCCGGGTCGGCGGCGGTTTCGGTGGCAAGCAGGAGATGCTGACCGAGGATCTGGTCACGCTCGCGATCCTGCGCACCGGCCGGCCAGTGGTTTGGGAGCTGACCCGCGAGGAGCAGTTCATCGCGACCACCACCCGCCACCCGATGCAGGTCGCCGTGAAGGTCGGCGCCCGCCGGGACGGGCGGCTCACGGCGATCAGCCTCGACGTGCTCTCCGATACCGGCGCCTACGGCAACCATGCCGGCGGCGTGATCCACCACGGCTGCAACGAGGTGCTGGCCGCCTATACCTGCCCGAACAAGCGGGTCGACGGCCGTGCCGTCTTCACCAACACGGTGCCGTCGGGCGCCTTCCGGGGCTACGGGCTGAGCCAGACGATCTTCGCCGTCGAATCGGCCCTCGACGAAGTCGCCCGCTCGCTCGGGATCGACCCGTTCGCGTTGCGCCGGATCAACGCCGTCCGTCCGGGCGACCCGATGGTGTCGAATAGCCTGGAGCCGCACGACGTGGTCTTCGGCAGCTACGGACTCGACCAATGCCTCGATCGTGCTGAGGAGGCCCTGCGCGCCGATCCGGGGCCGGAACCCGAGCCCGGCTGGCGGGCCGGCACCGGCATGGCGATGGCCATGATCGACACGATCCCGCCCCGCGGCCACCATGCCGACGCGCGGGTGAGCCTGGACCCGGACGGCAGGTTCACCGTGCGGGTCGGCACGGCCGAGTTCGGCAACGGCACCGCCACGGTCCATCGCCAGATCGCGGCCTCGGCCCTCTGCACTGCCCCCGATCGCGTCCGGATCGCGGGCGCCGATACCGACGCCGTCGACCACGACACCGGCGCCTACGGAAGCACCGGCACCGTGGTCGCCGGCTTCGCGGTGCTCCGCGCGGCTGAGGCGCTGGCGGTGATGATCCGGGCGCGCGCGGCCGAGATGTCCGGTACGGAGGTCGACGCATGCCGGCTGGACAGAGACGCCGTGGCGGTACCGGGCGGCTCCATCCCGCTCATGAGGATCGGGCCCCTCGAGGCTCGCGGCCGGGCCGATGGCAGCCCCCGTTCGGTGGCGTTCAACGTGCAAGCTTTCCGGGTGGCGGTCCACCCGATGAGCGGTGAAGTCCGCATTCTTCGGAGCGTCCACGCCGCCGACGCGGGCCGGGTGATCAATCCGATGCAATGTCGCGGGCAGGTCGAGGGCGGGATCGCGCAGGCGATCGGCGCTGCCCTGTACGAGGATTTCTCCATCGACGCCTGGGGCCGGGTCGCCACCCGGACGCTGCGCGACTACCACATCCCGGCCTGCGCCGACGTTCCGGATACGCAAGTGCTGTTCGCCGAGACCCACGACAGCGTCGGGCCGCTCGGCGCGAAGTCGATGAGCGAGTCGCCCTTCAATCCGGTTGCGGCGGCTCTCGGCAACGCGATCCGCGACGCCACCGGGGCCCGGCTCACCGCGACACCCTTCGCGCCCGACAGGATCTTCCGCGCCACGATGACCGGCTGCGGCGGGGAGGGGTGATGGACGGCGTGCGCAAGGTGGCGATCCCGGCGCCCGGGCGGCCCGGCTTCCTGGAGCGCCGGTTCCGGCTCGCAGAGCACGGGACCACCGTGCGCACGGAGCTGCTCGCCGGCCTGACCACCTTCCTGACGATGGCCTACATCGTGTTCATCAATCCCAGCATCCTGGCCGATGCCGGCATGCCCAAGGGCGCGGTGTTCGTGGCGACCTGCCTGGTCGCGGCGCTCGGCTCGCTGGTGATGGGCCTGTACGCCAACTACCCGATCGCCCTGGCGCCCGGGATGGGGCTCAACGCCTACTTCGCCTACGTGGTCGTGCTCGGCATGGGCTTCACCTGGCAGGCGGCGCTGGGCGCGGTGTTCATTTCCGGCCTCTGCTTCCTGGCCGTCACCCTGACGGGCCTCCGGGCGATCATCGTCGACGGCATCCCGCGCTCGATGCGGATCGCCCTCACGGTCGGGATCGGGTTGTTCCTGGCCGTCATCGCGCTCAAGAACGCCGGCATCGTGGCCGCCAGCCCGGCGACGTTCGTGACCCTCGGCGACCTGCACAAGCCGAGCACGATGCTGGCGGTGATCGGCTTTCTGATCGTCGCCGCGTTGTCGGCCCGGAAGGTGAGGGCGGCGCTCCTCACAAGCATCCTGACGGTCACGGTGCTGAGTTTCCTGGTCGCCGGCAACACGTTCCAGGGTGTCGTCTCGATGCCGCCCGCGATCGCCCCGACCCTGTTCGCGCTCGACCTCTCCGGCGCCGTGTCGGGCGGCCTGCTGCAAGTCGTCCTGGTGCTGTTCCTGGTCGAGCTGTTCGATGCCACGGGCACCCTGATGGGAGTGGCGAGCCGTGCCGGATTGCTCACCAACGGCCGGATGCAACGCCTCGACCGCGCACTCCTGGCCGATTCCACCGCGATCTTCGTGGGCTCGCTCCTCGGCACGTCGAGCACCACCGCCTACCTGGAAAGCGCCTCCGGGGTGGCCGAGGGCGGACGCACCGGCCTGACCGCCGCCACCGTGGCCGTGCTGTTCCTGGCCTGCCTGTTCTTCGCCCCGCTGGCCGGCGCGGTCCCGCCCTACGCCACTGCGCCGGCCCTGTTCTACGTCGCCTGCCTGATGCTCCGTGAGTTGGTCGACCTCGCCTGGGACGATTCAACCGAGGTGATTCCCGCCTGCGTGACCGCGCTGCTCATGCCGTTCACCTACTCGATCGCCACGGGCGTCGCCTTCGGCTTCATCACCTACGCCGCGCTGAAGTTGCTCACCGGCCGCGCGCGCGAGGTGAAGCCGGTGGTGTGGGTGATCGCAGCGCTATTCCTGTTCAAGTTCTTTGAGACCGGCAGCGCGCATTGAAAACGTGCCGAGGAAAAAGACCGATCATAAGCGCGTGGCCGCCGACTAAACCGTCGCGAGATCGACGGTTTCGCTCATGCCTTCGAGATGGTGTCGTGAAAAGGCCCGGCTTCATCGACCCGGATTGCAACGCCGAAGT
>Ga0265798_10011548_pt1 | contig 10751 bp, 5 predicted proteins | sample P3T30metagenome_FD_192430 | JGI IMG/M metagenome (GOLD analysis project Ga0265798, IMG submission 192430) | Plant litter microbial communities from East Loma Ridge, Irvine, California - P3 T30 | ecosystem: Environmental > Terrestrial > Plant litter > Unclassified | place: USA: California... | reverse complement strand
TTGTTGTTATGATGATAGAAAAACACATATCGGCTTTATTATACCGTTACCAGTGCGTTACCGTTCCCGGTTTTGGCGCCTTCCTTACAGAGATACGCCCATCGTATTTAGATGCAAATTCGCACACCTTCTATCCTCCAAAAAAACTTGTTTCTTTTAACGCGAATGTAAAAAATAATGACGGGCTTTTAGCCAATCATATCTCCCTGCAGGAAAAAATATCTTACAGCGCTGCGGTTCATGCAATTGCCGTTGCAGTAGAGGACTGGAAACAAGTGTTGAACAATTACGATATCATTACCCTTAAAAACCTGGGTGAGATAGGTCTTAACGCCGAGGGCAGCCTTGTGTTTACACCCGATGTACCTGTTAATTACCTTACCGAGGCTTTTGGGCTTAGTGCAGTAGTATCATCTGCCGTAAGGCGTGAAGAACTAAAAGCAGAAGTTGAAGCTTTAGAAGAAAGAGCTCCTATTATATTTAAACCGGAGCGTAAACGGAGTTACTCATATCTTAAGTATGCAGCCGTATTTGCAGTACTTGCCGGTGCAGGCGTAACAGGTTTTAAAACCTATCATGACCAGCAGGTGGAAATGCAAACCCTGGCGGTACAAAATGCGGTACAGGAAAAAGTGCAGCAGCAACTACAGCAGGCTACCTTTTTTATAGACAACCCGCTGCCTGCCGTAACGCTTCCGCTTACAGTAGAAAAGCCTGTAAATACACCCTACCACATAGTAGCCGGTGCCTATAAGAGTGAGGCTAACGCCGATAAGGCCGTTGCCCAGCTTATAGCGAAAGGCTTTAAGGCGCAAAGGCTGGAGCCGAACAGATTTGGCCTTTACCCGGTATCTTACGGTGGTTATGCTACCTATGCCGAAGCACAAACCGGTATGAGGAAAATACATAAAACCGATAATCCTGAGGCCTGGCTGATGGTAAAAAAATAAACTGAAAAATCAATCCTCCGTACCGGGGGATTTTTTTTTGCGCTTGGTGTATCTTTGCAAAAAAAAGTATGCAGCCAAAACACCCTATTGACTCTGTATGTATAATGACCGATATTGTACTGCCGGGCGAAACCAATCCGTTAAACAACCTATTTGGGGGTGAGCTCCTTGCCCGTATGGACAGGGCTGCAAGCATAGCCGCGCGAAGGCATGCAGGCAACATAGTGGTAACGGCATCAGTAAACCATGTGGCTTTTAACCGGTCTATCCCTTTAGGTAGTGTGGTTACTATAGAGGCAAAGGTGTCGCGCACGTTTACCTCATCTATGGAGACTTTTATAGACGTATGGATAGAAGACCGCGAAAGTGGCGAGAAAACCAAGGCTAATGAGGCCATCTATACATTTGTAGCGGTAGATGACCAAGGAAAACCCGTGCAGGTGCGCCCCATAGAGCCGCAGACCGAAATTGAAAAACAACGCTTTGATGCTGCACTCCGCAGGAAACAACTAAGCCTTGTGTTAGCCGGCAAAATGAGCCCGCATGATGCTACAGAGCTTAAGGCTTTATTTATGTAGCTAAAATTGAAATAGCCTGATAAAGGACTACCTTTATTGTAAAAATACACCAAAATGAACTATAGATCAGTAAAAAGTATTATCGTAGCATTCTCATTATGCTCTGCATTAAGCTTCGTTAGCTGTAGCGCCGGTATACACACAACTACCACAAGGCCGCAGGCTAAGTCTTCTAAAAAGATGCCGCCGGGCCAGGCCAAGAAACTTAACGGTGATAAAAGTGCTAAAAAATATGCTCCAGGGCATAATTAACAGTCGTTATCAAATATTCTGTATATCCCGCTTACAAAGCGGGATATTTTGTTTGCTAAATTTGATAATTACACAAAATTCGGGCAGATTATATAAATCACTAAACCTTTTACAGATTAAAGTTGTTATTCTTCATAATTTTAGTATTTTTAACAATCACTCACTTATTATATACTACATTTTATGAAAAGAAAATTACCCTTCTATTTACTACTGGGATTATTGGGAGCTACAGCCAGCGCCCAAACCTACCAGCCACTAACGGTTAGTTCCGGCTATACTGCAGACGTTATTGCTAACAGTACCGGATCGGCATCGTTGTCTACGTCCCAACCGGTAGATAACGCCAACTTTGCTTTTATGAGCAACGACTTTTTACCGGCTACCATTACCACTCCACCATCTTATGGCCTACCTGCTACAGGATTAATAAACTCGCTGGCTACAACGGGACTAACCTTTCAAATGGCATCATTAAGCAGCAACAACTCCTTGAGGATAGGCGGTACTACCGGTGCAACATCGGGTACGCTTGCTTTTTCTAACGGCGGCCAATTTACAAAACTGTTCGTTCTTGCTACATCGGGCAGTGGTGCATCAACCATTACCGCCCTTATTACTTTTGACGATGGCACCACACAATCGGTAACATCGGTTTTAGTGCCGGACTGGTTTTTTAGCACCGCACAGCCCATAGCCGCACAAGGCTTTGGCCGTGTAAACACTACCAATAACGTATTGGAGCCATCTGCAACAGACCCAAGGCTGTACCAAATAACGCTTAACATAGAAGCCGCCAACCAAATTAAAGATGTGGTTAGCGTACAATTCACTAAAACATCTACCGCAGAAGGCGTGGTAAACATCTTTGGTGTTACCGGTGAGGTTTTACCTACATGCCCGGAACCAAGCGCATTAATTGCTACAGCGGGACCGGCTAACGGAGCGGTTAGTTTTACAGCAGCTATAGTAACGCCATCTAACGGATATGATTACTACTACGCCACTACTAATACGGCGCCAACAACAACCACAACGCCAACAGGCACTATAACTACAGGCACATCTATAAACTTTCCTGAACTTACTGCCGGCCAAACCTATTATTTTTGGGTACGCTCTAACTGCGGCGATGGCGACACCAGCGCGTGGGTAGGCACATCGTTTACTACCGGGCAGGTAACATCTACCTACACCGCAGGCGATATAAGCACTATGTATGATGAGGACCCTACAGTAACATCTGCTACTTCATGTCCGGGCACCCTGTCGGTAACGGTTCCTGCCGGATACCAGATAGCATCTGTTACAACATCATACACAATAACCTCGACAAATAATGCTTACCAGTCCGAACAGCGCAGTATGCTGTATTGTACAACAATGAGCCTTGGCGAAACAAGCCTTGCAGAAGGCAGCGGCCTATCGGGCACCTACAGCTACAACCGTAGCGGCCTTACCATTGCTAACGGCGCTACCGGCACGGTAAACTTTGAACTTAGGGCATTTAGAACCTGGGGCAGCTTTATAGAAACCGGCTGTGGCACCCAGTATGCTAAAGTTGATAACAATAGCTGGACAGTAACTGTAACCTACGCCTGTATACCTCCGGCAATACCTGTAGCCGCGGCACAAACACTTTGCGGCAACGCTACCGTGGCCGACCTTACTGCTACCGGTACAGGCGAGATGCCAATGTTTAACTGGTACACTACTGCCACCGGTGGATCTGCTCTGGCGGACACCGCAACACTTACTACAGGTGTTTATTATGTATCGCAAACAAATGGCTCTTGCGAAAGTGCAAGGCTACCAGTAGATGTTACGTTGGGTACTGCGCCAAACGCACCGGTTACAAACGCAACGCAAACACGTTGCCCGGGTGCTACCGTAGCAAACTTATATGTTGACCCAATGGTAAATGCTACTGTGGTTTGGACGTATAACGGATTGGTTATTGCTCCCGATGCACTATTAGAAAGTGGTATCTATGAAGTTACTCAAACATTAAACGGCTGTACAAGTTTACCAAGCACTGTAACAGTTACAATAAGCGCAACGGCTGCACCATCGGTTGCCAACCAGGCAGTTTGCGAGGGCAGTACAATTTCTGACGTTACCGTAGGAACAATGGTAGGAGCTACCGTTACTTACTATGATACTGAAGGGGGCGAAGCTATAAGCGCAGATACTGTATTAGAAAACGGCACGTATTATCTATCGCAAAGTATGAATGGTTGTGAAAGTGCTACGGTTCCTTTTGAAATTACCGTAAATGCAATTCCGGATGCGCCAACAGGTGCCGGTGAGCAAACTTTTACAATGGGTGAGACTTTATCAGACCTTGAATTAGGTTATGCTACAGGCGCTACGCTTACATGGTACACGCAAACACTTGAAGGCGACTATGAAGTTATCCCTTCAGACACGGTTATTGAAGAAGGCTTTACCTACTATGCTACCCAAAGCACTAACGGATGCGAAAGCGATTACTTTGAGGTAACTGCAACTATGGTTGTAAGTACAGATAAGTTTAGCCTTAAAAACCTTAAAGTATACCCTAACCCGGCTACTGATATAGTAACTGTTGCTAACAATGCGGTAATTGATCGTGTGATTGTTACCAATTTATTAGGCCAGCAGGTACTTAGCCAGGATACTAATGAGTTGGTAATAAATATTAACCTTACTAATTTATCATCAGGAACTTATATTTTAAGCATCACTTCTCAAGGGGCTAACGCTACCATGAAGATTGTTAAGCAATAGTACTCATACCTATATAGTAAAGTATAACTTACAATTTAGCCTCCGCAGTAGCGGAGGCTTTTTTTATGATTTCTTTAACTTTTTTGTGATTAATTGATGTCATGATCGTAAATATTGTTACAATTAGCAAAACTGTTAGGGTTTTCGCAAAAAAGAATGTTAATAATAATTACATTAGTATATTATTAACCTTACTACTATTCATTTTTTATTATGAATTTAAAACTACACCACCTATTTTTGGGTATCATGCTTTCGTTTGCATCGGCAAACGCACAGGAGTATGAGCACCTAACGGTAACAGGCTACAATGCCGATGTTATTGCAAACGGCGTAGGTTCGGCAACATCGTCTACTACCTCACCGGTAGATAATGCCAACTATGCCTTTATGAGTAACGACTTTTTACCGCCTACTCTAACCATCCCACCCGCTTACGGATTACCTGCAAGCGGATTGATAACATCTTTGGTTACTGCCACTCCAGGCTTAACCTACCAGCTTGGCCCGCTTTCGGGCAATAACTCGCTGCGCTTTGGTGCAACAGGGGGCGCATCTGCAGGTACCATAAGTTTTACCAATGGTGTAGAGGCCACCAAACTTTATGTACTTGCTACATCGGGCAGTGGGGTTTCTACCTGTACTGCAATCATTACCTTTAATGACGGCACTACACAGGCTGTAGCAGCTTTTACCGTGCCGGACTGGTTTAACTCTACCAGCCAGCCAATTGCTGCACAAGGTTTTGGACGCGTAAATACCACTAATAACGGTGTTGAAAATGGTGGCGGTACCAACCCAAGGCTGCACCAGATAACTTTTAATATTGACGTTGCCAATCAAACAAAATCGGTGAGCAGCATTCAGTTTACAAAAACATCAACCGGCGAAGGTATCATCAATATATTTGGCGTTACTGCCGAAGAAGTACCTGCATGCCCGGTTATTGCAAGCACGTCATCGGCAACGGCGTCTGCTACCTCGGGCATTATAAACTGGACGCTTTTTACAGCAGGCCAGGGTACTGCGGCAACAACATATACCCTTGAGGTATATACCGATGCAGCTTACACCGTACCTATAGCCGGTTCGCCATTTACAGGCATTACAGCTAACTCTTATACACTAACAGGATTAACGTTTGAAACACAATACTACTACAGGGTTAAGGCTAATAACGGTAGCTGCGATTCCCCGTTTGTACCGGGCACCTTCTCGCCTGCGTATTGCTTACCGTCTAAATCAGGAATATCTACACTATATTATATCAGTAATGTTGCTACAACAGGCGGCTATACTAACATAAGCAACGCTACAGCCACAAGTGCTACCGCAGGTTATACCAGCTATGTATTAACGCAAAGCGTTAGCAAACCCGCCGGTACAAGTTTTACTTACAGCATTACAAGGGGCAGTACATCTACAACGCTGGGCGTTTGGGTAGATTGGAACAGCGACCTCGATTTTGACGATGCAGGCGAAGCTATTGCTACTTATGGCGGCGGATTCTCGGGTCAGCCACTTACCGTTACAGGTACAATTACTATTCCTGCCGGTACTGCTGTAGGCAATTACAGGATGAGGGTACGTTCTACCATATACACTAACACGATTGTACCATGTGGTGTACTTACCAACGGCGAGGCTGAAGATTATAACATATCGGTAGTAACTCCACCGGCCGACTGTATTACACCGGATGCACCCTCTCTTACCCTTACTAATATAACAGGCACAAGCCTTGATGGTACTGTAGTTATGCCAGCCACAGCGCCAACAGGTTATATCCTTGTTCGCAGTACTACACCTGCACTTACAGCCCAGCCTGCTACAGGTGCAAGCTATGCAGTAGGAAGCATGGTAGGCGGCGGCAGAGTAATTTCGGCGGGTGCTACTATTAGTACATTTACTGAGTTCTTAAACAACAACACGCACTACTATTATTTTATATATGCTTACAATGAAAACGGCAATGCGTGTTTTGGTCCTAAATACAGCGCTGCGGGTACGGCAGATGCTACTACCTGTGCCGGTGCTACAACAGCAGTAGGTGCATTTGATGTAACGGCTGCTTCGGCTAACCTTACCTGGACATCTATTGTAGGTGCCGGCGGTACAGCAGCAACCTATACCGTTGAAGTTTATACCGATGCTGCACTTACAGCGTTGTTTGGCATGTATACCTCAACAACACCGTGGTATGCCCTGGCAGGCTTAACTAACGGGTCTACGTACTACTTCCGTGTTAAAGGAGAAACTACAGCGTGTGATAACGACGCATGGTCGGCTGCGGTAAGTTTTGTGGCAGAAAACAACTTTACGCCAATATCGGTTACCGGATTTAACTCCGATGTTATTGCTAACGGTAACGGTGTGGCTAACCTTTCTACCACAAACGCAGTGGATGCAGTAGACAACGCTTACATGTCTATCGATTATAAAGCTACTGCGGCTGCGGCTGGATCAACATTTGGCTTACCGGTAAACAGGCGCTTAACAGGCAACGTTGCAGGTTTAACGCTATTACTACAGGACTATTCAGGTAACAACTCATTAAGGATACCTGCACAAAATACTAACGGTACACTAACATTTACTACTCCGGTAAAAGCGAGTAACCTATACTTTGCTGTGACATCGGGTAGTGGTACGGCTACAATTTCTGCCGAAGTACTATTTAGCGATGGTACATCTCAAACACAAACAGGCCTTAGCGTATTAAACTGGGATAATGCTGCAACTGCCGCTTCACCGGCACTTATAAATGCTATTGGCCGTGTTAACAGGGCGAATACCGTAGGCGCTCCGGACGGACCGGGTTCGTTTAAAGTATTCCAGTTAACAATGGATATCACGGTTGAAAACCAGTCGAAATTAATTACAGGTGTTAAGTTTACTAAAACATCTGCAGGTGCTGTAGAGCCGGTGCCTCATGTATTTGCCATTTCTGCAAAAACTATAGATGAGTGTCCGGTACTTGCTGCTACCACTGCAACAGGAACATCTAACGGTGGCACTATTGCTTACACCCTTACAGAAACAAGCGGTGCGCCAACATCATACACTGTTGAGGTTTATACCGATGCGGCCTTTACTACAGCAGTTACAGGTTCTCCTTTCATGGGAGTTACCGCAACTACCTATACGGCTACCGGCTTGAGCCCGCTTACAACATATTACTACCGCGTTAAAGCGCTTAACAGCACGTGTGTATCCGAATATGTTACAGGCAGCTTTACAACACTTGATGGCTGTACAACCCCTGCTGTGCCAATTGCTGCCGCACAAACATTATGTGCAGGCGCTACAGTAGCCAACCTTACCGCTACAGGCGTAACCGGTGCTACTATTAAATGGTATGCTAATGAAACCGGTGGCGATGTCCTTGCCGGTACAACAGTTCTTACAGCCGGTACGTATTATGTATCACAATCGGTTGATGTTTGCGAAAGTGCAAGGGTTGCCGTTGTAGTTACTTTAAACACTACAGCAGCTCCTACTGCCGCTGCACAAACATTCTGTGCAGGCGCTACGGTTGCCGATCTTGACGCCACTACCCTTACAGGTGCAACAGTTACATGGAGCGCTACCGAAGGTGGTGCCCCTTTAGCATCTACTACGGCACTTGCTTCTGGTACGTACTATGTATCTCAAACGCTTACTACATGTACAAGTGCTGCAACAGCTGTTGTTGTAACGATAAACACTACAGCAGCCCCTACAGCAGCAACACAAACTTTTTGTGCAGGTGCAACGGTTGCCGATCTTGATGCTACTACCCTTGAAGGCGCTACTGTTGTATGGAGCACGACCGAAGGTGGTGCCGCTTTAGCAGCTACTACGGTACTTACATCCGGTACATACTATGTGTCTCAAACGCTTACTACATGTACAAGTGCTGCAACAGCGGTTGTTGTAACAGTAAACACTACTGCAGCCCCTACTGCCGCTGCTCAAACGTTCTGTGCCGGTGCTACAGTTGCCGATCTTGATGCTACTACCCTTGAAGGCGCTACTGTTGTATGGAGCACGACCGAAGGCGGTGCCGCTTTAGCAGCTACTACGGTACTTACATCCGGTACATACTATGTGGCTCAAACGCTTACTACATGTACAAGTGCTGCAACAGCGGTTGTTGTAACAGTAAACACTACTGTAGCCCCTACTGCCGCTGCTCAAACGTTCTGTGCCGGTGCTACAGTTGCCGATCTTGATGCCACTACCCTTACAGGTGCTACTGTTACATGGAGTGCTACCGAAGGTGGTGCCGCTTTAGCAGCTACAACCGTACTTGCCTCAGGTACGTACTATGTATCTCAAACGCTTACTACATGTACAAGTGCTGCTATAGCAGTTGTTGTAACAATTAATGCTACACCGGCACCGGTTAGTGATGATTTTACATTTTGTGCGGGCGCTACAGTTGCCAATCTTAATCCGGGCGGAGCAAGTGTAACATGGTATGCTACCGAAGGTGGTACTGCCCTTGCTGAAACTGAAATTCTTGCTACAGGCACCTACTATGTAACCCAAACGCTTAATGCATGCGAAAGCCCTGCTACTGCTGTTCAGGTTACTATTAATGCCATTCCTGACGCTCCAACGGGTGTTGCTACGCAAACTTTTACTGCTGGTGAAACTATTGCCGACTTAGAAGTTACTACTATTGAAGGCGCTACGGTTGTATGGTATGTTGAGAATGATATAGATGGCTACACTGCTATCCCAAGTACTACCGTTCTTGAAGAGGGCGTTACCTATTATGTGAGCCAGGCTACCAACGATTGTGAAAGTGCTTTATTTGGAATTACTGTAAGCCAGACTACAGGTATACGCGACTTTAGTGTAGCCAACCTTAAAGTATATCCTAACCCTGCTAACGATTTTGTAACAGTATCGCATACTGCCGAGATCTCTCTGGTAACGGTTATTAACCTTTTAGGCCAAACGGTTATTACTCAATCGGCTAATGCCAACATGGTTCAGGTAAACCTTTCATCATTATCAGCAGGCACGTACATCCTGCAGGTTAATTCACAGGGTGGTACTGCTACCGTAAAAGTTGTTAAGCAATAAGTCACAATTTCTATAATAAAAAAGGGAAGCCAATTGGCTTCCCTTTTTTATTTTTGGGTTGCGTAACTGTAAAAGTATGCTTCGAGCCCTTTCAGTTCCTCATCCGTAAACGTCTTGGTAAGGATAAGATTAGTCTTCATGGTTTCGAACATCTCGGGGTCTACAATAGGTTCTTCATTCCCTTTAAGGAAACTAACCATGTTTCCTTTTTTAGTTTTATAGATGTTGGCAATTTCCTGTATGCTTGGGCCAACCACTTTTTGGTCGGGTTTGTGGCAGGAGTAGCAGTTGCCCTTGCCATCAAAAACTTCCTGTCCTAATTGCGCCTCAGGGCTTAAATCAGGTGTGGTGCCTTCGGCCACAGCCGTATTAGAATCCTGGTACAGCGGTTCTTTTTCTTCTTTTTCGCTCTTGCATGAAAATAGCGCCATTGCAAGCAATAGTATTGGTAAATGTTTCATAGTGTGTTATGAATGCGATTGCTGTTAACTAAAAACCCTATTCGTACCCTAATTTTACCCTAACACGGCCCAATACCTCGTTAGCAATAACAGCAGCTTTAGCGGCACCCACTTTTAGCAGGTTATCCACTTCGGGCAGGTTGTTCATGTAGTAGGTATATTTTTCTCGTTCGGTTTTAAACTTCTCCGTTATCAATTCGTATAACGCTTGTTTGGCATGTCCGTAGCCATAGTTGCCACCCAGGTAGTTAGCGCGCATTGCGTCAATTTGTTCCGGTGTAGCCAGTAGTTTATAAATAGCATACACATTATCGGTATCCGGGTTTTTAGGATCTTCCAGTGGAGTGCTGTCGGTTTGTATGGCCATAACCTGTTTGCGCAGCGCCTTATCATCTAAAAAGATATTGATAAAGTTGTTGCGCGATTTGCTCATCTTTTCACCATCGGTGCCCGGTATAATTTTAGTTTCTTCAGAACTGATGGCTTCAGGAAGCACAAACGTTTCGCCCATTTGGTGGTTAAAACGGCTGGCAACATCCCGGGTAATCTCAAGGTGCTGCAACTGGTCTTTACCCACAGGTACAAACTCTGCATCATACAAAAGTATGTCGGCCGCCATAAGCATCGGGTAAGTAAAAAGGCCTGCATTTACATCATCCAACCTA
>Ga0265798_10011547_pt1 | contig 10752 bp, 16 predicted proteins | sample P3T30metagenome_FD_192430 | JGI IMG/M metagenome (GOLD analysis project Ga0265798, IMG submission 192430) | Plant litter microbial communities from East Loma Ridge, Irvine, California - P3 T30 | ecosystem: Environmental > Terrestrial > Plant litter > Unclassified | place: USA: California... | reverse complement strand
CCTACCTGGAAAGCACACCCTAGGGCTATACGGGTCGCTTACATCAGACCAGGCCTCGATCCTCATCCAGGCGAGAACGGGTCACTGCCGGCTGAACCAGTACCTGTCCCGAGCAGGACTGGTGGACGATGCTAAATGCGGATGTAGAGACGATGACGAGACAATCAAACACATTCTTATGGTATGCTCGAGGTGGTCAGACAAGCGTGAGGAGCTAAAAGCGGCCGTGGGCGATAGATCGGGAGATGTACCCTACCTCTTAGGAGGATGGGGTTCGAAAAAGGACATCAGAACAGCGCAGTTATTAGACGGCCCGAAAGAGAAATGGAAGCCGGATCTAGCAGTCGTCAAGGCTACTATCCGGTTTCTGGAGAAAACAGGCAGGTTGACCTACCAACAGGAGGTCATACAGCCGGTATAGGGGATGGATTACTCTCACACACACCCTGAGCAAAGGCAACGAATCTCATTTGTAAGTAAGGTCACTCTTAGGGACGGCTCATACGGTCACCGTGAATAGCCTGACAGAATTAATCAATCAATCAATCTATATACTACTCAGGCTGTCTTATCTCAATTGGATCCGGTTTTGGAGTCCCTAAGTCTACCTTCATCTCAAGAGTCATGGTATACAAAGACACCAAAGAACACCCGAGAGGTAGACAAGCAGGCTACCCTTATTAGGAAGAGGCTTGAAAGACACCAGAGTAGCTCACCAACCCCTATTGTTGAAGCTCTTAGGCAACTAGCAAAAGGTGCTCAAATCATGGCTGCCTTAGCAGCTCTGATGCAGTCACAGGTTACTGCTCTATAACAGGCAAACGAGGCTATGCATGAACGAAGAAAGAGGAAGAGGAAGACCATTCAGTCAGACCGTGCTTTATCAGTTGCTGAGGTGTAAGCTACAGTCATTCAAAACCATGTTGAAGCTGAAATAAGAGAAGAGATGCCAAGGCCAAAAAAGAGAATATCAAAATGCAGTGGATGTGATTAACAAGGCCACACCATCAGAACATGTAAAAATAGAGAGTAGATACTGGTGCATCAAATGTGTAAATCGCAAGTTATTTGGAGATGTGGTCGTTGAGGAAATGAATTGTTTATGATACTCACTTGATAATCGCGTTCCGCGCCCCGATCCCCCGCGCTAGCTTTCTCCGGCGCACTGCAAAACCGGTGTCATGAATCCTCATCTGTCCCTTTTTCGTCCTTCACGGTACTGCGACCGTGACTACTCACAATGCGCCAATCCAAAGCTTGTTCCCGACATCACTGACGAGCTAACCACACCATCTCCGATCTACCGGGTCATCGATATATCGAACCCCTATGGCTTTGGTTCTGGATCTGGCTAAGAGTCCATCGTGGATGGCAACCTGGGTTGCTTAGCATACTCGTGACCTCCGACATTTCGTCGCCACCCGTTCTGAATCTCGCTGAGACCTCTTGTCTAGGGTCAGTCTTTGGGGTCTACCGAAACACTCTACTTCATAACTTATTGGTTCATTAACTCCCAATAAGCCCGGTAAGTCTTACTAAGCGGTCACGTAACTAGTGACAATATCATGACGCTATAGTGGGGCTACGGTGGCTTGTCAAGTTTACTCATGTTGATGGCGCCAGCATAACACCACCACAGCACTCAAGCGATGGGCTGATATATGAATCACGCCAGGCAGAGGTCCAGGCTCGAGGACCCTGGTGCGGGATTTCCCCGCATAAGACTACAAGGCTGCGGTGCATCTCAACAACGCCATGATCAGAGGTTCCCACAGACAAGCAACTTCACAAGTCGTCAAGGCTAACAGGGTCCCCTTGTTTGCCTTGTTCGCCTTGGATGATAGTCAAACAAACAAGGCAATGTTAGTCAAGGCTTGCAAGCCGTGACTATTTCGGTCACCTGACTAACAAAAGGAGAGAATGTCCCTAGATCTCGGCCGGATTAGACCTAGTCCCAGCTGTAAGGACCCTGCTCAGCCCTATTCTCCGCGTCTTGGCTAGGGTTAGTGTTATGTCCGCCGTCTACCCGCCTGTCTAGCCTAATTCGCACTCCTCCGGAGTCGATTCCGGACTTTTGGAGAGACGACTTCAATAGGGTTCCCTCCTTGAGACATTCTAGGCTAACCACCAATTACATTTATTATTCCTTATATCAGCTTCATCTAGACAAAGAATGCAACAGCCTCCGCTATTCAGATTCTTATAAAGTTGTGTGGTTGTGGAGATATCAGACTTCAACGGATTCAGCTGACCTTTGCCAAGACTTCTCACAAACTCAACAAGTAGTCAAGACGACCCCCAAAGCCTTGCCAAACAATCAACTCAATAGGCTCCAACCTCACAAACAAACAACTCCACAGGCTCCGAGTTGCTTAACTTGTTTGTGGGAACCTCTGGTCATGATTGGCGACAGGCGAGAACTGGGCTGCGCACGAATCTAACGAGGCTTCATCAGCGATGGTGTGACCGGTGGGGTAGTATGAGCGGTGGTGTGAGCGATGGTATGAGTGGTGGTATGACTGCCACGCAAGTATCGAATGACCTCCGTCATACCACTATGAGTGAATTACCTCCCTTCACGCCACGCTGAAAAGCTGGGGTCCGGGCTACGTAGGCTCCAAATCTTCATTACCTTGCATTATTCGTGGATCTAGAACTTCATCTAGGAACAGCCTGCTTGAGCATAAACAGTGTCAACCTCTTGCTGCGGCACATCACATTCGCAGAACAAGGAGACGCCTCTTGTCACCATGCAACATCACGTTAAGAAATGTTAGGGATGGAGTATACGCCAACCGTGATAGACTGAATGCCAGACATACATCTAAGTAGGTCCCCTACCTTCCGTTGCATCTAATCCATTTCCTCTTTTGCTCAAGGGTTCTTGCCCGAGGTACTTTGCTCTCCACTCCATCCGTCGTCGTTTTCTCCTTAGTGATGCGAGATCAAGGCATTTTACTCACGGAAATGTGGTCTGACATCAGTCGCCCCACGACTTCGGGCAGAACGCCGTCTGACATGCAGGTGGTGGCTTCTTACCAGTATACATATACATCACTCCCAAGCGTTGAGAAGTAAAACTCTTCCTGTTCATCTGCTCGAAACCCATATCCATGGCATATCCGGGAGGTCTGGGTGCGTTCGCGACCGATACCCACGTGAAGATCAGCCTTGATCGAATCCGGAACTTGAACCTCGACTGGCCCAAAGTCGATGTCCTTGAGTCTCAGCAGGGCAGGATAAGTATGGGATCGCAGTAAGGGGACATGGCATGACTCCATCTTACATTCTGCGCAGCGTGGCGTCCAGGTCTCGATACGACAGATGTCGAAGATCTCTGTCAAGTAAGCTATAGACTATCAGTCTACATTCCATCTGCTTATACACGAATCAGTCCCCTCAGCCAGTCGGTGTACGAATTTTGTAAGTACACGACAAAGTATCCAGTATGGGACTGGAAGACTCGCTAAGCAAGTGTTCCAGTTTTGTCAACAGTGTATCTCCCAATGGCAACTCAAATCGCTACGTCAACCCAGCAACTACCGAATCGTTGGAAAGAACAGGACTTTTGTTCCGAGCAATGAAGATGACCATGTCCGGCTGTCTCAAAAGAATCTACTATGACGACGGTATCAATGTCACGCGTGACAGCATTGGAAACATAGTATCAATTTGTACGATTGCTCGTGCCGAATGATGGATTCGCCCATTGAACTGACCATCCTGCTCCCAGCCGCTGGTGTAGTGCACCCAGACGACTGGGATCGTGTATACTCAACATGGACTTTGACCGACGACTCCCTCAGCGCTTTGTTCCTTCACTATGGGGATTCGATCAGCGAAACGTTTCGAGCTCTAGTCGAAGAGAACCCGTCTCGAGCTGTGCAACCTTTGCTAGTAGAGTATGCCTTCATTGATGGCATGTTTGAATGGTTTCACCAACGGCAGATCCGGGAGATCAACAAGATGAAGGAGTTTGTAGGTCTTAGGGTTGTACTCATCGAATTCATGCAGTAGCTGACGCATGCTGCCAGGAATGGGCTATTGCTACTCTTGGCTTCGAGGAGGGTCTGAAAGAGCTCACAGATATCGTTACCGAGCTTGGTGTCCTCCGAGCGGAGGTGAGAGGGTGGCAATCAGCCATGACACAGCTGGAACACTGCGAACGTCTCCTCGAAGAGTTTGCTGGACAGTCGAGTTGGACCACACAAGCTCTCCGAACCATACCAGGATGCGAATACAGCAAGTCTAGGTGGCAGTTGATCCTCAAAGAGATCGACAATACAGAACAACGGACTAACACTCAATTGACATTGGTATGCTTTCATTGACTATCCTCAGAATTTCTCAATGAGACGAAGAGGCTGACAACGAGGAAACGTAGAAGATGCATCGAGCCAGTCAGGAACTAGCTCAACAGAGCAAGGAACTAGCCCAAGAGAGTAAGAAACAAGGCGACATCACGGCTTTGCTCGCATATGAGACATCAGCGGACAGCGCGTCCATGATGACCATTGCCGCCATGACCATGCTTTTCCTGCCTGCTACGTTCGTATCGGTAAGGCGTCATCTTATGTAGCGGTCACGTTGCTCAGAGCGCTAACATGAATAGTCTCTTTTCAGCATGGGGTTCTTCGCATTCAACGAAGGGCAACTTGCAGTGTCCCCTGCTTTCTGGATGTATCCTTCTATTGTTCTCCCTCTTACAATCGCAGTCTTTGCAGCGTGGCTAGCATGGATGAAGTTCAGACCGGTAAAGTTTAAGGAGAAAAAGGACGAACTATATGATGAACTAAAGCGAAAAAACAATACTATGAGGCAGAATCAACTGGCGGGGACTCTAACCCTAGGAACCCGAAGCGAAAGGGAGAGATGGTACAGAAGAGTAGGTCGGTAGGGACAAGGATAAGGGGAGATAGGTAGGGACAGAGTGTGATCACGCCCAGACAGACGACTGCGCTGCGGGCACAGACGTCACAGCCAACCGCGAAGCGAGCTGGCACGTAACAACAGAGCATAGGTCGTGTGACCTGCAGACTGCTTTGATGCAGACTGCTATGCTGCTCTGTTGCTCGGTATACTCTACTGCTATGTTAATACAGGGCAGAGTGCAAAACGAACGAGTCTCCTTGGTATATAGGATAGTTAGGTTTCCATCTTTCAAAGGAGCCTCGTGCTTAACTCATCAATCGAAGTTAGTGATTACAACGGACAGTATTCATTGTGCCAACCACTTCTTCCCTCGCCTGATTTAACCCTTGGTTTGACCCGAGCTGATCCCAGCGGCATTCCACCTCCGTTACACATAAGACTGTTGCTGGTCGAGTTATGAATTATTGAAGTGACTACATGATGTTGTGCACCTGAAATTGGTGTCGGTTGGCCGGCCACGACTTATCCGGCCGACCCTTGGACGCGTTCCGAGCGACACCACCACCGTTGCGGGGAGAATTCGCGGTAACGTGGCGTGTTCCAGACAAGCGGGTGCGCGACGCGTTCCGAAGTTTGGGTGCAACAAGACTTTCCGAGAACACATCTCCTTCCTACTCTTGAGCAGCTGTTAACAGAGCAATTCAATGGTTGTTTCCGATATTCGACGATTTTCCGCCACCAGCAGATTTCACTGTAGTCGCGCAACACATCAGCTCGCAAAGCTGTGATCCTTTTGGAGCAGTGGATGGTGGACGCCTGGATTTGTATGGGGAATTGAAACCAGCCGTCGCAAAAGCTGTTGGTGTTGATGGAGATGATTCGCTAAACTACACCAATGGAGAGCTTTGGGAGGGAAGTGAGTCTTGTGATCAAAGGTGGCGGGTCGGTGGAGTTTGTCCACCTAAGGTGATTCTAGATGACCCAAACGAGCGAAAGATTGGCTTGGATATCGAGGTCCAGTGCTTTCTTCTGTGTTCCGGGTAGCCCGGACTTCCGGCCTACCAATATTGGGAGTCATGGATGCTGCTTCTCCGACAGACAGAAAGCCCTAACAACTTTATAAGAGTAGGCATAGCTGCTTTTTTCGAAGATAGACGGGCAGATTGGATTAGTGACAGAAGCCGTCGGCAAGTAAGCTTGATCTAGTTCTGCTCAAGGGTTGCGCTCAGAACCGCGCCGTCGTGCTGGATCGTGCGTGTTGAGAATTCACATCTCGTACTTATTCGTCTGATCAGAATGCTACTAAACCGTACCTCTTCATCGAGTTCATTGTTGTTGTGACTGACGGCTTTACTTGCCTGCAGCGTCTAGAATCTTCCCACGGATCATAACACCAGGAGGCAAAGGGAGGTCAGTTACTGTACGTTCTCTTTTCAGGACCGTGGGCCCCTGCAACTGCGGGCCGATGATTGTGAACCACTCCACTATCTTATGGTATATGTTTTGTTCATGTCTCTTCCAATCTACCGCTTTCAGTCGACGACTCGTCAGCTCTGGGTGGCGCTTGTAGAACGCTTGTGGCCAGTTCTTGCCTGGCAGCGTACGTGTGACTTGCGCGTCTGGAGCACCTCGACTTCCTGCTCGTCGGCTGAGTAGTACCGAAGCCAACTGTCGCAGATGTTTTACTTGTAAGGGGTATCCGTTACTAGACATTCGAAGCACATATTTCACCAGGGATTTCTCCTCTGATGGTGTCAGTAGCTGGCGGCCGGCGGCACTCTGCTCTCGTGTCGGCCGGCCGTGTTCACGATGCCACTTGGTGGAAGCTGGGAGTTTCGGAGAAGAGGCTTGGGTTCCATCCAGCTCCAAAAAAAGGTCATCACCGCCACTTGGATACTCGTCCATGTTTTCTGCTCACTCGATGTTCTGCTCCGCTGCTGTCTGTGTGCTCCTTGTGATGAGGGACAGGGAGGCTACGACGAAATCGATGAGTCCCCCTCCACGCCGACCGGGGGCCCCCTGCGCCCACGTGTGTTGTGCCTGCGCTATGTTTAGCAGCGACACCCTGCACACGGGATGACGCTAGTGCTTAGTCTCGGGCCACCGCCGAGACCGGGACTGCCAAAATGCCATGCACGACCTGATATTCTGTCAGGCGTTGCCGCTTATCGAGCAAAGTAGCAATCTAAGCAGCGCCCCCGACTTCCATCGAATCCATTGTGCATCGATCAAACACCCCTGCAACCTTGTGCATCAAGACGTTTAATGCTCTGCTCAACATGCAGATGACTGGATAGAAGATGGATTCTTATCTTATCTTATATTTAGGTCATCAAACTCAATGCGAAAGATGCTACTGTCAGACGAAGAAGAAAAGCCAAGAAGTACCTACGGTACGACTCGACTTGCAAGCGGATATATATGATCCACAACAAGCATGAACTGTTGTGATCGACGTTGGATGCATGAGTGGGGGGCGTCAAACGTTGCACCATAGCTTGATCATCTTCTAGGTGCATATATAGGTCCTGCGTGGCTTGAACGGCCGAAGTCTTCGCTCAGTGGGGAATTTCGCAATGCGGGGATGCAGGTTAACCAGCAGATTCTCGCTGACTGCTGCTTATCAGCTTGAAGAGTAGACCCTAGCGTCGCCCTACAAGCAAGGGTCCAGCTTAGGTGGCGGCCGCGGGCCGCTGCCACCCCGCATGGAAGGCCCGCCGTTGTATACATCGAAGAGTGTTCGAAATCATGCCGATATTGGGAAAGTCTGTATTAGAGAAACACTGTTCTTGGACTTTCAAAACGTGTGGGCCTGGAAACGGGAGGTGGCAGGCATCCGGAGCACTCTGCACCCCTCCCAGTACACTGGACATCGAGATCGATGTATCAGGTGCGGGAGAATATGAGTTTGGTTTGGAGAATGTACGACCCCACAGCTCCGCTGCCGAGAACTCTATGCCAGATAGAATTCCGAAATCTCCCTTCAATGGATTGGGTTCAAAAGCATGCAACGCTCCTGCTGGAAGTCGGAAAAGCAATAGCGGAGCATGCGGTGCTTCTTCGAATGGTTCCAACTCGGCGGACGGTGGGATTGTTCTGACGGAGCCACCTGTTCCGATGTCTGGAGAGTTCGCCAGTGACCTGACTCGGTCAGAGATTAGAACCCTTCGGCCTGGCAAGCGGAGAAATGATGGATTTGTGGGAGGCACAGGGGGTGTTGCAAACAAAAGAGCTCGGAAACAATGACAGTGCAACGCAGGGTGGTCAATGACGGAGTGCGGAGACAGGAGGCGACAGGTAGCGGGTAGCATCGAGGTTAGCCGTAGGATAGTGTATTTGAACGATCTCTACTGAGACAATATCCCATGGAAATAACTGGCAGATGATGTTGCGGACTGACACGAGGATCATACATGTATACCGATCAACTTAGTTCATATGCCAAAAATCAGCGGTAACTTAGTTCGCACGTGTGGGATTGCCACCTTTGCATCGATTCGTGTTCGAGGTGGCGGCACGAGGCCGTTCCGACGATAGACTAGTGGGAAAGAACCAAGTGGCATTTAGTCTCGGTAAGCTCCGGAGTTGGCAGTGCTAGAGAAGAACAGCGAGCGAGGTGATGACAATGTGAGGATAAGGGCGAAGGTGGAAATCATTCTTTGAGCACCGTGTATCTTCGCCGTTCTTTGATGTTGGCAGAGGTGCAGAGGTGGGATAGAGAAGGTTACCAGAACTATACTTAGATAAGGCGAAGATCATAGAAAAATTGCGAGATATAGCCGTTCAAATTGAGGCCGTGGTTGATACTGTGAAACACTTGTAGATATGTAGTCGTCGTCATCGTCAGGGTGGCCAAGTTGACTGCCGCTGACGTCGTCAAGGTAAACGTCATCGTCGTTCGGATGTCAGTTCTGCAAGGTTGTAGCAGCTGGGTCACGGCAGATTATGCCTCGATAATCCAGCATTTTCATATCGCATGATAGAAGATTTGTCCCTTCGAATCATATGATGACGCTCCCCCCGTCGACGATCGAGCTGAGTTGTCTCCAGGTCCTTGGTAAGCTCGGTCTGGGCATTGGAGCACTGGAGGCTGCGGCGGTGGTAAATGCTCTGACCCAACCGATGATGTAAAATTGCTCTGCCGCCATAGTGCTTCACGCCCTGCTAACGTTTGGATTTCAAGATCTGGCGCTTGATGTGATTGAAAGTATTCGAAGACCCTCTCGATCACTCTCGTGATCTTAAGAAAAGTTGCAACGAAGACGGATTCCAGGATCGGTGCCAGGTATCGTTGGATGTACTCGAAACTCCTCTCGATCATCTTGGCAATGGCCGGCAAAGTCGCGACAAAGATGGAAACCAGGACCAAAACGCAGTCCCAGACTATCGTTGGTCTAAGGTCAGTGCTAGATATGCCGTCCTGCAGAGATATGTTGAAGGCAAAGCTACGACATATCTCAGACACTGGCACTCTGTTCGGAGTCAGTAATGTCAGAAAATGACAATCAACTTTCGGAACTCACATCAGCCTGAGCGTGAAAATCAAAAAGATCTTGAGCCTCTGCTTTCGCTGCAGTCGCGTGGGTATCCAAGTGAAAGGAATCGAGAGACCCGCCAACCACACGTTGAGGCATACGCTAAAAACCGTGATGACAAACCAGCAATACTTCTGCTTCTTCTTTAGCGCTGTACCTGCTGCTCCATCGAGATTGGGTTCACCTTGGCGTGTGCATCGTCGGATGTAAGCTCGAAAATCGCAATCGACGGCGCTATTACTGTCCACAATGCTGTCGCACAGATGATGAACAAGTTCAATGGCTTCGGTCGGCACTTCGCCCCGTCTGATACTTCGTGTACGAGAAATGCGCCAGATGTTTTGGCTAGTCCCATGGACACAAGTCGCGGTATCTGGTACCAGTAGAACATCTGCGTATGTGTCAGCATATGTCGATCTGAGAAGAGACAGGTTCGTCTAACCTGAATGCCCTGGTCGACCATGTCATCGTCGGCACCTTCAATGCTCGTTCCGAGGCCATGCGATAGTCCCAATAACAGCATTGCGTAGAATGGTACTGAGAACAGCTGCGAGGCGGTCAGCACAGAGTAGCTTTGGAATGGTTGCGGAGCTCACAAATGCGATTGCTGTGTCTTGTGTCAGCGTCTGAGGTTATCACTAAGTAAGCGCGGAAGGGTCTCACGAATCAGTTGATTACTGACGGTCCATTTTTCGAAGTATTTTGAGATCTTCCATTTGATGGTGTGAATGATTGTGAATAGAAGTGAGCATATGAGCGTAGCAATCGCGACTGCCAGCAGCGTCTGAGGGGTTTCGGCTGCCATTTGGACAAAGATCTCGACTTTTAGACGGCACGATCTATGCAACGACAGGCTCTTTTGTACAATCTCTCTTGACCCTGGCCACCGTGATATATACTCTCACGTAGAGACCAGGACGAAGGAGAACATGTCGCAACTAACCCTCGCACCCAAACCTCGATAGATGCGATTACTGCGATAGTGCTGCAGCCGAGCCGAGATTCTGATCAAATAAACAATCTTTTGCACGGCAATATTCGGTTCATCCCTGAGAGTAAATGCATGAGCGGATAAAGATTGTGCGTAGACTGCGCCAATTACAGTGACTAACTCAATATCATGGGTATGGACATGTCGATCTGACGTGGTATGCATGATGAATGTCTCGCTGAACGACGAATGAGGTGAACATGGCAGGTGACAACGAGCTTCACTCGTGATGTGTAAACCTTCCATGTCTGGGTGATCGCGGGGAGCGATCAATCGTCGGAAGCCTCAAGTGACCGCCCAGAGCATTTCTTGCGGTACCTGGCTAGGTGCAGAGTTGCAATGCCGGTGCTCGGG
>Ga0265798_10011545_pt1 | contig 10753 bp, 11 predicted proteins | sample P3T30metagenome_FD_192430 | JGI IMG/M metagenome (GOLD analysis project Ga0265798, IMG submission 192430) | Plant litter microbial communities from East Loma Ridge, Irvine, California - P3 T30 | ecosystem: Environmental > Terrestrial > Plant litter > Unclassified | place: USA: California... | reverse complement strand
CTATTGTCGAAGCCTTGGGTTGCTCGACACCAGAAGCACTAATCATACTGGCCGAAGGTCGGGCTGCTGTTCGCAAACGTCGAGCCCGACGCAACCAGTCAGTCGACGAGGCCATGTACGCCTTCAATCCCCAAGACCACCTCAAATTCCTCCAAGGACTCGCAGCCATGGCAACGCCTCAAGAGCATTCAACACCTTTTGAATCCGCACACTCCCATCACTCACGGATGCCCTCGGATGCCACAGATGGGAGCACTTCTACAGTCGTTCCGGATGCTGACGACACTCAACCTCGCAACCTTCCTCCCACAATCAACAGCTATTCCGCCAATCTAGCTCAATTCATCAAGAACCAGCTCAAATCGATACCGACCTACCAGTCTAATGAGACACCTGGCTCTCCTCTCTCCCCTCGGTCATGTACAGACCTGGCATCGCCAACCCGGCTATCTCACTCACCGAACCCCGCAGTCAGACGGCAACAAGATGGCCCCAAAGTTATTGACATACCCCCGGTACGACCACCGGTAAAGAGTCAATTCTCAGCATGGAGCTCGACCGATGAAGAAACTCCTATCGACGGGGAAGAGCTTCCTCTGCCAGAATCTTCCTTCTCTCCTAGGGTCCCCGTATCCAAGGATAACAACTATACGCCTTCGGTACTAGGCTACTACGAGACATCGCACAACAACTCGTCATTTCTATTTTCGTCGACGCCGCTAGAGGAAGATTCTGCGCCTGACACGGCCAAGGCGTTCAAGTTCCCAGACCACTCAGCGCTGCCGACTTCCTCGCCCGAGCTCCAAGATGACGACAGCTACCCCTCGTCATGCCCCTCTCAACCGCAACTCACCTTTACGTCAGCACCATCGTATACCTCATCATCGGCATCTTTTTCGTACTTTGACTGCAAACGCCCCAGAGCCATCACGCCCCACATGAAGGAGCGGGTGGTGGCGGCAGTGACGCCTGCACACCTACGTAACAAGAGGCTTACAGCCATATCGCCTTGGGAGGGAGGCGCGCTCGCCAATGTCCACAATGTCTACTACGAATCGCAACAGCGGGTCAACGTCGATGGCATGACATTTGACATGCTACGAGAATTCAGCTTCCCCAGTCGCGTCACACCTTGCTAATCCATGCTTTTCTCACTCTTTCCTCTTGTTCTTCTAGCGTCTGCGTTGGGGTGTTTGCTTTATACATAGGCCAAGGTACCCGTGGTCAGCTGGTCTCACCATGGGGTTACGGTCATCTTCCATCTGTTTCCAACTTGTCGTTTGCATACCGAATAGTTTGTAATGCTCGGGTGTCGCGTTCCGACAGCCTTTTAGACTGTTGCCTTTTCAGGCTTCTTTTGACTCACCGCCTGGTTCAAAGCTTACCTTGCTTTTTTTTCTTTCTCCTTTTCACACCTCTCTATTTAGCACACAGCAAGTGTTATGCTACACGATTTCGTTTGTTGATTTTTCTGGCGGGAAGACGACTGTGGGGACCACATTGTATCAGTCGCGATGGAAGGAGGAGAGAATACTAGGCACAGAAAGGAGGTAGAAGACATTGCATGACAGATTGGAACGGAGCCATTGGGGGACACACATGGCATATAGATGCTAGCAATACTAAATCCAACAATATACATATTGAACCATTTCCCTTGTGCGCACATGATTACATGCGATGTGGTGCGGTGTCTGACATGTTAGCATACAGAGGATTCCGGATGACCGATCTGAATCACGGGGCACAGCAGCCCTACGACTAAATGTCAACTAGCAAGATCTGAATCGGTGAAGTGAACATGCAAGGTCCCGCTCGTGCAGATTGCGCCAATCTGGAGACGGACGGGATGGCTGTCGATCGGTAGGGCGCACACGTCATGTTTGATTGGTTTGCCCGGTGACGCATTGGTTGGAAACTGCAACCTCAACCGCGCCGCTTGAACATCCTCAACCTCGCGTTTTTGTGTTTGCTGTCGAGGCTCTGTGCGTGCGTGTGTGAATGAATGCACAGCCTTTATTCCATGACCCGCGCCCGCATTTGTCATCACTGCAACGGGATTCCACTCGCTATACAGGCCACGTTGACGATGCAGCACGGTTGAAGACAACCTTCCCCCACACCCATCGTACTTCTGACATTTGTTGCTACACCGTCCATCGCACTTGCCAAGTACAGCGACAACGAGACTCACGACTAGGAACGGGCTTGCTATGGCAGACACAGCCAACGATCCTGGCCTCTTGGCTCAGGTTCTCGGGCGCATCGCTTATGAGTTCTCTGCGATGCAGCCAATGCTACCTACGTACATACACCTGATCCTCTCCGCCCTCTTCCCCATCTACACGGGCGCGCACGCCTCGCTCACACGACCTTCGACTGCTGCAAAGCCCGTCAGCAAGAAGAAGAAGAAGAAGAACACGACGAGCGAGGACGATGATGAGGACAGCGACGATGAAGAGGACGAGGACGAGGAGCGCGTCATGGAAGGTCTGTCGCCAACAGATGCCATACTCATGCCCCTCTTTGCGGGAGCCGCTCTTGCCTCGCTGTACTTCCTTCTCCAGTGGATGAAGGATCCTACGCTACTCAACAAGATCCTGAACGCCTACTTCGCCATCTTTGGCGTCTTCTCGGTATCGCGACTCGTCACGGACATGCTTGATATTGGCCACTCGCTCATCTTCCCGTACCGCTACGCCTCTGGAGGCGCCCTATACCACGTCAACAGCCAAGAAAGCAAGGCGGTAGCAGTGGCGGGCAATACAAACAACAAGCAGCCTTGTGCATCACCTCTGCCAGGCTTCTTGGCTGGTATACCTTTGTCTGAGCGGGCGCAGAACTGGCTCTGGGCAGATCGAGCCATGCCAGGGAACAAGTGGACGCTGAAGCTCTACGTACACCGCGTCTTCGCTGGCAAATTCAAGGTCGGCCCTCATGGTATCGTCGGCGGCCTAGTCGGTCTTGCTACAGTCGCATACTTCAATCTGGTGGACAAGCCATGGTATCTGACTAATTTGCTGGGCTTTGGCTTCTCCTATGGCGCCCTGCAGCTCATGTCGCCCACCACATTCGCTACGGGTAGTCTAATTCTCAGCGCCCTCTTCTTTTACGACATCTACTTTGTCTTTTTCACGTAAGCTGCTCCCCTATCGCGCTGTGTACATTGCTGAACATACTCCCCAGACCCATGATGGTAACCGTAGCCAAGTCGCTGGATGTACCTATCAAGCTCATGTTCCCCCGACCTGCGTCAGCTGACGATCCCACCGCACCCGTTTCCCACGCTATGCTCGGCCTCGGCGATGTCGTCTTGCCCGGCATCATGATTGGCCTTGCTTTACGCTTCGATCTATACCTGTTCTACCTCCGCCGACAGAAACATATACCCGCAATCACATCGGGCGACGCAGACACCATTGAGAAGCCAAAGTATCATTCCTTGGCGGGACGATGGAGCGACCACTTTTGGACGCATTCGCTTACAGGACGGCCTCTGTGGGTCGGTGCAAAGGCACAGGGAAGCGAACGCGAGGCACCCTTTACGTTCCCAAAGACATACTTCAAGGCTGGCCTAGTGGGATACATACTAGGCTTACTAGCCACACTGGGGGTCATGATGGTCTGGAACCATGCGCAACCGGCCTTACTGTATCTAGTCCCGGGCGTGCTTGGCAGCCTCTGGCTGACTGCACTCGCTCGCGGCGAGATCAGCCTAATGTGGGACTATACTGAGGAGCTCGAGGATGAAAATAGGGACAACGAAGTTGGACACGATAAGGCGCCAAATGCAGATGGCAACGTGTCCGACGACGCGAGCAACCCAGCCAAGCCGCAAAGCAATGGCTTGTCCACTACAGACGCTTGTTCCAAGAAGGAATCAGAAGATGAGCAGTCATCAGACACCAAGCGTATTGTGGGTATCAGATCCGACCGCCAAGTCTTCTCCTTATCCATTGAAGCACCTTGGCAACTGAAGAAGCCACTACCAGTTCAGACAGAGCATGAGACAACGGTCAAGGCAACAACAGATGTTCAGAAACATGATAGGGACGAGCAGCACAACTGGGCGCCGTCAAAGCCTATTCTCACTCAAGACAAGGGTGCGGAACCAGCCGGCAAGCGGGTAAGACTGAAGTGAGTGGATTGGGAATGCGACAATGGTGTGCCGTAGAACTAATGGGCTCACCATATTGGGGCCCATTGTCTACTTCTGCCACGTGGAGAATTCAGCGTTTATTCGATCTCGCTTCCCTCTCCTCCTCAGAGGGACGTGTATGTGCATCAGCCACGATGATGCATCATGACCCCACTACACCTGCTTCAGGGTGCATGCATAGCGACGGCGTTGAACAGGTTACGACGTTCCAATAGTCTGTATTCGGACAAAAAAATCCATAGTTTGCTACGAGTATTATTGAGCTTACCACGTCATGATTCAGTAAATCATCGTATGATGTTTTTTCTTCTTTTGCCTTTGTTTGGCGCCGGTGTTGCTGCTAGAAACGGGGTCACCGTGACCATCTTTTTTTTTCGTATCTTAACTCGTATCTTTTTTGGGAAGAGGGGGGCTTTTCGCTAGTTAACTTTCGTATTGCCAGGTGCTAGCGGAAACCTTGTGCCGAGTGCGAGTAGTGTGGCTGGGGTTGTTTGGTCCGGTTCGGTACCGACGGTGGCTTAGTGCGCGAGTAGTAGTGCAAGGGTCGGAAGTTTGGCAAGCGCAGGAAAAAAAAAGGGACGTGACAATCAGTTTCGTGCTCCACTATGAGTAGGAGCGATGCAGAATGAATAGCGGGGAAGAGATTGTGGGGCCTCCGAGAAAACCAACACGTGTTCTCAAGTACATTTATTTATAACACTACTTTTTCTTAACAGACCATGGTAACTTGATCGAGAGAGAGAGGAAAACAAGTGGATACAAGTCATCTACATGCACTACCTCTCCAATCCAAACCCGCCCCCCCCCCCCTGTGTACGCTTCACATCTGCGTAATTTGTACAAATCCACTTATCCAAGCCTGCTCGCTGGAGAGAGAAACCTAATTTATTTCCCGCACTTGTCACATGTTTCCCCAGTGGTACCTTCGCCGCGGTTGATGTGTTCGCAGTGTGGACATAACCACTCGCTCATGTGGGGCATTTTGGGTGGGTGGAAGGGTGATTCGCGGTCTGTGGTACCGAGCCGAAACTATGGGGTTGCGTACTAGTTGGCAGTGACGACAGCCGTCCTATCGAGTGCAGAGAGTAGGTAGACCGACGTTGCCAGGCGTTGAAATGAGCGTAGAAAATCAAGAAGCTATGGTTCTGCCAGCAAATCGGTGCTCCGAGGGCTGTATCTTAGAATTGGGGAAAGCAGAGGAAAATGTCAGATTGTTTTTGGTTGAGCTTAATGCGTAAAGAGAGCAGCTTGATTGGGGATTGTGGCGTTGATTGTGGCGGTGTGATACTCTTTCGACAAATATCCGGTTGTTTGCCATAGTGTAATTCTTGTTTGCGAGTTCCACGTTGCATGCCATGTGCCAGCAATCCTAGAGTACACGGCAATCGGCAATCCAAACCCTAGATCAAGTTTAAATCATGTACCAAGTTTTCATCCAAGGCTTCGAGAAGCTGGGTATCGATAACAGGGAGGAGCCTGCTTTGTTCGGCACACTCTGATTTGAGCTCCAACAAGGATGCAGTCGACGCATCCACCGCTGGCGAATCCCTGCCAAAGCAAATGACAGCTGTTTCCAACTCTTTGACGGCGGTCTGAACAGCCAAGTCTAACCTTCCATACTTCTTCCAGCCAATGGTGGCGTCGTGATACGCCAGACCCAAGGCTTCGCCGACAAGACCTTCTTCTTTTAGTAGTTTCACCAATTCCAGCGCGGCCTTCGGCACGGGTGATCTCCACAGTTGTCTCCGTCCCGTCCGGATCCGAGCGTCCAGAACCACCATCCGTGATCTGCGTACGTCACTGGCATCAACGTCACTACCGCACGCTCTGCACGAGCAAATGAAACCATACGCGGCCAGCTTTTCCTGCCGCGATTTCATGGTTTGGTAAGGCCGCTCATAGCTGAGATTTATCTGCACACCAGCAGGTATGGCAATTATGGCGTGCACCGTGATTTGCGATGTTCGTGCGTTCCAGGCGAAGCTTGCGTTGGGGACGCACGAGTGATTGAAGCGTGCGGCAAGTGGGCAAATTGAGGTGCAGGATCCGGTTTGCCAGGCGTTAGAGTTGAAGATGTCGATGACGCGGGCATCACCCTCAGCTGTAGTATTCTGCGCATATAGTGTGAGGTATAGTTTTTGCTGAAGATGATCGAGACCAGCAAACGCCGTTGTAACGGCGGAATTGGTGCGCGGTTCGCGCACAGAAAATAGAGGTCTTTCACTGAGGATGAGAGTACCAGGGGCGATACAGGTTGTTGCGAAACAACCTAGACCTTCGCCCGGAGAGGCGCGGATAGTATAGATACTGTCCATGGCGGAAACCTAGATGTTGAGGACAGGCTTCTCAACTAGTAGGCTTCGGAATGTGTCTCGGAAATGAGGCAGCTGTGATGGCGCGTCTTAAGGCCAAGGCAGCCATCTTGGGTGAGATGGAAAATCTGAATTCCTTGGCAGATGTTGTGGAAGTGAATGGTAATCAAAGGCAACAACGTTTGTCACCGCGCAAAAAAATTTGGCCTAGCGCTATGATGTCATCTGATGTCACGTGTATCACGGAAGACACAATGCACATGATAGGCACATGACAAATAAATTGTAAACATCAAACCCGATGGCTTGCATTAATCATCTCAGAGATGCTACCAGTTAGCGAACATGTACTTTTTGAAGACACGTATTAACACTTGTGGAAAGTTGTTCATTCGGTGCGTATCTCAGAAACTGTTGGTGTTTCAGATCAACGCGTTTGTACCCCCTCGCGATCTGGACACTATGCGCGTGCGCAGCTACAATAACAATACTTCAGGAAGTATTATATTCTAACTATTCTATTATAGTGGCCTTTTACTGCCTTGCTATAACTAGACATAGCTTCAGTCTTTTCCTGTAATGTAAAAAAGAGCTGTTTTAGGAGTAAAGTACCTTGATCTTACATCAGGGGCAAAGGCAGGCGACGCATGGTGTCATCACACCTACGTGGTATTTACTTTTAATGCTTACACCTTGCTTCACCTTTTCTCACTCAAACTTTCTTTTGCCAGATTAAGTGGATGTCTAAGGCATTCATTTTTTAACAGCACACACCTTCTAGTGGCATCATTTTTGTTCTTTCGCGCATCTCCCACTTTTTTGTCTGGAGTTTTACGGTCGCACTCCGCGCTATCTCGAGTGATCATGGACGAGCTCAAACGTGAAGCGAGCGATGAGCCTCGGGATCGATCAAGAGACCGCCGAGATTATCGCTCAAGTGAGCGTCGAAATGATCGCACCAGAGACAGACGACGTGATCGTTCAAGCGAACGGAACAGTGATCAAAGTGACAATGAGCGAGACAAGAAACGCGACTCTGCTTCAGCCCGCGAAAAAGCCTCGGACCCATACTGGTATCCCGGCAAAGGCAAATTTTCACATCTGACCAAGATGCCGACCCAGAACCCGCATGATCCCCGACCACGCAACCCAAAGCGTACTCACAGCTGCCGTAGTGAGCCTTCTGGTCAACGTCATGCGCGTTTAGAACGCAAGCACGACCGCCGCCAAGATGAACGTGAAGCTTTAAAGAATGGAGCGTTGAGTAAGTTCATCAGCACCTCTCTTTTTTTGTTTCACCTATAAAATGAACTCGAATGGCTGACTTGCTCTCGCCTTCTTTGCAGCTCCACCGCCTGGTGCTGGACCCAATTGGGCAAAGAACCGTGAAGCTACATTGGCTAAATACGCAAAAGCTGCGAATCGTAGACACAAGAAGCACGAGAAGAGGATGCGGAAGGCGGCGGAACAGGAAGCTAAGCCTTGAAAATACTGTTACACACGACATACCCAAGATATGTAATGCCCTGGAGAAATACGGTGACTAAAATATTGAATCAAGGTACATCAGTCTGCTCTTTGTTTGTATACTAGATATGATGTATGCTTTTGGAGGAGTCGGCAAATTGTTATACTAATACATACACGATATCACATCATCCCTGACAAGTTGTAAACCAATTTCTTGGAGCTTGGTGCTCTACTTCTTCAATATATGCAATTCCTGGTGAACAAATGAAGATTCCTCCTCGATATCTGACCTATATTGCCTACAAAGACTATAGTCTATTGGAACTAAACTACGGTAACGAGTTAGCATCCTCGTCATCATCTAAAAACCTGTAGTCTTACCTTACCTTCGCCTACAAGCTAAACACTTGTTGTCACTTGTCCCATCTCATGTTTCTCTCAGTGTTTGCTAGGCCGACTTCATATCAATCCCTTTAGTATTAGCACTGTTGACAGTTGTAGACCCATGTCCTGCACACGTTCAATCCAGGATGAGCCCAGGTACATCATGAGACTCTACGAGGACGAGGCAAAAAAAGACGAAAAATAATGATGGACGGGTTGTTGGGAAAGGTGTTGGACTGGGTAAAGAATGTTACGAGGTAACTTTTATTCATTGGAGTCATCTGCTGGTATACTATGGGAAAAGCTAAAGCTATGGAGAGAACGAGTATGGTCAGCACCCTTCATGCTGGATGCGAAATGTTACTAGGTAAAAAGACATTGAAGGATGGCGGTGTGTGTGAAGGGAACAGGTGCATCCTGGCACCAGGCCTGGACACGTTCTGACAAGTTAGAAGAGAGAAATGAGAGTGGAGGCAAAGTCCAGAAATCAAAATCGAAAGCACGAGTAATTCTGGATGTTCGACGAGCAATCAACATATACACATGTCCGCCTAACAATGATTTATAATTCCCTCTCGGTCTACAATCTAGATCCGACGATTCACATCACTCATAAGTATACCACCTCTTCTTCAACTCCCTCAACTCATCATTCGCCTTCTCCCACTTGCTACTCCCTTTTGGCGCATCACTCACCCACTCGGCAATCGCCTTTTTGTTCCTCACATATTTTGCATGCGCCTTCTTCCTCTCCCTGGCCTGTTCTTTGAGATAGGTATAATCCTCATACTTGACAGCAGTCTCCCAGACCTTGCGCATCCTAGGGCTCCACAGACAGCAGCTGGAGCCCACATCGGGGTCCTCGCCAGGAACGAGCTGTATGGATTTGTTGAAGAGGCGCGGGATGGTTGAGGGCAGTGATTTGGACTGCAGGGTCGGCCAGATGACTTCGTCGTAGCATTCCTCGCAGACTGTGAATTCGGGAAGTGAGGGGATAAAGTGCCAGGGCTTGCGGAATGACGTCTTATCTCCATTGCACTCGCCTTTGAATGCGTTGTTGCGGGCAAGTTCAATAAAGCGGTTAATGTTGGGGGCCCGACCGGAAGCTCGGGCTTCGGCATCCAGTTCTACCAGGAGATCCATGTACTTGACAAAGCGATGGGAGCTCGTGCGTAGACTGCACGTGTACCGGGATAAAGTGTGCGAGTAGGCACGCGGGATCTTGGTGAAGTAACCACGTAGAGTTGGCAGTAAGGCCTCAATCATTCTCCTGTCGCTCGAGCAAATGGCGAAGTTGGCTACGTGTATGCCATCGCGCTGATCAGGGATGCCGTACCAGCTGACGCCCTCGTCTGGACCAGCTTCATAATCTCCTGGACAAGGACGTGCCTGGTACTCCATGATGTCGGCAAGAGTATAGATCAAATCGAGCGATTTACGACGTTGCTTGATAGTAAGCATCATTGCAAGGCGCGACCATGGGCTACTGAAGTCACAAATCCGCTTTGAAGACCAGTCATTCAGCCATATTTGCTCGAAGTCTACCTCGAAAGGTGTGCCAGCAAAGACGCTATTGTAGCAGCTAGGACAAATGTTGAAGCCTTTGTATCCTTGGAGACTGTACCAATCGTCATAAGGTCCACTCAGAACACCCCTTGGGCACGTCGGTAGCGGCTTGTCGACCAAGGTTGCTCCCCGGGATGATCTATCACGACGACCGTCTTGCGAGCGAACACTATTCGACCTTGTCCTTCTCAGACGTTCTGGCTCTTCTATCCTTTCGTCATCTTGTCGAGGAGGCCGAGGAGGCCCATCTCTCATGTATGGCGAAGCCGGAACAACAGGCGACATGACTCTCGGCGTATTTATGTAATCTTGTCTAGGTGAAGCGACACTCGAGTGGTCAAACTGAAAGTTCTCTTCTGGTGGCATCACGACATCAATGAGCTGGTCGTCGATTGGATACGGCAGGGAGTCAGCCGTTGATTGCCTCGCTGGAGATGGGCTCTGTACGTCTATCCGAGGCCTCGGCAGCGGCATTGTGTCATGTCTAGCGTATCGCGAAGGTGGCCTTGGCCTGTCACTAGCATGCACCGGAGGGTATGCAGAGTGCCGGTCGGCGTCGGAGATGGGCACGCCACCTTGACTGGCCGAATGAGGCTGACCCCTGCTTGAGAAGGACAGCGGAGAAGCAGGCCGGGGCCCACCCCGCGACGGCGGTCGTGATAGAGGAGGTGAGTCTCGTGGTCTTGGTGGAAGCCTTGGTGAAGGTGCTCGCTGCGATGGCGAACTTGGTCTGGACACTGGGCGCGGGCTATTAGCGTAGGTGGTATCGACAGGCATTGGCCTTGTTTTGCGTGTGGCACCGTTCAGAGAGGAGGACGAGGACCGCGGTGACTGAGCGTATGGATTGTCCTTTGACGGGTTC
>Ga0265798_10011543_pt1 | contig 10755 bp, 12 predicted proteins | sample P3T30metagenome_FD_192430 | JGI IMG/M metagenome (GOLD analysis project Ga0265798, IMG submission 192430) | Plant litter microbial communities from East Loma Ridge, Irvine, California - P3 T30 | ecosystem: Environmental > Terrestrial > Plant litter > Unclassified | place: USA: California... | reverse complement strand
TTATTTTTAGGTCGCCTCTAGGTTTCGCAGTTGTGCGTAGCCCATCTACGCAAACAACACAACAAGACACAGCTATGTAAGCGATCGCGGCATAGAGATGTAACACAAAAACCAGCAGCCTTAACATTCCTTATTGCCCTACATAATATATGCCTATCTGCACAGGAGAAACAATTGCTGTTCGTGTTTCAATGCACGAACACACTATGGTGTCAAGTTCGTGCTGACTTGCGAGGGCTATTATCTCAACACGACCTCAATAGCGAAGGAACGCTGTGAAACATGTCCACACTTTTGCCATTCACTCATCTGGCTGGGTATTCTACTGGTCTATACGGCTGCGGAACTCCCCTTGAACTCGCAAGTCTGCTTCCAACTCGATAATGCGCATCTCTGCCGTGAGTTTATCGTCAGTGACTTTCCGAAGCCAGGACTGTGTCTCCTCCATTCTCTTCTCGATATCGGCAGCCTTAGCTTGCGCGTGTTCGAGGGCAAGCTTGGTCTGCGAAAGTTCATTCTCACGCACAGTAAGATTAGCTCGGGTAATATCGTTGGACTGCTCGGCGTGTCGTAGGGTTTGCCGAGCAAAAGATATACCTCCCTCAAGTCTTTCGATAGCAGCGTCCTTGACAGTCGAACCGCGATCTAGTTCCCCATCGCTATTATCTTGTGCAACGATAAGGTTTTGCACGTGAGCGAAATAATCCTCTTGGCGCTGATTACTGTGAATTTTGAACTGATTGAAATCGTGGCGGAAAATGTACAGCTTCTCAGCTAAGTCGTCCCACTGCCCGCGATCGGGTAAGGCCTTAAGAATTTCGGGCATTGCGCGTTCAATATGGGCCAGACTCTGGGTATGAGCCTCAAGCGTGTGCTGTATGACTCGAAGGTGCGCAACCATCGTCGTTTGTGTCTTCTCGTACGTTTGGGCTGACTCTTTTTCTCCTTTATGAACGAGGTCATTGGCTGCGCTGATGATGTGCGCTCCAATTTTCTGCTCTTTCATCTGCCCTAATGTGTCCGCGAATGCGCGAATCTCTCTTATGATGCTGTTCCGGTGCCGCTCCAAGCTACCATCAACCTGCTCGGTTATTGTAGTTGAGGAAGTATGAATATCGGACCGAATGAGAGCACGAAGACGGTTCTGCTCAGCCTGAAGGTGGTCGCTAGTGGGGTATGCCTGTTGGCTCCTATGCATCTCGGTGGCCATGTCCTGACGTATCTGTGCGCGACTGGGTGTATTTTCGGTACTCGCGTGAAGCTGATCACGCATTTGATGTAGTAAGTGAAGCAAGGAATCGCGATCTGGGCGACCGGTGGTGGGACGCGGCGTGGAAGGATGACGGTTCGGGCAAGGCGATGGCATTGCGGACCGTGGTGAAGACGAATCTGCAATACGCGACTTCGATGTAGAGGCACGCGATTGACGGCGTTGCCGCAGGGCTGCAAGATCGAGTAGACTGACGACTGGGCGTGCTTGGAATGTCAGGGCATCTTGCGACCGCGAAGGTGTGGCACCATTCCGCTGTCCCCGCTGTGGCTCCGCAGGAAACGAATCTCCTTCGATCGATGGAATAGCAGCGGATTCTTCATTCAGCTCCCTATTGATTGCTGAACTGTCGTCTATTCGGTGTATGGGCTGTTTCGATCTGATGGGGGCCCTTCTTGTGTTGCTTCTTGTTGCCTTGCCGCGATTGAGTTTGTTCTGCCGTATTATCGCTGTCCTCCGAGATCTGGCCGATGTTGCGGTCGCTTTTCCGCGCCATAATATCGGCGCTGCTGGTGATGGAATGGTTTGCCTGAGGTATCGCCATTGTTTGGTTGGCCTGTAGTACCTCGGCATCTAGGGTCCACGGTTGGAGGCTGAACCACCTAGCCAGGTGGGCAGCCACAAAGCGCATGGCCACGTGACCGTGTTTGCTGCGCAACCCCAGCTGTTTCCCCAACTGCCACGGGTCAATCTGTGTCAACAGTCTCTCTAAATATGCAGTATGGCTCCGAATTCGCCGCCATCTATCACGCAGCCGTCAAAGGCGAAGGTCCGACCGTAAGCTCACCTGGGCAGCTTTGCATGAAGTGTAGCACAGCCTTGGAAAGCACCTAGCTGACCCACCCCAGTACCTATGCGCCCGGCAGCCATACCAGTGCCACCGGGGGAGGCATCAACAATCATGTTGAAGTCAACTTTCTCAATCTCAACTTTAGCTGGGCTGGACTCGCTGTTTGCGTAATGCTTTTTGCATTCGGAAGCGCAGCTACTGTCTACGGAATCTACTATGCTCTGAACTCTTACGCGTTCATCAGTCGAGCAGTAGGGATACTAGAAACTGCAGGCCAGATTGAGCCCGCGTCACTACCCTATGAGCTCCAGTATACGTCGGATGTGCCTTTGGTTCTCAATCACCAGTACCTTGTAGAGGCGGCAAATTCGACGCATCACGCGCTTGTGGTTGCCAGCAATACTACCGACAACATGCTCGAGTTTCTGGAGGCAGATATCTTCTCTCCTGATATCTGGTACGACCATGCTCCACTCATCAAGCTACATGGCCACGACCAACTAAGATCTGAGCTTGGTATCGGTAAAGCAATCTTGGTGGAAGCGCCACCTGGAAGGTTTCTCGAGCTCTGCAACCAATTCGCAAGGCTCCAAGGCCAGGTTCACGGGGCTGTCAACGATGCAGTCGAACAGCTTACAGTTGAAGCCTTTTGGAAATGGTTGCTACCCCGCAAGGAGAACGAAGAACGAAGACCCGTCAACGGTGTTGCGTGTAGGCTCTTCCGGGATGTCATTGACGAGCTAGATGCAGTTTCCCTTGATCTCATCGTCTGGTATGAGCGCATACGGGCGGGTCTTCACAACAGCCGACGCGTCAACTACACCAGCGAAGCTTTCTTCTTTGAAGCTATATACCCACTGGAGATACTTGGAGACTGGTCGTTGTATGATCTCGCAACACTAGACAAGTACGATCTGCCCTCTGATGCGAAAATACTCCACGATATCACCCTCCCCGATACCTCACTCAAAAAGATCCTCAAGGACTATCGAAAACACGCACGAAGGCTGCACGACTCATACATTACTGCCCTTCAACAAGTGATTCATATCAGCGACCGGCTTCAGTCATTGCGGTGGTTTAGCACGGTGCAGATCGCGCACTTCCAATGTGAGAGCTATACCAAGCATAAAAGGTATTGGGACGACACCATCACAAGTTTTCGCGAGAGCAGAGGCGTGGGTGTACAAGATATATGGGACCGTAAGATCGAAAATCCAAGAGCAGCTCCCTTGTTCTTGGAAGTTATGATGAAAGCATTTTTGGGCTCAGATATCGATTTCAGTGTTTGAGCCTTACTTTCGGACGTTACTTTCTAGCTCAGGAACGTTCATGGCAGATAAAGTTTCGCGCAGGGTTTCCGAGAATGATTGCTTGTCATTTCCTATGGGACTCACTTCAGCGTTACGGCGGAACGACTACACATTCCATGTGTGGTGGGCTTTCGGGATATCAGATTGGGAGCAACTTCTCCATCTTAATAGTGATAGATCACATCTCGAGAGCTGAAGGTTGACACTCGTGAAAGAAGATACCAGCTACTCACTCGGCTGACGCTCTTCTTCAGCTTGCTCGGCAATATCTGCTTGTAATGCCCGATCTCGATCGGCCGAATAATCCGGAAGGTGGCCCCAAGAAGGGTTGCCGAGTAAATTGTATAAGTTCGCGTCCATGACCCGTTTTTCGTTGTAATAGTCCAGAGCCTCGTGCCAACGAGGGTCCCTCGCTGTGGGATGCTCTTTGCGAAATTTCACAAGAGCATCAGCCACAGCTACGTAGACAACGAGGGATTCGGCGAGATCAGAAACTTCTTCAAGACGGTCCTCAAGTAGTTTCAAATGCTCAGAGCTCATCTCGCGCGGCGCGGTCTGTTCGGACAATTGTCCGACTGTATTGAGGGCCTTGAAGCGATGAGTCAATACCAACATCTCTGCTCGCATCTTTCGTGCCTCTCCCTCGGCTTCGTTTGACTTGGCCTCTGCAGCGACAGCCTTGATGCCTTCTTCATGAGATGAGTGAATGCTAGCCTCTAATTGTGCCTTGAGCCGATGTGTTTGGTCTTGGAGGTCCATAATTTGAGCTTGTAACTCCGCATTCGAACGTCGAATCTTTCGTGTGTCTTCTGCAACTTTACGGGACTCGGCCTCTGCCATGGCGGCCTTCGCTCCTTCCTCGCGAGCTGTCCGTACGCTAACGTCTAATTGTACCTCGAGCTGATGGATCTGGTCTTTCATTTCAGATATCTGAGCTTTAGATTTACTCTCAGAATGAAGAAGCTTGATGTTTTCGGCTATCGTATCTTGGGTATGTTTACGGGCTTGTTCGATCTCCTGCTGTGAGACCTTGAGCTGTGCTAGGAGCCGAGCTGATTGCAAGCTCAGCTCTTCTTGCCGTCTACTTTCCTCGTCTCTCCAACTCTTGTAATCATTGGCTAGACTCCTGTATTCTTCCTCCCAATTCCGACGTCTAGCGAGATCCTGTTCAACGGTACGAAGGCGGTCCCTGAGGCGCGCAATCGTTCGATTGTCGCCATCAGAAGCCAAGAAAGACGCGGTAGCCATAGCAGCAGAGAAAAAGTGGTGTATAACAGCTATATCTTCAATAGTGTCGTTCACTTCCAGATCCACCGTGACTGCGCGAAGAGAAGCAAGGTGAGAGTGGAAACCTCAGACGCGTTGTCTTTTTCTCCTTCGTTGCCAAGATCGAAATCTGGCTGCGCACTGACCATCCCCCAATTGGATCTTGGTTACACAGCGCTTTTCATTCAGACTACAGGCTAGCATCAACGCTACCACACTATGAATGTGTACTGGTATAGCTATTTCTACACAGGTTCTTCGGTCAATTATCATTTGCCACATCAAGACTACTATGAGTGTTATCAAGCTCTTGCACACCGCCGTAAACAAGACAGAGAGCAAACATGTCTCGCCATCTTCATTTACCTATCGGTGAATACTGGAGCATGAGACTGCTCTTATAAGATAAATGAATGGCGACTGATTTCATCTTGATAACATTACGTCGAAATTGGTACTTGGATAGGTATGGATGTCGGGCAATTCGACCATAGCCTATTCGCAACAGCTATTCCTACCTCATATGCTGCTCAGAAATGTCTTCAGCTACGACACAATCGGCAACATCTTATTCGACTCTCAGGATCCTCGGAGACGATGATAAAGATCGGTTTCAGCGCGATCCTTGGTCGCCGATGTTTCTCTTTCGGATTTTCTCGATTTAACGACGTTCAGATTCCTGTAATTGAAGATCAGAGTGATCAGCAATTCACGCTATCCCTTGATGTTACAGCCCGACGATTGTGTATTAGGGACACGTCACATCAAGGAATATGGACATCCTGGGCGCGTGAGCGTGCCTTCCCACTTGCGAACGGCAAGAGTACGTTCGTTACTTCATCTCCTCAAGATCATCCACACGACCCAGGCTGCCTTTCATTCAGCATACAAGTCCGCGATCTAATGAGTGAGGCATTCGATGGATACTTCATCGCCTACGCCGCGTCAATCAACAGGCCCGAAGAATCAGGCGTATGTCTCAGCTCGGACCAGCGATGCGTTGGAGAGATTGAAGATACGCATCAGTCAGAGCCAATCATATTGAGTACGTTTCAAAGCTTCGTCACTCAACAAAGCAACAATATTGACGTTCGTGAAGGCAAACCGGGGCCGCAAAGCAGCATAGCGACTGCATCCTCATCCATTCTTCTCGCTAGTCACAGAATGACCTCCTGGATACAACGTTTGGCGCCCATGCTTCATAATTGTACGTAAGCCAAACACGCGAACTTGGCAAGTGCAGGTCATGCACGAGCAAGTTTCGGTCTCAGCCGCTACTGACCGATCTTAGTCACTGTGTCTCTCTCACACCGCCATCTCAATAGTTTGATGAGGGCACCGCGGGCTTCAGCTGATGCTGCAAATAAACAGCCATCGCACGATCTAGTACAGAAGAATCTCACTGAAGTACTTACCATGAATCCTGAGGAAGCATCACCTGCTCGGGCGTCGCACTGCTCGTCCGCATCGACAACATCGACTCAGGACTTGTCCCAAAGCTTGGAAAATAACGACCTCAACATGATGATCTTCACGGAGATGTTTTCCACCCGAGATGTAAGAGCAATCAGTCTCCCAAGGTCTACGAAGACAATGTTAATTCGATCCAGTGCCTCGAAGGGATTATCGTCCGCTTTCGAGAACAGTATGCCCACGAATCCGACACACTTCGCATACCTCCCGACGTAGCTGATGGTTTACTCTTCGTGGTGAGACATCTACTCCCAAACCTCCATCAAGGAACGCATGCTACGGTATCTCCAGTATCGGGTCTAGAGTCATCAACAAGACCCTCGACACCTCAAGCAGCTTCAAAATCTCAAGCACTGCGGACCCCACCGACCACACCACACAATCGGGGGAGCGCGATCAATCTCAAGGAGGCGAGAGATAGCCCAGGTGGGGTTCACGCACGCCGACTTTGGCAACCTCTTCTTGACCTACGACTCGAAGACTTACGACTCCATCCATCGGTGCTACAACTCTTGCACCTTACTCCTACTCAGTTCTTCGGAGATACATCAGGTCTGAAGCTTGAAAGATGTGGGGCAAATTCGACAAGCGGGCAAATGATGACGCTGATGCGTTATGATACTTCATTGCAGGAGCGAGGTTTGCTCGATAGAGCTCGGCTTGCTGTAGTGAGGATGGGATTGCACTCCAGCATCAAGACATACTCGCGGAGACGCAAGGGCGTATACGCTCCTCGAGTGGACGACGAAACGCTCTCCAGGTTACATTGCAGCCTTTTCCTGGATGCAGAACGTCCTGCCGATAACGCATCAGCCGATATTCCAGATCGGGAAGACTTTGTGAAATGGTTCCGCAACGAGCGTACTTTAGGCGACCGGTACACCTTTATTGCAGATGAGTTAGGGGAAGGCGTTCTCTTCCATCTGCTTCCTCACTTCACAGACGCAAACTTGGTCCGCGGAACTTCGAAGAAACGCAAAATTTGCGTGCAGGGTCTCGATCATGTTCACAGCCTTGGAATATGTGAAGACGTATCTGTCATCGCGCTGAACGAGAACATTCGAAGACTGAAGCAGCATCTTAATGCCCACTTTGACGAACTTTTCAAACACATCGGGCGGGTTGAGTCAGAAAGCAGAAGTACAAAGAAACGTGGATTGGAGGATTGTCTCAACGTTGGAGCACCTAGTAAGAAAGGCAAAGATCGACTGTAGGGCGATCTTCATGTACCATCCATCAAGACAAACTAAATTTTAAGCTTCTTGCTCACTTTTCCCTTCTGGCTCACATCCAAGTGCGGTGCGATGATTTAGTTCTTCCTCTTAGTTCCATAGTAACGCGACGTAAAACAAGCAACGCACAACTTCTAGAATATATATGTACCCATTTAATTAGGCCAACTCAAAAAGAGAAGTATCGTTAACACAAGAGCTTGCTCACTTCTCCTTGCGTCGAGCTGTCAACTTGGGGAGCCGGCTCACCAGCGATGCGACCTGATCGGCGCACTGCCGTGACTCCCACATTTGCACGCTTCTTTTTTGCAGGCTTTTGCGAAGGCTTTTGGACAGACTCGTCGTCGTGATTACTATTGTCGCGCTTTCCTTCGTGTGGTCCGGCTTGCGAGGGTTCTTTATGCTCTGACGTGGCGTTCAAACTTTCTCTCAGACACAAAGAAGGTGGGTGGTCGCATTGTTGACCTAATTGTGCGTTAGAATGTATGCGACACTTTGCTTGTTGAACCCACATTCCACGCGGTCACTGCCGCCTTCACTCCGAAGTAGCCCACATTGTGGAAATGGCCTTTCCACTGCCTGTCCTACATTGCCAGCAAAGGGGTGCTCGTCAGGTTCTAGGTACTGCTCGCCATGTTCGATTTCGCTAGGAGACTCCGGCCGGTGGTCTTCGGGAATGAACAAAGGAAACCGGATGTGATTGTTCTCATCCCACAAGCTCCGAAGATGTGCGGTACCAATGTGATCCAGGGCTCGATTCAACCGCTCAAGCCATCCAGTTCTTGGCGCTGTGGGTTCCTCCTTTTCCATGAGTCACTCTTGGTGAAATTTGAATGACTTCAGGGTTTGTCGCAACAGTAATGCTGAGAAACAATGTACTGTGCGGCTAATGCTGAGGTTTATATACTTGTCTAACAAACAAAAAGATTTCCCGAAGGTGCGACAGTTAAGAAAAGTCCTAGACATGTAGACCGCTTTGTTCATGACCAAACATAAATCATTGCAGCCTTAATGTCTACCATCACGCCCCAATTCTGCTAGCACCAAGTCTTCCGTCCCTCATCTCAACTGGATTTCTAACAGTCTCATTCGCTGAACATACAGACCCAGCAAACTCTGCACATTTGCACAACTGCGACATTTACTCTTTACATTTCCTCACGGCTATCGGCCAACATGCCTCCCCTATCGAACAAGACCTTTTGCTGGATCTGGACTGGGATATTACTCACCGTACTCGTGGCAGTAGTTTGTGGCGGCCTCGCATTGGTGATTCATGGCGTCGTCTGGATCAAACACACGATGCATTCACTCGCCCACATGATCCAGGCACCAAGTAACATTGGAAGAGAAGCGGAGATACTGCCAGCGATCACTACTACAGTCACAGCTGTATTACCCATTATTCAGTATCCGATGCCGACGCTGTCTTCGATCTGGCCACCACCACCGCCACCACCGGACACCGTCTTTCAAAATGCATGACCACAGGAAGTTCAGACTTCCAGAGAGAAGTCAACGCAGATGAACAGAGCATAGATTCGGATATGAAGAGTAGCCCGTCGCGGGTGTAAGTCGATCCATGATGGGCTTGTTCCCCTTGAGGCTGGTCCAGTGTTTATTGGCGTCGACGAGAGTCCAGTGAGGCTTTTGGGGCCAGGGAATACTCTTTAGCTTAGTTCGTAGCTTGTAGTCCAGTTTCAACCCGATTTGGATAACGTAATTCTCATGGACACTTGTTTCAGGAACCATAAGTATTGGAGTACATGCCGCCTAAGGATGCATCGCATTATTATCATGCGGAAAAGTCATTGTCGTATCTCATCACGTTAGAAATGAAGGGTGAATGGATTGTACTATCCAGCAACTGCGCACTGGGCAATTTGGTCTTCGACGAGTCGTTGGTGCAGTTCCCGAACCGTCGTTTGGTAATGCAATGGGTGCCGATGTACGCCCAAAGGGTGTTGGAAAGGCGTGACGCCAGCAAAAGACTGTAAAAGACTGCCGACCTCAGCCCATGTGCAGGCATTGGGTTCGTAAACTAGTGGGCCGACTGGCGCAACAAGATAATCCGCCACGGCCAGCCCAGAGTGGAGCTGGGTAGCAAGCAAAGGAACTCTGTCCCTGTAGCTGTCACGACTCTGCGTCATGACGACCGACTCGTATGTAGCTCTTTGTGTCTCAGTTGGGCTTAGGTCGTCTGTAGGTACAACAAGTAGTGGCGGAAACTCATTTGATGGGTACACCCCAAGGTGATTGAAGAGCATCAGCCGTGGAGACGAACAAGAGTCTAGCCGATAGCAGAACTCCGCTGCGGTCAAGCTTGGACCACGCGAAGTGCTAACTCGCTCCCGATTGAAGACATAGACCGGTACCGTGGGAGTTGAAGGCGGAAGTGTACTAATTGTACAAGGCGGACGTCCAAATCGGAACCATACATCCCGCTCGTTGTGGGTCCATTGATAGCGGCAGAATCCGAGATCCGCTACAGGATGGTCGCGGGCGAGCACAAAAAGAAGTCCGGATAGGCTATCAGCACACCAATTCATCACGTCTCTGAAGAGCCTTTTGTGAAACCAGTGCAGCTCGTCCGGTTCTGCCAATCCAGGCACTGGGTCCATTGTCAAGGGTATGTCTTGCAAGAAACGACGCTCTATAAGATGAGGTTTAGCACTATGCCGAGCAGCGGCTTCCATGTCGCGAAATGGTCGCCGCACAGCCTTGCGTGGACTCAAATTCGCATCGATATCGGCCTGGATAATCGCATGTATACGGCACGCCCAGTCAGGTCTTTCCATGTTGATCCGGTATATCTGAAACTCTTCCAGTTCAAAGCTCATCTCGCGAGCTAGTGTAGTGTAGAATGCATCGGGTATGACTCTTTCTGGGAGAAAGAATAGCTCTCTCTCCTCGCCAACAACTTCGCTATCTTCGATGATCGGATAGCGGAACTCATACGCAAAGTAGTCGAATCTGAAATCATTCGTTAGGGTAGAAGAAGAGTGATGGGTTGCACTTACTGCTCGTAAGGAGTAAAATACCAATGCCGCATCGATTCTGATCCACGGCCTATACCGACATGCTCTAGTCGGGACCTCTGTGGTCGATCTACGCGCCCATCAATCTTGTATTGGACGAAGAATTGAAGGGACGAGACGATGAGCTTAAAGTCAGCTAACCGGGGCGCGAGACGGATAAAGTCGAAGTCGATAGGGACATTGTAAACGTTTCGAGCATTGCGCACAGCTCTATAGATTGCCATAGTTCCAGAGTATGACGTGCAGTGCTGGCTTTGGACTTCTCCATCAGGGACCATGTATCTACTCGTTTGGACAACGTAGGGTTTCCATTTAGGGAAGGTGACGTTAGTCCAAGGATTCGTGTATAACGTACGCTCGCGGGCACAATCCC
>Ga0265798_10011542_pt1 | contig 10756 bp, 6 predicted proteins | sample P3T30metagenome_FD_192430 | JGI IMG/M metagenome (GOLD analysis project Ga0265798, IMG submission 192430) | Plant litter microbial communities from East Loma Ridge, Irvine, California - P3 T30 | ecosystem: Environmental > Terrestrial > Plant litter > Unclassified | place: USA: California... | reverse complement strand
AATCAGATCAAAATGGAAGATCGAACGTTCTCGATCAAGATTGAGATGCTAATCTCCGCGCAAAGCGTAAGGAACAAACAGAAGAGGCTCAATGTAGAGTAACGATTGATAGACAACGTTAAAGTAAAGTACAACATATATATATGCATGTGTATATATCAATGTATCCAGCCTCTACAAGAAGCCATGGTATCTCAAGAATGTGTAGCCAAAAAGATAAAACTCCCACGCTATGTTTCACTCCTTCCCCAAGACAAATGATGATGATGAGCATTCTTTCTCCGGAAAACTGGAAACCTTGGGGCTCGTGATGGTGGAGAGGAAAAAAATTACAAAAGAAAATAACAAAAGGCAAGAGAATGCTTCCAGTGCGATGCAATGCGGCGCGGCCGGAACTTTTGGTTGGCTTGCAGTAGAAATGATGATTCCAGCGCCGAGGATGATGGATGAGTGGCGAACAGACAGAAAGAAGGGCAAGCAGATCGCGAGGGGACTAGGCCCTGCGCTCATGCCAGGATAGACAAACAGGTAAATAAAAACTTTTCGGAGAACAAGGAGAAGAGCGAGCGAACTCAATCGCCGCCCTCAATCAGTACGAGCGTGCTCTTGCGGTTTTTGCCCAATTCCACGACTCGCGGCCGCAAAGGCTGTTTGGCCTCGGCGGCATCCGCCACTCGTCTACGAGCTTTGGAAACGCTGACTTGGCGCGCGACGCTGACCTGGACGATTTGGCGTTCGAACCTTTCCGTCCCGGACGGTGGGTTGCGCAGGAGGGCAGGGCGGTCGTTTGAGCGGGTGGGGAGTGGTGGAACAGGCGGGGCGTCTTCGTCTTGTTGACGATAATTTTGACTCGAGGAAGCTTGGTTCCGTGCGGATTCTTTGGGCGGGCTTGAGGACGAAGGCCCGAAAACGGTGGTGTTGATGGACGAGGCCAGGGAAGTCGCTGTGTTGGGCGTGGGTGGGAGCGAGTTTTCGCTCATGATAGAGCAGCGGGGTGAGCTTGCTGTGGTTGTGGAAGCCGGGAGAGGGGCGGCTATCGCTGTGTTGGGAGTTTTTGACTCGGGGGTAATCGACACTGGGGTGGAATCGTTGACAGGTGTTGTCATGGATCGCCTAGGCGCCTGAGGTCGGTGAGAGACGACGGGAGCCTTGCTTGGGTTTGGAACTGTAGAGGCGCGGTTACCGCGGTTGCTGTCGGCGATGTGGATGGTGAGTGAAGGAGCGCGGTTGAGACTGGGGGAAGTCATGCTACGCTGGAGACCAGAAGGTTTCTTTGCGACGAGGGTTCCGGGACCGTCGACAGGCGAGCCGCTGTCTTTGTTATTCAATCGCTTGCTCTTTCTCCGCTCGATCAATGGAACCTTTGGCTCCAGAAGCTTCTCAAACATGACGCTGTAACGGTCAAAGCCTGCATCGGGAATGCTGATATCCAGTCTAGGAGTCCTTTGCGGATCACCACCAGAAGAATGGCCTGCGCTATCCGGCATGGGCTCGAAGAAGTTGGCAGAAACTCTAGAGCTCGTTCGCATGGGGAACGCGTCCCGGTTTGGAGGTGGCATGAGGCTGTCGGCACCCTTCACAGCGGCATGCCCAGAGTCAACACGAGCGACTGTGGGCTCATCCTTGGCCACAGGTGATGGAATCGGCGAGTCCAGCACGCCAATTTTACCCCGTGTAGTGTTGCCAGCCAGGTCGTCGTTCGAAGGCCGCTGGATTTGGTAGAATTGACTCGGGATAGGCTGCCTGGGCTGCTTACTTCCTTTGAAGAAGCTGCCAAACGTCTTCCATGCCGACTTTTGCTTCTTAAGCTGTGGTCTTTGTTGCTTGTCGTCCCAAGTGTTGGCTTGTGCGGACAAGGCCTCCTGTTGTGTCGCGCTCAACATTGGGTCTGTATGTGATCGATTCCAGGATGGTGGTTGTTTCCTTGGAGTTTCCTGAGGCCCAGGCGTGAAAATGGCAGAGTTGTTGCCACCTGTTGTTAGAGATGGAAGATGGGCGACCGAGGTAGGTGGGGTTTTCTTGGTGCTGTTGTTAACCAAGGCGGGAGAAGGGAACCTGAAGCTATCGTTGCCAGTAACGAATTGCATATTAGGAGGGTGAGACCGTTGTTCATTCCGGGAAGAAGTGTTGTTCTGAGAGTAGAAACCTGGCTGAGCAGCACTCCTGGACCTGGGCCGTGCTGCCTCGCAAGAGGTGGTGTTGGAGCCAATTCCTGGAAAGAGAGACTTCCGTTTCGACTTTATCGTCGTTGATGGCCTTGTCGATGCAGGAGTAGCAGGAGTGGGAGTAGATGTGCCCTGAGGGATGGGCTCGTCTACCTTCACACTCCGTTGCCTCTGGTGTCTACCGCGCGTAGACCGTGCTCGCTCGAGGAAACCCATGGTGCAATGTGAGTATGTGAGTGAGTGTGAGTGAGTGTGAGTGAGTGTGAGTGAGTGTGAGTGAGTGTGAGTGAGTGTGAGTGAGATGTATGTTCGTTACACGTGTCAGGCAGAAAACAGTCGTAGTCGTTGAGAGATGCACCAGGCAGGCGGTCAGTCGCCGTAACTCCTAGTCCGGCGAGATGTAGGCCAGCCTGTGGTGATATATGTAGGTAGGTGCGGCGGCTGAAGTCCTCCCGCGATCGTGTTTCACGGAGAAGGAGTGGCGTCGATGCGGCAATCCACAATCTGGATGGAAATAGAAGGCAATTCAATTGCGAACAAGGTCAAGGCAATGGCGGGCGGACGATCGAAGGAGACTTGTTCAGGACAGAGGCGAAAGAGGCGAGTGCCAAAGAACGAACGTGACAAGCTAGACGAAACGCAAGTGGCCCGCGTGGATGGTGTCGAGAAGAAGTGCCGACGGGAGAGTGGTTAGTAGTAAGAGGAGTGTTTCGAAAGGGCAACGGGAATGGGAGGAGTCAAGGGAGCGAGCGTCCTTACAGTGCGGCTAAGTCAGGACTCAGTAGGGTAGTCGTTTGTTCGAGGCCTGCGTCTCGCCTCACACCTCGTCTTCGCCCGCCCGCCGCCAGGACACTACTCCACCCTCCTCCGCCAGCGAAGAAGATACTGAGGTACTCCACTCTCGGACCCAGCAGCAGCACCAGACCAGCAAACAAAACGGCTGACGACGAGTAGGACCGGGGGACGGCGCCTGCAGGTGCATGGGAGTGAATATGACTGCAGGGAAGTCCCCGTGGCATATACGCAATAATACGACACGGCAGCGCCGGCAGAGCCAACCAAGTCCCGTCTTCTGGACCTCTGCATGCACCGGTCCCTGCAGGCGACATGCGATTAATCTATCGTGCGGACAAGTCAGAGAGTCGCTTGGTCCCGTTGGCTGGGGCGGGGCGAGGGATGGGTGGAGGCAAATATAATATTAAACAAGGAACCGACCGCACTCCACTTCAAACTCGCGCACCGCGTGTGGCGTCTTGAAGAGCAATCACCGCCGGCGATTCGTGTGTGTAAGTGAAACAATCACATCTCGTCAAACACGCACTAGCACCGTGCTAGCGCCTTCTCCCAGAATCCTGATACAATGGGGGAGCCCGCTGCTGATCTTTGGTTTAGACTTTACAGTCCTTCGAACATCCCCATGAGTACAAACATCCGAACTCGTCATTTGTGAAGTCGTAATTATTAATCCTACGACTTCCATCCGAGTCTCGGTAGCATACAGTTGATGTTGTCCTGTATAGCTATATACAAGAGCTAAGTCCCATCAGGGCAGGCTTATGCAGCCCACTGTATTCACAACAGAGCATACATACATATACTATCACCACCCGCCCTCATCAACTTCTCACCACCAATCCGGAAAACCCTACATTCGAACAAAAACCTTCTCACATCCTCTCGGATCCAACCTCCATCAGCAGCGATCGACAGTGACCTGTGACCGATGATGCAAAACCAATCTACGCAATCAACAGAAACCCTAATTCTCCAAACTCTCCAATCCTCAAGACTGCGACTTCTCGCCTCCAAAATTCTCGAACCTATGATCGACACCCCAATATGAAGTGATGATGCAAACAATCAATAACAATCAATGAACCCAACATAAGGGCAATCTGCAGGAATTAACAAACAAAATCCAGCCCTGAAGCCCCGACCCGATTTCCATCAAAAAAATAAATCATAGCACAGCCGCCCACGGCGGCAGCGGCTAAATTTTAAACATCCTCCCACTCTAAAGCGGGCTTTGGCGGGCGGCGCCTCCGAGCTCGTGATAATGGAGAGTCGGATATCAGCCCTATCAAATTTCTTTTGCGACGAGGAGGGGGCAGCTGATTAATGCGAGAACGAATGGGAAAGAGTGACTGACAATCGGGACCATCGAAGTGAAAAAGAGAAGAAAGGAAAATAAAGACGAACCTCGAAGCGAAGAAGAAAAAGAAGCCCACGTCCCCTTCTTCCTCTACAGAAGGAAGTGGATGTCTCTCAGACGAAAGCGATATTAACACTAATTACATATTGTAAACTAATTACCGGTACTACATTGTGAAGGAAAAATTTAAAAAAAGGAGATTTCGTTTGTACTTTCTTTTGCAAGCGAGGGGGGAAAGGAACCCAAGGAAAAAAAAACAATACCGACTTGATAGTTCTCAAGCGGTCCCGTACAGAGACGCATCCACAAAACAAAAAGGCTAGCCGTACCGATGGTAGCCGGGTATCCAAGAAATGGGGGATTTCTACATTTAAGATAAGTGGCCCCGAATTTCGACGTGAAAATATTAAGAAGAGGGAGTAGGCGTCGCTGATGATGGGAAGAAGACACGAACCACCGTGAGTTTGCCCTTAAAGCCACGCAGGAGGTTTATCCTCGTTGTGGCCATTGACGCCTTTGAGTTCGAGATCAAGTCCTTTGCCGCTCTCTTCTCTCAAACCCGGCAGGTCGCCGATGACCGGCGCCTTAGTCTGGACACGCGAAGAAGGAGAGCCAGCCTGGGAGTCTGACGACGTCTGGGGTTTGGAGGACAAGAAGTCGATCGGGCTGCGCGGTGGTGGTCGCTGGTCCGGGCTTGGGTCGTCTTTGGGAGGCAGAGGTGGAGGAGGCCTTGAATTACGGGGTTGCTGTTGCTGTTCGGCGACAGGCATGGTGATGTTCTCTTTTACGGAGGGGTCCTCGCGGTGGGAGGGCGCTGCTGCTGCTGCGCTGGGACTGGGGGCGGACGTTGGAGCTGGCTTTCGGGATGATGGCGTGGCGGATAGTTCGACTGGGTCTGGGTCGGGGAGAGCAAAGTTAAAGGTGCTTGCGTCTCCTGTGACCGAGGCGGCCTTTGAGTTGTTGTTTGAATTGTTGGAAGTGCGGGAAGTCGTCGAGTCGCGACCTAGAGTTTCATGGCTGGGTCGGCGTGGAACCGGGACTGCAGCAGCGGGAAGCTCGACAGCATCGCCGAACGCTGGACTGGAACTGTAGTATTGGCTACGTGCTGACGATGGAGGAGCAGGCGAGTCTCCTCGGATAGAAGCATTGGCTGCAGCTGCGTTTTCGGCAGCGGCGCGATTAAGCATTGCATTCCGCAGATCGCGCGGGTTGTAAGCGAAGCCGACCGGCTTGGGCGGCGTCACGCGGATCTGCTCATAAGGGTTCGCCATTTCCTGATGAGGGCTTGCGCCAAACACTCTTGACGCTACGTTCCTCGGGTCGAAAGCAGGATTGCGATATTGAAGATCTGGCGCTTTGCCAAGGTAAGAAGCCGCGGGGCTGGCAGGTATGGAGTTTGATTGGGAACTGTTTGTGGCAACGGTAGTCAGGTTGTTGGTGTTGAGTCCAGTCACACTGGGGTGATTGCGCATGCGGAATGGCATGTTGCGACCGTCGGTCGGTGTGCTAGGATTGGAACCCGAGTCGAAAGCGACCTCCTTTTCGGCAACTGGCACGACAAACTCCTTGTCTGAGAAGGCATAAACTGAAGATATCGGTCGCGCAAGGCCAGGACGTGTACCGTCTCCGATGGGGAAAAGCGTACTCGACGTCTGTGCATCATTGGTCTCGCCCGCAGAGCTCGCCACACTGCTGGTATAGCCTGGGACAGGATTGCGAATCTTGAAGGGGTACGCAAGTGGGCCGTCATTCATGTTACTTGAAGCAGCTGGTATGTCTGACGGCGTTTCCTGCGGCGTCTCTTGCGGCGTTTCTTGCATAACACTGCTGCCTTCCGACGCAGCTATGTTCGATGGAGACTGCACGCGATCCTTCACGGGTGATTGCACTCGAGGCGCAGCAGTAGCGCTGTCGGGAGTCGTGCTTGTTTGCAGATTGGTCTTTGCCGGGTCCATCATGGAAGTTGTCCGCACGGGTATTTCTGCGTTCTTCTGCGATGTTGTAGCAGAAATTCTGCTGCTGGTACGCGAGATGGTACGTGAGATAGTTTCACTGGGAGGGCGGAGATTGCTGCCTCCTACCGCAGCTCTTGAAGGGCCGTCCTCACTACCTGCAACAAACGGACTCACAGATCGATCGTCCGCCTTAGAATTCTCAGAAAACATCGAGGAGTTCGAGCCCGCCCTTCGTCTCACACCATCTGACCCGCCAAAAGGTTTGAAACCAGCAGTCTCAGGCGCATGTAAGTTGTTCGGTTGTCTGCTTTCAGGCCGGATACTAGGCTCCCGTTCGAGCTTGTCTTGTTGCTCGATCACAGTCTCATCGTGACTGGAGCCCCATCCTGACCACATCGCAAGACCCCACGACTTCTTCATTCGTTTTTCGGCCGGCATGTCCGCAGTCCGACGGCCAGCGAGCGCAGTCGGTGGCGGGTACTCTCCTTCACCAACAAGTGCATAACCCTGCTGTATCTCCTTGAGGCGCTTCTTCTGAACCTTCTTCTTGTCACTTGCGAACTTGTTGTCCGTTTCACGCTTGTACTTCAACCACTTGCCCACAGGCCCGGACTTGATAGCACCGATACTCTCAGGATCAAGATGAAGGCACTTCAGTTCTGATACCGGTGCCAATGGGTATGTAACACCGTGACGATCCACTCTCTGTCTGATCATATGATCATCGAAGAGCGGTAGGGGATCGCCAGCTCTACCCACGATTCCGTTTGGCTTCTGTCCCTGTGGCGATGGCCGGAAACTTTCCACATGATCGCCGCCTCGGGGCTTGTTTCCAGTGACATTTGTCGATGACTCGTTGTCTGTTCCGGTCCCAGAACTGATGATGGATATCTGGTCATCGTCCATGGGCGGGACAGACTTATGTTGCGCTTGCCCGAGTGCCCAAGCCCCGAACTGCGCCACTGACCTGTACATGTATTTCGCAGGTCGTGTGAAAGACAAGGTGTGCGGCACGTGACACAGGTCATCCCAGACTTGCAGCTGCACGTCTGTGGGCGGGTATTTGTTGACGTCCTCACTGCGCATGCCGTACTCGTTCATGATCGTTTGACTCGGCGGATACGACGTGGGATTTGCTGCTTTGTGAGCAATGTAGATCTGCTCGTCGCGCAGAAGCTCAGCCCCGCCGACTTGGATCAACATCGGTGGCAGACCACCAAGAGAAGCCTGCTGCACAGGCGAGACGAGTGGATGCGCAAGCATGTGGTTCGTCGAGTACATCTGAATCTGGTCCTTGATGGTGATATTCTCGCCGTTGACGTAAATGGTCAGATCACGATCCGCGTGGGGCACCTTGCGGTCGTTATCAGGGAATGACATCGAGGAAAGGTCATCCTTGGATTTCTTCTTTTTGATAGGAGTCGCAGCGAGATCTCGAAGCTCGTCCGTGTTGGGAGGCGGCCAGACCATGGAGGGCTTGTGATGAAATCCGTGTGGAGGGATGTAATCGCCCACGCCGTCCCCGGCGACCGAAGGGAAGGAATGCGTCAAGTCCACCCAAGGCGATAACAAGATCGTACCGGCTGGCAGTGGTTGCCCCTGATCCCTGAGTGTAACAAGCATGCTCAGAACCATTCCACCTCCTGCCGAGTCGCCGGCAAAGAGAATCTGGCTCGGTTCAAAGTGCTCGAGCAATTGGAGGTAGGCTGCGATGCAATCCTGCAGACCGCAAGGAAAGGGGAATTGCGGTGCAAGTCTGTATCTCGGCGCAAAGACTTTCGCTTTGAGCTTGCGCGCATGCCTTTGCATTTGATACCGGTGTTCATCCACAGAGCCAAAGAAATACGCGCCGCCATGGACGTAGAGAATGGCCCTGTCGCACTTTTCACCCGAACGCTTGCGCTCATTGTAGTCCTTCTTCATCTCCACCCATTCGGCTTTGCAAGGCGCGTCAGGTCGCCGCCACTGCCACCAGCTCTTGCCGCCTACCAATTCAATTCCTTTTGGCCCAAGCTGTTCCTGAATCATCCTGGCGCTCCGCTCGAGATATTGCGCGCCAATGTCGACATCTTGGATGCGCACCCAAGTCGGAGCGGGAACCCACTGGGCGGTGAAAGCCTGCAAGTCCTCGACCGTGTGCTTCGAAGAGTAGTCCAGGAACTCGCGGATGAGTCGCAAGCCCTCATGGTAGCTGATGTGAGCTTGTGGTTTTCCGCGCAGAGGAGCCCTGTTGACCACGTGCTGCAAATAGGTGCTTACGAGCGCAGGCGTGATGGTGGAGACGACACCAAGAGTGCTAAAAGGCATTGCAGCCGCGGAGAGCCAGTGTGTTGTCGTACGTGCCCTTGCACGTGAAACTCGAATGGATCCTTCGCGACCCGAGATCAGGCGCTGTTGCTCATTGCCATGCGTCCGAGTGCAGAGTCGCAAGTAACAGCCCGGCAACTGTCGGCGTGAGGAGTTGGTATATTAGATGTAAGGTTATAGCCAGCAAGTGATTACCACGTGTCCAATGTCAGCGCGGCATGTGTACATGTGCTGTATGCAATAATAGGGAATGTAGGCCAAGCAACAAGGGCTCTCTCTATTGCGTCTCCGGGGGTTCGGATGGAAAGGATGCAGACCCTTGGACAGGGGAGGGGGAGAGTAGAAGTAAGTTACCTGAAACGCTTTAGAAGCGGAATAAAGTGGAGCTAACTAGCCACGTGCTAGCAATGATTGAGAAATTACATGCATTTCAGACGGTACTAATTTGAGACTACGAATCGTTTATAATTATCTGATGCCGCTGAGAGTGATGTATTAAGGTTATCATTTCCCATACAACTATATATCGTAGAGATACTACCTCGTGAGACCGATTCGGGTTTGACCCAGTACACCGGGGACACGTCTGAATTAATACTCGCTCATCACAACCTCATCTAACGTCTTGCCTCTTCAGCCCTCCGAGCAAAAGCGTCATACGCCTCAAGCATCTCCGCCGTAATACCCTTGGGCGTCTTCTTGAAGCCAATTTCAAGATCCTCCTTGCACAAGCTGTGGTCTGTCGTGCCCTCCACAATCACACGTCTGAGCACCTGGTGGACCGCCATATCGCAAGCGCTCTTGATCTCAGCGCCAGAGTACCCGTCGATCTGTTCCACGAGTTCATCAAGTCGAACATCATCCCTCAGTGCCAAATGCTTGGTGCCAATCTTCAAGATGTCGAGACGAGCAGAAGCCGTAGGGGGGCCTAGGTAGACGTGCGCGTCGAAACGGCCGGGACGAAGCAGAGCGGGATCGAGTGATTCAGGCTTGTTGGTCGCTGCTAGTACCTGGACGCCCTTGAGTTGCTCAAAGCCGTCCATCTCAGTGAGCAATGTTGTGAGGACGTTCAACCCAGAGCTACCGCCGGAGTCTCTGGCAGCTCCAATTGCGTCAATTTCGTCAAAGAAGATGATACTGGGTGCTGCAGCCTTGGCTTTGCGGAAGATCTCCCGCACCGCACGCTCAGACTCGCCGACATACATGCTGATGAGCTCAGCGCCCTTCACAGCAAGGAAGTTGAGTCCGTAGGTGTTGGCTACCGCCTGCGCGGTCATCGTTTTCGAGCAACCGGGTGGACCGTAGAGCAGCACGCCCTTTTGCTTGCCTGTTTGGCCGAGCTGAGCAATAACATCAGGATACTTTATCGACCAGCCAATGGTCTCGTCGAACCGCTGCCTGACAGCATCGGAACCCCCGATATCATCCCACGTGATGTCTGGGGTTTCGAGAACGATCTCGCGAAGTGCAGTCGGGCGGATATGTTGCAGTGCCGCCTCGAAGTCCTCCAAAGTGAGAGTGAATTTGACATCCGAGGCTACTGGAGTTCCTTCTGCCCGGCTGGAGGCTGCGCCATCGACAAGTGTTTCTCCGGAGCTTTCACCACTAGATGAGCGTGATTTGACCTTCACCCACTCTCTTTCGTCAAGTGTGCGGCGAAGGCAGTGTTCCCTTGATTTCTCGACAAGCAAGCCCAGGTCCTTGCCAGTGAAGCCGTGTGTGGAAGCGCCGAACTTCTCACAGAGATCGCGTTCGTCAATTGAATCGCCGCGCAGCAATGCCTTGAGAATCTGCACACGAGCGATGCGATCAGGTACGTGTAGCTCGAGGGTGGTCGCGAAGCGCTCGGGGGCCATTAGGGAGCCGTCGATGTCTGTGGGATTACGAGTGGCTGCAACAACCATGACTGCGGAACCAACGATGGCATCGAATCCTGCGAGAAGAGAATCGATGGTTGCGTCTGCCACAGAATTCCCAGCGCCTGCGACCTTCTCAAGATTATCAATGACGATAATACTGGGTTGATTAGCCAAAGCGTCGTTGAAAGCTGACTGAATGACGGATTCGTTCTTCGACGCCGTGCCAAGAAGCTGTCTCTTTTCCAGTCGAATGGCCTTTTTGGCCCCTGACCTGCGTTCGAGTTCCTTGAGCAGCATGGTCTTGCCTGTGCCCTCATA
>Ga0265798_10011538_pt1 | contig 10757 bp, 9 predicted proteins | sample P3T30metagenome_FD_192430 | JGI IMG/M metagenome (GOLD analysis project Ga0265798, IMG submission 192430) | Plant litter microbial communities from East Loma Ridge, Irvine, California - P3 T30 | ecosystem: Environmental > Terrestrial > Plant litter > Unclassified | place: USA: California... | reverse complement strand
AGCGGACCGATGAGTCCCAATTCCTCCCCGCGGCGTCCGAGGTCATCGGCGAATCGGCGTGCGCGGTCGATGTGCGTGCCGAAGAGCTCCGCCGCCTCGGGCGGCTCCTGCTCCATGGTCGGTGCATCGTTCATGTCGGCCATCTCCGTGCGTTGCGATTACTGTTCAGCGGCAAGAGCAATGTCTGACCTGCGGCTGCGATCGGTCGAGTTTAGCGGAGTGAGTCGGTTACTCTAACCCGTGACGGCACGGGGACGCTGTTTCACGTGGAACTTCGGGCGCCATCCACGGTGAGGTCCTGCCCAACCACGCGAATGAGGGATCACGCATCGGGACGATCGTGTTTCACGTGAAACCTCTGGTGCGGAGACTCCTTGCCTACTGATACGGTCCTCAATCCCCAGCTCGTGCTTCGAGTGGTCAAACAGTAGCCCGATAGACGCGCTAACAGCGCTAATACACTCTCCGCAGGAGGGGACGAGCGCCGGCGCGATGGTGACACCCCAGAGACGATCAGGTTCACCTCCCGCGTGACCCCGGGCAAACATGCTCTCACGACTTAACGCGGAATGGTCGCGAATAGGAGCCAAGCGTCTCCGCCCGAAGCCGATGCGGGCGCCGTCACTACGGCATTCGGGTTTCTCACTCCCCCTCGACGGCGAGTCTCTCGTAGACGCGTCGTAGAGGTCTCCTCCGAACGACCGGCTCAGTCGGAAACGGCGGTATCGATGGGATCAAGACCCAATGCTAGGAAGCCTCTGCACGCATGGTTCCACGTGAAACATCGCGGCCATGAGTGACCATGTGTATCTTACTAGCACGTTCGTACTACATCAGTCCCGGGTGATCACGAAAGAGGGGCTGAATCCCCAAGGATCCAGCCCCTCTCGCTAGCGATCGCGACACTCAGGCCTTGGTGATCACCGTATGACGGTCACGGCCTTCACCCTCGGACTCGGACGTGTAGCCGCGCTCGGCCACGATGTCATGCACGAGCTTCCTCTCGTACGACGACATGGGCGGCAGGGCCGCCGACGCCGATCCCGCTGAGATGCGCTCGATCGCCCGATCGACGAGTCGGCCGAGCTCAGCCTGGCGTGCGTCCCGGGACCCGCCCACATCCAGGATGAGTCGGGAGAAAGCACCCGTCTTGTTCTGCACGGCGAGGCGCGTCAGCTCCTGTAGCGCGGTGACGGTCTCGGGATCCGAGAGGACACGCAGATCCTGCGAGTCCTCGGCGTCGACCGACACGTACGCACGCCCACCTCGCTGATCGATGTCGATGTCGCCATCGAGATCGCAGATGTCGAGGAGCTCTTCGATGTAGTCAGCCGCGATGTCACCCTCGTCGGCGCCGGAGATCGACGCGCGCTCGGTACCGGACTCGTCGTCTGCAGCACCTCCGGGAACCGTCACGACGGGAGCGGCGGGCGTCTCTTCGACGTACGGATCGAGATCGGTCATCGGTTCTTCGTCCCCGCCTGCTTCTTGGCGCGGTTCTTGCCGACGGGCTGCTGGCGCTGAGCCGGCTTGCGCTCCTCGACCACGACGGTTCCCGCGTCCGCCGGGGCCTCCGGAGACACGAGCTTCCCCTTGCGGGCGAGGCGTGCCTCCCGGGCGCGCGCGGCTTCGCTGCCGGGCGTCGGCATGTTGCGGATCACGAGGAACTGCTGGCCCATGGTCCAGAAGTTCGAGACGAGCCAGTAGAACATGACGCCCAGGGGGAACGCGATGCCGGACACGGCGAAGACCAGGGGGAGGATGTACAGCAGGATGCGCTGCTGCTTGAACATCGGGCTGGCCTTGGTCTCCTCGGACATGTTCTTGGCCATGATCTGCAGCTGCGTGATGAACTGCGACGCGGTCATGAGGATGACCATGGTCGTCGCGATGATGATGACCCTCGCGTTGCCGTCGGCCGTGGAGATCGCGGACTGCAGGGGAGCGCCGAGGAACGACGACTCGCCGAAGGAGCGGGACAGGTCCGCGTTGAGCAGACCGATGCCGGGGAGCTCCTCGACGGCGGCGCGGTGCAGCACGGAGTACAGCGAGAAGAAGATCGGCATCTGCAGGAGCAGCGGGAGGCAGCTGCTGAGCGGGTTGGTACCCGTGTCCTTGTACAGCGCCATGGTCTCGCGGGACATGGCCTCACGGGAGAACTGGTCGCGCTTGCCCTTGTACTTGTCCTGGATCTTCTTCAGCTGCGGCGCGACCTCCATCATGCGGCGCTGGTTCTTGATCTGCCGGACGAAGATGGGGATGAGCGCCGCACGCACCACGAGCACGAGGCCCACGATGGACAGCACCCAGGTCGCACCGTTGTTCGGGTCGAGCCCGAGGCTCGTCCAGAGGGTGTGGAAGCCGACCAGGATGAGTTCGATGACCCACTTGATCGGCCACAGGATCGTTCCGAGGAAGTCCATGAGTGGTCGTTAGCCCTTTCCGTGGCTGGGTGCGACGACGAATCCGAGCCGCGTGCGTCGATACTGCTGGACCCGGCGAGCGGGGACGTCGTCGATGCCGCCCTCCGCCCACGGGTGGCACCGGCACACGCGCCAGGCTGCGAGAGCCCCGCCGCGGACGAGTCCGTGCTCTTGGACGGCCTCGAGCCCATAGGCGGAGCAGGAGGGGTAGTAGCGGCAGACATCCCCATAGAGAGGGGAGACGACCCGCCGGTAGAGGGAGAGCACGGCGATGGCCGCGTTCCGGGGCGCTAGGACGATGGAGGTCAGTGCCCTCTTCATAGCGTCCTCACGGCCCGCGTCACGGCTGACGCGATCTCCTCCTGCAGGGTATCCCACGCTGTCTGCTCCATGCCTGGAAGGACGCGGACGACGATCGAGGAGCCCGCCGGCACGCCGGGGAGGAGCCCCGCGGAGACGGCCTTGAGGCGGCGACGCACGGTGTTGCGGGTCACGGCGTTGCCGACCTTCTTGGACACGATGAACCCGAAGCGGGTCGCCGAGTCCGGCGGGCCGGCCAGCGCGTAGACGACCGCGGTCCCGGTGGAGGCCCGGCGTCCCCGGCGGACGATGGTGCGGTAGTCCGCACCGCTCGTCACGCGGTTCCGCCGAGCGAGCACGCGCTACGCGGAGAGCTCGGTGCGTCCCTTGCCACGGCGGGCGGCGAGGATGGCACGGCCGGCACGGGTGCGCATGCGCAGGCGGAAGCCGTGCTTCTTGGCCTTCTTGCGGTTGTTCGGCTGGAAGGTGCGCTTGCTCACGGTGAGTCTCCACTCAGGTTGGTCCACGGGGCCGACGAGTGCGGCTGGGAAGATGGGGCAGCCTCGACAGGCTGGGTCAACTGCCTAAATCTACGGGTCGAGGGGCCTCCGGTCAAACCCGGGAGCGTGAGCGTGATTATCCACACGAACGGCCTCGCGGCCGGTATCGACATGCCGCCGTCGATAGGGTCGACTTGTCCCGATCTCCGACAGTGGCTAGCGTGTGGCGAGGCCGCGACGCGTCGGGGGTCGCCCGCGCGGTGCAGACGGCCCGTTCGCACACAGGGTGGATAACCCTGTGAGTAACTATGCTGTCCGCGGTCGCGGTACCCGGATGGTCCGCACCCTCGGAGTCTCCGGGGACGGACGCCGCACGCACGAACGCGACGCTCGTCCAGCGTCGACAGCAGGCCGCGCACGACGTGCCCTCCCGACGCGAGCCGTCGGATCCGAGCACCGTGACGGCAGATGGGGAAACATGTCCGACCGCTCCGATCCGACGCACGCGATCTGGCAGAACGTGCTGGCCGCGCTCACCGCGGACGACCGCATCACCCCGCAGCTGCACGGCTTCATCAGCCTGGTCGAGCCGAAGGGCGTCATGACCGGCACCCTCTACCTCGAGGTGCCCAACGACCTCACCCGCGGCATGCTCGAGCAGCGCATCCGCGTCCCCCTCCTCAACGCCATCGGATCGCTCGACGAGACGGCGGGGGTGAGCAACTTCGCGATCGTGGTCAACCCGGAGATCGCGCAGGACGCCTTCGCCCAGCACCCGGAGCCGGCCGCGGAGCAGCCCTACATCGAGACGCCCACCATCACGGCGCCGGCGGACAACCCCGGCCTCCCGTCATCGCCGTCCCGCGGCGACTCGCGGCTCAACCCGAAGTACGGCTTCGACACGTTCGTGATCGGCGGATCCAACCGGTTCGCCCACGCCGCGGCCGTCGCCGTCGCGGAGGCGCCGGCCAAGGCGTACAACCCCCTCTTCATCTACGGCGACTCGGGGCTCGGCAAGACCCACCTGCTCCACGCCATCGGCCACTACGCGATCAGCCTCTACCCCGGCATCCGCGTGCGGTACGTGAGCTCGGAGGAGTTCACCAACGACTTCATCAACTCGATCGCCAACAACAGGTCGTCGCTGTTCCAGTCGCGCTACCGCGACAACGACATCCTCCTGATCGACGACATCCAGTTCCTCCAGGGAAAGGACTCCACGCAGGAGGCCTTCTTCCACACCTTCAACACGCTCCACGACCACAACAAGCAGGTGGTCATCACGAGCGACCTGCCGCCGAAGCACCTCACCGGCTTCGAGGACCGCATGCGGTCGCGCTTCGAGTGGGGCCTGATCACCGACGTGCAGGCGCCCGACCTCGAGACCCGCATCGCCATCCTCCGCAAGAAGGCGCAGAGCGAGAAGCTGCAGGTGCCGGACGACATCCTCGAGTACATGGCCACCAAGGTCACGTCGAACATCCGGGAGCTCGAGGGCACGCTCATCCGCGTCACGGCCTTCGCCAGCCTGAACAAGACGCCGGTGGACCTGGCCCTGGTGCAGACCGTGCTCAAGGACCTGATCACGCTCGACGAGGACAACGTCATCGCGCCGGTCGACATCATCAACCACACCGCGAGCTACTTCAAGCTCACGGTCGACGACCTCTACGGGTCGTCCCGCTCGCAGGCGGTGGCGACGGCACGGCAGATCGCCATGTACCTGTGCCGCGAGCTGACGAACCTGTCGCTCCCCAAGATCGGCCAGCTGTTCGGCAACCGCGACCACACCACGGTGATGTACGCCAACAAGAAGATCACCGAGCTCATGAAGGAGCGCCGGTCCATCTACAACCAGGTCACGGAGCTCACGAGCCGCATCAAGCAGAACCACCGCTACGGCAAGATGTGACGCCATCCCGCCCGCCTCCACGACGACGCAGGCGGGCGACGAGCGCGGATGAGGGGTCGGACCGAAGGGTCCGGCCCCTTCGTCGTGCGTCCGGGGAGTGCCTGCAGAGGGCGGACGAGCGACGGCGGGTGACCCGCCAGGGGGTCGGACAGGGGGAGACGGACGGTCATCTGCCCCGACGGAGGAGCTCGTGGGGCCTCTGACGCGCTCCGGACGCCGTTCCCCACAGTGTGCACAGAGTGTGGATAACTGTGGAGAACCGCCGGACGCGATGTGGGTTCGACGAGCCGGCCTGTGGAACGGGCGACGACGACGAGTCGACGATCCGCCGAGTCCCCAGGCCGCTCCACACCCGTCCCACAACTTCCAGACGTGTAGTTCCCTCTCAACCGCCGGGTCTCCGGGAGTTGTCCACAGATTCCACAGCGGTTAAGACTATTGATCCTTAAACCCTTCATTGGATGTCGCCCAAGAACCTCAGGGTGTGGATGGACCTCGGGGCTCGGGCCCCCTCGTCGGCACGGCTAGCATTGACCGACAAATCTTCCGCTCATCGAGGGGTCCACAACGTGAAGTTCCAAGTCAACAGGGACGTCTTCAGCGAGGCGGTGTCCTTCGCCGTCAAGCTGCTCCCGCAGCGCACGACCCTCCCGATCCTGAGCGGTGTGCTGATCGAGGCGACCGAGGACGGGCTGACGCTGTCGTCGTTCGACTACGAGGTCTCCGCGCGCACCCAGATCCAGGCGGACATCGAGGAGCCCGGTCGCGTCCTCGTCTCCGGCCGGCTCCTGGCCGACATCGCCAACCGGCTGCCCAACGCGCCCGTCCGGTTCACGACCGACGAGTCGAAGATCACGGTCTCGTGCGGATCCGCGCACTTCACGCTGCTGAGCATGCCCGTCGAGGAGTACCCGACGCTGCCGCAGATCTCCGAGCAGTCGGGGCTCCTGCCCGCCGAGCAGTTCGCGGCGGCCGTGTCGCAGGTCGCCGTCGCCGCCTCGCGGGACGACGTCACCCCGGTCATCACGGGCGTGCAGCTCGAGGTGGGGGAGACGAGCCTCGGCCTCATCGCCACCGACCGCTACCGCGTCGCGGTGCGCGAGATCGACTGGGACGGCGGCGACTCCTCGACCGACGGCACCAGCCGCACCGCCCTCGTGCCGGCGCGCACCCTGCAGGAGATCGGCAAGACGTTCGGCCACAGCGGCACGATCTCCGTCGCCATCACCGACACGGACGACCGCCAGCTCATCGCGTTCAGCGCTGACCGGAAGACCGTCACGTCGCTCCTCATCCGCGGGAACTTCCCGCCGGTCAAGCGGCTCTTCCCCGAGACGGTCGACAACTACGCCGTCATCAACACCGCCGACCTGATCGAGGCCACGCGCCGCGTCCAGCTCGTCCTCGAGCGCGAGGCGGCGCTCCGCTTCACCTTCACCATCGACGGCCTCACCCTGGAGGCCATCGGCTCCGAGCACGCGCAGGCATCGGAGAGCATCGACGCCCTCCTCACCGGCGTGGACACCGTGGTCTCGCTCAAGCCGCAGTTCCTGCTGGACGGCCTCGGCGCGGTCCACTCGGAGTTCGTCCGCCTCTCGTTCACGAAGACGGACAACCCGAACAAGCCCGGTCCCGTGCTGATCACGAGTCAGTCGTCCAAGGACCAGGCCGGAGCAGACAACTACCGGTACCTGCTGCAGCCCAACCTGCTGCTGCGCTAGACCGCGATCAAGGAGAGAACATGCACATCGGACTCGTCGGACTCGGCAAGATGGGCGCCCGCATGCGCGCGCGCCTCGAGAAGAACGGCATCGAGGTGACCGGCTTCGACACGAACCGCGACGTCTCGGACGTGGCCACCCTCCAGGAGCTCGCGGACGCGCTGCCCGCGCCGCGCCTGGTCTGGGTCATGGTGCCCGCCGGCAAGGTCACCCAGAACGTCGTCGGCGACCTGGCTCGGATCCTCGAGCCCGGCGACCTCGTCATCGACGGCGGCAACTCCAAGTTCACCGACGACTTCGCCCACGCCGGACTCCTCAAGGAGCAGGGCATCGACTTCGTCGACGCCGGCGTCTCCGGCGGCGTCTGGGGCCTCGAGAACGGCTACGGCCTGATGGTCGGCGGTCCCGTGGACCAGGTCCAGCGCGCGATGCCCGTCTTCGACGCGCTCCGTCCCGAGGGCCCCCGCGAGGAGGGCTTCGTGCACGTGGGCGACTCCGGCGCCGGCCACTACGCGAAGATGGTCCACAACGGCATCGAGTACGCGATGATGCAGTCGTTCGCCGAGGGCTACGAGCTCCTCGCGGCGCGCAAGGACATCATCAAGGACGTCACGGGCACGTTCGAGGCCTGGCAGCGCGGCACCGTCGTGCGGTCCTGGCTGCTCGAGCTCCTGGTCAAGGCGCTCAAGGAGGACCCGGGCTTCGAGGACATCGAGGGCTTCGTGCAGGACTCGGGCGAGGGCCGCTGGACCATCGAGGAGGCGCTCGACAACGCCGTGCCGATGCCCGCGATCAGCGCGTCGATCTTCGCGCGCTTCTCCTCCCGCCAGGAGGACTCCCCGGCCATGAAGGCCGTCGCGGCGCTGCGCAACCAGTTCGGCGGCCACTCGGTGCAGAAGAAGTCCTGACCACCGGATGATCGTCCGTCACCTCTCCCTGGGTGACTTCCGCAACTACACCCGCGCGGACGTCGAGCTCCAGCCCGGTGCCACCCTCTTCGTGGGCAGCAACGGGCAGGGCAAGACGAACCTGGTGGAGGCGCTGGGCTTCCTGAGCACGCTCGGGTCGCACCGCGTCTCCACCGACCAGGCGCTCATCCGCCAGGGGGCCGACTCGGCCGTGATCCGGGCCCTCCTCCAGCACGCGGGACGCGAGCTCCGGGTGGAGGTGCAGATCAACAAGTCGGGCGCGAACCGGGCCCAGGTGAACAGCACGCCGACGAAGCCGCGGGAGCTCCCGCGGTACTTCTCGAGCGTGCTGTTCGCGCCGGAGGACCTGGCGCTCGTGCGCGGCGATCCGTCCGGACGCCGCCGCCTGCTCGACCAGCTCCTCGTGCTCCGGACGCCACGGCTCGCCGGCGTGCTGTCGGACTACGACCGTGCGCTCAAGCAGCGCAACACCCTCCTGAAGTCGGCCCGTGCCCGAGGGATGAAGGCCGACCAGCTCGGGACGCTCGACATCTGGGACGAGCGGCTCGTCACCATCGGGTCGCAGATCGTCGCGGCGCGCGGGGCGCTGGTCGAGGCGCTCCAGCCCGAGCTGGCACGGGCGTACCTGGCCGTGGCGGGATCCGACCACGGTCCCTCGGCACGGCCCGAGCTCAGCATCCTGGCCGACGACCCGGGCGAGGACGACGTCGTCGACGAGACCGGTGCGCGCGACGGCGGTCGCTTCACGCGCACCGAGGACGTCGCGCCGGTGTTCGCGGCGGCCATCGCCCGGATGCGCCCGCGCGAGCTCGAGCGCGGGCTCACGCTGGTGGGCCCGCATCGCGACGATGTCCTGTTCCGGCTCAACGGGTTACCGGCGAAGGGCTATGCCAGCCATGGGGAGTCGTGGTCGTTCGCGCTGGCGGTCAAGCTCGCATCGGCGGAGCTGCTCCGCCGCGACTCGCAGACGGGGGATCCCGTGCTGATCCTCGACGACGTCTTCGCGGAGCTCGACCAGGCGCGGCGCGGACGGCTGGCGGAGGCGGTGACCGGCTTCGAGCAGGTCCTCATCACCGCGGCCGTGTTCGAGGACGTGCCGGCGCACCTCGCCGCGAACGCCGTCCACATCCGCGCGGGCGAGATCGTCGACGGCCCGGCATCGCCGCCCGCGACGGGCGGCATCGAAGGGGGACCGGCGTGATCCCCCGTGCGGCCGACGGCGGCCCGCTCCCCGAGTCGGAGGCCGTCGCGGTCTACCGCCGCTTCCGCCGCGTGTTCGGGGACGCGTCCGTCCGGTCGCCCTCGGCCCGGAAGCGCCGCGAGCAGAAGGCCGGCAGCTCGCCCTTCCAGCCGGGACGGGATCCCGACTCGCTCGGGAACGTGATGGACTCCCTCACCTCGCGGATGGGCTGGACGTCGTCGCTGTCGCAGGCCGAGCTCATGGCGGCCTGGACGACGATCGCCGGCGAGGAGACCGCCGTGCACTCGTCCCCGGTGGGCATCGAGGACGGCCTCCTCACGGTCGAGTGCGAGTCCACGGCGTGGGCGACGCAGCTCCGCTTGATGCGCGTGGAGATCACGACGCGCATCGCCGAGCGCTTCCCCGACGCGGGCATCCGCTCGATCCGCTTCCAGGGGCCCAACGCCCCGTCCTGGAAAAAGGGCCCCAGGTCGATCCCAGGGCGGGGCCCGCGCGATACCTACGGCTAGGGAGGCGAATCAGGTCACCCCCGCCACGAAGAGGCGGCAGACGGGCGGATAGGCGGTGCGAAGGGTACTCCTGCGATAGAATGAGGGGTCGCCCGCAGTCCAGGGACGACGGTCCCCGGATCACCTCGTGATCCGCGCGCGTCCGCCGTCGGGCAGGGGCGCGTCGACGCGGCAGGAGCCACCACTTCATGACATCGGATGCCTCACAGGACCTCCCCGACGACTCCACCCCCGACGAGGTGGAGGTCGAGGAGACGCACAACGACTCCGACCACATCACCCGCCAGCAGGTGAGCAACGACTACGGCGCCAACGAGATCCAGGTGCTCGAGGGGCTCGAGGCCGTGCGCAAGCGGCCCGGCATGTATATCGGGTCCACCGGGCCGCGCGGTCTGCACCACCTGGTCAGCGAGATCGTCGACAACTCCGTCGACGAGGCCCTCGCCGGGTTCGCCAGCGACATCCAGATCACGATGCGCAAGGACGGCGGCATCCGCGTCGTCGACGACGGCCGCGGCATCCCGGTCGACATCCACCCGGTCGAGGGCATCTCGACCGTCGAGCTCGTGCTCACGAAGCTGCACGCCGGCGGCAAGTTCGGCGGCGGCGGCTACGCGGTCTCCGGCGGCCTGCACGGCGTCGGCAGCTCCGTGGTGAACGCGCTGTCGGAGCGCCTCGACGTCGAGGTCCGCCGCCAGGGCGCCGTGTGGCGCCAGAGCTTCACCATCGGCGTGCCGGACGCACCGTTGGAGAAGGGCGAGGGATCCACCGAGACCGGCACCACCATCACCTTCTGGCCGAGCCGCGAGATCTTCGAGACCGTCGAGTTCGACTACGACACCCTCCGCGCGCGCTTCCAGCAGATGGCGTTCCTCAACAAGGGCCTGGCCCTCACGCTGCACGACGAGCGCGAGGAGGACGGCGCCGAGCACCGCACCGAGAAGTTCCTCTACGAGCGCGGCCTCGTCGACTACGTCGAGCACCTCGTGAAGGCCAAGAAGACCGAGGTCGTCAACGCCGACGTCATCGCCTTCGAGTCCGAGGACACGGTCAAGAAGATCAGCCTCGAGGTCGCGATGCAGTGGACCACCTCCTACACGGAGAGCGTCCACACGTACGCCAACACCATCAACACCCACGAGGGCGGCACGCACGAGGAGGGGTTCCGCGCGGCGCTCACCACGCTCGTGAACCGCTACGCGCGCGAGAACAAGCTGCTCCGCGAGAAGGACGAGAACCTCACGGGCGACGACGTCCGCGAG
>Ga0265798_10011537_pt1 | contig 10757 bp, 4 predicted proteins | sample P3T30metagenome_FD_192430 | JGI IMG/M metagenome (GOLD analysis project Ga0265798, IMG submission 192430) | Plant litter microbial communities from East Loma Ridge, Irvine, California - P3 T30 | ecosystem: Environmental > Terrestrial > Plant litter > Unclassified | place: USA: California... | reverse complement strand
TTCTATTTAATCTAGAGGCTATAGTATTAACGCTTAATATCTATCTATATACTCTACTATTATAGACTATTAAAAATAGTTTCTAGTAGTTATAGACTCTAAGTAATATCTTTAAATTAGAGTTATAATTATCGCTAGTAAAGTAGAGAATTTAGAGGTATATAGATAGCTTGCTAATATTAATAGTTAAGGCTATTAAAAAGCTTATAAAGAGAGTAGAGATAATAGCGCATTCTCTAGTATTAATAACTAAGCGTAATACTAAACTTAAAGTAGTAAATAAAGTAGCTACGCGACGTAAATTATATAAAAGAAAGTAGATATAGTAAGAAGAGACTCTTATAGTTAATAATAGTTAGCGATTATTAACTCTAAAGAAGTTTAGAGCGCGTAGTAATAGAAAGAAGGCGAAGAGGTAGGTGCGCGCTAATAAGAGTAAACTATTCTAAAGATGCTATAGACGCTATAGTAAGATAGAACATAACTTTTGTATATATAAGTAAGATATAGTAGTAGATTTCAAGTAGAATAGTCTATTACGATTTCTAATTATAGTTCTATATAGTGCTACACTATTATATATAGTTGTAGTTTTAGTAAGGTCTTAGTAAAAGCCGGCTACCTACTTATCCCGGCTACTCGCTTATTATATACGTTATAGCTTTTTTCTATAGCTACTTTTATAAGACTATATTTATAAGTACTATAATAATACTATTACTTTTACTATTATATATAATTACCTTACTACTTATATATAAGTACTTATACTAATTAATACGTAACTACTAAAATATATTACTAAAATAATACTTAAATAATATATTATACTATATAGTTAGTAAAAGTTAAAATACTTAAGTATAATACTAAACTATACTAAGTTTATATAGCTTTTAATTAAATATTTTAACTATATATAATTTCTTTCTTTAACTAATCTTTACTTTTACTTTATAAAAAAAGTTTACTTAATATATACTATACTAAGTTATTAATCTTTTAAAGCTTTATATCTATAAAAAGATTATAAATCTTTATATACTATTAGTACTTGCTTAACTCTATACTATTTACATATTTATATATATATATATTTCTTATACTTTTATATTTTAAATAAACTTTTTAAATTACTTAATAAGCTCTATATTAATTAGTAAGCTTATAATTATAGTATAAGTTTCTTTTATACTTTTTCTTCTTATAATAGTTACTATATTTAGATTTATAAAATCTACTATATATAAAAGCTTAGATCTTTTAATACTTAATTAGCGTTTAAATATAACTATAGTACTAGTATACTTACTACTTATCTAGATTTTATATTATAAGATATTTATACTAGACTTAGAAGATTTTTTTAGTATAGTATTAATTATACTAGTAAAGTATTATTATAAAGATAAAGTATAAACTTATTTCTTAGATTTTAAAAGTTCTATTAATATAGAGAGATTCTTAAAAGAAGAAAAATTAAAGTTAAAAAGAGAAAAATTTATAGAATAAGACTAAAAAAGAGGTATATAATTTTAATCTTTTATTTTAGTGTACTTTTATTTTATTTAATTTTTTAAAATTATTTAGAAAAAAAACTATTAGTAAGATACTACTTATATAAAAAATATCTAAAATAACTTTATATAGAGTTAAAGCTATCTTATATCTAGCTAATACTAAGAGTAGCTTTAAGTTCTTAAGATCTAGGCCTTAGAGCTTATTACGTAGAGTTTTTTTAGCTATATATCTTACGCTACGCGTAATATATTTACTACTATCTTAACTTTTTTACTTCTATCTTATATTATAGATATTATAATTTATAGTATATATAGTAACTTAATATAATATATTATATTAAGTTACTACTATAAGTAGAGCTATCTAAAGTTTTAATATTTATTAGCTTTACTTATAGTAGTAACTTAATAAAAGCTTTATATTAATCTACTATAGTAGTATATTAGTATAATAAGCTAACTTACTAAAACGCTAATCTCTATAATTACTTTATCTTAAATAGCTAACTATATTACTTACTTCTATTCTATAGTGTACTAATTATAAAAATCTTACTTTATAGAGAATTATATAATTTAGTATTACGTAATTTTTTTAGAACTTTTTACACGCTAGTTAAAAAGTTATAGCTAAGTTAAACTAGGTTATTTTCTTACTCTATATTAAAGATTACTTCTCTTCTTATTTCTACTAGCTAAATAAGAATTTAAAGAATCTTACTTTAAGAGAAAGTTCTTAGCTTTTTAAAATACTAAAAATATTAGTTCTAGCTAGTCTAGTTATTAAGATATCTAGCTTTTAAAACTAGAACTTTTTTTATTTCTTTTCCTTTTTATTACTCTATTCTAGTTAATTTACTTTACTTTACCTAAATTTAAGTTTATATAGCTTTTTATTTATAGTAATAAGTAAAGCTTATATACTATAATAAATATAGTAGCTATTATTTAGTAAAGCTTAAACTTTATTTTTTCTTTAATTATATCTAAAACTATATAATACTTAAATCTAATTTTAATAATAACTTCTATTATATTACTATTCTAGAAATATATATTCTTATTATAAGAGTTAGATACTTGTTCTTTTTAAACTAGTCTTTTTTATTCTTTAGATATATTAGTTTACTAGAAAGCGTGTCTCTACCTCTAATGTTATTTCTAGCTATTTTGTATACCTAGCGTGGCGCGATGTAGATGTGTTTTCTCTACGTCCTTACCTTCTCTGCAAACCAGCTAGCAAGATGGCAAACAGTTGGATAACTCCAGAACAGAGTGGGCGGCACCTTGACTTTCAAGGCGCTCTGTAATCGATGACGCAGCGTCGCTGTTATGACACTATCGACGCCCAGATCCGCTATGGCGGCGCGCGGGTCCACCTCCTCAGCACTCTCCAACATCAGTACCCCAGCGACGACATCTCTGATCTTCTGTTCCAACCATATCCTCAGATCAAGGCCGTTTGTAAGCATCGCGCCTCCAGCTGCGGTGTCGGCATCGATGTCTCCCTCTACAGTACCTGGTGAGAGCGCCTTTGTTCTTATTGCGATGTCGTCCAAAATGTCCGCGGGCAACGGCTCACCTTCAGGAAAGGGTAGAGTCCGCAGCACAGCACCATGAGCTAGGTCGTACTTACCAAGATGCTCCCAAGCGCGGAATGCCTCCTCGGGCGTGATGTCGGTAATGCCCTTGCTTTGCAACTCAGCGTTGATAGACTCGGCACTCGCTGCCATGCCCAGGCCACGCCAACTAGTCCACTGGAAGGCTACGGTATTGTCTCCAAGCGCGCGCCTATACGTGGCCAAGGAGTCAAGGAAGGCATTCCCGCTGGCATAACTGCCTTGGCCTGGGAAGCCGAAGAGCTGGCCGCACGAACTAAAGAGGACAAGCCAGTCGAGCGTTCGCGGTGGAAAAGTGGTGTGCAATGCCAGCGCCCCAGCAACCTTGGGCTGTAGCACGCGCGAGAAGGCTTCGGGTGAGGCATTCAGAACGAGCTGGTCTTCGAGCGTGCCCGCCGCGTGGACTATACCCAGCACCGGTGGTAGTTGTAGCCTGTCTAATTTGGTCTGGAGCACTGCCGCTGCGTCTGCTGCACCAATGTCGACCGCGAGTGTGTATACCGTTGCCCCGCAAGCCTCGAATTCCAGAATCTTGTCGACAGCAGGCTTGAGGCCGCTAGATGTGGATGCTTCGAGCTTGTCCCAATCACACCTCGCAGGCAGTGTTCGTCGAGATACCAGCACCAACCGCCGCGCGCCCTTCTCCACGAGCCAGCCCGCCACCTCAAGCCCGAGCGAACCCAGTCCGCCCGTCACTAGATATGTGCCTGCTGGCTTAGGCAACAAGGAGGGAGGTGAAGGGGAAGAAGAAGAGGCAGAGGTATCATACAATCTCTCATGCGGCAGCGGCTGGAGACGAGCAACGCGGGGGAGACCGTCCTCCATACAAATAACATCCTGATCATGAACGTACGTCATTGCGAGCATGGGAAAGGTCTCATCGTCGCTAAGATCCTCGACATCTATTAATGCCCCCCATTGGTCAGGGTGCTCAGATGCAATGATACGTGCGAAGCCGTGGAGCGGAGCATGAGACAGCGCCGTGGGTGTGTCCGCAGTTGACACTGCCGTGGTAATGGCGAAGACTTTGCTTCCACTTCCGCTTCCGCTTGCGGAGATAGAGGTGCTGCCAACGGCGTGCTTGGTCAAGAGCAGCAGCTCCGAGAGAAACGTCTCGGCTTTGGATGGTACATCAGCGAGAACCGATACCGGCCCTGGACAGTATACGATGGCCGTATTGGGGGCCAGTGATCTAGCAACCACTTCTGCTGCCGACTGTACGCGGGTGACAGTCACGTTTCTGGCTTTACGCTCTTTTTGCAGCTGTTTCCAGCGCCAGTCAAGCGTAGCTGGGTTCTCTGATACTAGGATGAAGCTTTCCCAAGAAGCTGCCTTGCGCGAGAATGGTGCGGGCACCCAAGCGACGGTGTGGACGAGGCTCTCGACACTACCGCTGACGCCCGGGGTGCCCTCGATTTCGGAGAAGCGCATCGACTTAAACCTCACCAACACTCTACCCTCTTCGTTACATACATTGACATGAACTGCGGGAGCTCGACGTTCGCCAGCCGCCTCGACGTAGAGATAGCAGGTCTTGGGCGGCGACACCCCATACTCTGTGAAGAACTGTACCGTCTCAATTTGTGCCGGCATCCGCAATTTTGGGCTGTCAAAGAAGATCGTAGACCCCACAGATGTTGCAGCGTCGAGAACAGGGGCCCATGAAGAGCCATGCCAGGGCAGTTTGGCGCCGTCCGCGACATCTGGCGCAACGTCGACGCGAGCAAGCATTTCCTTAAGGTCGCCAAAGTGCTCTGTGACAGCCCAAGGGAATCCCATATCTGAAACGCCGACCTTGTCCAAGTAGTCGATGGAGAAGTTGGAGGGCAGGACAGTACCAATTCGCCGCTTGATAGCTTCAACATCGATGTAAGGCATCACGCTGGTATCCAATTGAGATGCGCCCCAACGACCGACAGTATGGGTAACCCAAGATTGGTCATTAGAGGCACTGCTTTGGCGCAGCCGTGAGGTTATCTTGATGCTGTCATCCACCAATACTACCTGGACGTCTCTTACATCGCTAATGACTATTGGGACGCGCAGATCAATGTTGGACAAAGTGGAAGCCCCTGTCGCGTGATAGAAAGTGTTGATAAGCACGGCAGCGGGCATAATCTCAGTCCCATGGAGTGGGTGATTGCCTGGGAATGGCTTGGTGTCATTATCCAATCTGGTGGTGTACAAGGTCGTCTTGGTTGCAGTCCCGGAAACGGGGATCAGCTGGCCTAGCAGAGTGTGCTTGTCAACATCATGCGTGGGGCTGTCAACACCTAGCGAGCTGTCACTATGCACCTTTCTCCAGATTGGCTTGTGCACCCACTGCGTACCAGGCACTCCCGGTGCCCATCGACGGCCAAGAGACCTGTTGAAGTCGATGGTTGCGTCCTTGGTGTACAACGTGCCGATAGCTTGCGCCACACACATCTCCGGAGACTTGTGACGGCGAACCGTTGGGATGACTACGAACTCTTCGTCCTCAATTCCATCATCTATGATGGTTTCGTTGATTGAATGGGACACGATTGGATGACTGGACACCTCGAGAAACAGTCGAAACCCGTCTGAAGTAGATGCCTTGACGGCGGACGTGAGTAGAACAGGGCTGATCATGTTTTGAATCCAATATTCGGCGTCTCTTGGGCTGTCTGAGCGTGGGTCAGGGTCGGAGGTCGAGTAGAGAGGGATCGTTGCTGGCCGAGGCTGAATGTCCTTCGCTAATATATCCCTCACTGGTTGCGCCAGCGGACTCAGCATTCCTGCAGAATGGAATGCAATGTCGGTCGCCACCCTCATTGCCTCGATGCCTCGTTCTTTGAGTTTTTCAACATACATCTCAACGGCTTTGACCCTTCCGCTAATGACGCAAGCTGAGGGCGACGAATGAATTGCTGCCACAACACCTTGCTCATTGTAGAGCTCCATTTTGACTTGGTCAAAAGGAAGATGCACAAGGAACATAGCTCCAAGACCTTTAGCTTTGGCGTACTGTCCAGCTCTTCTGGCGACAACCAAGGCACCTTCTTCTGGGGTAAGACAGCCTGCTGTCACCGAGGCGGCAATTTCTCCCACTGAATGCCCAATGATGGCACCAGGACTGACTCCTTCTGACCTAAGCAAAGCAACGAGTCCGATTTGAAAGACATATGTCAAGATTTGCACCCGATCGGACTCGTCGTAGTCGCTGCCACTCTTCCCGAACGCCTCGATAGGGGAGAACCCAGCCTCTGCTTGCACGATGCGGTCTAAGGGCTCAACAGCGCCGTGGAAGACGGGATTGGCAACCAGTTGCCTCGCCATTTCGTTCCACTGTGCGCCATGACCTGAGAAAACCCAAACAACATCTTTCTTTGTGTTCGTCGCGAGCGCGTTGCCCTGAGAACTCCACTCGCCGTTGTTACCACCTTCGGCAAATAGTTTGAGCATTTCCGCTGCCTGCTCTACACTGGTAACAGCAAATGCTGCTCGGTACTCATGATGAGCGCGGCGGAGAGCAAGGGTGTTTGCAATTGACCTCAAATCTTCTCTCTTCCCTGGACCCATCAACCACCTCGCCAGCGAGTCCGCCTGTCCAGCAAGTCGTTTTCGTTGTGGGGCCGAGATCGCAAGCGTGACTGGGGCGTGAGCGCATCCGCTGTTCTGTTGGTTCATCGTAGCAAGGCGAAACGAAGACTGCTCGATGATAGCGTGAGCAACGGTGCCCCCATATCCATATGAACATATAGCCGCCCGACGTGGATGCGCCTCCACGTCCAGCCAGTCGGAAACCTCTTGCACTACTTCTGTACCCGAATTCTTCCAGTCGACCTTAGAGTTGAGCTTGGTGAGGTTGGCCTGCGGCGGAAATTGCGCCTTGTTCAGGGCCAGAACAGCCTTGATAAACCCTATTGCTCCCGCACCTGCTTCGAGGTGGCCAACATTTGGCTTCACTGATCCTACGTTCACCGGCTTCGATCTGGATACACCGTAAACCGCCGATATTGCGCTGACCTCGGTCGGATCCCCCAAAGGCGTCGATGTCGCATGAGCCTCAACGTACTCTACAGTCGCAGGGTTGACGTTTGCTTGTTTAAGGGCTTGTCGGGCAACAAGTTCCTGTGCTTTCGCGTTCGGGGCCATAATACCGTTCGTCTTGCCGTCCTGAGCGACTGCAGAACCCTTGAGGATAGCAATGACGTTATCTCCATCTCTTATCGCATCCCGAAAGCGCTTCAACACTACGATTGCGGCACCTTCCCCCCTTCCATAACCATGTGCATTGTCATCGAACGACAGACACGAGCCATCGGGCGATATAGCACCAGCTTTATCTAACACCCGCGTCAACCCAGGCCCACAAATTGCATTTACGCCACCAGTAATAGCCATTTTCGACTCGCCCAACAAGATTGCCTGGCGTCCATGGTGAATCGCCACTAGTGAGCTTGCGCATGCTGCATCAACCGCCGTGCTCGGGCCCATGAGGTTTAAGTGGTATGAGATTCGATTCGGTATGCCGCAATACGCGGTCCCGATACCTGTCCGGGGGGTTAGAACGGGAACATTCAAATTGCACAAGGCGTAGGTAGACCAATAGTCATAAAAGACCTTACCTAACCAAGGCTCGATGTTGGAGAGATCTTCCAACAGCAACTTTCCGTAGTCATCAGAGTTGACTCCCATAAATACGGCAGTGTCAGAGCCGGAGAGCTTCTTGGGATCTATGCCTGCAGATTCCAGCGCCTCCCACGCTACTTCGAGAGAGATGCGCTGCTGCGGGTCCATCTGCTCAGCCTCCTTAGGCGAAATCCCAAAGAAGCTCGCGTCGAAGTCCTCCAGGGCGTCCAGATAGTATCCACGGGAGGTTGTGTTACCGAGCGCTTTGATGTTGCGGACATCACGGCGACGGTAGGGCTCCCATCGCATAGCTGGGATCTCGGACGAAGCGTCTCGTTTCGCCAGAATAGACTCCCAAAGCTGTTCCGGGCTGTGGTTTCCACCGGCCACACGGCAGGCCATGCCAATGACGGCTACATCGTTAAGCTCACCCTGGGACCTGTCAGCTTGCGAATCTCATGTGTAAGTATCAACGCTTACAAGTTCTCCGAGCTCTGATTCTGTTATTGAGCTATGCATCTGCGCAGGGCTAGAGGAATTAGATGAGTATTGATTTGAGTCTGGGGTGTTCATCGTGGCGTTAGTCTTGATGTTCGATCAGGATTTCCGACAAAAGATAGCCGACTTCTCAATAACCAATTCGAACCCTCACTTTCAAATTGGAAGAGAATGCCCAGATCAGTTGAATGATTCAAGTAGGGTACTAATGTGCCATGCGACCTTGAATGTTGACGAATTGATTGCGTCGCGTGCTTATTCGAACCGAAATCCTGAAAGTAAGTTTCTAGTTGATGAGTTTGAACAATAGTGACGTAAGTGAGCTCCCAAACGTTCATATAGCTATCTTGTTCGAAGTCGAGACTAGCAGTGGACAACGGTTGTACGTATTAAACTGTCATTTTGGCTTGGGGACTTCTCAAACATCGGGCATTTCGGTATTCAAGGTTATCCGGGGCATTCGGGAAGGGTCTCGGGAGATTTCCCAGGCAACGTGTGTTTCAGTATTGAAACTTTCCGGAGTATCTCAGAATGAGATCTCCTCCATAGTCGAACCGCCGGGCAGAAGTTTAGTATAGACGTTATGAGTCTCTTCGTTAAAAACCGAAACAGCCATGTACGGGGTCTTGATGAAGCAATCTTCTCGTCTAGTCACGAAATCCTTGAATGGGTAACATGCTGAGCATAGTTCGCAGGTGATAGATGCCTGGTTGTCCTTCTCTTGTTGTAGACGATCTAAGGCGCGAAGGATTCAGATGCCTGCTTCCTTGGCTGGCTGTACGCCGCACTCCACATCTTCCCCGTAATCCAACGATCGAATAACATCGCAGGAAAATCACTCCAGGCCTCGGAAACTTTCAACAAGGGGACTGCGGATGTCGGCACGCGGTTTGAACGCGGGGAATCGGGATCGCGGAGTTGCCTGTCTGTTCTAGTGCGTGAGCGGTCGATTGGAGACGGAACTCTCTGGCCCGACACATTTTGGCAGCGAATCCTACGCATTGCGTTTGCCCTCATGCTCTGGACTCTACGGCATCCCAAGTTTGCGCCTCGGTATTCTTCCAACAAGGCATTCGGATCTTCGCGCGCAATCTCAGCTGTCTCCATGTTGTCGTTCACTTTGGGTCAGGATTCGCTAATCGCAATTCCATACATGCAAGGGGCTTGCCGATTCGGACGATGATCAGGTTGCCGGTAGCCACAATGAGGCATCCCTAGGTATACATTCGGCCCGGTGAGGGATGTCTTCGGCCACATCAGGGATCTATTCTGCCTGGCGATGCGATCCGAGCGAATAGTTCCGCGACAAGGCCGAATGGTGCGCATGCCCCTAAACGATGCGATAGACTTTCTTAGACCCCCCAGGTCATGCCTGGTAACGATTCATTCTGCCACACTCCTTTGCGTAAAACATTCGTTAACTTTGTTTTCTGTCATTCATTATTACCATGCATCTTCAAAAGCACTCGCTTCTTAGCGTACTTTTGACTGCCTCGCTCAGCCTTCCACATACCCATGCCGCGCCGATACTGGACTCACTCGTGAACCCTTTTCTGGACTCACTAGGTTCAATCCTGAGCGGCAAAGGGCTAGTGCAAGGTTTACTTGGTTCCATCGAAGGTGCTATTGGCGTGGAGAAGACGTACGACTACGTTGTCGTGGGCGGTGGGACCGCTGGCAATGCGATCGGTGTGCGCCTCGCTGAAGCGGGCTACTCGGTCGCCATCATTGAGGCTGGACTTTACTACCAAATCGGAAAGCCTGTTTTAGGCTCCACACCCGCCGGTGGCATCGTGGGAATTGGTGCCAATCCTCTGGACTCTGATCCTATTGTTGATTGGGTTTTGACTACGGAGCCTCAAGCGGGCGCGGACAATAGACGCGTGCACTATGCGCAGGGAAAATGCTTGGGTGGCTCGTAAGTACCTCCTATAACACAACACATATTACATGACTAACGATGTCTTTCATGCAGTTCCGCACTCAACTTCCTAATCCATCACAGGTACGAAGAGTCGTCTCTGCAAGCGATTGCGGTGTACTAATCCTTTTCCAGAGGTACTGAGGGCTCATACCAAACCTGGGCCGACGCTGTGGGCGACGAGAGTTACACGTTTGCCAACTTTGAACCCTACTTCAAGAAGGCTGTCACCTTCACCAAGCCGAACGACGCCATACGTGGCGACAATGTGACTACGCAGTACGACGAGAGTGCCTTCCAAACACCGGGAGGACCTATCCAGATCGGTTACTCCAACTATGTCTCTCCATTCTCGACCTGGATGGAGAAGGCTCTTCATGCAGTCGGCTTGAAAAGGACCAGCGAATTTGATAGCGGCAAACTCATGGGAACACACTACACCCAAACTTTCATCGACGCGAAGGAGCAGACCCGCAGTGCATCGGACGAGTACATCAAAACAGCGCTCGACAACGACAAGCTCGCCGTGTACGCAAACACCCAGGCCCAGAAGATCCTCTTTGATGGCAACAAGACCGCGACCGGCGTAAGGGTTCAGTC
>Ga0265798_10011534_pt1 | contig 10760 bp, 12 predicted proteins | sample P3T30metagenome_FD_192430 | JGI IMG/M metagenome (GOLD analysis project Ga0265798, IMG submission 192430) | Plant litter microbial communities from East Loma Ridge, Irvine, California - P3 T30 | ecosystem: Environmental > Terrestrial > Plant litter > Unclassified | place: USA: California... | reverse complement strand
CGGGTCGCTGCGGAAGCTGGCTGGACTGGCGATCTCGTGGAAGGGCATGCGCGCCGTGCCGAGCGCCGGATAGGCTTTCCAGAAACCGGCATCGCCGCGAAAGTCGGGCAGGCCGGAATCAACGCCGATGCCGGCGCCGGCGCAGATCAAGAGGGCGTCGGCATCCGCGATCAGCGCGGCGGCGCGGGCGATGTCTTCGTTGATCCGATGTTCAGGCACGTTCGGCCTCCTTCACCAGCTGCGTCAAGCGTTCCAGCTCGGCCAGGAAACGTTCGCAGGCCAGCGCCGGCGGCCAGGGTTCCCAGGGCTTGCCGCCATACACGGCTGCGAGCGGATCGTCCTGCAGCACGGCGGCGCGGATCTTGAGCGTGCTGCGCACTTCCTCGCGCGACCAGCCGGCCACGTGCACGGCTTCGCTGGCGGCGGCCAGGCGGTCGGCGCGCTTGTGGCGGGCATAGTCTTGCGCCGTCCACGACGGTAAGCCGTAGCGCAGGAAGACCACGTGTTCGAGGCGTTTGGTGAGCGCCCGGAAACCGTCGCCCAGGAAAGGCTTGATGACGGACAGGGCATCGAAGCCGAGCAGGCCTTCCTCGGCGTCGTGCAGCAGTTCGCGCAGTTCCAGCAACGGGTCGACCCGGCCGCCGAGCGCGGCGCGCTGGAGCAGCATCACCGTGATCGAATGCTGGGCCACGGACAGCGGATGCTCATATCCCCCACAAATTCTATAACAAATCGTTCGCTCTCCTATGAAGGACTACCTATCTTGAAATGTTATACTTAACATTTCGTATAACATTTCAACCTGTGGTAATTATTCAGCCGAGCGTTGTAAAAAAACTACATCGTTCTGTTATGAAGAGCCTGATGGATGCCGATAAGAACTGGAGTTCTTGCCGGTCACTTGTTCAAAGGCCGCCGTCCCTGCTCCAAATACCTTATCAAAGAGGACGCTTGTAATCGCCGCTTCCTTATGTGGTTGCAACCGTCCCCACGGTCGAATTTGCTGATTGTTTGCCATCCTGCGATCAATATCACGCATTACTATAGTTGGAATCATATTGTATACGTGAGGATGCGAGTAGGTTCCCTCCTGCACCAATGCTGCAATAGTTCTCATGGTGCACCATAGAATGTTCCATACCTGCGGCAGCGAGAGTCGATCTAAACAGTATCGAATTGCTCTGCTAACTTTTTCTGTGTATAGCATTTGACTTTTAAATCGGTAGCGCTCACAAAGTTCATTGAAGTAACGTTCACATTCTGCCTCGGCTACCACGAACCAGAGTGCCGTAGCAGCTGCGGGATCAAATTTTTCAATAATTCTCTCCAAGGAATTCATCAACGTCTCGGGCTGCGTTTTCAGTTTGTCAAAGGCCACTATCCATGTCACTTCATCAGGGAGAAATGTAATGTAATCGTTGTCTCCAATTGTAGAAAAGGTGCTGCTATGGCGAGGCAGGGAAGGAGATATTATTCCTTCGTTTACAAGGTGAAGGTATATTTCGGTTGTGAGTTCAGATGTGGGTGCAAGTGCTCCAACTTGGGCCTTGATAGGAGCTATCGTATTGTTATTCCATTGCTCACCAGCGGCAGAGAGAAGGCTATACAGCAAAACTGCGTTGGTATAATTTAATTGATCGGAACTTGAGATTGAATGAATCTGTTCAGGAAATAGCTCTGGCGGCTGATCTCGCGAAGGATCATGTAGCCCAGCACTTTTTGCCGTCTCGTTATTAGTGCATTGGCGGCAATATTGCTGTTTGATGGTTTTGGTCTTCCGCTTTGCCGAATCGAATTCTGCCCGGTTGGTAACCTGTACAGGTCTTGCACATTGTTCGCAGCGCGCGCTCAGTAGATATGCAGAACAGTGGCTATTAATAAGGGAAGTCAGCTCTGCACGGTTTTTCCCGGTCTGTACCTTCAATTGCGCAAGGCTATGGCACCATTTACCTTCTTGATTCTGGCACCAGTACGCTAGGCATAACTCAATAATATAGTTATCACTTGTATAGAAACAGAGAACTGGTGAGTGGAAGTTGGTCATCGTATCCTGAGTAGCCAGTAGGCAAGAGTTCTTTAGTGGAATTTTCGTCGGGGAAGGCTTAGATTCGGAGTATACTCCGAAGACTAAATGATACCGGAAGGACATCCTTTCTCCCTTTATTGGGAGATCTCTGTTGGATCCTGGGCTAGCATTTGGAAAAGTGTTGCGGCAAGTGCGTACAGAAGCAGGCCTGACGCAAGAACAGTTGGGTCTCGTAGCTGGAGTAGATCGCTCTTTCGTTAGCATGGTTGAGCGGGGTATAAACCAGCCAACTATTCGCATGATTTTTAAATTCGCGACCGCACTTGGGGTTGCTCCAAGCCGTTTGGTTGAGCTAACTGAGGTGCAGGTGCTTTCGTCTTAGAATGCTTGACATGACTGCCTCTGGGGCAGGACTCAGGCGATGTCGAACTCGGTTTTATGGGACCTTCCGGTGTCAAACGAGGTGTCTGAGGCTTACTGGCCAGGGAAGTACAAGACGTTCTTTCTGCCGTGCGTCTCACGCATCATGAGGTTCGACGGCTTGAGGAGCTTGCCCTCCTAAGGTGCGTCCAGAGCAATCTTCAAGATTCAGAGATAGCGGCCTTGCCTGCCGAGCAAGTGTGCCTAGCTGGCTCGGGAAAAGGCGCTGGTGCATGCGCGTGTGATAAATGCATGTATCGAATTTGTCAGCTTCCATTATGACCTGATTTCCGCAGCCAGATCCTGAGGTTGAGTTGCGCGACAGATGGCAATCACGAGGACTGAGCCCTCGGTGTATAAGTAGCAAGGGCACACCTTCCGACTCCTCAGCCGTCCCACATCATCGTAGCTCCATCTCGAAACGGAGGACTGCGGCTACCAAATCAGAACAGGTGCGTGACTGGCAATTTCATACCAAGAAATAGGACGTACGTTCAAGACATCCATGACAAGGCTTATCAGAATAGAAGCCAGATGCTCAGCATCATTATAAAAATTGGAGACACTGTATGAATTATTTCTCTTGCGCCAATCGGCTCCAACTCCGAGTTTTGGCCAGTTCTGTCCGTACGGCAACCTATGCAGTCTCGCACCACGCACGTACGTCCGCTGGCGCCCATCCACAACGCGGCCTTAGCGCCAATTTTTATCCTTGACCTGTAAGGACATTCGGTATCCAGTCCGGGTGTCCTAAAGCACATCGTTCCAGATAAATCATGCGGCCTTGGCCTGCATTAGCCGAGCTACGGCCATCACTAGGAGACACGTTGTGAACACAAGCAAACATTTTGACGCCATTGTTGTAGGAGCAGGTTTTGGGGGCCTGTACATGTTGAAAAAACTGCGCGACGAGCAGGGATTGACGGTGCGCGCCTTCGACAAGGCAGGCGGCGTTGGCGGTACCTGGTACTGGAACCGGTATCCCGGTGCCCTGTCCGATACCGAGAGCTTCGTCTACTGCTATTCCTGGGACAAGGCTTTGCTGCAGGAGATGGAGATCACGACGCGCTACATCAGCCAGCCGCAGATCCTCGCCTATCTCCAGAAGGTGGCAGAGCGCCACGATCTGCTGCGCGACATCCAGTTCGAGACCGGCGTAAGCGCAGCGCACTTCAACGAAACCACCCAACTCTGGGATGTGCGGACCGATACCGGCGAGTCGTTCACGGCAAAGTTCATTGTCACAGCCCTGGGTTTGCTGTCGGCCACGAATGTGCCGGACATCAAGGGCCTGGCCTCGTTCGAGGGTGACTGGTACCACACCGGTAACTGGCCAGGCGACGTCGAGTTCAAGGGCAAGCGGGTAGGGGTGATCGGCACCGGCTCTACCGGCAGCCAGGTGATCACCGCCATCGCGCCGCAGGTCGACCGCCTGACGGTGTTCCAGCGCTCGCCGCAATACAGCGTGCCGGTGGCGAACGGACCGGTAGACCAGGCATATGTCGACGACATCAAGAAGAACTACAACAAGATCTGGGAGCAGGTCAGGGGCTCCAAAGTCGCTTTCGGCTTCGAAGAAAGCACCGTGCCGGCAATGAGTGTGTCCGACGACGAGCGCCGCGCGGTATTCGAGAAAGCCTGGAAGAATGGCGGCGGCTTCCGCTTCATGTTCGAGACGTTCTGCGACATCGCTACCGACGAACGCGCAAATGAAGCGGCGCAGGATTTCATACGGGGCAAGATTGCGGAGATCGTCAAGGATCCGGAAACCGCGCGCAAGCTGACCCCGACCGGGCTATATGCCAAGCGCCCTCTATGCGACAGCGGTTACTACGACACCTTCAACCGCCCGAACGTCAGCCTGGTCGACGTCAAGGCCAACCCCATCGTGGAGATGACGCCGCGGGGCGCAAGGACTGCGGATGGCGTCGAACATCCGCTCGACATGCTTATTTGTGCCACCGGATTCGATGCGGTCGATGGCAACTACAGCCGGATCGACATCCGTGGCCGCAACGGCCTGTCCATCCAGGAGCACTGGAAGGCCGGGCCGACGAGTTTCCTGGGCGTTGCGACCGCCAACTTCCCGAACATGTTCATGGTGCTGGGCCCCAACGGTCCCTTCACCAACCTGCCGCCCAGCATCGAAACGCAAGTGGAATGGATTAGCGATCTCATCGAGGAAGCGAACACAACGAAGGTGCAGACGGTCGAGGCCACTGCCGAAGCCGAGGCGCGCTGGAGCCGGACCTGTCACGAGATCGCCAATGCGACGCTGTTCCCGAAGTGCGAATCGTGGATCTTCGGCGCCAATATTCCGGGCAAGACCAATACGGTCTATTTCTATATGGCGGGGCTGGGGGAGTATCGCCGCCGCCTGGCGGAAGTCGAGCGTGACGGCTATGGAGGATTCCAGCTCCGGTGAGATATGTTGCGCGCAGATGCGCAACACATGGTGCCGGTCCGGCTAGCTACCGGGCCGGAAATGTACGAGAATCCATCAGGAAGAAAAATAATGCGAAAGACCGTCGCGTACCTGGAGACAGAAAGAGCAGACAGTCAATGGACAAGTGGATCCCGCCGGACCGGATAGCGCAATGGATTCCGGGTGACGTCATTCTCGATAGCGCCCACCTGGCCTGGGAAGGCATGGCGCTCAAAGGCTATCGCTACACCGATCTCGATGTCGAGATACCCGAGATGCGCGATTACATGATCGTCGTGTACCGTCGCGGCGCGGCCGAAATGAGCCGTCGCAGCGGCGGGCCCTGGCATTCCGAGCAGGTTGCGCCTGGCACCATGTCGATTCTCACGCGTGGCCAGCAATCGCAGTGGCGCTGGGATCAACCGATCGATGTCTCCCATGTGTACCTGTCGCAGACTGCGGTCGCCCGTGTAGCCGGCGAAGTGTTCGAACGCGACGTCGAGGATGTCGAGATGGTCGATCTGGTCAGTGCCGAGGACCCGGTCCTGCCGGGCATGGTCCATCTGCTGGAGCACGAACTGAAACAGGATGGCATCGGCGGCAGGCTGTATGTGGAGGCGCTGAAAAACCAGCTGTGCATCCACCTGCTGCGCCGCTACGCGAAGACCGTTTTCCGCGAGCGCGTCGCATACGGCAAGCTGTCGCCGGCCCAGCGCAGGCTGCTGGTCCAGTATGTCCGCGAGAACATCGACCAGAACATCGCGCTGGCGGATCTGGCCGGCCTGACCCAGCTCACCGTGTCCAGTTTCATCCGCAAGTTCCGCAACGAGTTCGATTGCCCGCCGCATGAATACGTCATGCGCCAGCGGATCGAACATGCGCGGCGGCTGCTGGCGCGGCCCGACCTGGCATTGAAGACGATCGCCGCCAACAGCGGCTTCTCGGACCAGAGTCATATGACGCGGCTGTTCCGGAAGTATTTCGACATGACGCCGGCCGACGTGCGGCGCGCCATATCAGTCTAGGAACCGGCGCGTCCAGCCGGGATAAGCGGCTGGAAGCGCCGGAACGATGCGCAGGCCGGCGAAAGTCTGCGCAGGATGTGACCAGGTTTTCCTGACTAGCGTGCGAAGCCGTCGAACAAGGTCATGTAGCTGGCGTTGAACCCGTCCAGTGCCTTGCGCGCTGCGGCATCCGGATTCCCGTACACGACCAGCGAGGCGACCGTCACCATCGACAGGAAGCGTTCGGCAAAGGCGCCGAAGGTCTGCTCGACGTGCGAGACAAAGGCGGCCGAGTCGCGGTAGCGCTCGAAGATGTGCACCGTGGTTTCGTCGGCGTTCACGCTGTATTGATAGGCCAGGGTTCCCGGCTCTTCATGGCTGGCCGCGACGATGTCGGCCACAAGGGCGCGAAACTCCGCGAAGCGGCCGGGCTTGACGTCCAGCGTGAAGACCCAGTACAGGTCGTCAGCCATACATTTTCCCCGCACCCGCCCAATTGGATGGTTTCACGTCCTCGAACACGACGTAGATGTAGCTGGCATCGGTGCCGGTATTCTTGACGATGCTCTCGGTGATTTCCTTGGCAACTGCTTCCTTGGCCTGGGCTTCTTTTCCTTCGAACCAGGTAACGCGAACGACTGGCATGGTATTGCTCCTTTGCTTGTTGTGGTGATGAGATGTCTTACCAGGCGATCGGCGTGCCCTGGTAGTCGACAAACGTCAGGCCAGGCTGGCCCGCGTGTTTGGCGATGGTGTCCGCCAAGCCAGCGGTGCTGTCCTTGACTTCCACCGGCGCATCCGGGCCGCCCATGTCGGTCTTGACCCAGCCTGGCATCAGGGCCAGGATCGAGCGCCCGCCGCCGGCGCGCACGGCATAGCTGCGCAGCAGCATGTTCAGCGCGGCCTTGCTGGCGCGGTAGGTTTCGTAGCCGCCGCTGGTGTTGCCGGAAATGCTGCCGAGTGCGGAGGTCATGACTGCGAGCGACCCGTCCGGGCTGACATGCTGGCCCAGCTGCTCGAGCGCGCGCATCGGACTCAGGGCGTTGGTCACCATCAGGTGGTTGAATTCTTCGGTGCTGATCTGGCCGATGGTCTGGCTCGGGTCGTCGCTGACGCCGGCGACGACGAACAGCAGGTCGAGCGTGGTGCCGGCAAGCTGCTGCGACAGCGCAGCGAGGTCGTCCGGGCGATTGATGTCGGCGCTCAGCACGGTCAGTGCACCGTTCGCCGCTTCCATGCGCTGCGCCAGCGCCGGCACAGGCGCCAGGCTGCGCTGGGTCGCAATCACGCGCCAGCCGCGGTTCAGGTATTCGTCGACCAGGCCCAGGCCGATGCCGCGCGATGCGCCCAGCAGGAGTACGGTACGGTCTTGTTTTGCGGTTGTCATGCGGTTCTCCATCAAGGTAAGCCCACAGCTTAAAGTAGCGTGGACTTGAGATAAACAGGCTGGGATTCTCTTCACTGACCACTTTTTGTCTACAATCGGGTTTTGCCGAGGAAGCCGATGATCAGTTCCGAATCCCTCAGTGGCGTCGCCACCTTTGTCGCGGTTGCCCGCTCCGCCAGCTTCACGCACGCAAGCGACGTTCTCGGGATTTCAAAGTCCGCAGTCGGCAAGGCTATCGCGCGGCTGGAAGAGCGCCTGGGCGTCAAGCTGTTCCACCGCACCACGCGCCGCTTGAGCCTGACGGCCGATGGCGAAGCCTTCTATGCGGTATGCGCGACCGCGCTCGACGACATCGGCGAAGCCGAAAGCAACCTCGGCTTGCGCCAGGCCGAGCCGGCCGGACGGCTACGGGTCGACATGCCGGCGGCATTCGGGCGCCGCGTCGTGTTGCCGGTGCTACTGGACATCGCCGAACGCTACCCGGCCCTGCAGCTGACCCTGACGTTCACGGACCGCCTGATCGATCTGGTCGAGGAAGGTGTCGATCTGGCGATCCGCTTCGGCCCGCTCGAAGACAGCGCCGACCTGGTCGCGCGCAAGTTGACCAGCCATCGCTGGGTGATCTGCGCCACACCCGGCTACCTGGAACGCTTCGGCGTGCCGCGCACCCTGGACGACGTGGCGGCGCACCGCTGCATCCTCGGACACCGGCGCGGCCAGCCCCTGTCCTGGCACATGGACGTCAGCATGCGCGAAGATGGCATGGCAAGCCGCTTCATGCCGCCAGCTACCTACCAGATCGGGGACGCCGACGCGATGGTCGACGCGACCCTGGCGGGCTTCGGCCTGTGCCAGATGCCGCTTGCGCTGTTCCGGCGCCATATCGAAGCCGGGCGGCTGGTGACGGTGCTGGACGAGTACACCGCGCGCACGATCGACGTCCACGCGGTATGGCCGCGTGCCGTGCACCTGCGGCCAAAGGTGCGCCATGTCGTCGATGCCCTGCTGGCGCTGGGGCGCGAGGGCAAGCTCGATACCGATTTCGGATGAGACGGTGGTGTCAGAGCGCCTAGCAAAGCCGCTCGGCATACAGCCTACAGATGAGCGAGCAGGGAGGCGAAAGGAACGCCTGATGGATATCCGCTCCTCGCTCGTGTGCATGCTATTGAAAGGCGGCCTCGTGGATGCTCTGCCAAACGCTCGCTACTGCCCCAGCCAAGTTCGAGCGGCAGATAACACGACGGTATCCGGTTCTCGAGTAAAAACAGGAGCCCTGTCAGGGGTGGCGATCGCTGATACGCAGCCGGTTTCCTTCAGCGATTGGCGATGAGCGGAAATGCGCCGTTACGAGCGACCAAACGTCTTCGCAAGAAGTGCTTGGGCGACGCTATCAATCCGTACGGGCTACGGCCGCCCGTTTACTTTCTGTACCACGGCCCAGTCGTCCTCTATCGACCCAAAGCGGACTTGTACAAGTAGGCGTCATATCGAGCAGCAGATACCGTATACATTTCAACATTTAATGAAATATACTATTGTAAACTCATCATTCGAAAGTGAAAGGCAAATGGAAATTACGGATGCCGCGAAGGCCTTGGATGCACTTGGGCATGAATCTAGGTTGGCTACCTATCGCGCGCTCATCCAAGCCGGGCCAGCTGGGCTGGCTGCGAGCAAGATTGCGGAAGCGGTAGGAATCAGCCCTTCATCGTTGACTTTTCATCTAAAAGAATTGGGGCTTGCGAACCTGGTGACATCGCGTCAGGAGGGCCGCTTCGTCATTTATTCGGCTCAGTTTGAGACGATGAACGCCCTGTTGGGCTTCCTAACCGAGAATTGTTGCGGCGGAAATCCATGCACGCCAGCGGCCACGCTATGCAAGGCTGCTATCTGATACAACGATACGGACTACGTATGAACGTACTATTTCTTTGTACCGGTAATTCCTGCCGCTCCTTGATCAGTGAAGCAGTCTTCAACGCGCTGGCACCCACAGGCTGGAAAGCCCTCAGCGCTGGCAGCCAGCCCACCGGTCGCCTGAACGAACGCGCACTGCAGTTGCTCGCCGACAAGGGTGTGTCGATCAAGGGCTATTACAGCAAGTCATGGGACGCACTCCCTGTCACCCCCGATGTTGTGATCACGGTCTGCGCCAGCGCGGCCGGGGAGACCTGCCCAGCCTACCTTGGACCGGTGCTGCGCAGCCATTGGGGCGTGGCCGACCCAAGCCATGTCGAAGGTACGGACGAGGAAATCACGGTCGCATTCGAACGCATCTACACCATCCTGCGTACCCGTATCGAGGCCTTCCTCGCGCTGCCGCTGGACGAGCTGGCCCGTGACCGCGGTCGCTTCAAGACCGAGCTGGACTGCATCGGCAGTCTGCTGCCGGCGTAATGGGGGACCAAGCTTGTTGCCCGCTTTCCTGATTTTTGCCGCTACCCTTGTCCTCGTTATCTCGCAGCCGCGCGGCCTCGGCATCGGCTGGAGCGCCTCCCTCGGCGCCATCACGGCGTTCCTGCTGGGCGTAATCCGCATGGAGGACATCCCGGTCGTCTGGGGCATCGTGTGGAACGCCACCGGCGCTTTCGTCGCTATCATCGTCATTAGCCTACTGCTGGACAAGGCCGGCTTCTTCGAGTGGGCCGCACTGCACGTCGCGCGTTGGGGTAGTGGAAACGGGCGGCGCTTGTTCGTGTTGCTGGTCCTGTTGGGCGCAGCAGTGGCCGCGCTGTTTGCAAACGACGGCGCGGCGCTAATCTTGACGCCGATAGTGATCGCCATGCTGGCCGCGCTACGCTTCCCGCCGCGAGCCACGCTGGCCTTTGTGATGGCGGCTGGCTTCATCGCCGACACGGCCAGCCTGCCGCTGGTGGTGTCTAACTTAGTGAACATCGTATCGGGAGATTATTTCGGCATCGGCTTCGCCCGCTATGCCGCCGTGATGGTGCCGGTGAACCTCGTGTCAGTGGCTGCCACGCTCGGCGCGCTACTGTTCTTTTTTTGGCACGATATCCCTCGCAACTACGACCTGGCCCAGTTGCGCGCGCCGGGTGAGGCGATCCACGACCGTGCCACTTTCGTCGCCGGCTGGTGGGTGCTGGCCATGCTCCTGATCGGCTTCTTCTGGCTCGACGACGTCGGCGTGCCGATCAGCGCGGTGGCCGCCGTCGGAGCATTGGTGCTGCTGGTGGTTGCCGGGCGCGGCCACAGGATCGCCACGCGTGACGTGCTGCACGGTGCGCCCTGGCAAGTGGTGACGTTCTCGCTCGGGATGTATCTGGTCGTCTATGGCCTGCGCAATGCGGGGCTGACCGGCTATCTGACTATGCTGCTGGACGGCTTCGCCAAACATGGCGTTTGGGGAGCCGCGCTCGGGACCGGCCTGCTCACCGCACTGCTCTCCTCGATCATGAACAATATGCCGACGGTGCTGGTCGGGGCGCTGTCGATCGACGCCACAGCTGCGACAGGCGCAGTGCGCGAGGCCATGGTCTA
>Ga0265798_10011533_pt1 | contig 10760 bp, 15 predicted proteins | sample P3T30metagenome_FD_192430 | JGI IMG/M metagenome (GOLD analysis project Ga0265798, IMG submission 192430) | Plant litter microbial communities from East Loma Ridge, Irvine, California - P3 T30 | ecosystem: Environmental > Terrestrial > Plant litter > Unclassified | place: USA: California... | reverse complement strand
GATGGGTCTAGACAGGCCTGGCTCACAAAAAGATACGGATGACGAAAAGTATGACAAGATAGGAGAACGGACAAGGAGATGGCGAAAGCCCGGTGAGTAATCAATGGCCCTGGGATATCTCGGGGTTTTCAAGCTCTTCTTCCGTTGTGACTTTGGTCGACTATCGATAAAATTTTAGTATATTCGTCAGTAGTGTGAGGTAAACCCATGGTGCAGGCGACATTATTTCTACACCAATTGACTCCCCGCTATCCTCAGAACTCTGCCAACGTTCTCTTCTCAGCAATTGGGATTCACAATATATCACTCTGTCCTCGTTTCCGTATGATACCGTTTCTCTCTCTGACAGACCAGAAACGACAGTAGCGCGGTATGTGCGACTATCGTCATTCGTGAAGGATATTGTTCGCCAATTTAGTTCATCCGTCATGGAAGAAGTTTTGAACGGGAGTATCATTATCATGCTATTTAATCTATAAACTTGAGTATAGAGGAAGTGTTGTGCAATACTTCCGTGTACCTTCTGCTCATTAGATCCGTTGACTAATACAAAAGTATATCATTTCAGAAGAGGATTGGTTACGAGATGTTGTGGATTACCTATATATCCAGATAGCGTAGTCAGTTCATAAGCATGTCAATGTACTATAGAACCTAAAATGTTCAGCCATACAATCTTGCAGTCGGTAGATTCAATCTCTGACATTCGATGATATTCTTAAAGATTGTAAAAAGACCAATTCGAGTACCATGATATATCAGTGCCCCTTCATCGTTCGAGAGCCGCCTCAGCTCAAAGCATATATTTACGAAGTGCGGATATCGATTTCTTCACACGTAGGATGACTAGAGAGGTTTCAGAATCAGAGTATAATACCTGGATAAGAACTTATTATGGCTGCCTGCTAAATCTATCCTAGGAATTGTCTTTAACAATACGTTAGTGCTTGCAACTCGGAGCCTCTGTGTATTTTGTAGTTCAGTTTAGGTGATCTGTGTTTTGATGGACGGACTTGTCAACCGATTCTTGACGCTTACTTGGTGTCGTTGACCCGTGTCGCCGGGCTGCAGACCGTTGTCGGACTACCAAGCGAGTAACTGGCCATCCAAGGTGAGATCCGCTTTCACTCAGCGTATCCTGTTGTGACTTAGGTGAAGCCATCGAGTAACAAAGTGTGGGGATGCAGGTCGATCAAGGCCGGGGAGAAACTCTCAACCCGGCATGTGGGCACTCCTGTCGGCCGACCTCGGGGTGCTCCTGATTGGCTACCACACCATCGCTTATCTTTCATCTTATGGTTACCTCATCAAAACCACCAACACAACGCCAGCTGAACACATCTGGTATCTCCACGCCCAGCTTCCAAGAAATGGTCATGCCCCTCGGAATACAGGCAGCAAGGATGTGTTACGCCATTTGGTCTCGTTCATCGTCGTGAGGAAAGCGTATCACATACTTGTGAGAAGCATCTGCCTGTCTTATCAGCAGAGGAGGTATGCCGCGATGCCCAGTCGGCTAAGAGGCCCAAGAGTGCTGCGACAAGACCAAGTGGCTACACAAGCTTCGAATCTGCGTGGGACATGGTCAGTTCATGCGCCGAGCGCTCTTGCCAGTCTCTCTTGGTTCACGAAAGCCTATCTTTGACCAATGGCGTCTCAAGATGAATGCAAATTGAGTATGATTGCTGTGTGTGTCTAGGTATGCTCGAGATAGTAGTCTTGGGCCCGAAGACGAGTCCGGGAACTGTAAACGTGGGGAACACATGGAGTATAGATACTTCGCCACCCGTCATATCGGTCATATAACCAACGGCTCGATAATTGACTCGGAAGCTACCAACGTGATCAATGGCTGGCGGTGGTACACCAATTGGGCCTTCGGCCTCGCCCCTGGGGCAAGCCTGGGGATATGGAATTGTCCTTGGTATCGGATTTCTATTTGCGCTGGGCATGGTATGTCTCTCACAGATTGTGTTTTTGACTTTTCCGATCAGCAAGTTGACAAGTCCCGCAAGGTTTTCACTACTTGGGTTCTCAAACGTTACAACAATGAGCTACAGACTTCGGAGATGTTCTCGACCGCTGGCCGTACAGTGAAATCAGGTCTTGTAGCATCGGCAGTAGTTTCGTCCTGGACATGGGCGGCTACGCTTTTGCAAAGTTCTTCGGTCGCATTCCGCTATGGTACGGCCTTGATGTATATTCGCCTCAAATCGCAAGGACTGATCATATCCAGGTGTATCGGGGCCTCTCTGGTATGCCGCTGGCGCTACTGTGCAGATATTGCTATTTGCTACGGTCGCGATCGAGCTTAAGAGACGAGCACCTAACGCTCATGTGAGCAGCCTAAATCAACCACCGGAATCAATTGCATACATCTAACATCTCACTAGACATTCCTCGAAGCAGTCCGTGCTCGATACGGAAAGGCCACTCACTTCGTATACATCACCTTCGGTCTCTTCACAAACATACTCGTTACCGCCATGCTGCTTACTGGCGGATCAGCCGTCATCAGCTCCCTAACTGGTGTTCCTGCTGCAGCGGCCTGTTTCCTGCTTCCGCTGGGTGTCGTGATCTACACCATGTTTGGTGGGATCAAAGCCACATTTCTTACGGATTATGTCCATACCGTCATTCTCCTCGTCATTCTTCTGATCTTTGCTTTTACGACATATGCAACCGGCGATAGACTTGGGTCAACAAAGGCTGTTTACGAGCGTCTGCAAGAACTTTCAGCTACCACACCAGTACCTGGAAACGCTGGTGGCAGTTATCTTACAATGAGGAGTAAAGATGGTGCCATCTTCTTTGTTATCAACATCATTGGTAACTTCGGAACCGTATTCATGGACAACGGATGTACGTGGCTGGGTCAGAGATGTTTGAAGACCTAAAGCTGATATATACCAGACTACAACAAAGCCATCGCCGCGTCTCCGGTACATGCACTACCAGGGTACATTATCGGCGGGCTGTCGTGGTTTGCCATCCCGGTATGTCGTTTCCGCAACAATCACGACAGATGACTAACATCTGACAGTGGCTTTGTGCAACTACAATGGGCCTCGCAGCACTCGCACTTCAAAGCACCGAATACTTCCCTACCTACCCTGCCGTGATGGATGAGGCATCGATTAGTGCTGGCCTCACGCTCCCATATGCTGCCGTCGCTCTCCTTGGATCTGGCGGTGCTGTGGCTACTCTTCTCGTCGTCTTCATGGCTGTAACTTCTGCTTTTTCTGCTCAGTTAATTGCTGTTTCGAGCATCTTGACGTACGACATCTATGGAACCTACATCAACCCCAGTGCGAGTGGTCGACGACTAGTTTACACGAGCCATGTTTGTGTTTGTGGCTTCGGCTTAGTCATGGCTGCATTTTCGACGGGGCTGTGGTATGCAGGCATCAGGCAAGTCCTCTCAAGTCATGGTCTCGAACTTGGCTAATACTCTCTAGTATGGGATGGTTGTATGTCTTCATGGGTGTCATAATCTCTTCAGCAGTACTCCCAGCGACTCTTACGTTGATGTGGAAAGGTCAAAACAAGTGGGCAGCTACGCTGTCTCCAATCTTGGGGCTGTGCTGCAGCATCACCGCATGGCTCGTCACAACCTCCAAGCTAAATGATGGCGTCATTACTGTGGCTACTTCTGGCGCAAATAACCCAATGTTGGCGGGCAACGTCGTCGCTTTGCTTTCTCCTGTCATTTTCATCCCAGTACTGACATTGATCTTTGGAGTTGGTAAGCAATAAAATCTGCTAATCATTCGATCCGTACTGATACCAATCCTAGACAACTACGACTGGGTGTCCATGAAGAACATCCGGCTAGTCGACGACTCGGACGTCACAGCAGCCGCCCACATGGACCTCGAAGCTGTGCACGGTCGCCACGCCGCCCTCTCTCCCGAAGCCGAAGCCGCTGAACAAGCCAAGCTCTTCCGTGCTTCCAGAATTGCGAAGATCACCACCGCCACAATGACTCTTGTGCTTCTCGTGCTTTGGCCCATGCCACTCTACGGCACCGGCTACATCTTTAGCCAGTCCTTCTTCTCGGGCTGGGTCATTGTTGGCATCATTTGGCTAATGTGTTCGACTATGGCTGTGGGCGTGTATCCGCTGTGGGAAGGCAGAGAGAGCTTGGCAAGAAACTTTGGGGGCATGTGGCGCGACGTTACGGGCAAGGGCCATCGTCGCGGCGACCATGTCGAGGTGACTGAAGGTGAAAGGACGGGGGATTCGGGTGCGAATACGCCCAAGGAGGCTCATGCGAAGGCGTTGGAGAAGTAGGCCTCACGGCTGTTGGACGGTCATGTGTGTCGCTTGTTGGGCACATGTTGGTAGCATTCTTTCTAGCTCGTACTCGGTTAAATATAGTCACGTGCGTGGAGTTTGGTCCTCAAGTAGCTGCTGTTGGAGTCTCGTACTGCGATAGTCGAACTTTGGTAGTGATATTGTGGTTGTGTGGACCAAGGTTGAGATCTAGTTGAAGCCTAGGCTTACCTTTCGACACGGGATGGTCCCCACTCCTCACTCCCCACTAGCAACATGATTCATCGCACCCACAGATCGATTGCTCTTAACAACCGGGCTACTGGATACAACCAACACCACCAAAGTCATCATTTAGCCTCATTTCTCCCCCCTCGGTGCTTCTCCACCCACAACGCAACCTGCGCAACCTTCTGCACACCGTACGCTTCCAGCGCTTTGCCCTTCTCGTCCATCCTTCGGCACCATTTCCCCAACACACAGCGCGCTATTGGCGGCAAACGGCCGCGATTGCAGGAACAATGTTGGTGTCGATCAATTTACCCCAGAAAACCCCGCGTTAACCGGAAATTCATTCGGGCCCTTCTCCACCGAGGGTGATGGTTGCAGGGGTAGCTGCCGCCAGGCGATGATCATGGCTCGCAGCGGGCTCTGGAAAATCTATATAATAACCGGTTGTTGGGGCGAACATGACGGTTGCCTGTAGCCAAGTCATCTCCGTCTCTCTCTCTCTCTTTGTTGACTGATAGTTTGACGAAGATGGGTGCTTTCCAATTCCTTTGGCTCGCCGCTTTGGCTGTTGCAGCGCCTGTGGAGGAACGAGCGAAGAAGCCAAGGAGTTTCCTCAAGGAATTGGGGAATTCAACGTGGATAATTGGCAATGATGTCTGGAACGTTACGCAAAATCGGCAGTATGCGAATAAGTTGATGTACAAGGGGAAGGATCGCGTGGGAAACGCGGTGGGGCATTACGTGAGCTACAGTACGTTGAGTCTGATGACAGACACGTTGCTGGAGTAATAACTAACACATTGTTCTTCTTCTCTTACAGATGGCGCTGCTTCGGATCTCAACTGGACTTCTGCTGCGATCGTCGCACAGGATAGCGACTGGATTAACGTCAAGTTCACGGCTAAAGAAGGAGACTTCCACTGGGTCATCTACGACGGCCTTCCAGGTGCCTACCAATACTTTGTCAACCACGCGCTTCCTACGCTGGGAGAATTCCGCACCCTCTGGCGCCTCGACAACACGTCTTTTCCCCGTGGTTACAACAATGTCAAAGACGGTGTGCTCCCCTCATTAGCCGAATATGGCAACGCAACAAACGTGCAGGATGAAACCTGGCAAAAGGCCGATGGCACGTTTCTGACAAAGTACGATTGGAGTGGTTTTGTCAGAGATCAGACGCACCATGGTGTCTATGGTAGTGAAGTAGGTAGTTGGTACCTAACTCCAGGAAAAGACTACTTCAACGGTGATCATCTGAAGCAAGAACTCATGGTAGGATATTGCCCATATTCCCAACACATGTGCAATACAACACAAAGCTGATTTTGTTAAAAAAAAAAGGTTCACCGAGAATCCAAAACTGGCGACGCCGTCCAACTAAACATGATCCACGGAACCCATTACATGGCCACAGCGCGCGATTCCTTCGCCGACAACAAAGTCTGGGGCCCCTGGCTCTGGTACCTAAACTCTGGGTCCACGGCCGACGCAGCCGCGCGCTGGCAAAAAGAAGTAGACGCCTGGCCGTACAAGTGGTTCGATAACAAAGCGTACCAGTCCCGTGGCAAGATGCAGGGCAGACTGCGTCTTAGCGATGGTCGACCTGCTGCTGGTGCCGCCGTATTTCTGGGCGACAATCGCAATACCACTGTTTCGACGCTGGACCAGGGCCAAGGATACTACTACACCACGTACGCCGACGCCGACGGGAAATTCAGCATCCACGATATCCGCACGGGAACCTACGCACTGTATGCCTGGGGAAACGGCGGCGCATTGGGAAATGTTATCTCAAATTTCACACTCAACGACGTTGTTATCCAAAATGGCAAAAACACCAACCTTAAAGATCTCACCTGGCAGACGCCCAAACATGAAAAGCGCATCTTCCAGATTGGCGACTTTGATCGCAAAAGTGACGGGTTTGGGCTTGCAGATCCGGAGAAGCCGTTTGAACACGCGAGAATTGCAAAGTGTCCGGGTAATCTGACGTACACGGTTGGCAAGAGTGCGACGAGCGATTGGTGCTTTGGTCAGTCGCTCTTGGGGACTTGGTCGGTGCTTTTCAACTCGCAGACTGCGGCTGCGGCTAAGCTTACGCTTTCTCTTGCTGGCTTCTCCCAAGGATCGAGCGCGGATGTGCTGCTGAACGGGGTACAGGTCGGCAATATTACGAGTGCGAGTTTGCTGAATAGTCAGGATACGTATCGTGGGGCTACGAGGGCGGGGGAGTGGAGACTTTTGGAGTTTGGGATTGAGGGGGACAAGTTGAAGGAAGGGATGAATAAGTTGGATGTCAAGGTGACGAGAAGCACTCAGTGGAGGGGTTGGTTGTGGGATAGCGTTGTGTTGGATGTGGTGTAGGTGTGAGGTATTGCTCAGTTACTCAATGGCCGCACCAAGTTATCATCACAGACTAGCTCTCCTATGGCATCAATCATGCCCTGTGGTCTTTCTGATTCCACGCTTAGACCGAGGTCTACTAACCCGCCGGCGGGTGGAGAAAACTGGCGTAGCGTCACGCCGCTTTTCGCAAACAAATCGGCAGACTGTGCATCGACGACATAGCCTTGGTTGTATATCACCTCTGTAATGCCGACTTGTGTAATCTTGGTAGCGCATGTCAGGCACGGGCACGTGTTGCAGTACAAAGAGGCTTTCTCGCCGATACGATCGCGGCCTGCTTCGAGGAGGGCATTTTCTTCGGCGTGAAGGCAGATGCAGGCAGCGAGACTGGCTACGCCTGATGTACCACTATTACAGCGGCTGCCTGGAAAAAGTGAGCATTGGTTCGCACGTAGGACGGCCTGTTCACGTACATCCGCCCTCATTGCAGTTGAGGGCGTGGTGTGAGGTGCCGTTGTAGCCAGTGCTGATTATCCGTCTGTTCCTCACAATCACACAGCCTACCCTCCTCTTCATGCAGTTGGATCTCATAGCGGTTAGGCCCGCTATCATCATGAAATACTGGTCCCAGTCTGGTCTCAGGCGCGTGTTATCCATGAGGTTGACGGCGCATATCGCCTCGTATAAGGAGCCTAGCGACGCCGAGTTGTTGAGGAGCTTTAGCTGAGCCCGCTGGAATAGGCTGGCGAGACCTGTGTTTGGGGCGTAGAGGTGCTCGTCATTTTTCGACACGAAAGCCTCGAGATCAGGGGCCGGCAATTGTTTGACTGCACAGACGCGCTGAAATCGCTTCCAGCGCACCATAATGGGTGCGTCTACGCTGACGAGCAGGAAGAAGGGCCGTATGAGGAGCTGGTTGACTACGCCATCGTCCCAAGCGCCCGTCATGACCCACCGCTCTCTCCATCTCAACGTCACGTATGCGCTCAGCGAGTCGACATGCTGGAAGCTGTGCTCTGGACGAATCCCGAATTCTTTGGCCAAGCGGACAGCACTATCCGTCTGAGGTGTGATGGGAAGAATGGTAGCTGTCGGAGCGAGGTGTATGCGCGTAAAGCCGTGTTGCTCAACGAGGTACGACGCTATCGACGACTTGCCAGCACATATCCCTGTGGCAAGTCAGCGGCGCAGCAAACACATCTACGGAGGTCCTTGCCTCCGCACAATCCGACTAACATGGCGAACCGCAGCTGGGGATGTGTAGACACACGGCAGCGGCGGTGAGCTGAGCTGAGTTGAGATGGCGATTCAGAGCTCCATTATGGGTTAGCGCTTCGGCGGCTGCAGGAACGCGGCTTAGCACCTTAGCACCCGTGGACCCCCCACCTGGCCGGACGCATGACATCGACGGCGCGGGGCCTAGCTGAGGCCCGCCATAGGCATCACATTCACCCTCAGGCGCTCCCGTCCTTGACCACTTGACGCTGTTTTGCCTGGTGCCTGTGACTGTGGACGTCATCGCGTACCCAGCCTCGATATATTCCAGCGGGGATCGCCACAACACTCCATCTGCATCCATATCCTTATCGCCCCAATACCCCGCCTACCCACTACCACACACAATGGCGACGCTCAAGTTCGCGCCCTGGCTGAGTGACGTTGACGTGCAGTTCTACGCCGCCCTCGCACACATCAAGATCAACCATGATAAGCTCGACGACTCGGCGCGCAAGGTCCTCGGTCTGTACGAGGTGCGCCCCAGCGAGCACTCGTCGCGCTCCATGCGCGTCCAGATACATCCAAATGCCCTCACATCAGACGAGTACGGCATACGAACTTGGTGGCCTGAGCTGCGGTTGACAATTCTTACAGGACACCTCCTAATTTCTGCCGTGCTGAAGGTATCATCAAGAACTGCAACACCATAGAAGACTACAAGAACCTCGACCGCGCCGCTATCCTTGAGCGATGCGCCCAGACAGTACGCTCGAATGTGTCTGCTAAGTCGAAAGCCTGCTAATTGCACCAGATATGGGATGCGATCCACGACGGCTCCATATACGAATGCCCCTCGCTCCTCTCCTCCTTTACAGCCATCATCTTCGCCAACCTCAAAAAGTACAAGTTCACCTATCACTTTGGCTTTCCCGCCATCCAGTCGGACCCGCCTTGGAAGCAAGTGGGCGAAGCGACGAGGTTGCAAGCTAGGGAAACTACTTATCTCGTAGACGCGGTGCAAACGTGGAGATACAGCTCAGATGTGCGCCAAAGAGGCTTCTTCCTGGCGAAGCGCATCCGAGGCGGCGGTGACGCAGAAGAGCGGCCAAAGACGCCAGTCTCGCCGCTAGAGGAGTTTGGCTACACCTGGACTATCGGCAGGCTCGAGGCATATGAGAAAGGCTTCTTCGACAGGGTGGACAGTCAGGATCGCTTCATCTGCTTTGCGGATCCCTCGACGTACGACACGAACCCCGGTTGGCCACTCCGCAACCTGCTCATTCTCATGCGACATCGATGGCACCTGAACGATGCTCAGATCATGTGCTATCGTGACACGCATACGCGACGCGACCAGCCAAATTCTTTGATCTTGCAACTCCACGCCGACCCTGTACCCGAACCCGCGCCCATGTCACCCATGTCGGAACGATCGGATCGGCCACAGACACCAAAGCTACCGAAAGTTACGGGTTGGGAACGGACAGAGGCAGGCAAGCTCACATCTCGCAACGTTGACCTGTCGGAGTACATGGATGAAAGGAAACTGGCTGATCAGGCTGTGGATCTCAACCTCAAGCTCATCAAGTGGCGTATCGCTCCTACCATTGATCTGGACGTTATCAAAAACTGCAAGTGCTTGCTGCTTGGAGCGGGCACCCTGGGCACATATGTCTCGCGGACGCTCATGGGATGGGGCGTGAGAAAGATTACATTCATCGACAATGCCACTGTCAGCTTCTCGAACCCAGTGCGACAGCCACTATTCAACTTCAAAGACTGCTTGCAGGGCGGTGCCAAGAAGGCGGAACGTGCGGCTGAAGCGCTGGAGGAGATATACCCAGGTGTGGATGCAACTGGGCATGTAATGGAAGTTCCTATGCTGGGCCACCCAATGACCGACGCCGCGAGGACGAAGCTCGAATTCGAAAAGCTACAGCAGCTAATCAGCGAACATGACGCCATATTCTTGCTCATGGATACGCGAGAAAGCAGATGGCTGCCGACCGTCATGGGCAAAGCTCACGGCAAGATTGTCCTCAACGCCGCGCTGGGCTTTGACACCTACGTCGTCATGCGCCACGGCTTAAAAGCCACACAAGACGGTGAAGTAGAGCTAGGATGCTACTTTTGTAACGACGTTGTTGCACCCGCAGACGTAAGCCACCATACACCCTCTCTCCCTTTAAATTCATACCTAATCGTCTCTCAAACAGTCCCTCAGCAACGCCACCCTCGACCAACAATGCACTGTAACCCGGCCCGGCGTCGCGCCCCTCGCCTCCAGCCTTTTAGTTGAGCTTTTGATGTCCATCCTCCAACATCCACACAAAGCCCGCGCTCCACCCCCTTCCCACCAACCAAAACCCACGCCATCATCCCACCCTGCCCTTCCCCCGCCATTTCAACATCCCCTAGGCATAATACCGCACACCATTCGTGGCTACCTGTCCACTTTTTCAAACTTGCAGGTTGAAGGCAAGCCCTACGATTGCTGCTCCGCGTGTAGTGATCGTGTGCTGGAAGAGTATAACAAGGATCCTTGGGCCTTCGTGACGAGGGCACTGAATGAGAGGGGGTGGGTCGAGGAAATGAGTGGGTTGAAGGAGGTACAGAGACGCGCGGACGAGGCGGCCGAGGATTTAGATTGGGACGAGGGCGATGAGGGTGGGTTGGATGAGGAAGGGGAG
>Ga0265798_10011532_pt1 | contig 10760 bp, 10 predicted proteins | sample P3T30metagenome_FD_192430 | JGI IMG/M metagenome (GOLD analysis project Ga0265798, IMG submission 192430) | Plant litter microbial communities from East Loma Ridge, Irvine, California - P3 T30 | ecosystem: Environmental > Terrestrial > Plant litter > Unclassified | place: USA: California... | reverse complement strand
GTGTGGGATTCCGTATGGGCTGCGACATCCTACGAGGCCGGTAGCGAGCTGATCCAAGTTGGCTTTCCCTATGAATAAGGCACCTTCGGCGATGACTTTGTCGTATACTGGAGCGGAGGTTGAGGGTACGTGCGTAAGTGGTGGACACGCGGTTGTTGTGGGCAGACCGGCAATGTCGATACTGTCTTTGACGCTGAAGGGGACGCCAAACAGGGGTGGAAGTGCGTTTCGGTCGGGGTACGTCGATACCAACTTTCTTGCCGCGTCTAGAGCTACTTCGCGTGGCTGTAAGTGTATCCATACCGCTGGATCTATCTCCTTGTATGCTTCGATCTTTTCGTAGATCGCCTCAACAACGGTAATGGGGGACAAGCCCTTCTTGTACGCTCGCTGTAAAGCAGATACCGTGATGTCTCCATCAAAAATCGGTGGTGTCTGAGGAGGCGTCGAATTGGCGACCGACCCCTTACTTGACAATAGTGACAGGGCGTCCAGCAGGGGCTGCAAGCCACCAATGTATCCGAAAAGGCCCTGCGACCAATGTATCATATCCAGCGTCGACTTCTTGAAGCAAGCATCGTTATATCCGCTGGTAGCTTCCTCGATACCACAGCATTCGAAACCGCGATCATTCGCTTCCCGAATAGTAGTAGCAAAGCAACACTCCGTAGTGACACCAGAGACAATGAGATGGGTGATAGCTCTCGCTTTGAGCTGATGCAATATAGTCGTGTTCCAGAACGAGCCTTTGCCAGGTTTATCGATGATAACCTCCCCGGGAACTGGCTTCAGCTCATCGATGATGTCGTGTCCGTATTCTCCCCGGGTAAGCAGACGGCCGAGCTCTCCCTTGTCGCCGATGACTAGTTTGTGCTGGGTGTTGCCGGGCGCAGCTTCTTGTCTGATCAACTTTGATGATGGGCAGTCGGAGAGATCTGGTTTGTGGCCTTCGCGGGTATGGAAGACAGTCATGCCAGCACCCCGACATGCTTCCAATAGCTTTTCCGTTGGGGCGATCGATGCTTGCACCGCCTCCAGGTTTCCGCCTTGGATTTCACCGAATCCTTTGGTGAGAAGGAAGTCGCGTTGCATATCGATTATGAGTAACGCAGTATGTTCCAGAGGGAAAGAGAACGCGTAGGGCTTCGCATCAAAAGAGAGCATCGCGCCATTGGGTGTGGTGTTTGCCATCTTCGTGATACCGTGGCGATGGAGAAGTCCGCTAATTGGAAGGTGGTGTAAGGGCAGACACACTCATGTAGGAAAACAACATATACAGGAGTTCATCAGCGAACGACGACGCGCCATATCTGCGTTCGATATCGACTCAATTGGGTGAACGTGGGGACTCCAACACGGGCCGCGAACGGAGTACGCAGCTGGCCTACGGGCCTACGGGCGGGATTTGGAGGTGTCTTATCGGTATCTAGTGACGCTAGCACCAGATTGGCCTAGCTCGACTCTCCGATGAGCAATCTCCACCATGCCCAGCGCCCAACGCTCTTTCAAGCCTGTCCACGAACCCAGATCCTAGCGGTAGTTGTCTGAAGAATTATGCCGAACCATGTTCGTCTGCGCATGCACCCCGCCATGTCATCAACGACTATCTCCGAGCCGGGAGTCGATATGGTTATCAAGCTGGAGGCGATCTTGATACGGAGTTGTACGTAGCTGCCACAGCTCAGAGACCAAGATTCTGGAGCTTGATAAAGGATGAATGTCATCCTGTCGCATTCGTATGTTTCCACTTCGTTTTGCCGCTCTAAGCCATGTCTGTGCTCAAGGCGAGGCTTGCACCTCATCTTCATCTGAGGGTACCTTTCGAAAGCGGCAAATATGGCTCGCGCTGGTCGAACAAAGGTACTTCTCTTGAATACATCGATGTGTAAGGGAATTGAGCTAATCGTCGCGTCAATATTAGATCTCGATCCTGTGCCACCAGAGCAGCGGACCTGGGGTGGTCTTGACTACTGGGCGTACTGGTGCTCAGACATGCTCGCACCCCCTCTGGCGTCTACCGTGAGCAGTGTAATGGCTTTGGGCTTCACAGCTAGAGAGACGATCCCGATCGTCTTTTTCGGCTTCGCCATCTGCAGCGTTGTCATCACCCTCACCGGCAAGATGGGTGCCACATACAACGTGTCCTTCCCCGTCATCATCCGGAGTGTCTTCGGCATGTATGGCTCGTTCCCGGCCATCTGCATTCGAGCTTTCGTCGCCATGATGTGGGCTGCGATTCTCACGGTCCAGGCGAGCAACTTCCTGCAACGCTGCCTTGAGGCGATCTGGCCGAGCTTCATTACCTTTCCGAATCATCTACCGGAGAGCGCTGGGATAGACTGTAAGGCTTACCATTGTAAGGATATGCTGGTGCGTCACTGACAGTCCTGTAGCGGCCGGATTGCTTTGCCTGTTCTTGTACTGGTTCCTGCAGACTGCGCTCGCCCTCATGCCAATTTCAAAATTGCGCGTCCTCTTCTGGATCAAGGGCATCATCGTGCCGCCAACGTTCTTCGCTCTGTTTCTTTGGGCCGTCATAGTGACGAAAGGGTGAGTGATCTCTTCCTAGCCCGCGGCGATAAACCATGCTGATTCAAGATGCAGTGGCGGTCCGCTCATCAAAGGAAAGGTGGAGATTACTTCCACTTACATGAACACCACCTACTCCGTACTCACCGGCCTCAACGCTGTCGTCGGGCTTTTCTCCTCTCTGGCCGTCAACATGCCCGATTTCGGCAGGTTCTCCAAGAATCAGCTCGCTGGCTACCATCAGTTCCTCGCCCTCCCTATCATTGGAACGTTGGGCGCACTCACACCGATCTTCGTCACCGATGCCCATTCGTATCTATGGGGCGAGTTCGAATGGTATATGCCGACCGTCATCGCGAAGTTCGACTCTCGAGCTGCAAAGTTCTTCGTATCCGCTAGCTTTCTCCTCGCGACAATCGGCAACCAGATCGCAGCGGATACCTACCCGTTTGCGAACGATGTAGCTGGTATGCTACCAAAGTACATCAACATCTTCCGAGCTACGATCATCATTTCCGTCTTTTGTATCGTATCCACGCCGTGGAACATCATCAAGAATGCATCGGGCTTGCTTTCGTTCTTGAGCGGCTATTCATGCCTGATGGGTCCTCTCGCAGGTACTATGGTCAGCGACTATTACCTCGTCAAGAAATGCAAACTAGATGTTGATCAGCTCTACATGCATCGCGGTATATACTGGTACAACGGAGGCTGGAACTGGAGGGCGTATGTGTCCTTCGTTGTAGGGTTCGCTCCCCTTCTTCCTGGCTTTGCTAAAAGCATTAACAACACTCTGGACATTGGTGGCGCATGGAAGGTCTACACGTTTGCCTGGATATTTAGGTTCTTCCTTTCACTGTTTACGCACTACGTTGTATGTACCTATATTTCGCCGGCGACAGGATCGTTGGTACAATGCGCGGTGTATCCGCCGCGAAGGGATGAGGTAGTCGCGCCGGTTCTCGAGGGTGAGAAACTATCGAACAAGGAAACTCTTGTGGCGAAGGAGAAGGAGATGGCTAATATGGCTTAACTCATACCGCGCCAAGTACTCAATCTTGAACAACAAAATTGTCTTCTGCCTTCTACAGATGATGACGCGAACGAGATGCGAAGCTCTCGTGCCCTTTTAGTGATGCCGCTGATTAATTTCCACATGGTCCGTGCTTCAACAGGCTGGGCCGCCTCGGCTTCCTTTGGTCCAATGTGCTCTTCATCCCCCAACCTCCCCTGCCGGTGGACCAACTCAACGCACATGGCACCCACGCCATCAGCGACATCAATGGACCAGTAGCTATTCCCAACACGCGCCAAGCAGGAATGGCATTGTGATGCTATGCATTCATGGAGAAAGCACCATTGTCAGCCGCCTTGCGAAATCGTCACGCGAACGCGTTCCACGCATCGCGATTCCAACAACAACATACTGGCATTATCCGTCTGCTACCAAGACGGGCATATACTGTGTGCTGAAATGCAAGCATGAACTTCATGCCTGGTGAGAACTCGCCGCCAAACTACATCTTCCCGCGTGTAGCCAACATCCACACTACGAAGCCAAAATCGCGACGTCCATGCGATCCCTGTCGACGACGGAAGTCACGGTGTGAGATATCAGAAGGCGGCCCACCCTGTGTTCTTTGTCAATTCCATGATCAAGAATGCACCTTCAACGAAAACCCGCTACCACGGAAGAGGCGTGCCGTGGCTATCAATGAGATCTCTGAGCCTACTGAAACCACCCGTGGCCAACTACCTCTCGCGAACGACTACCGGAATAACAATGCCCAGTCTACGTCACCTCATGATACCACAGCCAAAATCCGACAGGATCCGCCAATCGATGACTATGCAAATCTACACGGTCCTTCGCTCCTGAAGAAAACGCTGGGCTTGCAGACGAGCAGGCATAGTCGTCTTGTCGGCTCGACTTCGGAGTACGAGCGCCTGTTATTGGCACTTGAGCCAGTTCACTCCGCTGGCGCTGCTGATGCTTTGGCTGGCCATCCAAAGCTTCGAAAAGTAGATGACGCTCATGCAACGACGTTCGTCTCATCACCCGACGCCGGTACGCTCAACAGTCAAGGCGATATTCCGGATCTCGACGCCATCGAGATAGCCGTAGCGCCACATGGCGCCGCGTTGATACGTCTCTTTTTTCGGATCGTACATCCTAGCTTCCCGATTCTGCACAAGAAAGTGTTCCTTGAGAAGTATGAGCGGACTCATCGAGAGTTCTCGCCGCCGCTATTGGCGGCAGTTTATCTCCTGGCCCTCAACTGGTGGTCGTACTCCAGCGAGCTAGCACTACAATCGAAGCCTGACGTGTCGCATCTAGAGTCACTTACGATGAGATCATTCAGCAACATCATCCACAGGCCTAAGCTTTCGACTATTCAGGCAGGGTTGCTGCTTCTTCAGCGACCAGAGGGCAACAGCTGGGCGTTGACATGTCAACTGGTCGGACTGGCACAGGACATGGGACTACAACTTGATTGCACGACATGGCACATCCCAGCCTGGGAGTGTGGCCTTCGTAAACGTTTGGCGTGGGCTGTGTTTATGCAGGATAAATGGGGTGCGCTGGTGCACGGCCGCCCCTCACACATTACGCCGATGGATTGGGATGTACAGCCTTTGACTGTGGACGACTTCCCAGAGAGCGCCGCTGATGAAGATGACGAAGACGGAAGTACTGAAGTGGAAAAAGGTCGAGTTTTGTTTTGCTACATGGTAGACCTTACACAGATCTTGGCGCAAATCCTATCGACTTTCTATACACTAAAGGCAGAGCGCGATTTCGCTAACCGTGCGCACGAAGGCGTACGACCACTGCTCAATGCGGCAAAACCTTTGCAACTCACCCTCCGTCAATGGTATGCCAACATGCCAGCTGCGCTAAAAGTGCAGGACATAGCTGCGAGAAAGCTCTCCAGCGTCGGGTATCTCCATCTTGGCTACTATGCAGTCGAGATGACACTTCACCGACGCATCATCCGCTCATTGTCCCCGGCAGACGACCTCGAACTCCACAATATATGCCGACAAGCAGCGCAGATACGGCTCACATCAGCCATGAGCTTCGTTCAATCCCTCCGACCCGAACACTTCCAATCATTTTGGTATTCTTCGTCCACCTACAACTTCACACTCATCGGCTCTTTCATCTCGCTCCTATGGGTGACATCTCCCAGTAGGGAAGAGGCAGACAGATACCGCGCTCATCTTGATCAGTATAGATGGACCATACGTCTCTCCAGTAAATCGGCAGACTTCCTCGAGAGAGCCCTGGTGTCACTCGATGTGTCTTCCAGTGCGCTAATGAAAGCCATTCCTGACGAAATCAACTCGCCCGGTACAGCGATTGGTCGTCAGTCCAGCATGGGATCAAGTCGCAATAACGATGCGCTTGTCCCCGACAGGCCCGTGCTTGTTCCCTCAACTCCTTCCGCTGCCCAACTTGATGGAGGCACATACCGTACATTGCTGGAAGGGACCGACCTCGTTGATCATTCATGGTTTGGTGCGATACACGAGAGCGACTTCGCCAATACGTACAATGGCCATGGCGTAACTCCGCCTGGGCAGTCAGACGTGCCATGAGGCGCGATCAACTGCAGCATTGTTGGATCAACCATACCATTGCAAAAGGTGTCGACAGGCTAAGGTTACGCAGATTGCGGCAAAGAGTGTTGCAGAGCGTACAAGTCAACCTTCATCCACGATAGCATTGGCTCTGGGCGCTGCAAATCTGCATCGACGAAGCCATACAACAGCGATGAGCTGTGAGTGTCGGACCAGCAATCCAAAACACTATTTCGACTTTTTATACCCGAGCTGGTCACTCAGCAGAGTCGCTCTTCTTCTAAGCATATCCTTAGCGATGCATCATCGTTAATTGACAGCCCGACACTTCCCTGCTCCGCGCATACCATACAGCCTTAAAGGACCCCTTCTTCGTCACATTCAGCGAGACAGAAGCGCCGGCCTATGAGAGGCTGTGAGGCGTTCGACTTCATGCGCTTTGTACTGCTCACTGACACAAAAGAACCAAGTGAGCTAGCAACAACCTCTAGGCCTTCACAGCGGTCACTAGACTAGGACGCAGGAGCCGAAAGCCCGACCACAAGACATGGAATTTCTCAACGTGCGTCAGGAATATGCGAATAGTATCCAGATTACGCCTACATCGCCCTGCGATAGGCTGAGGGGGTGGAGGATGTAGAGGTCGAAGTTGAGGTCGAAGTCGCGAACATCAGGGGCAAGGATGAAGACGCTGAGATCAAGGGACCTGCTCAGTCGTGTGTACCCCAACAGGAAGCTAACAAAGCCTTCCTTAGTGTTGAAAGCCCCATTATCTTTACTAGGAACGGTTCCTTCCCAGCCATCCAGGGCAACTTCGGTAAGAGACTCCTATGGAACTTGACCAAACATCGTAACCCAAGATGAGGGAGAAAGAAGCGGTGGCGGGATAGTCTCTTGTTCCGGTGCTCGTCTCGCTATCTATAAGAAAGGTTTCATGCTCGCTATTAGCAACTATTAAGCTACCAGCCAGTCTGATATCCGCTCTATCCTCTACATAGTACAATACTATTTATCATTCCTGTCACCCCACCCCACTCTGACGCAACCATGACCCTCACTAAAGCCATCATTATCGGCCTCGCTGCCTTTCTCACTGCTCTAGCGATCACCGCAGTTGGCGGCTTCGACACCTGTACTGCTGTGTCCTTTAACATTAATACCTTCTAGGCCACCAGCATGCACGGGAAAGAGCCTTAGTTTGGTCCGAAAGGTCTGTACTCCTCATCCACCACCGGGCAGTGCATCTACGTTGATGCGACTGCGAACGGAGGTTTCGCCACGACCTTCCCCGCTGATGCCCAGAGCTTCATCGCCAACACGCACATATCCTCGAACAAAATCCCTGAGACTACAGCAGACTTGTCCGCCGCGCCTGTTTAGGAACTGCCCGTTGTCACGCCGCGCAGCGCTAAGATGATGGCTCGCCTGACTGTGGGTTGCGGCGAAGTCTGTGATTCCACGCAGGTAAGTGGTGGCCGAGCATGTAGTTGGCAAAGATTGCTGATGCTCTTTGCTAGGGTCTTGCTGGAATTTGCAGCTGCGAATCGTGCCAGTTTCCCATTTCTATCTACTCCCAGGAGGATTAGGCCGTCCTGTCATGCTGTCACTTCCTCGTGGATAGGGCAATTTTGTCGACAGTCATCGCTGAGCCTCATCATTACAAGTGCGTGATACACCGTATTGCGAGCCATTGATACTTCGTACACTATCCTAGTATTATGTTCTCATCGAATTGAGCAGTCTGATCCCATGCGTCCTTGAAGATTGTAGCTACACCCAGTCTCTCGAATACGCCTGGTCTACCGTTGACTGGTGTGACGCAAAGCGCCTGAATTTCGGGGCGTCCGGAGTTGCGGATATAACCAGCTTCAACATAGGAGATGCCGATGAAATCAAAGGCACCAGCTTCGCCCCGGGGTAATTGCGAGGACTTCTGATCATAGGTTATCTCGCCTAAGAAGTCGTTCTCTGTATCATTCATAGTGCCCAACGGTATCAGAAAGCTTACCAATTTATCGTACTTTTTGACTTGGCATGAAACACCGAACTGCGCTTTTTGCGCTTTGATGTACAGGTATGGGTCAAGATATTCCGGGTTGACTAGCTCCGGGGACACCTTGTTTCTGCATTTCTCGCTTGTCATCTGGTGATTTTGCAGACAGATACCGCATTGCGCAAAGATAACGGTGGGTACTTGAAGCTCTCTGGCCTGAGGATCATCACCAGTAGGCCACCCAGCGCCGAAAGATATCCAGCCGGTTTTTTGACAATTATGTCGCCAGGCCATCCACGACCAGCTGGGCATGACGAATGAGCCATCTTGACGTAGCAACATTCTTCTCTCTAAGATAGCCGTCGACGAGCTCCACAAGAGTGCGCGTGGAAGTGTACATACTGGGTGACCATATAGCAATCTCGTATGAACTTCAGACTGAAGATCGTCCAGGCTTGTGTAGAAGTTGATGACCCCTAGAAACGCTTTTAGAGTATCTTGGTCGTACGATAATGCGCAAGGGGCGAAACTTTGTGCCGCTAGTTTGTATGCATGCCAGTTTGGGTCCCGGTCAATCAACGAGGCTTGACAGAGGGTTGGTCTGAGGTCTCGCATGCTGTCTGACAAATTGAAACTGATCTTGAATCCAAAATTTGAGCCTTCTTCTAAATTGTCTCCCATGCAGTAGAGAAAGATTCGATCGTTAATTACTAGCACCCGTCGTGGGGAAAAGCTTTCTTGTAGTGTCCAAGCTCGCGAACACCATGGAAAGCCAAAAGCGAATACTGGAGTAGTCACCACCTCCATGCCAAGCACGTAGTTTGGATAGTTGATGACTTTACCAGGTAGGATGCGTCCAGTCGAACGGGCATCGTAGCCGGTGATACCGCCGTTTGCATTGTCCTTGTTTACCACCACAATGGTCAAAAAGGCATTGGTATAAATCAAATGCATTCGGTTCAGATAGAAGGATAGATTTGGATCATTCTGAATCAGGCAGAGACAGTCTACCCATAGGTAGCGGACATCCAAGTCTGCAGTGAGACGCATAGCATCTCTAATAGTCTGCGGAACAGTAGCAACATGAGATCCGAATGACAGGCTTCGAGGCTTTCGAAGCTCCTCCATGTTTCCAGAAGTTAAGTTGGTGGACTTGGCGTTACCCCAAACATAACTTAGAGCTATGTAGCGCACATTTGAGACGGGCTTGAGAGTGATGCATTCCTCGACTACATCGATAAGGTAGAGCGGCATGTCCAAATCGTTGGCGGAATTAGGCCGACAGCCTTCGTGCTCGTGCTCGCATGTATGCAGCCACGATTTGATAAGTATCGTGGGAAGATCTTTGCCCTCAGTGTGAGTGGTCGCATCGCTTCGAAGCCGCGTAGGGTAGTCCGAGCGCCGTAGCAGGTAACTGGAGATATCTGGTTTGCTGAAAATGTTTGTTGATGTATCAACCGTTGCTGTATGCATCCCCTTGACCTCCGGATAGAAGCTGCTCATGCCGATCTTAAGCTGAAAGTACCGCGCATCGGGGTCCACTTCGTCGAGTATACTGAGAAAATCTCTGCATGATGGGCAGGTCGTGTCTGGCTTGATGTCGGCTGTATCAGCTTTCAACGAAAGAACCAGGAACCCTGGGTTATCGTCGTCGGGCGCTATATTTGGAATGTCGCTGAAGGATCGATCCGCACGTAAGCACTCTTCGCAATACAAAGCGTCCGCGTCCGGTGATTCTCGAGAGTTCAATGGCGCAACTTCAAATTTCTCCTCCATATCCACGATAGTCGGTGATTTGCGGGGCAGAACTAAACCAGGTGCTGTGGTCTAGTTCATAGTGGTATCCGCAGAGCACCAAGTCGGGTTGTGACTGAGAAGGCTGAAAAGAGAGTGACGTGTTACATGCCCCGCGATCAATGCTGCCTACGCCAAGGGAGGCGCTTCTCAGCAGGCAGGTATCATCCATCCGAACGCCTGATGTCTCACTTTAGACAGTGTGGCAGAATCGCGAACAAGCAACGGGTACCGCTGTATGAGAGAGCCGTTGATCGAAGCGCAGCTCCAATACCTGTAGACATATACCCTGGCTGTCTAGAAACATACTGGTCAACCACCTCGCGCATCGCAGGTCGAGCAGCCGTTGCTCTCTGATGGGGAGAAGGGAAGAAGGGGAAGCAAAACTCACATAGCAGACCATCTCACCACCTCAGCTCCGCCTCCACGCGCGCAACCCACCAAACTCCCTCAAGTATGCTCCAGCTCCAGAACGTTCCGCCAAACTCATCCCACAGCACACCACATCACACCACCACACCCATCCAGACCCTCCAACCCCCAGCCTCCCCAAACCAGCCAACCAAGCCCAGCAGCCCCGCATCTAAACCTTCCCTTCACCAGCTCCCTCCCCAAAATGAGGGGTAAGACGCCCAAGTAAAGCAGTCGCAAGCCTGCTGCAGCACCGCCGATCCCATACCGCATGCATACGGACCGATAACACACCTGCACGCTATCTAAAGCGAGATCGAACCACCATCCATTCGACGCCTGCGATTCTGTTGGGAAGTATGAACGGCTTTGAACCACCGTTTAGGTGTTTGTAGAGCGATGCGATGCGTTTTGGTGGGTGTGTCGCGTGTGGTGTTGCTTATTGCGT
>Ga0265798_10011530_pt1 | contig 10761 bp, 10 predicted proteins | sample P3T30metagenome_FD_192430 | JGI IMG/M metagenome (GOLD analysis project Ga0265798, IMG submission 192430) | Plant litter microbial communities from East Loma Ridge, Irvine, California - P3 T30 | ecosystem: Environmental > Terrestrial > Plant litter > Unclassified | place: USA: California... | reverse complement strand
TGGCGGATGGACGCCGGCGCCGTGAAACCCGCTGTAGACCACGCTGTGATTCACGCCGCGAAGCGCGCCGTGTGCGCCACCTGCCTGCGCGCGCAGTCGGCCTGCATCTGCGGCTGGATCACGCCAGTGATTGCCCAAGCGGATCTTCTGATCCTGCAGCATCCGCTCGAGGTGGGCAACGCCAAGAACAGCGCGCGACTGCTGCACCTGTGCGTACGCGGGGGCAGCATGGTGGTGGGCGAGGTGTTCGATGGCGCTGAACTCGATGGCTTGCTGCATGCGCACGGACGCACGCCGGTGTTGCTGTATCCGGACACGGCCGACGATCAGCTGTTGCCCGCGCCGCCTTTGATGCCGGCGCTGCCCGCGAGCTCGGTACGGCTGGTGCTGCTAGACGCCACCTGGCGCAAGAGCCGCAAGATGCTGTACCTGAACCCGGCGCTGCAGCGCCTGCCACGGCTGGCGCTGCAGGAGGTCGCGCCATCGAACTATCGCATCCGCAAGGCGCACGCGCCGCATCAGTTGTCGAGCCTGGAAGCGGCGGCGCAGGCGCTGGGGCAGCTGGAAGGTTCGACCGAGGCCCTCCGGCCGCTGCTCGCTGCCTTCGACGGGTTTGTCACGCAACAGGCTTCGTACGTGCGCGCTTGAATTTGCCGGGACAGCGGCGTAATATACTGTATAAACATACAGTATGGAGCGCCGGCCATGATCGACACCGATGAGCTGACTCGCCGCGAGCGGGTGGATGAACACGTGATGCTGGCGCCGCCGCCAATTGCGCGCAAGGGGCGGGGCGCGGTGTCGAATTTGCAGGGCCGCTATGAGCTGAATGGCCGGGAGCGCTTCGACGACGGCTGGCTCGACGATCATGACGAACCGGCCGCGTTCAAGACGATCGTCACCGACGAATTCGCCAAAAGCATCCTGTCGCGCAACACGTCGCCCGATATCCCGTTCAGCGTCTCGCTCAATCCGTATCGCGGTTGCGAACACGGCTGCATCTATTGCTTCGCGCGACCCTCGCACAGTTATCTTGGCCTGTCCCCGGGCCTCGATTTCGAATCCCGGCTGTTCGCCAAGGTCAACGCGCCCGACCTGCTGCGGCGCGAACTCGCCAAGCCCGGCTACGTGCCCGATCACATCGCCATTGGCGTAAACACCGATGCCTACCAACCGTGCGAGCGCGAGCGCCAGATCACCCGCCAGGTGCTGGAAGTATTGGCCGAATGCCGCCACCCGACCGGCCTGATCACCAAGTCGTCGCTGATCGAACGCGACATCGACCTGCTCGCACCCATGGCCGCGAGCAACCTGGCGTGCGCGGCGGTCACCATCACGACGCTCGACGCGCAGATCTCGCGCACGTTGGAGCCACGCGCGGCCGCGCCGATGCGGCGCCTGCGCACGATCCGCACCCTGACCGATGCTGGCATCCCGGTCAGCGTGAGCGTGGCACCCATCATCCCGTTCGTGACCGAACCCGAGATCGAACGCATTCTCGAGGCCGCGCACGACGCTGGCGCCGTCGGCGCGCACTACACGGTGCTGCGCCTGCCGCACGAAGTCAATCCGTTGTTTCAAGAGTGGCTGCAGGCGCACTTTCCCGATCGCGCGCAGCGGGTGATGAACCGCATCCGCGACATGCGCGGCGGCAAAGACTACGACAGTGATTTCGCCACGCGCATGAAAGGCGACGGCGTGTGGGCTGACCTGATCCATCAGCGCTTCACCAAGACCGTCAAGCGTCTTGGGCTTGACCGGCCGGGCAGCCGTTTCGACCGGCTCGATACCTCGCAATTTCGCCGGCCGATGGTCGTGCCTGCACTGGCGAGCAAGGGCGGTGCGCAAGACGCGGGGCAGATGGCCCTGTTCTGACAGCGCAGGTATCAGCCAGGTAGCCGCTGGCGGTGCTGGTCAATGGCGCGTCGGCCTCGTCGGCCGAACTGCTGGCTGGCGCATTGCAAGACCACGCGCGCGCCACGGTGCTGGGCACGCGTTCCTTTGGCAAGGGCTCGATCCAGAGCATCTTTCCGCTGACCGTCGACCGCTGAGCGCTGACCGCTGACCGCTGACCGCTGACCGCTGACCGCTGAGCGCTGACCGCCGACAATCTGGCTTGCCTGAAGCATGTCGCCGCCACGCTCAAATCGCTCGATGGCGCGGATTAAGTTTGCGTAAAGGCCCACGACAGACGCACGCCGGGCCCTTATATTTCTCATCGACCTTTCTCGCGATGCCGCCAGTGTGCGGCGGCGCCTTGTCCACGTTCGCCAGCGCTATTTCATCAAGAGTTTTCCATGCCAGTTCAACCGATTTCCTCGCGCCTCGTGCGTGCCTGCGTGCTTGCACTTGCGATCTGCGGCGCCGCGCCCGCTGGCGCTGTACCGCTAACCGACCTGCGCGCCGAAGACCTGCTGCCGATGGCCGGCGCCGTGAAGAAGACGCTCGACCTGAGCGCCAATCAGCAGACCTTGTGGAACAAGGCCGAAGCAACGTCGCGCGCGCTACTGCGCGATCGGACCCGGCGCCGTACAGCGCTGCAAGAGTGGGCCAAAACATCGCTGGCCAGTCCGGACGTCGACCTGCGCAAGCTGGACCAGGCGACCGACGCCGAGATCGTGACGGCAAACGCCGAGGACCGGCAACTGCGCGCCGTGTGGCTCGATGTGAACGATGGGCTCGATGACAGCCAGCGCCGCCACATTGCCCGCCTTCTTGGCGAGCAGCTGATGCGCGTGGTGCCCGACGGCAGCCAAGGTGGCAGCCAGGGCGGCGGCGCACCTGGCGGGCAGCGTGACGACCAGAACCGGCGCGGCGGCCCCGGCAACGGACGTGGCCCAGGCTCGGGCGCCAGCGGGATGGGTGGGATGGGCGGAATGAGCGGTCCAGGCGGCGCGTCGTTGAATTTCGGTGGCTGATGGCGCACCGAAAGCACGGCCCATTGCGATGCCCTCGGCAAAAAGGCACTGACGAGCTGGTTTTATTCTAAGATGCGACTTTGACAGGCACGCCTATCCGCGTACCGTCCAGTCGCACGCTTGAAGAATTTATGACCACAACAGTGACAGCAGGGCAGGACGATCTTTGCGGTAGCGGCGCGAACAACGTCAGCGCCGCCGTATCGATGGAGCAGGGCCTGCAGGCCGCCGGCACCGGCGCCTTCCAGTACCGCATCTTCCTGATTTTCGGCCTGGTATGGATGGCCGACGCGATGCAGGTGCTGTCGATCGGCTTTTCGGCGCCGTCGATCGCGAAAACGTTCGGCCTGTCCATGCCGCAGGCTTTGCAGACAGGGACGATCTTTTTTGTCGGGATGCTCATCGGCGCCTTTGTGTTCGGCCGCCTGGCCGACCGCATCGGGCGCCGGCCGGTACTCTTGATGGCGGTGGTCATCGACGCCTGCTTTGGCGTGGCCTCGGCCTTTGCCCCCGACTTCAATTGGTTGCTGGTACTTCGCTTCATGACGGGCATCGGCGTCGGTGCGACCCTGCCGGTGGACTACACGATGATGGCCGAATTCCTGCCCAGCGATCGGCGCGGCCGCTGGCTGGTGCTGCTCGAATCGTTCTGGGCCATCGGCACCATCCTGCTGGCAGTGCTGGCGCTGTACGCCGTCAGTTGGGGCGACGCTGCCTGGCGCGTAATCTTCTTCGCGACCGGCCTGCCGGCGCTGATCGGCCTGGTGCTGCGCTGGTATGTGCCCGAGTCGCCCCTGTTCCTCAACCGCAGCGGCAAGTCGGACGAAGCCCGTGCTGTGCTGCAACGGGTTGCCGATACCAATGGCCGCGGCGTCACGATCCCGGCGCTGCAGCCGGACGTTCCCGTCAAGACATCGGCCCTGTCGCTGTTCGAGGGCGCACTGCGCCGCCGCAGCCTCGCGCTGTTCGTCGCGTGGGGCCTGATTTCGGTGGCCTACTACGGCGTGTTCGTCTACCTGCCGATCAAGCTCAGCGCCGAAGGCTTCGGCTTCATGCGCGGCCAGGAATTCCTGATCCTGTTGGCGCTCGTGCAATTGCCGGGTTTCGCGCTGGCGGCGTATGGCGTCGAACGGTGGGGCCGCAAGCCGACGCTGGTGGGATTTTTGCTGCTCAGCGCCGTTGGTTGCCTGTGCTATAGCCTTGGCAGTGCGCCGGCGGTGGTGATCGGTTCGACCTTGTTGATGAGCTTTGCCCTGCTGGGCACCTGGGGCGCGCTGTATGCGTTCACGCCGGAAGTCTATCCGACCAGCCTGCGCGCCAGCGGCATGGGCATGGCCGGCGCCGTGGCGCGCTTCGGTGGTTTGTTCGCACCGATGATCATCGCACCGGTGATGGCAACGCAGTTCACGCTATCGTTGCTGATGCTGGCCGGCTTTTTGCTGATCGGCGCGGTGGCGATCCTGTGTGTCGACCTGGAGTCGCGCAACCGCGCACTGGATTGATCAGGCCAGCGCAGCTTCGCGCTGCGTGACGCCCAGCGCCGCCAGGTGGCGCTCGATCTCGAACACATGCGGATCGGGCTTGCCCAGTGCGCGCAGCGACTGGGCCAGGCCCAGCAGGTAATCGCTGTTCGGGCCGCTCGGGCCGCGCGCCGTGGCGATCTGGCGTGCGATGGCGTGTTCATCGGCCGGGCCCAGATAGGCCGCGTTGTCGCGCGTGGCGATATACACGATGCCTTCGTCGCCCGTGCCGTCGTCGAAATGCATGTGCGTGGCCAGGCGCAGGTAGCCGTTCTTTTCGCGGTGGTCCAGATGCGCGAATTCTTCGGGCGTCACCAGAAACGCCATGCCGTGGCACACCGCATCGGGATCGGGCACCAGGGTCACCACGCGCCCCGGCGCCGTCTCGGTGCCGCGATGGTCGTGCGAGCCTTGCCAGAAGCGCCGCGTCCAGCCGGCGATATAGGCCGTGCGCTGCGCGAGAAACGGAAAATCGGGTTTGAAGATCAGCGAACCGTAGCCGAACAGCCAGACACTGGCGCGGCTGTCGAACCTGTTCATCTGCTGATTGATCGCGATCGTGTTGTGGGACATCGTGGGACCAATGAAAAGGACACGACCCATTGTAGCGTGACTGATTGCGAGAATCAGCCCTGCGCTTGCGACCGTTTTACATATGCAAACAGGAATTCTATATAACTCTCTGCGGCCGGCGACAGCGAACGACCGGGCCGCGTATAGACAAAAAAGCGCCGCCGCAGCGTGGGCCCGTCGAGCGGGCGCATCGCCAGTCCGTACAGCGTGGCAAGCGGCTCCGCATAGGGCAGGCACACCGTCACCCCCAGGCCGGCGCTGACCATGGCCAGCGCGGTGGTCATGAAAGTGACCTCGTGGGCGGGCTTGAGCGCGGCCCCGGTCGCCGCTGCGGGGATGGCATCGAGCAGCAGTTCCGTGAACTGGCCCTGCAGCGAAATGAACGGATACGCCGCCGCGTCCTGCCACGTCACGCGCTCGCGTGCCGCCAGCGGATGCTGTTGCGGAAACACCAGCGCGAACGGCATCTCGAACAGTTCGCGCGCCTGCAATGGCGGGGCGGGCGAGCGCTCCGGCCCGATCCCGACATCGGCCTCGCCCGACAGCACCCGCGCGATGACACCTTCGACCTCGGTATCGGCCAGGCGCACGTCGATGTCGGGATACCGCTCGCGGTAGGCGGCAATGCTGGGCGGCAGCAGCGTGCAGGCCATCAACTGCGGCGCCGCGATGCGCACGATGCCCTTTTTCAGGCGCGTGTGGTCGGCGACGTTCGCCAGCGCACCGTCCAGGTCATCGATCATCTGGCTAAATAAGGGCAGTAGTTCGCGGCCGATCTCGGTCAGGCCGATGCGGCGCGTGCTGCGGTCGACCACGCGGGCTTCGAGCGTCTGCTCGAGCTCCTTGATGAGGCCGGACAGCGCCGATTGCGTCACGTGCAGCGATTGCGCGGCCAGCGTGAAATTGCCCGTCCTGGCCAGGGCGACGAAGGCCCGCATTTGTCGTAACGTTGGATTCATCAGATAAGTTGATATATAGAGCTGAAAATATCGTTTGTATGATAGTGCGTTTTACCCTGTAATGGCGACTACGATGCAATAACAAAGGAACGCCCCATGAAACTCGCCACCCTCAAAGCCGGCGGCCGCGACGGCACCCTGGTCGTCGTCAGCCGCGACCTGGTCACGTGCCAGCAAGTCCCCACCATCGCGCGCACCCTGCAGGCCGCGCTCGACAACTGGGAGGCGTGCAAGCCGCAGCTCGACGAGGTCTATGCGCAGCTCAACGACGGCAATGCCGACAGCGCCGAATCGTTCATCGAGGCGGCCTGCCACTCGCCGCTGCCGCGCGCCTACCAGTGGGCCGATGGCTCGGCCTATATCAATCACGTCGAACTGGTGCGCAAGGCGCGCGGCGCCGAGGTGCCGGCATCGTTCTACACCGACCCGCTGATGTACCAGGGTGGCGGCGATTCGTTCGTCGGGCCGCTTGATCCCATCGCGGCGCTGTCCGAAGACTGGGGCATCGACCTTGAAGCCGAGGTGGCCGTCATCACCGGCGACGTGCCGATGGGCGTCGACGCGGCCGAGGCCGCCAGTGCCATCCGCCTCGTCATGCTGGTCAACGACGTGTCGCTGCGCAACCTGATCCCGAACGAGCTGGCCAAGGGCTTCGGCTTTTACCAGTCCAAGCCGGCCAGCGCATTCTCGCCGGTAGCCGTCACGCCTGACGAACTGGGCGATGCCTGGCAGGGCAACAAGCTGCACTTGCCGATCCTGGTCACGCTCAACGGCGCCGCATTTGGCAAGCCGAACGCCGGTGAAGACATGACCTTCAGCTTCGCCCAGCTCGTCGCGCATGCAGCGACCACGCGCGAACTGTGCGCCGGCAGCATCATCGGCTCGGGCACCGTGTCGAACAAGCAGGGCGGGTTATACGGCTCGAGCGTCGAGCATGGCGGCGTGGGTTACTGCTGCCTGGCCGAGGTGCGCATGTACGAAACCATCGAAGGCGGCGCCCCGAAGACACCATACCTGTCGTTCGGCGACACCGTGCGCATCGAGATGTTTGATGCCAGCGGCGCCAGCATCTTCGGCGCGATCGATCAGGAAGTCGTCCGCTACCATGAGAGGCAACCATGAAACTGTATACCTACTTTCGCAGCTCGGCCGCCTACCGCGTGCGCATTGCGCTGCACCTGAAAGGCCTGGCCTACGATGCGGTGCCGGTGCACCTGCTCAAGGATGGCGGCCAGCACCTGCAGGACGAATACCGCCGGATCAACCCGAGCGGCCTGGTGCCGGCGTTCCAGGACGACCGCATCACGCTGTCGCAGTCGCTGGCGATCATCGAGTATCTCGAAGAAGTGTACCCGGACGTGCCGCTGCTACCGAAGGATGCGCCGGGCCGGGCGCGCGTGCGCGAGCTGGCCCAGATCATCGGCTGCGATATCCACCCGATCACCAACCTGCGGGTGCTGAACTACCTCGCCCGGCACATCGGGGTGCCTGACCAGGCCAAGACCGAGTGGTATCGCCACTGGGTGATTGAGGGGCTGCAATCGCTCGAAGCGCACCTGGCGCGCGACCCGGGCGCCGGGCCGTTCTGCCATGGCGACCATCCGACGATCGCCGATTGCTATCTGGTGCCGCAGGTGTTCAATGCGCAGCGCTTCAATATCGACGTGTCGGCGTACCCGAATGTCGACCGCATCAATTCGCTGTGCATCGAATTGCCCGCGTTCCAGGCCTCGCATCCGTCGCACCAGCCCGATACGGAATAGCGCGCAAGTGGCTGCGAAGTGGGGCGGCGCGCTACAATCGCCGCCTCTTTATCGCGCCACTTCGCCATGACCGACCTCGTTATTCCTGATTCCATCCTGCACGCCCTCGACCTGGCCGATGCGTCGTGGCGTCCCGTCCTCGAAGTCGGCCTGCAGGCAGTTGCCCGCGCCAACCCCGGGTACCTGCCGGCCCTGGCCCAGGACGACTACCTGCCGACCGAACATCGCCTGTTTGCCGCCTTTGCCCAGCCGCTGGACCGGGTGCGCTATGTATTGGTGGGCGAGGGGCCATACCCACGCGCTGCGAGCGCGACCGGTGTGAGCTTCATGGACGGCGCCGTGGGCGAGCTGTGGAGCGATGCCGGCTTATCGAAACCGGTGAACCGGGCCACGTCGCTGCGCAACTTCATGAAGATGCTGCTGGTGGCAAGCGGCCAGCTGCAGCCCGATGCGACGAGCGGGGCCGCCCTGGCGCCGATCGCGCATGCGGCGCGAAATGACGGCTCGATCCAGACGCTGGCGCAGTTGCAGGCCAATCTCACGCACCATGGGTTTTTGTTGCTGAACGCCGCGCTGGTGTTTCGCAAGCATGTCAAGCCGGTCATCGACGCGCGTGCCTGGCTGCCTTTCCTGCAAACGGTGCTGGCGGCACTGGGCCGGCAGCCGCAGGTGCCGACGCTGGTCTTGTGGGGAAAAATTGCCGAGGAGTTGCAAAAACTGCCCGAAACGAGCGCGTTCCCGCAAGCCGTGGCCGAACATCCTTACAACCTGAGCTTCATCGGCCACGCGGGCATGCAAGCACTGTTCGGCCCGATGGCATTGTTGCGCGCCCGTTAGTGGGGCATGCAGCCGGAATAGTCGGGAGAGAAAACGCCTGGCCGTTTTTGGGGCCGTCCAAGACAAGATCATCACGATTTGCTATACTTGACTAAATCGTTCAACTAATCAGGTCTTTCCCGGGTCTCAGAGGGAAACATGTCGCAAAGTGCAGCGTTGGCACTTGACCGTTGGACAAGAGAAATATTTTATCATTAACCGGGGTTGAAATGCGCTTGACCACCAAAGGCCGTTTTGCTGTCACTGCGATGATCGATCTTGCCATGCGTCAAGGCAATGGTCCGGTCACGCTGTCGGGCATCAGCCAGCGCCAGGCCATTTCGCTGTCGTACCTGGAGCAGTTGTTCGGCAAGCTGCGCCGTCACGAGATCGTGGAATCGATCCGCGGCCCCGGCGGCGGCTACAGCCTGGCACGTGCGGCGGGCAAGGTGACGGTGGCCGACATCATCATCGCCGTCGACGAGCCACTGGATGCAACCCAGTGCGGTGGTAAGGAGAATTGCCACGGCGCCCATACCGACGGCGCCCGCTGCATGACCCACGAACTGTGGAGCACGCTGAACGAAAAGATGGTCGATTACCTCGACTCGGTCTCGTTGCAAGACCTCGTCGACCAGCAGCGCCAAAAAGAACAGAACGTCGTGCACGTGCACCGCGGCGCCCCCGCCGCAGTCGGACAAAACTAAAGTTACCGGAGTAAATCAGATGAACGCGCCTTTGGACAAGACCACCGAGCAGAGCTTCGCGCCAGCTCCCCATTTCCCGATCTACATGGATTACTCGGCCACGACGCCGGTCGATCCACGCGTGGCCGACAAGATGATCCCGTTCCTGCGCGAGCAGTTCGGTAATCCGGCCTCGCGCAGCCACGCCTACGGCTGGAACGCCGAAGCGGCGGTCGAAGAAGCGCGCGGCCACGTCGCCGCCATCGTCGGCGCCGATCCACGCGAAATCGTCTGGACCTCGGGCGCGACCGAAAGCAATAACCTGGCGATCAAGGGCGCGGCCCAGTTCTACAAGACCAAGGGCAAGCACATCATCACGGTGAAAACCGAGCACAAGGCTGTGCTGGACACCGTGCGCGAACTCGAGCGCGTCGGCTTTGAAGCGACCTACCTCGAGCCGCAAGACAATGGTCTGATCACCGTCGAGCAGCTGGCAGCGGCGATCCGCCCTGACACCATCCTCGTGTCGGTCATGCTGGTGAATAACGAAATCGGCGTCGTGCAGCCGATCGCCGAAATCGGCGAACTGCTGCGCTCGAAGGGCATCATCTTCCACTGCGATGCGGCCCAGGCCGTCGGCAAGGTCGAGATCAACCTCGAAACGCTGAAGGTCGACCTGATGACCTTCACCGCGCACAAGGTGTATGGCCCGAAAGGCATCGGCGCGCTGTACGTGCGTCGCAAGCCGCGCGTGCGTTTGGAGGCGCAGATGCACGGTGGCGGTCACGAGCGCGGCATGCGTTCGGGCACGCTGCCGACGCACCAGATCGTCGGCATGGGTGAAGCGTTCCGCCTGGCCAAGGTTGAGATGGACAGCGAACTGGCGCGCGTGCGCACGCTGCGCGACCGCCTGGCCCGTGGCCTGCAAGAGATCGAAGAAGTCTATATCAACGGCGACATGGATCACCGCGTGCCGCATAACCTGAACGTCTCGTTCAACTATGTCGAAGGCGAGTCCCTGATCATGGCGATCAAGGATCTGGCCGTGTCGTCCGGCTCGGCCTGCACCTCGGCCAGCCTGGAACCATCGTACGTGCTGCGCGCCCTCGGCCGCAGTGACGAGCTGGCGCACAGCTCGATCCGCTTCTCCATTGGCCGTTTCACGACCGAGGAAGAAATTGATTTCGCCGTCAACCTGCTGAAGAGCAAAGTTGGCAAACTGCGCGAACTGTCGCCGTTGTGGGACATGTTCAAGGAAGGGATCGACATCAGTTCGATCCAATGGGCAGCACACTGATCTGCTCATTCTGAGCGCACGTTACTAAACATACTGGAGCACACCATGGCATATTCGGACAAAGTACTGGACCACTACGAAAACCCACGCAACGTCGGCGCATTCGACAAGGGCGACGATGACATCGGCACCGGCATGGTCGGCGCGCCGGCCTGCGGCGACGTCATGAAGCTGCAGATCAAGGTCAACGACCAGGGCCTGATCGAAGACGCAAAGTTCAAGACGTATG
>Ga0265798_10011529_pt1 | contig 10762 bp, 11 predicted proteins | sample P3T30metagenome_FD_192430 | JGI IMG/M metagenome (GOLD analysis project Ga0265798, IMG submission 192430) | Plant litter microbial communities from East Loma Ridge, Irvine, California - P3 T30 | ecosystem: Environmental > Terrestrial > Plant litter > Unclassified | place: USA: California... | reverse complement strand
GTATGTGGCCGTGTCGAAGCTGGTGCTCGCGCCCACCGGCAGTTCCAGCCTGCACGATTACCTGTCCGCCAACCTGTACCTGCCGGTCGATTCCCTCGACCTCGATACCGTGTTCGATCTCGACAAGGTGCCCGAACTGCGCGACGCCGCGCAACAGGCCCGGTTCTTTACCGTGCTGGGCGGCGGGCTGCGCGACGAAGGCGCGGTGGCATGAGCCAGCAGATCAACCTGTTCAATCCGCGCTTCCGCAAGGAGAAGCGCTACCTGACGGCACCTTCGCTGGCCATCGTCGTGGGCGTGGCGCTGGCCGGATCGGTGGCGCTGGGCGTGGCGGCGCATGGCCGCGTGGCCACGCTGGAAAGGGAGTCGGCCCTGCTCAGGGCACAGCTGCAGGAGGCGGAAAAACGCCGCGAAGCCACGCTGGCCGGGCTGGTGCCGCGGCCGAAGGACGCCGCCGTGGAACAGGAGCTGGCGCACGCCGAACAGGAAGAGCGCGCGCTGCGCGGCGTGACCGATATCCTCGAACAGAACCGCATCGGCGATCCGCGCGGCTATTCGGCATATTTTCAGGCGCTGGCGCGCACCCGCGTCAGCGGCCTGTGGCTGACCGGCATCGATATCGGCGGCGCCCATGCCGACATCGGCCTGCGCGGCCGGTCGCTGCGCGCCGAACTGCTGCCGGGCTACCTGAACGGCCTGGCGCGCGAGCCGGCGCTGCAGGGCAAGACATTCGAGCGGGTGGAGATCGTGCGGCCTGGGCTGGCCGAGGTGCGGCCCGGTGAACCGCTGCGGCCGGCAGCGCCCGCCGTCGGGAGCACCGCCGGGGCGGGCGGCGCGGAAGCGGCCGGCACGCCGGCGCCGCCGCCGTACATCGAATTCACGTTGCAGGCCCGCATGGAGGTGGCCCGATGAAGGCGCTATGGCTGAAATGGGCCGCGCGCATCGATGCGCTGTCGCTGCGCGAGCGGGCATTCGCCTGCCTGGCCGCCGTGGCAGCGGTACTCTTCATCGCGTACATGGGTTTTATCGAGCCGGCCGGCGCGCGCGAACGCACGCTGCGCAGCACGATCCTGCAGCAGCGCGCGCAGATCGCCGGCATCGATGTGGAAATCGCCCAGAAGCAGGCGCTGGCCCTGGCCGATCCGGATGCGGACGTGCGCAAGCGGCTGGCCGCGGTGCGCGTGGAAAACGGCCGGCTGCGCGCCAGCCTGCGCACCACGCAAAGTGCCCTGGTGCAGCCGGAGCGCATGACGGTGCTGCTGCAGCAGATGGTGCAGCAGAACGGCAAGCTCAGGCTGCTGTCGCTGCGCACGCTGGCGCCGGCCGGCACCACCGACGGCCATTTCGCCGACGGGGAACAGCAGCTTGCCGGCCCGGTACCGCCGGCCGGCGGCCTGTCGACGGTACCGCCCGGGGCGGCTGCCGGCCCCGGGGTGGCAGCGCCATCGGAGCCGCTGCTGTACCGCCATGGCGTGCGCATCGTGCTGCAGGGCGCCTACCCGGACATGGTGGCCTACATGGCCGCGCTGGAGCGCCTGCCGGCCCGGCTGTACTGGGGCCAGGCGGCGCTCGACGCCAACGAACACGACAAGGCGACGCTGACGCTGACCTTGTACACCCTGAGCCTGGACAACGAATGGATCGCCCTGTGACGGATCGCCCCGTAAAAGATCGCCCGGTAAAAGACCGCCTGGTAAAAGATCGCCCCGTGAAAAATGGCCAGCCGATGCCGGCCGCGGTACTGGCGCTTGCCGCGGCACTGCTGCTGGCGCTGTGCGGCGCGGCGCGGGCCCAGGTTGCCGACCCCACGCTGCCGCCGCCCGGCCTCGACGCGCTGGCCAGTGGCGCCGAGGCGCCGCCGGCCGTGCCGGCCGGCCCCGAATTGCAGTCGATCCTGCTGTCGCGCGAGCCAGGCGGGCGCCGTATTGCCGTGATTAGTGGCGAAATGGTGCGGCAGGGCGGCCGTTACGGCGGCGCGGTGGTGGAATCGGTGGGGCAGGACCGCGTGGTGCTGCGGCGCGGCAAGGCGCGCGAGGTGCTGCGCCTGTATCCCGACCCGTCCGCGCAGCGGAGCACGCCGGCCCGGCAGCCGGGACAATAATGAAGACAACGAAACAGCCTATGCAAACGAAGCGAACGATGCAAACCCTGGCGACGGTTGCCTGCGTGGCCCTGCTGGCCGCGGGCTGCGACACCGCCAACCGGCGCGATACCTACGACACGATCAGCGCCGAGATGCGCAGCGCCACCGCGAAGGCGGCGGCGCGGCAGGGCAGCGCGCCGGACGCGGTCGAGGCGGCGCTGCTGCCGCCGGCCCCGGCACTGGCCGCCAGCCTGCCGAAGGCGCGCGCGGTGCTCGACGAACGCTTCAATGTGGCGCTGAACAATGTGCCGGCGCAGCAGTTCTTCAATTCGATCGCCACCGGCACCCGCTACAACATGCTGGTGTCGCCGGAGGTCACCGGCACCCTGTCGGCTAACCTGAAGGATGTGACGATCTTCGAGGCGCTCGATGCCGCCCGCGAGCTGTACGGCTACGACTACAAGGTGGACGGCAACCGCATCTATATCCGGCCGCTGACGATCCAGACCCGCATGTTCAAGGTGAACTACCTGACCGGCAGCCGGCGCGGCAGTTCGAACCTGCGCGTGTCGTCGACCTCGATCAACACCGTCAGCACGGCCAGCCAGAACGGCCAGAACGGCACATCGGGCGGCCAGGCCGGCAACTCGCAGACGCAGACCGGCCAGCCGAGCGGCATCCAGGCAACCCAGGACGACGCCAGCAACGTCAAGATGACCTCCGAGACCGATTTCTGGGGCGACCTGAAAGCGGCGCTCGAAGCGATCGTCGGCAGCGGCGACGACGGCCGCAACGTGATCATCTCGCCGCAGTCCGGCGTGGTGCTGGTGCGTGCATTGCCGGCCCAGCTGCGCGCCGTGGACGAGTACCTGAAAGCCACCCGCCTGGCGGTGGAGCGCCAGGTGATCCTGGAGGCCAAGATCCTCGAGGTGCAGCTCGACAGCGGCTTCCAGACCGGCGTCAACTGGGCGGCGTTCCGCCAGGGCGGCAACAGCGCCGGCGGCATCGGCGTGATTGCGCCGGGCACGAACCTGGTGCGGCGCAGCGCCAGCGGCGGCGCGGTCGGCCAGGCCAGCGGCGGCGACACCGGTTTCACGTCGACGCCGGGGGCCTCGCTCGGCAGCGCCGCCAATGCGCTCGGCACGATGTTCGGCCTGGCGATCCAGACCAGCAACTTCTCGGCGATGATCTCGTTCCTCGAGTCGCAGGGCACGGTGCACGTGCTGTCGAGCCCGCGCATCGCCACGCTGAACAACCAGAAGGCCGTGCTCAAGATCGGCACCGACGAGTTCTACGTGACCGGCATCAGCACCACGACGAACTCGAACGTGTCGGGCAACACGACCACGCCGAATGTCACCGTGCAGCCGTTCTTCTCCGGCGTGCTGCTCGACGTGACGCCGCAGATCGACGAGGAGGGCCACGTGATGCTGCACGTGCACCCGTCGGTCAGCTCGGTCACCACCATCAACAAGAGCGTCGACCTGGGCGAAGCCGGTTCGCTGAACCTGCCGCTGGCGGCGTCGTCCACCTCCGAGATGGACAGCCTGGTGCGCGGGCGCAACGGCGAGATCGTGGCGATCGGCGGCCTGATGCGCCAGGCCACCACCAGCGACCAGTCCCAGCTGCCCGGCGTGGGCAACCTGCCGGTGCTGGGCGCGCTGTTCCGCAACAAGGACAGCGTCAGCCAGAAGCGCGAGCTGGTGGTGCTGATCAAGCCCACCATCGTCGACGATGCGGGCAGCATGACGAACGACATGCAGGAAACGATGCGCCGCATCGAGCGCCTCGACCCGCAGCGGAGCCGCTGATGTACGAAGCCCACTTCGGCCTGCGCGAGGTGCCGTTTTCCATCACGCCGGACACCAGCTTCTACTTCGGCAGCCCGCATTCGCAGGAAGGGCTCAACACGCTGCTGGTGGCGGCGCGCAGCGGCGAGGGTTTCATCAAGATCACCGGCGAAGTGGGCACCGGCAAGACCCTGTTGTGCCGCAAGTTCATGGCCACGCTCGGCGAGGAATTCGTGACGGCCTATGTGCCGAACCCGTACCTGGAGCCACGCGCGCTGATGATGGCGCTGGCCGACGAACTGGAAATCGAATTGCCGCGCGACGTCGACCAGCACCAGCTGGTGAAATCGCTGACGTTCCGGCTGATGGAACTGGCCGCGCGCGGCAAGCAGGTGGTGCTGTGCCTCGACGAGGCGCAGGCCCTGCCGCTGGAAAGCCTGGAAGCGCTGCGGCTGCTGACGAACCTGGAGACGGAAAAGCGCAAGCTGCTGCAGATCGTGCTGTTCGGCCAGCCGGAACTCAATGCCCACCTGGCCAGCCCGACGATCCGCCAGCTGGCGCAGCGCATCACGTTCCATTACCACCTGGGCGCGCTGACGCGCGACGACCTCGATTACTACCTGGCGCACCGGCTGCGGGTGGCCGGCTATGGCGGCGCGCGCCTCTTCAGCGGGCGCGCGGTGCGGCGCATCTGGCGCGCCACCGGCGGCATACCCCGCCTAGTCAACATCGTGGCGCACAAGGCGCTGATGCTGGCCTACGGCGAAGGACGCCACCTGGCCGATCACCGGCACGTGGCGCTGGCCGCGCGCGATACGATCGGCGCCCGGCCCGCCTGGCGCCTGCGCGGGCTGCGCTGGACCTGGCTGGCCAGCGCGGCCGCGCTGGCTGCGGCGGCGGGCGGCATCACCCTGGCGTTGACGAGATGAGTCCGAATGAGCCTGATCAATAAAATGCTGCAGGACCTCGATGCGCGCGGCGGCGCGGCCAAGCCCGCACCCGCCGGCGAACTGCGCCCCGTTGCTGCCGAACGCACGTCGCGCACGGCGATCGCCGTCGGCGCGGGCATCGGCGTGCTGATCGTCGCGGCCGCAGCCGGCACGTGGTATTACCTGCACAGGCCGGCGCCCGCTGCCTTGCCGGCGGCCGCGGTGGCATTGGCGCCGGCCATGCCGGCGGTCAATGCGCCGGCCCCGGTCGCGGTGCCGCTCCCGCTCCCGGAGGCAGCGCTCACCGTGGCGGCAGGGCCCGATCCTGCCGCGGTGCCGGCGCCTGCACCGGCCGATCCGCTGCCGGCTGCGGTGCCACCGGCTGCTGCGCCGACGGGCGCGCGGGCAGTCCCGGCGCCGCGCCAGCCAGTGTCCCGGCCGTCCCGCAATGAACCTGCCGAGCGCGCCGAGCTTCCGGCAATGCCGCAGCGCCCGGCGGACGTGCCGGCCGGGCAGGGCGCCACGCTCAGTTCGCCGCAGCAGGGTGAAAATGCCTACCGCCGCGGGCTGGCCGCGCTGCAGGAAGGCCGTGTCGGCGAGGCGGTGGCGGCGCTGGAGAACGCGGTGCAGGTGTATCCGCGCCACGAGGCGGCACGCCAGACACTGGTCGGCCTGCTGCTGGAAAACGGCCACGCCGGCGAGGCGATGCGCCACGCGCAATTGGGTCTCGGACTGGATCCCAACCAGCCGGAGCTGGCGATGGTGCTGGCGCGGCTGCAGCTGGAACGGGGCGGCCCCGCCGCCGATACCCTGCTGCGCTCGCTGCCGCATGCGCGCAACAATGCCGATTACATCGCTTTCCTGGCCGGCGTCCTGCAAAAACAGGGCCGCCACCGGCAGGCCGCCGAGCAGTACGAGGCGGCGCTTCGGCTGCGCCCCGCCAATGGCGTGTGGTGGATGGGGCTTGGCATGTCGCTGCAGGCGGACAACCTGCGCGCCGATGCGCGCGAAGCTTTCCAGAAGGCCAGGGCGGCCGGCCTGTCGCCGGAACTGCAGGAATTCGTCGAGCGGCGCCTGGCGCAGCTGCAGTAAACCGGATTACAGAAGCTCGCGCCGCGTCGCCGGACTGTCGCTGATCGATGCCTGGATCGGCGGACGCCGGCTCAGAACTTCAATACCTCGCCATCGGCAGGAATCCGCACGCGGTCGCCGATGCCGTGCTCGTTCACGTGGTCGCGCAGTTCCTTGCGGCTCAGCGTCATGTGATTGATGGCATCCATGTGGGTGGCGATGATGGTGGCGTTCGGCATGGCCTGCCAGGCGTGCAGCACGTCGTCCTTGCCCATGATGATGGCGCCGGTATAACCCTTCATGCGGGCGTCGCCGGTGTTGAGGATGAGCACATCGGGATTGAACATGGCCAGCGTGGCATCGACTGTTGCGTTCCATACCGTGTCGCCCACGATATAGACGGTCTTGACGCCCGGCGCCTGGAACACGACGCCCATTGCCTCGCCCAGCGCGTCGCCCAGCGGCTTGGCGCCATACATCTCTTCGGTACCGTGCCGGCCGCCCGTTTTGGTCAGGCGCACGCCTTCGAACTCCGTGCTGTCGGTCATGATGCGGACATCGGTATAGCCCTGGCCGCGTATCAGCCTGGCATCGGCTTCATGCTGGACAAACAGCGGCATCGCTTTCGGGATGAATGCGTGGTCGCCGCCGTCCCAATGGTCGAGGTGGGTATGGGTGACGATCACCGCGTCCACGCCGCGCACGATGTCCTTCACCGGCAGCGGCAACTCGACCGTCGGGTTGCGCAGCTCGCTGTGGAAGGTGCCTGGAAAGCCGGGATAGGTTCCTTTCTTTGCCAGGAAGGGATCGACCAGGAAGGTCTTGCCGGCGTAGTCGATCCTGGCCGTGGCGTTGCGGATCTGCTGGACCTGCACTGCCGTCTTGGCAGTGACGGCGCCGGTGGCGGCGTGGGCGGTGAAACCGGCCGTGCCGGCAGCCAGTGCCATGGCAATGGCCAGGGTTTTGAGGGTTTTCATATGGGTTGCTCCTGTGAGTAAGTATCGACAGGAAGCAGTATGGTGGTGCCGGCGCGAACGCAAAATCGACCCGGAAGCCAACTATCGAAACTTTCGGGCCAAAACCGGCTATGATCCGCCCATCATGCAAAAGAAGCTGCCCGTCGTCGCCCTCATCCTGTATCCCGACTTCAGTCCGTTTCACTTTTCGGTGCCTTACCTGGTCTTCGGCGCCGGGCAGCCGGACGGACCGCTGTTCGATTTGCGGATCGTCTCGTCGGGTGCGCGTTCGCTCAGCGCCGAGCGCGCGTTGACGGTGCATCCCGATGGCGGGCTGGAACTGGCGGAAACGGCCGATATCCTGGTGGTGCCCGGGTGGCACGATCTGAACGCCCGTCCCGGCGACGACCTGGTGGCTGCGCTGTCGCGCGCCCACGCCCGGGGGGCGCACGTGGTGGGACTATGTTATGGCGCCTATCCGCTGGCGTATGCCGGCCTGCTCGACGGCAAGCGCGCATCCACGCACTGGATGGCGGAGCAGGATTTCTGCCGGCGTTTCCCGCGGATCAAGCTCGACATGAATGCGCTGTATGTCGACGAGGACAAGCTGATTACCTCGGCGGGCACCGGCGCCGGACTCGACTGCTGCCTGTACCTGGTGCGCGAATATCACGGCTCCCGCGTGGCCAACAAGGTGGCGCGCACCATGGTCATACCGCCTCACCGCGAGGGTGGCCAGGCCCAGTTCATCGAGCAGCCGGTCGCCGCGTCGACCCAGGATGCGCAGCTCAACATCCTGCTCGACTATCTTCGCAACAACCTCGACCGCGCGCACAGCATCGACGACCTGGCCGGGCGCATTGCCATGAGCCGCCGCACCTTTACCCGCCACTTCGGCAAGGCGACCGGCATGACACTGGTCGACTGGCTGGTCAATGAACGCCTTCGCCGGACGCGCGAACTTCTCGAGACGACATCGCTGTCGATCGACAGGATTGCGGGTATGGCGGGGTTCCGGACGCCGACCTCGTTCCGCCAGCATTTCAAAAAGCGGTTTCACGTCAGCCCCAGTGATTGGCGCAAGACATTCGGTGCCATGCAATAGCCGGACGCGCGGTCCGACGAGCCGTGCTCGTTGGGGTGTCGGTCGACAGGGCGCTGAACGGACGCCTGCCTTCGACGGGGCAGGCCGGGTGCGGTTCCGTGCCGGCGGCTCACAGGCTCGCCAGCGGCCCCCACACCTGCTTCATCGAGATCGGCAGTTCGATATCGTCCTCGCCCAGGGCGGCGGCGATCGTGCAGCCATCCTCGCCGACGCGGCGCGGCAGCGGCATGGAAAAGGTGCGGCCGGCGCCGTCGCGCAGGCAGAATATCTCGGGCCGGTCGCCGTCGCGGTGGGCGACGACACCCAGTTCGCCGCCGGCCAGCCGCACCGCCGTGCCGGGCGGATAGTGGCCGATCTCGTGGACGAAGGCCGCCGTCAGCACCGGGTCCGGCGACAGCTCCAGCACGCGCGCCAGCGCATCGCCCGGCAGCAGCGCGCGGCGGTAATTGCGCGGCGAAATGCCGGCACAATAGCGGTCGGCCATGCGCAGCAGGTGGGCGGCGGCCTGCGCATCGGTACCGGCGCTGCGCTCGTGCAGGGGATCCGGCGCGTGCTCGGCCAGCAGGCAGGCGAACCATTCCGGTTCGCTGGCGCGGGGGCAGTGCGCCGCCCCGGCCATGCCGCCGTTGTGTCCCTCCGGCGCGTGGCGGCCGGTCGCATGCAGGGCCAGTGCGGCGCACACCAGCGACAGCAGCGGCGCCGGGCGCATGTGCAGGTGCCGCGCCGCGAGCACCGCGACCACGGCGGTCTCGATGCTGTGGCGCATCGCGTAGCTGCCGGCGATCTGGTTGCGCAGCACGCATGCCAGCGCCACGTCGGCCGACAGGTCCACCGCGTGCAGCAGGTCGCGCGCGGTGGCGCGCAATTCGGCCGCATCGCCGTGCGGCGACGCGCGGCCGGTGTCGTCGAGGCGGTGCTGCACGGCGTTCAGCGCCCGCAGCACGGAAGGCGGCGCCGCATGGGGGGTGTCGCCGGGTTCCGGCAGGTGGTGCGGCGCGTGCAGTGACATGGGCCCTCCGGGTTGACTCTCGCTCAGATACGGGCCAGCCGTTGCAGCGCCAGCGCCAGCGTTTCGTCCTTCTTGGCGAAGCAGAAGCGCACGATGCCCGACTCCCGCGCCTGGCGGTAGAACGGCGATACGGGGATCGCGGCGACCTTGATTTCCGTGGTGAGCCATTCGGCGAAGGCTGTTTCCGGCATGCCCGAGATGGCGCCGTAGCGCACGCACTGGAAATAGGTGCCGTCCGCCGGCAGCAGTTCGAAGCGGCTGCCGGCCAGGCCGTCGCGGAACAGGTCGCGCTTGTTCTGGTAGAACGCCGGCAGCGCCACGTAAGGCGCCGGGTCGGCCAGGTAGGCCGCGATGCCGTGCTGCATCGGCGCGTTTACGCTGAACACATTGTACTGGTGGACCTTGCGCAACTCCACCATCAGCGGCGCGGGCGCGGCCACGTAGCCGATCTTCCAGCCGGTGGTATGGAAGGTCTTGCCGAAGCTGGAGACGACGAAGCTGCGCGCCGCCAGCGCCGGGTGGCGGCTCACCGACGCATGGCGCTGGCCATCGTAGACCATGTGCTCGTAGACTTCATCGGCAAGGATGAGGATGTCCGTGCCGCGCACGATGTCCGCCAGCGCCTGCAGGTCGGCATCGCGCAGCACGGTGCCGGTGGGGTTGTGCGGCGTGTTGACGACGATCAGGCGCGTCCTGGCCGAGACGGCGGCCGCGATGCGGTCCCACGGCACGCGGTAGCCGGCATCGTCGAGCGTCATCGGCACCGGCACCACGACGCCGCCGGCCAGCTCGATCGCCGGCATGTAGCTGTCGTAGGCGGGTTCGATGACGATTGCTTCGTCGCCGGGATGGACGACGGCCAGGATCGCCGTCGTCAGCGCCTGCGTGGCGCCGGCCGTCACGGTGATTTCGGTGTCGGCGTCGTAGGCATGGCCGTACAGGGCCGCGATCTTGCCGGCGATCGCCTGGCGCAGCGCCGGCGTGCCCGCCATCGGCGGATACTGGTTATGGCCGGCGCGCATGGCGTCGGCCACCATGTCCACCAGCCGCGGATCGCAGGCGAAGTCCGGAAAGCCCTGGCCGAGGTTGACCGCGTCGTGCTGCGCGGCCAGCGCCGACATGCGTGTAAACACGGTGGTGCCGACCGCCGGCAGGCGCGATGCCAGCGACGGCGTCGCCGCGGCAGTCGGGGGTGCGGGGGGCATGGCGGGCTGGGTCGGGCTGCTCATTGGCGGTCTGCCGGTTGGTCTCGGATCAGCTCATTCTAGCGCAGCGGCGGCGGGCGCGGGGAGCGTCCATTGCTCCGGCGGCAGCACGGCGAACATGCCGGCATTGCGCAGGCGGCGCGCCAGCTTGAGCAGGGCCTTGTCCTTGGTGATCAGCACCTGGGCGCCGGCATCGCGCGCCACTTCGAGGAATTTCTGGTCGTCCCGGTCGGTGCACACGGGCAGGCGCACGCCTGACTCCGGCGGCGCCACGACCCGGATCAGCGCATCGAAGCGGGCGGCGCTGGCCGGCCGGGTCGTCTCGTCCAGCGGCAGGTGGGGGTAGTGCAGCACCACGTGGTATTCGTCGCGGCAGTCGGCGCGCGTGATCGCCTCGACGGCGCCGCTCTCGATCGCGGCCAGCAGGGCGGTCCAGCGCGGGTCGTGGAACACGAACAGGTCGAGGCAGACATTGGTGTCGATGACGACGCGCTGCGGCAGGGCCGGCAGCGAAGTTGGGGGCAAAGCGGGTATCATGGTGGACATTTTTCTGTCTTGAATGGCTGGTTTCGAATCATATGCTGATAGTGCTTTCCCCCGCAAAGAGTCTCGAT
>Ga0265798_10011528_pt1 | contig 10766 bp, 11 predicted proteins | sample P3T30metagenome_FD_192430 | JGI IMG/M metagenome (GOLD analysis project Ga0265798, IMG submission 192430) | Plant litter microbial communities from East Loma Ridge, Irvine, California - P3 T30 | ecosystem: Environmental > Terrestrial > Plant litter > Unclassified | place: USA: California... | reverse complement strand
GCTGGCATTTCCTATCTGCTTGATTTCTCTAAATGTAAATAAATACCTAAAGCCTTTCGGTAACCTTTGGAGTGTTATCATAATGCATTTTGTGTACTTATCCAGGTAGGGGATATAATTGATGTTACTTGCCCAGCTTCTCATCCGTGAAATGCTCTTGATGCGGAGGCTTGGCAAACCTCTCTGCATTGTAAGCAGCCGAATTGCCGCGCGGAATAGACAGCGACTGCCAAGCCTCATCGGCCACAAGGCGGGCCAGGAATACGATTTGGCCAACGTGGTAGGGGTAGTGCGCGAGCTGCCGGTTGATGGCCTCCACCACGGAGTGGCCCTGGTGGCGGATGTAGACAGTGCGGTCGAGGTCGGCGGGTGTGAGGGCACCTAGGGCTGCGAAAAGGCACTGCCAGCCCTCATGCCACTTCGCCATGACTTCGGCGCGGGTGGTAAGGTCGTTGTCGAACTCGGCTTCGCGGGCGCGCCAGGGCTTTTCGCCGTCGGTGGTGAGAAAGTCCGTCCAGCGCGATAGCATATTGCCCCACAAGTGTTTCACGATGGTAGCAATGCTGTTGCTGGCCGCATTGGGCTGCCAGAACAGCTTGTCGTCGGGGATTTGGGCCATGGCCTGCTCGCCAAGCAGCTGATAGTAGGCAAACTGCTTATGAGCGCTGGAGAGAAAGTCAGTAGGCATGGGGCTGGGTAATGAAGGACGCGAAAGGGCTAGCGAAGCTAAAAGTAAACCGTCTGGTTCAGCGTCTAAGTAACTCCCGAGTCAGCAGAAGATTCCGCTGCCCATTTATAGCTTCTACATGCCCCCAACGCCCCTTCCCAAGAAAATACTGGCCCGCCAGCACGAGATATACGCCGACTACTTGCGCGCCGTAGACCAGCACTTGGCTGACCTAGTGGCGGGCCGGGCCACCGAGATGTTCGAAATCCGCGACCTAGCTGGCGTACTCTGCATCCACCCCACGCACCTCAGCAATACGATTAAGCTCGTGGCAGGCCACGCGCCGTGCCACGATTACCAACTGCGCATCTTGGCCGTAGCGCAAGGGCTGCTGCGCGATACCGACCAGCCCGTGGCCGCCATCGCGGCCACGCTCACCTACGACCCGGCCAATTTCACCAAGTTTTTCAAACGCTTTGCGGGTGGCTGCACGCCCAAGCAATACCGCGAGCAAGTGCGCGCCGGGCAGCACGAAGTAGCGGCTAGCCTCGCCTAAAAAACTGTGCTACTCACCATAACCCAGGCCATCGCCACCTGGACCTTTGCACGGTCATTTCACCTTATTCAGAACCGAAAATGAGTACTTCCAAGATTGCCCTCGTCACTGGTGGCAGCCGTGGCCTGGGCAAAAGCATGGCCCTGCACCTGGCCCAAAAAGGCATCGATGTTATTCTCACTTACCATAGCCAGCAGGGCGAAGCCGAGGGCGTAGTGGCCGAGATTACGGCCCTAGGTCAAAAAGCTGTGGCGTTGCAGCTCGATGCCTCCAAGGTCAGCACATTCGGCGACTTCTTTGAGCAGGTAAAAATTGCTTTGCGCAATACGTTCGACACTGACCGGTTTGACTTTCTCATTAACAACGCTGGCACGGGGCTGTATGCGCCCTTTGCCGAAACAACGGAGGAGCAGTTTGACCAAGCGTTGAATATTCATTTCAAAGGTCCGTTTTTCCTGACCCAGCAGGCACTGCCGCTGCTGAATGACGGCGGGCGCATCGTGAATATCTCGTCGGGCCTGACGCGCATCATTTACCCCGGCTCCTCAACCTATGCCAGCATGAAAACGGCCATGGAGACGCTCACCAAGTACCAGGCCAAGGAGCTGGGTGCCCGCGGCATCACGGTCAATATCGTGGCGCCCGGGGCTATCGCTACCGACTTTGGGGGCGGCCGCGTGCGCGACAACCAGGAGCTGCAGGACCACATTGTGGCGCTCACGGCCCTAGGTCGCGTAGGCCTGGCCGATGACATTGGCCCGGTAGTCGCCTTCCTCTGCACCGACGAAGCCCGCTGGATAACGGCGCAACGCCTGGAGGCCTCGGGCGGGCAAAGCATTTAATCGCAGATTGTAACAGATTTAACGGATTGCGCGGATACGCCTGCTACGCAGGCTGACTAAGCTAAGTATCCAACAAAGAAGGCTACCCTCAATAGGTAGCCTTTTTGTTTGCAGGTAGTCAGCCTGCGTAGCAGGCGTATCCGCGCAATCCGTTAAATCTGTTACAATCTGCGATTAGAGGCGGAACAAGGGGCGCGCCGGATTCCAGATACCCCACGGAATCATGAGCAGCACGAGCAGCAAGGCAATACCGAAATAGGTGAAGGCCTTCTTGTGCTTAATCGTATCGCTGGGAGCTCTTTTGAGGGCGATGCGACCCACCTGGGCTAGAATGGCGGCAATTATCATCACTGCAATGTGCTCCATACCGAAGAAGCGCGCTGTGGGGTCCTTCATTCCGTACTGCTTCAAGCCATTCAGGCCCCAGGGGCTCAGGCCGAAGTAAAGGCCCAGGCCAATGAGGACTTGCAGCCACATAAAGCCCGAAAAAGCTGCGCTGATGCCATTGTCGCCTTTCGTAAATGGGCGGCGGCCCGTCCAGCCGCTATAAGCCCGAAACAAGGCCAACAAGCCTACGCCCAGCACAAACCAGCGCCCCCACGAGTGAAGAATCAACAATACTTGGTACATACAAAAAACAAAAGTGCCGGGCAGCCCGGCCGGTTGAAAACTGCCGCGAAGCTACGGGCGCCCGGCCGTTTTGCTCAAAACTCGCCGGGCTCGGGCACAGGGGCAGGGGCACCGCCGCGAGCAGCTTTGGCCCGCTGCTCGTCGCGGATGGCGACCCCTAGGGCAATAAAAATGGAGAAAAACGGCAGTACCAGGCCCAGCAAAAACCACTTGCGGCGCGAGTGTCCGTGCGAGTAGGCGATGTACATAGTGACCAGGGCGAGTACGGCATCTAGAAACAGTAGAAAGATGGCGCCGAAAAAATAAGTAGCAAACATGCGATTGAATTACTGAGCTTTACCGCGCTTGACGAGGTAAGCATAGAGAACTTTGGCGAAGGGCTCGCGCACATCGACGGGCACAAAATCAATTTTTAGCTGCCCGCAGCGCAGGGCTAGGTCTTCCTCAAACCGCTGCATGGCCACGCGGTACTGCTCGCGCACTTGTGAGGGCTGCAGGCGCACTTCTTCGCCTGTTTCGGCATCTTCAAAAATGTACGGCCGGTCCTGAAAGTCGAAATTTGACTCGGTAGCGCGGTCCAGGATGTGAAAAAGCAGTACTTCGTGGTGCTGGTGGCGCAGGTGTTGCAGGGCGGCCAGGGCGGCCTCTTGCTCTTGGGCGCCGCGCCCCAGCATGTCGCTAAACACGATGACGAGCGAGCGCTTCGGAATCTGCTGCGCAATGGTGTGCAGCACGCCGGCCACATCGGTGGCGGTGGCTGGGCGGCGAGCGCCAGAAGTCGGCGCGGGCCGCTCTAGTAGCTGCTGCAGCGTGAGCAGCAGCGTGTGACGGTGTGCGGTAGTCGAGCGCACGGGCGTTTGCAGCTCTATCTGCTCGCCAAAGGTGACGAGGCCCACCGCATCGCGCTGGCGCTGCAACAGCGTGGTGAGGGCCGCCGCGGCCAGCACGCTAAACTTTAGCTTGTCGTAGCCCGGCGCGGGGTAATACATGCTGGGGCTCACGTCGAGCAGCAGGTGAGCGCGCAGATTGGTTTCTTCCTCGTAGCGCTTCACAAAGAGCTTGTCGGTGCGCGCAAATACCTTCCAGTCCATGTGCCGGGTGCTATCGCCGGGGTTGTAGAGGCGGTGCTCCGAAAACTCAACCGAAAAGCCGTGGTAAGGTGACTGGTGCAGCCCCGTAATGAAGCCATCGACCAGCTGCCGGGCCAGCAGCTCCAGGTTTTCGAAAGAGCGGATAGCCGCTAGGTCAAGGGCAGGAGCAGGCATAGAATAAGAAAAGAAATATTTACTAACCGAGGATTACTACAAAGCTATCGAAATTCCTAACTGCGCTAGCTTCTGATTATTTTCTGAAGATGAAACCTCGGGCCTAAATCATTGGCTACGGCCCCGCCGCATGCTTTTGAAAGGAGTGGAAAGCTAGCTAATTTGGCTTTATATTTGTAAACCATTAGTGCGGCCTAATCGCTCCAAATACGTTTTTCTCTTTTCAACACTTTAATTGTGGACGACCGTTACCCTCGAGACCAGGAAGAAATTTACTCCCACCGCATGAAGGCGGGCAAGCGCACTTATTTCTTCGACGTAAAAGCCACGCGCGGCCAAGACTACTACCTCACCATCACTGAAAGCAAACGCCGCCCCGGCAGCGACCCCGACGGCCCCGCCAGCTACGAGAAACACAAGATTTTTCTGTATAAAGAGGATTTCAATAAATTCATTGATGCCCTGCACGACGCCGTGGACTACGTGCGCGACGAGTTACTGACCGAAGAAGAGGTAGCCGAACTCGACCGCCCGCGCCCGGCCTACGAGGGCGAGCAGCCGCCCCGCGATGGCCAGCAGCCGCCGCAGCCTGCCACCGACCTCGGCGACAGCACTTACTAATGCACTGACTAGCTACTTATAAAAACACGACGTACAAACGAGGCTATTACGGCGCGCCGCTCCCTTCCCAAGGGGCGGCGCGTTTTTGTAAGTACCTAGGGCAGGCCCATCGCCGCCGCATCGGCCGTACCTTTGCTCCCGAATTGTGGGCAACTCATAATTCATAACTCACAACTCCTAACTCACGAAAAATGGGCCTCCGCTGCGGTATTGTCGGCCTGCCGAATGTCGGCAAATCCACGCTCTTCAACGCTTTATCTAACGCTAAGGCCGAGTCGGCCAACTATCCTTTCTGCACCATCGAGCCCAACGTGGGCGTGATTACGGTGCCCGACGAGCGCCTCCAAATCCTGGAAGGCCTCGTGAATCCTAAGCGCGTGCTGCCCACCATCATCGAGTTTGTGGACATTGCGGGCCTGGTGAAGGGCGCCAGCAAGGGGGAGGGCCTAGGCAATAAATTTCTGGCCAACATCCGCGAGGTCGATGCCATCATCCACGTGGTGCGCTGCTTCGACGACCCCAACATCGTGCACGTGGCCGGTGGGGTAGACCCGGTGTTTGACAAGGATGTGATTGACACGGAGCTGCAACTCAAAGACCTGGAGAGCGTTGATAAAAAGCTCGTGAAGTCGGAGCGCAGCGCCAAGGCTGGCGACGCCGCCGCCAAAAAAGAGGTAGCCGCCCTGCAAAAATTCAAAGCCGCCCTCGAAGCCGGTGAAAACGCCCGCGCCGTGCAAGCCACCGAAGATGAGAAAGAAGCTGTGGCCGACTTGCAGCTGCTCACCATCAAGCCGGTTATCTACGTAGCCAACGTGGACGAGGCCAGCATTGCCACCGACGGCAACAAGCACGTGGAGGCCCTGCGCCAGCACGTAGCCACCGAAGGCGCGCAAGTAGTGCTCGTGTCGGCTGCCATCGAGTCGCAGATTGCTGAGATGGAAGACCCCGAGGAAAAAGCCATGTTCCTGGGCGAGTACGGCCTCACCGAGTCGGGCCTCAACAAGCTCATTCGCGCCAGCTACGAGCTGCTTAACCTTATTACGTACTTCACGGCCGGCGTGCAGGAAGTACGCGCCTGGACCATCCACCGCGGCGACAAGGCGCCGCAGGCGGCCGGCGTTATTCACTCCGATTTTGAAAAGGGCTTCATCCGCGCTGAGGTAATCAAGCTGGCGGATTACCAAGAATACAAGACCGAAGTAAAAATCAAAGAAGCTGGTAAGATGGCCGTAGAAGGCAAGGAATATGTGGTGCAGGACGGCGACATCATGCACTTCCGCTTCAACGTATAAAGCACAGATTTAGCGGATAGCACAGCTGCGCCCACCATTGGCGAGCTGACTACCCTTGTTTGATTGCCATTCCATAAAAAAGGCTACCATAAGGTAGCCTTTTTTATTTTTTGTACGTCAGCATAGTTAGCCCGCTGAAGACGGGTGTAGCTGCGCCATCCGCTAAATCTGCGAGTATTATTTGGCGACCACTTTGTAGAGCATGCCTTTGCTGAGCTTCGAGTTGGTTTGCATGCCGTTGAGGATAGCTACTTCTTCGTAGCGGCTGCTCGGCACGCCGTTGGCGGCCATAGCCGAGGCGAGGGTAGTGGCCGCGGTAGCCGTCTTCACGCGAACGCGCTCGGGCTGGCGGTTGAGCTTGCTAGCATCGGTGAGGCGCTGAAAGCCCTGGGCTACGTTGGCAAACTGCGGGGCGTAAGTGGCAAAGGCAGTGTTGGGCGCTAGGCCGATAAGGGCATAAATGCTTTTGCCATCCTGAATGAGATAGGCGCGCACGTGGGCAGGGGCGCTCTGCTGGTCTTGGGCGGTTTGGTCGCCCTCCACTACCAGGGCTGGAAAGCTATTGATAGTAGTTTGTTGCGCGCTAGGCGAGCTCAGGCCAACTTGTTTAACCAAGGCCTGGGCGGCGGCATCGAGCGTACCCGTGCCCGCCGAGGTGAGGATAAGGGCTGCTTTGCCGTTGGGCTCGGCCATCTGAAATTGGTCGGTCGAGTTCTGGGTTTTCCAGCCCGAGGGCACGGGCATGCGCAGCTTCTGCTCGGGCAAGAAAAACACGCCGCTCTCTACAAAGCCCTGGCGCGGGTCTTCGCCGTAGGGCAGGCCGTCGATAGAGCGCAAGTAGCTATCGCGGTTAACCGTGAGCGTGCGGTTGCCGAGCGTTTGCTTGGTTTGGGCAGCCAGGGCCTTTACGCGCTGGTAGCGGTCGGCCGAATTGGGGTGAGTGGAGAGGAAGCCCGGCGTGCTGCCGCCTCCGTTCGCCTTTTCGGTACGCTCCAGCGTCAGGAAGAAATCGGCCATCTGCGAGGCGTCGTACCCGACCTTAGACGAATATTTCACCCCTAGGACGTCGGCCTCGTTCTCGGCGTCGCGGCTATACTTCAGCAGGCCCAGCTGGATGCCCTGCTGCGCAAGCCCACCCACCGACTGCATAACGCGCGGCGCCACTACCTGCCCCAGCAGCAGCCCTAGGGTAGCAATAGTCGATTTGGTTTGCTGCTTCTGTCCGTGACGCGCCGTGATGTGGCCCAGCTCGTGCCCGAGCACGCCCGTAAACTGCGCTTCGTTGTTGAAATAGGCCATGATGCCCCGCGTGAAGTACACGTGGCCGTCGGGCGTGGCAAAGGCGTTGATAATGGGCGAGTCGACGATGGTGAAGCCATAGTCGCCGGGACGGTCTGAGATGGCCGTCATCCGCTTGCCCTGGGTCGCGATGTACTGCTGTAGTTTGGGATTTTCGAACATCCCAAACTGCGCAATTACCTGCGGGTCAGGCTTGGCGCCTTGTAGCGGCATCGCTACAGTGGTGGGGTGGGCGGTTGGGCGTGGTGTTAGCCCGGCAAGTGGCAAGAAGAGTAGCGCAATCGCCCCAGCGCGGAAAAAAGGGAAGGGCATAGGAAGAGTAAGGTAGAGGTTATTTGGTAGCTGCAACACGCAAAACTGCGGCCAAGGTTGCCCTGCTGGCTGCTACTTACTGGCACCTAGGCAAGAATGCGGCCAATCCGGCGTTTACCAAGTGCACGGCCTGTGTCACGGCCGACGTACCGGGGTGGCGTAGTTTTGTAGTCCACCGCTGCTTGAATCTTATGCGTTTCTTATTTTCCTGGCTGGCGCTGCTGCCGGCCGTTGCCCTGCTCGGCATGGGCACCCACCAGCCCGCCGCCCGCCTAGGCGGCCCCAAGCTGCCACCTCCCGGCAAAATCAAAAGCGTCTACGTGGCCACGCCGCCTACCATTGATGGCAAGACCACCGAGTGGACCGACTCGCTGCAGTACGACAATAACAGCAAGCTGCAGTACCAGGTCCTCAACGACACGCGCACGATGTATTTGCGCCTTAAAGCTAATGATGCCAGCACGCAGGCCAGATTTGTGTACCTAGGTATGGTGATTTGGCTCGACACCACGGGCCGCAACCAGCAGCAACTCGGCATCCGCTTTCCGCTGCCCATCGACCTCGAGTCCTTACCTAGGGGCGAGCAACGGCCTGTTGGCGCCATGGGCCCCTCGGCCGCCGAGCGCCTGGCCGAGCACCAAACCCGCCTGCGCCAAGTGTTGCTGAGTGCCAAGGAAATGGAGCTGCTCAACTTCCGCGGTAGTAAGGAGCCGGTGCTAACCGATGCCCAGTCGCAACTCGGCATCAAGGCCGCCCTCGACCTCGATGCCCAAGGCAACCTCATTTACGAGCTGGCCGTGCCGCTGCGGCTTATCTACCGCCGGGTGCCGACCCTCGCCACGGGTCAGGCCGCTACGGTAGGCGTCACGCTGGCTGGCATGAAGCCCAAAATGCCTAAGTCTGATAGCTCCAACGACCCCTACAGCGCCATGAATGGCGGTGGTATGGGCGGCTACGGGGGCATGGGTGGCATGCGCGGCATGCGGGGCGGTGGCCCGCAGTACTCGTACTCGCCACTTAGCCTGCGTACAAGCGCTCAGCTAGCTGGTCAGTAAGCCCCTAGGTGCTTAAAAAAGAGCAAGGGCTGCACAAGTAGAATATTATCTACTTGCGCAGCCCTTGTTCTTTTAAGTTAAAATATCCAGCTTACTCTTTCAGCAGCTTATCCACAGTGCGGTTGAAGCGGGCGGTTTCTTCTTCGTAGTACTTGCCAGTGCCTGGCCCACTAAAGCCCGTATGAATGGTGCGCACCACGCCTTTCTTATCCAGGAAAATAGTGGTGGGGAAAGCCAGAAACTTAGCTAGCTGCGGCATCGACTTGGCTACCGAGTCTTTATTTGACACGCCCGCCACGGCGAGGTCGTAGCCCACGTTGAGGCGCTCTTTCATCTGGCGCAGGCGGGCGGCGGCTTGGTCATACTCAGGCATGCGCTCATACCCTAGGCCGATTATTTCAACGCCGCGCGCCTTGTTCTTCTCATACCAAGGTGCCAGGAACTTGGTCTCGTCCATGCAGTTGGGGCACCACGAGCCCAGTACCTGAATGACAACCACCTTGCCCCGGTACTTGGGGTCGGTAGGGGAGATGCTGCCACCCTGCACCACGCTCGGAAATTTGAAATTCAACCGCGATTCGCCCTTTTTAAGGTAGGTGAGCGTGTCGGCATCGGGTAGCTTGGCCTTGGGGTCGAGGGTAGCGGTCCAGGTTTCGTGGCCTGATTTGCCGGAGTAAAAGTCGCCTTGGATATTATCAGGTCCAATCTCTCCATCGAAAAGGAAGGCATGGCTACCGTCAAATGTGCTCAACACCATGTGTGGGCCACCATTGCGTGCTACTAAGCCACCAGATAAATAGCGATAATCGCCAGTCGTAGTTAAAAAAGTGCCTGTTAGACTATTTGTGCCGCTATGCTTGAAGATGCCAACTGATGGATACGTAGTACCATCGGCATCGCGGAACTGCGTAGCGTATGTAGCTCCGTTGGGCCTTTCGAATACTGCTGGTGTAACGACATTACCAGCGCCATCGCCCTCTCGAACTAAGAGTTGCTCACCTGCTGTAGCCACCAACGGCACTCGGTACGGCGTCTTAGCGTCGTACTTTACCCAAGTGCCTCTCAACTTGTCTTTGCCATCGGCGCGCACGACCAGCGCCGCGTCGAAGACGTGCAGCCGAATAGTAGCTGAGTCGCCGGCTGCGGAAATATCGTCGCAGCGCAAGCGCTCCTCGCCGTTCAGACCTTTGTTGATGAGGTACACCACGGGCTTGCCGCCTTCGGTTTTGACTTCAAAAAGGAAGGGTAGCTGTTGCCCCTGAATGGCCAGCTCGCCGCGCCAGGGGCCGGGCGTGAGCAGCGTGGCTGCTGAGGTAGTACCCGTTTCAGCCGAGCTGTTGTTAGTGCCTGAGTGGCAGCCCGCCAGCAGCCCGGCACCTAGGAGTGCAAGAGGAATAACTTTCATAGAAAGGAAAGGTAGAAGCGTCAAAACTGGAAAGGGCAGTCCTTAGTTATAAGAGGTGACTGTAGGTGACTAAAAAACGTATACCTACTTAGCAGATTTTGGGCCGCTATTTGGACAACTTCTAAGTATAGCCCTAAATCCATCGATTACTACCAACTTGCTTAGACTACGAGTTACTTTTGCGCCTAAGCTAAAAACCCACTCTCACTCCTTATGGCGTTTGACCTTGATATGATTCGGGCCGTGTACGCGGGCCTCGGCTCGCGCATCGAAGCCGCCCGTACGGCCGTTGGCCGCCCGCTCACGCTCACCGAAAAAATCCTGTACGCTCACCTCTACGGCAACCAAAGCGGTAAGTCGTACCAGCGCGGCGTAAGCTACGTGGATTTTGCCCCCGACCGGGTGGCCATGCAGGACGCCACTGCCCAGATGGCCCTCTTGCAATTTATGCAAGCCGGTAAGCCTACGGTGGCCGTGCCCTCCACGGTGCACTGCGACCACCTGATTCAAGCCAAAGATGGCGCCAGCGAAGACCTCGCCGTAGCCAACGACGAGAACAAGGAAGTATACGACTTCCTGGCCTCAGTTTCTAATAAATACGGCATCGGCTTCTGGAAGCCGGGCGCGGGCATTATCCACCAGGTAGTGCTCGAAAACTACGCCTTCCCCGGCGGGTTGATGATTGGCACCGACTCGCACACCCCCAACGCGGGTGGCCTGGGCATGATTGCCATCGGCGTAGGCGGTGCCGACGCGGTGGACGTGATGGCCGGCATGCCCTGGGAATTGAAATTCCCGAAGGTGATTGGCGTGAAGCTGACC
>Ga0265798_10011526_pt1 | contig 10766 bp, 11 predicted proteins | sample P3T30metagenome_FD_192430 | JGI IMG/M metagenome (GOLD analysis project Ga0265798, IMG submission 192430) | Plant litter microbial communities from East Loma Ridge, Irvine, California - P3 T30 | ecosystem: Environmental > Terrestrial > Plant litter > Unclassified | place: USA: California... | reverse complement strand
ACACTCCTGGCCTTCAATCACACTTTCAACCTCGGCACCTCAAGACAGCTATGAGTGGCATATTGCGTGTCACACCGCCTGTACGGAAGAGACAATCAGGCCTGCTGCTACCACGGTCAGTCATTGGTCACTGTCATCTTGATCCATCCTCATCTGTGGATCGCACCGCTTTTATACCACTCCCTACCACCCAAATCCCTTGTCTCGTCACCACACATGATGATCAGCCGACATCAGGTCTAGCTTTCTTGCGCCACGAGAAATATCGCATGCGACTCAACTTATTTTGCCGATCTGAATACACCGTGTCCCCCTCCCAGCTCTATGCGGCTTGCTTCGAAATCTTTCTGTCTATTCCAGATCACTGACACTAGAGATACGCCGGCAGTGTATGACCTCAGTGCTGCTGAAGGATCCGACATCTCTTCCCCTCCATGCCGACGCACGTCAGGCCAATCCCTCCTTCTTCTTTAACAGTCTCCACAGGATCTCCTAGGAGCCGCACCCCATGCTAGAGTCTATACCTACCCCTCAGAGGCCTTCGAGAGCTGCCTTACCGACACACAGGGATGGCCTATTTCATCTCGCTGCCACATTGATATCCCAGGCACAAATTGATCGTCTTCGGCTTGTTCCGAACCGAAGCACATGATCATAATCTATAAGGGGAGTCAACCTCATACTACTCCTCTACATACACCAGTAGTCACCATATTCAGGATTGGTACTAAGCTCAGGGCAAGGACTACCAGCTGGCCGTCTTCAAGCAATTTCATCACTCCCCACCGAAGGTCCCGGCTGTCTTTCGCTTACTTCCGCCCCACCTCCACTCTTGTCATGCCGTCTTTATCCCTGCCCGACAGGCTTTCGAGCTTGCGTCAGCTCATGAAGGAGCACAATCTGGAAGCATAGTGCGTTCATACCATCCTACATGAATCAAATTGACCAAGCAGTGTTGTACCATCAGAAGACGCCCGTGTGTCCACCATCCAGGATAGGGGCGATAGGTAATGGCTGACGACATGTAGATTCCTCCGAATACCTTGCACCCTGTGACGCCCGAAGAGAGTTCATTTCTGGTTTTACTGGCTCGGCAGGTCTTGCTCTGATCACATCAGATGATGCAAGGTGCTGGACGGACGGGCGATACTTCCTTCAAGCTGAGAAGGAGCTTGGTCCCGGGTGGATGCTGATGAAGGCGGGATTGCCGGAAACTCCTACTTGGTCTAAATGGCTTTCAACCGTAGGTGTCTTCAGCTTCATCAGAGCACCTTCCGCCTGTCCGAGGTAGATCACTGATTATATAGGATGTCAAGCGAGGCTCGAGGGTCGGTATCGACCCGGCGATATTATCATTTGCCGAATCTCAAAATCTCAACTCATCATTCGAGAAAGCGAAACGGGAAGTCACGCTCGTACCCGTCAAAGAGAACCTGGTGGATGAAGTTTGGTCAGATCAGCCTTCCCGACCTACCAATCCCATTTTTCGTCTGGACGAGAAGTACACCGGAGCCAGTGTTTCTTCCAAGATACATCGCTTGAGGGAACAAATGGCAAAAGTTGGATCTCCTGGCACAGTCGTTAGCCAACTAGATGAAGTCGCCTGGTTGCTAAATCTAAGAGGCAGCGATATTCCTTATAATCCAGTAAGTCACCAACTGCTTCGGAAACGTCGCGTTGCTGACCGTTCGGGTCTTCTTCGCCTACGCTATTCTTACTATGGATGAATGCGCACTCTTCACTAACACCGACTCGATTGACGATACCGCCAAAGGTCACTTGCAAACCGGAGGAGTGACAGTTCTTCCTTATGACGAAATCTGGAGCTACCTAACAACATGGGGTCAACAGCTCGCCAAAGCTCGTGAATCTAGTCAACCTCCCTCAGAAGAGCCTAAGCCACAGAAAGATGGAGACAAGAAGAATGCAGATCCAACTCACAAAGCTTCGATATCTGGCAAGACCAGCTGGGCTATAGCAGAGGCTCTGGGCAAGGTCAGCTACACAGATTGTCGCCATTTTGTGACTACAGCTGACATGCAGGATAATGTCGAAGTCGGGCGATCACTGGTGGAGGATATGAAGGCTCAGAAAAATGCTGTCAGTTTCGACCACTGGCGTGATGGCTCGTAGCTGATAGAGCAGTCCGAAATGGAGGGATTCAGGCAATGTCATATACGGGATGGAGCGGCTCTAGTCCGATACTTTGCCTGGCTCGAAGAAGTTCTCAAGCGCGGAGAGCAATGGACAGAATATGACGCAGGTGAAGAATTGGAGAAGTTCAGAAAGTAGGTCATTGTCTCATGTGAAAGTAAGCAGAGTTGACAAACAGGCAAATGCTCGGCTTCAGAGGATTATCTTTCGATACCATATCGTCAACAGGGCCGAATGCGGGTAGGCCAGTCAGCCAATCAAAGCTGACAGATAGCGGTAATTCACTACAAAGCGCCTGAGCAGGGCTCGTCTGTAATCGATATCAATCAGGTGTATCTATGTGATTCCGGTGCACAATATCTCGACGGTATGTATCCCTCTCCGATTATGATACGGTGGCTCACTTGCAGGAACGACCGATACTACACGTACACTCGTATGTCCTCAGATCCCGGTTGATGTAGCTAATCAATGCAGCACTTTGGTCAACCCACCGATGAGGAGAAGCGAGCGTTTACGAGAGTTCTACAAGGTCACATCGGTACGTAGGGCTTCACAAGAGTCGAATACTCCTTACTTCATAGCTATCGATACGGCAATATTCCCGCAGGGCACGACAGGTAAGCTATCGCATCTGTCCAATGAATTATGTTGCTGATGACAGGCTACATTCTCGATCCATTGGCGCGCCAGTTCCTATGGGAAGACGGACTAGACTACAGACATAGTACCGGCCATGGAGTCGGATCCTTCCTGAATGTTCACGAAGGCCCGCAAGGAATCGGCCCAAAGCCACACTACAACGATACAGCATTACAAGCTGGACACGTCATTTCCAATGAACCAGGCTACTATGCCGATGGAAAATTCGGTATTCGAATCGAAAATGTCATGGGTGTCAAGCTCGCCGAGACTAGGAACAACTTCGGTAACAAGGGATACCTGGAATTCGAACATTTCACCATGGTCAGGCATATCCACCTTAATGTCTTGGATAGAGCTCATGAAACAGGCCCCAATACAAGTCAAATTGGTTGATCTTAGCTTGTTATCGCCCAAAGAACATCGCTGGCTGAACGACTACAATCAAGAGGTTGAGGAGAAATTGACGCCCCTGCTGGAGCGCTTGGGAGATGAAAGAGCTGTCAAGTGGCTACAGAGCGAGTGCAAGCCAGTTGAGATAGTGCAATAGGACTCTATGTAGGTAGAGACGGATGGGCAAGGGCAGGCCGGAGCGGTCCGATTGCTATACCTGGCTGTCTGTTTGCAACTGGATCAAGGACACTGCCAGATGCCCGGAGGATCATGCATCTATCTTGTCTACATCCTCTGACTCGGCCAGAGATGCTACGTTTCCTATGCGCTGCTCATAGTCCTCGAGAATTGCCTCGGCCTGCGGGTCCAGCTCTTCCGCACTGACGCTCAATCCCCCTCCGAAGCTGATCACAGCGACCAACAACCCCAAGACAACCGAGAACCTCCAGACCCCGCCTTCGGCCTTTAATCCCTCGAACTCAGAGCTTGGAGGAGGTTTACGTCCAGTCGATGTCCTCCCGAATGGTCCGGGCCCAGCATGTCCGGAAGGTTCAGCTCGGGGATAGGCATGAGGCCGAGCGAAAGGGTTATAAGGTTCATTCGGTGATCTGCCTGACGGAGGTGGTCTTGTACGGCCCCAAGCTCTATGAGGCCCTTGGCCTGATGGACGGGATCCTGGCGCATGAGGGGAATAATAGCCAGAGGGACCTGATGGTCTCGATGTTTGGGTTTGATTATTGTCATACACTCGCCTGAGGGTTAATTGGTCTCGTGACTCTAGGATAGAGCAACATACCTCCTGCCCTCATCTCCTAGGGTATGATATGCGTCATTGATCTCTAAGAATTTATCCTTGTCCCCTCCCGGCGTATCTGGATGGTGTTTCTTGGAAAGCTATTTCGTCAGCATTTTCCAGGTTGATAATAAAGCACTTACCTCGTAGAATCTAGCTTTGACCTGCTGTTTCGTTGCGTTCTTCTGTAGTGATAGAGCTTGATAATGACTTTTCACCTTGGCCAGGCGTGAAGAAGGAGTATGTAAGGTGCGGCGTAGGCATGCTGGAGAGCAGTGTAACCTGGGTCGTGGAGCGGAAGAAAGTGTCGATCTCGATGACGATGCGACCGCTGATGAGGTCCCCATGGTGACCACTTGAAGTGGTATTCGACAGTCTGGTAATGGACGCATAGTAATGCTCGGCTGAACTACTCTAAAAGCGAGGGCGGTGAGCAAGAGTAAAAGCGATTTGAACTAAGTCAAGAATACGGCAATCTGATTAAGTTAGATCTCGGAATGACGATCGCCTCCACTTTGACCACAGGATACCTGAAATGCTTGCAATGCTCGGTTCGTATAAATGCAAAAACGTTTATCTGTCCTTCTAAGTATTTACGCAGTCTACAGGACCCATGAACACTATATACAAGTCTATCTCTAGCATCCTTAAAGGGCTTCCCATACGTATACCCTATGATACTTCATTTACTTCACTTACTCTTTCTTCTCTCCTTCCGTCGACTGCGTTGGAGGATCGCTAGTCGTGGTTGGAGCATCGGTAGCTGGCGCAGGTGGTGCAGGTAGATCTGGTGTAGGCGGTCGTTCTGATTGGGTTGGGGGGTCGACCTCCATTGCGGCGCTTTCAGGCTCGGCAGCGATAGGCGCAGACGCAGCGGGCTCGGTTGGGGTGGGCTCAACAGCGGGTGTCTCTGCAACGACTGACGGGGCTTCTGCAGCAGGCGCGGCCTCGGTCGTCTGAGCAGTAGCGGCAGGCTCGGTAGCTGTAGGCTGTTGGGCATCCTCCATGGCAACATCTTCGGTGGTCCCGTTCTCCAGAGGATCCGCTGGTGGGGTGGCGACCTTGGGCTCTTCGGTGACGACTGGAGCCGATGTCGCCGGAGCAGTCTCGGCCGTCGATTCGTTTGATGGCTCGACAATCTTCTCCGAAGTCTCCGGGACTGCTGTCTCCGCACCAGATTCTGCAGTCTTCGTTTCAGCACCCTTAAAGTATCCATCCCCGTTACCAGCGCTATCGCTGGGAGGTACAGGGCTGGCCCCAGTAGGCGTGTTGATGACTTCGAGGACTGTCCTGGTCGCAGGGGAGTCGGAAGCGCTCTTGGATTTCTTGACTGATTGAAGCGCATCGTTCTTGGGAGAAGCTGGTCGTTTGGATCCTGCTGATGGCGATGCTGAGCCAGAAGCAGAGTTCGAAGGTCGATCACCGTGCAAAGTCATCAACGCGTCGACTGCTCCAGCACCATCGTCGTAGTCTATCATGTTAGCTCGTGGCAGTTGCTGAGTCAAAAGCGCTCACCTTCATCGATAGATCGATTGGGAGCACCGTTACTTTCGCCATTGGCCTTCTTGGCTGGCGGTTTACCATTCTCGTCCTTGGGTTTCTTTGATGCTGCCCTAGACTCATCTTCTTTCTGCTTCCTCTTGGTCGAGGCTCGACTGGCAGCAGAGGGAGCAGGCGAGTGAGCGCGAGAATCATCTTTGACGAGCGATGGACCACGGCCATCCATTCTGTCCCCTTGCCGAGCGTCGAATCGAGGGTCCGAGGGGTAGTGCGAAGCAGAAGGAGCTTGTTGAGGTTCACCATATCGGGGATAATCTCGAGGATCGGAGGGAAGTCGGGGTGATTGGTAATGACCACCTTGTCGGTACTCGGGCAGTCGAGGCGATGGTCCTCGAGGGTCAGGTCCAGCAGGTGCTCGAGCTCGATCCCTTCTCTCCCATTCATCTCGCTCTCTCTCGCGTTGCTGCCCTGGATAAGGAGGGTAGTCGGCTCGACGTCGGGGAGAGGGTGGTGCGTCGATTGGACGTCGGCCCAAGGGGTCCCGGTGATTGCCATTCTGCACCTGAGAATCTCGTTGACCTCGCGATTCGGATTGGCCGACTTCGATAGGCGCAAGTGGAGCGTGACGGGACATGGATCCTCGCGACTCGTCGGCAAGCTGAAGAGGGGGAGGAGCGGCACCGCCCCTGAATGGAGCGGGCGAGTGGCCTCGAGCCATGTCTCCAGTAGGTCCAGGTGGTGGTGGGAGATCTCGGCCAGCAGGTCCAGGAGCAGCATGGCCGTCCATTCGGCCATCGAGCTGACCATGACCCCGTCCTGGAGAATGGTTGGGCGAGGCTCCATAGCCCCCGTTGCCAGGTGCGGTCGAGTATTGCGAAGGGTGAACATCGATAGGCTGGGGTGGTGGGGGAAGAGGCTGATCGCTTCGGCCAGCATTCTTGAGGAGATGTAGACGCTGTTTGACAATGTCCTTCTGGGGATCGAGCTCGAGTGCCCGTTCATAGGCATCGATAGCATCCCCGACTTGATTGTTGCAGGACTCGTATAGACTTCCCAAATTGAACCACACTTCGCTGATGTACGAGTTGAGGCGGATAGCTCGAGAGTAGGCATCCAGGGCGTCGCGGTACTGATTGATCTGGTAATACAAAACACCGATCGAGCACCAGAAAGTGGGATTTCGGCCATCTCGGTAGACAGCTTGCTGGTATGCTTCGTAGGCCTTGTTGTATCGCTGAGCAGCCATGTAAGCTCGTCCGAGCAAGTACCAGCTTTGTGCGTCGTTAGCATCTAGTCATCAATTCCCCGCACGACGGTATCAACGAGTTACTGACCAGTCTCGAGACTTTTGGTCAGGTAAGTGACTGCTTTTTCTTGATCGGCGAAAGAAGCTCCTGGCTGATGATGTAGCCAACCGAGTTGCTGTAGGACTTTCGCATGATCCGGTTGATGCTCGAGGACCCTACTGTACGCATCACGAGCGTCCTCGAACTACCTGTTAGCGAGTGTTCCCACGCAACATTTGTTGCACTTACCTTGCCATCCTGCTCATAGACGTGACCGAGCTGGAACCAGATATCCCATGATGTGAGAGGTCGAGGAGGATTATCGAGAATGTATCGGAAGCACTAATGATCAGCTAAATCCTGCCATGTCGACTTACGTCTAGACTGTTGGAGTATTTTCGCTGTTGTTTGTAGATGATACCTAGCCTGAAGTAAATCTCGTTGGCTTTCTCAAAGTCTTCAAGTCAATATTTTATCGCACAAAGCATGGCAGACTCACTGGGCTCCATACGGAGGACACTCGAGAAAGCCTCTTCAGCGTGCTCAAACGATCCGTATCGGTCGTAGAGTATACCAATACCGTACCAGAGCTTTGGCTCTTGCTAGTTCATCAGCTCAACCCTGGCTCGCAATGTACGGTACTGACCTTTGGATTTGGGAGATGGTATAGGGCTTGTTGATAGGCAGTGTATGCTTTGGGTAGATCATCTTTCATCAAGAGACAGTGTCCTGAGTTGTCAGCTTCGGATGACGAACGCCATTTTAGCTTACCCATCGATCCCCAAACTTCTCCGTTATCCTGCTTGATATTCAAAATCCGCTGAAAATATTCGATAGCTTTGTCGAAATCATCCCGACTCCTTGCGATGGAAGCTACAGCATTCAAGGCTAGAATCGAGTTGGGGTTGTGCTTGAGTGCAGTCTCGAAAGCTCTCAGCGCCTTGTCCTGATCCTGCACTTGCTCTGCGACGGCACCTGTCTGTCAGCTCCAAGTAGGAAGTGACTCCGAGCCACTTACCAATCAACATCCAGGTGTTTTCGTTGGCGTTGGCCAATTGTGCCAGCGTCTTTTCCATATTTTCCTTGCCTATCCTTGCTGCTGCGCTCATTTGTGGTGCATGCGGGGCGTGACTATGACCGTGTCCATTTGACATATGCGACATAGGTTCGGGCGGTCCTGACATTGGCATATTTTGTGGAGCAGACATCATGACAGGAGGAGGTGGTCCGTTCGAGACATGTCGAGAGGTGGGGTGGTAATTGGAAGGAGGGTAGGCGGGACCAGGGTAGTTGTGGGGTAATTGTGAATGGTGTCGGTGCGACATATTGGGCAATTCGGTAGCAGATGGTCTTTTTCGATGTCTGTGCCCGCTCTGAGATGTCAGTCGTGGTATACTGGATCGTCTGTACCCGGGAACAGCTTCGGACGACATGATAGGGTGTGATATAGTCGAAAGATGGGTTTCACGCTCCATCCATTGGCCTTTCAATCACGCATCTCCGCCTTCCCCCAATGATCCTTTGTCGCACGAGGGTGAGATGGTGGCCTTTGGTGGGTTTTGATAACGAAGAGCACCAAAAGTTGAAAGGAAAGACGGAAAAGTTCAGTACTCACATATGTTGCCAAAGATTAAAGACGTAGAACCTATCGAGAGGCGATGACCAGGTCGAGGGGCGTCACAGGACGAGATAGATGATGCGATCGAAGGAAGTTGCCTCGTGTGGATGGTCTGGCAGTCCAGCGAAAGATGATGCTGCGGCGGCGCTAAAAGCGTTGTCCGTGTTAATTACCTCAGGGGCTAGAGATAATCAAGTCGCTATTCGGACGTCCGAAGCTATCTTGTCCGGAGAGGCGCAAGGGAGGTTGACTTAGGTAAGAAGGGATAGTGTAGATGGCGTAGTCTAAAGGAGGGTTTTGTGTCAGCACAATAGCTTTCATTCACATTGATCGGGAATAATGTGAAACTCTAGTTGGGTGAGGTGAAAGGATGGGTGCGTTGTCAAGGGAGTGACTACAGCAGGTCGAAGTGGGGGTAGAGTGTGTTTGGATGGATGATCAAGGGGCGTCAAAGGATGATTGAGCGAATGAAGGTTGAGAAGACCGAGAAGCGGCATGTTATGACAAAAGGGACACAGGAACCGAAGGGGCGGATCCCGGCCTGATCGTCACAGGACCTAAGCATCACACAGACTCGAAGTACCCCTCAATTGTCCCCATCCTCCTTCGCCCAGTCACGACATTGATACGATACACCGAGCAGGAAGCATTGAAGAGGATGGCACGTACCTATGCGAACACGACTTGAGAGTGTGGACAACAATAGGATTGACAGGTGAGATGTTTCGATGCCGAGATTCCAGTCAAAGTCCCGTTCCTGGCAGTGCGCGAAGTCCAAGCGGGGTTGTCGGGTCTCGGTCAGATGTATCGGAAATAGACAGCAAGACAATCTGGAAGGTGAAGCGGATTGAGTGATAGTGTGATGATGGGTTGATGACAAGCCGCAGTATTTGGTGAGCTGGGATTCCTCGGTATTCTATAGCTGGACTGGGTGATCGGTCGTTAGCTTGTATCGGGTCTCCAGCGACCCAAAAAAGGAGTGTGTTGTCCAACAAAGACCCTGACTACGCCATACCGGATCTCTCTCTGCAATTGCCCATTCTCACGCTAGACTCTTTCTGCGCGTCAACTCAGGTCCCGCAGAAAAGAGCTTAATTTGAACCAGGAAACCTCCGACACACGCACTCCCTTGCTGTTACCGTTCCTCGCAAACAGAAAACACCGCACCATTAAGCGTATATCTGCGCCCCCGCCCCTGAAAGTCACGGGGAAATGTGGCTGGAAACGTTGCTTCCGAGTCCGGCCACTTTGCGTCATCATGGGAGATCTGCGTGGCAGTTTCGTGGTATTGCACGGCGGCTCCCATTGTGTTGCAGATGGATGAGAGGGTGTGAAGAAATAAAATTCCCAGCATCTTGATGCCCTCGGAGGCGAGCGAAAATGAGTTGAGCCTCAGACGGCGTAAGATGTGATTTTCGATTTACACATCGTCGCCGCGGGTATTCGATGACACAGATTTCGCGTTAACCTCTTGTCATAGTATCGGTAAAGAAGGGGGAACGCCTGGGCCGAGCCGTGGTTCACGGCAAGCCCTGTGAAGCAAGGTGGGCCTGAATGATGGGGAAGACAACAAAGTGCAAAAACATTCTCCAGGACAGGGTTGAACTGCCGACCATTGCGACGCTGACGTAACCACATAAGCACAATGCTCTACCACTGAGCTACAAGAGAAACGAAATAATTGCAGTGCACAAAAATATAATCTGAATCACTGCCCTCGCCGTGTATCGCCCGAAAACCTCACTGGATTCTGGTGGCTGATCGGCTTGATTCGCTGTCTCCGCCGACGGGACATGCCTACTGATTTCGCTAGTAGAAAAGCGTTGTAGCGCAGAGTCATTCCTATGGACCAAGTCGAGGTTGTGTGCATCCCCCCATTCGGTCGGCAGTTCAAACCTGTTCTGGAGAACGCTTCCATTTTGTATGATCCGGTGAGTTGGTCGGATATTTGCAATTCTGTCGATGGACCATCCCATTGTACAAGATAAAGTCGACCAGGCTGAAATCAGCCACCAGCTGCGTTTCCGATGTCTATCGCATTTACATCGTTCACGGGGTATGAGCTTTATGTAGGAGGTATGTCACCCGCATCTTCGTTCCGGTGGCCAAGTCCCAAGTCTTCTGCTTAATAGTTCCTGGTGAAGGTTGCGTGAACGCCGGCACTGATCTTACCACGAGCTCTGCTATGTGTGTCCTGTGTCACTGCTGAGTACCATGTTGTGGAGCCTACTCTGGCACATACGAGAAGTCTGATGATTACCTTGGAAGCGCATCGCTCGACCTTTTGGCTCGATCATGACTAGCCTGAGCGGAGTCATCTCAGCATCATGGAGCTTGTTGACTTGGCTGATACTTGCTCTTGTAAGCGCGACAATGGCGA
>Ga0265798_10011525_pt1 | contig 10766 bp, 8 predicted proteins | sample P3T30metagenome_FD_192430 | JGI IMG/M metagenome (GOLD analysis project Ga0265798, IMG submission 192430) | Plant litter microbial communities from East Loma Ridge, Irvine, California - P3 T30 | ecosystem: Environmental > Terrestrial > Plant litter > Unclassified | place: USA: California... | reverse complement strand
GGCGCGCGGCCGCTCAATACGGCGGCCACGATCTGCGTCTACATCGTGCTGGTGGCGTCCTACGACCTGCTGCTGGGCTATACCGGCATCGTCTCGTTCGCCCATACCATGTTCTACGGCATTGGCGCCTACGGCATCGGCCTGGCCCTGGCGCGCGTCGACGAGCCGACCTGGGGCGTCGCCGTGGCCGGGCTGGGCCTGGCCCTGCTGCTGGCGCTGGCCCTGGCCCTCGTGGTCGGCCTGTTCGCCCTGCGCGTGAAGGCCATTTTTTACGCGATGATTACGTTGGCTGTCGCGTCCTCATTTGCCGTGCTGGCCTCGCAGCTGTCCGACCTGACGGGCGGCGAGGATGGCGTCACCTTCAGCGTGCCCGAGATCCTGTCGCCGAGTTTCCTGTTGTTCGAGAACGCCGTGTTCGGACGCTATGTCGACGGCAAGGTGCTCACCTATTACCTGGTGTTTCTGGGCTGCCTGCTGCTGTTTTTATTCCTGCTGAGGCTGGTCAATTCGCCGTTCGGGCGGGTGCTGCAGGCGATCCGCGAAAACGAGTTCCGTGCCGAGGCGCTCGGCTACCGCACGATGCTGTATCGCATCTGGGCCAATTGCCTGGCGGCGCTGGTGGCAGCACTGGCCGGTGCGCTGATGGCCTTGTGGCTGCGCTATGTCGGGCCCAAGACCTCGCTGGGCTTCGAGGTGATGACCGACATCCTCCTGATCGTCGTCATCGGCGGCATGGGCACCATGTATGGCGCGGTGGTCGGCGCCACGCTGTTCATCCTGGCCCAGAACTATCTGAAGGAAGCGATGGCGCATGGTTCCATGGCGCTGGAAGGCGTGCCCGTGCTGGCCGCCGCCCTGCACCCGGACCGCTGGATGCTGTGGCTGGGCGTGCTGTTCATCCTGTCCATTTATTTCTTCCCGATCGGGATCGTCGGCAAGTTGCGCGTGCGGGCGTGGCTGGCCCGGCGATAACGGAGTCTCCTGTGCTTGAGACCTCTTCGGAGGTCTTTTTTTTGCCATGTAAAGTGAAAGTTCACTGCGTAGGGTGGGCGGCTCGCCGCCCACCCTACGATGCCGTTAACTTGATGGAATTCCCTCTTGAGAGGTGTTTTTGCCGTTTAGAACGAAATTGCAGATCTGCAAGCGGTCCGATCAAGTTCCCGTGCTGTCGTTGAGGAAAACCGGGCGCACAGTCGCCCCTGCTCAACGCTCATCAATATCGTGGCGGCCCCCATTTCTATGATGGAAATGGCAATGGCCTCGTCGTCCGCCAGCGCGGGGAATCCCATCCTTCTGGCCCATGAATCCAATACCACCATGAAACGACTGAATATCCTGATGGCGACGGCGGCCTTGGCGGCCGCCGCATCCGCGCCGCTGGCCGCCCAGGCGGCCGGGACCGAGGTACTCAATGAAGGCTTCGGCGATCTCGCCGGCCTGACCAACTGGGACAGCATCAACCGCAGCACCCCGCCCGGCGCCGGCTGGTTTCAGGGCAACTCCGACATCTTCGCGGCCCAGTCGGGCGCGGCAGGCTCGTACGCCGCCGCCAGTTTCCTGGGCGCCGCCAACGGCTTCGGGGCGGTCGACAACTGGCTGATCACGCCGACGCTCACCCTGAGCGGCCTTACGACCCTGTCGTTCTTTACCAACCGCGAACTGGTGGACGGCTTCGATGATCTGATCGAGGTGCGCTTCAGCGCCGGCAGCGGTACCGACGCCGCCGGCTTCGACACGCTGCTGGCCACAATCGGCGGCGCCAGCGCCTTTCCCACCGAATGGCAGCAATGGAACGCCGATCTGACGGTCGAAGGAGAAGGACGCTTTGCCTTCCGCTACCTGGGCGACGCCGACTCGCTCAGCTATGTCGGGCTCGATACCGTGCGCGTCGTCACCGCAGTGCCCGAGCCGGGCGGCGTGTTGTTGCTGGCCTCCGGCCTGGGCGTGCTGGGCCTGATGCGGCGCCGCGAGCGCACATAACTCCGGGAGACTGACCATGCGAACCATGACTTCGATTGCCGCCTCGGCCCTCGTGCTGAGCCTGCCCTGCTTGCCCACCGTGGCCGCGCAGGAAAGCACCGCGCACGGCTTGACCGTCACCCGCGACGCCGCTACCGGCAAGCTGCGCGCCCCGACCACGGCCGAGCTGCAGGCCCTGAGCGCCCAGACCCAGGCCACGGCCGGACGACCGGCACAGCCGGTGTTCGACACGCTTCCCGATGGCCGGAGCCGCGCCTTTCTCGGCGAAAGCGGCCTGGTGTACTCGGTCGTCACGCGCGGCGCGGACGGCAAGATCGACCAGCAGTGCGTGCACGGGGCCCATGCTGCCGAGCACATCGTTAATATGGCCACGCCGCAGCCCGCAGCGCCGTCCGCAACCGAGGAATCCCACCATGGCCACCGTTAATGCAGCCGGCTGGGCCGCCCGCGGCGCCGCGATCGTCCTGCTGGCAGTGGCCGGCCTGCTCGGCGTCCACGGCGCCCAGGCCGCGACCATCGTCATCCTCAATGAGAATGCCGCCAACGTCGGCTTCAATGATCCCACGCCGGCAACGCCGGTGGGCGGCAACCCGGGCACCACGCTGGGCCAGCAACGGCTGTTCGCCTTCCAGCACGCCGCCAACATCTGGGGCGCGACGCTGCAGAGCGATGTCCCGATCCGGGTCGGCGCCGCGTTTGTTCCGCTCAGCTGCAACAGCACGGGCGCAGTGCTTGGCGCGGCCGGCGCCACCGAAGTATGGCGCGACTTCCGCAACGCGCCCTACCCGCTTACCTGGTACCCGCCGGCCCTGGCCAGCAAGCTCTTCGGCGCGGATATCACGACAAACGGCGCCCCGCATATCACGGCCCGTTTCAATTCGCGGCTGGGCCTGTTCGCCAATTGCGTGCCGGGCCTGACCTTCTATCAGGGCGTGGACAACAATGCCGGCGCCCAGATCGACCTGGTCACGGTGCTGCTGCACGAGATCGCGCACGGAGTAGGGTTCCAGACCTTCACCAACGAACAAACGGGCGCGCTGCTGGGCGGCCTTCCCTCGGTCTGGGATCATTACCTGCTCGATAACCGTAACAGTCTCACCTGGACACGGATGACCAACGCCCAGCGGGCCGCCTCGGCGATCGCCTGGCGCGGCCTGTCCTGGAGCGGACCCAACGTCACGGCCGCCGTGCCCGGCGCCCTCGCCCCGGCCCCGGTGCTGACCATCAGCGGCGCCAATGGCGGCAGCGCCGCTGGCGCGTATGCCATCGGCGAAGCGAGCTTCGGCCCGCCGCTCAGCGCAGGCCCGGTCAGCGGCCAGCTGATGCCGGTCATCGACAATGCCGACGGCACCGGGCTGGCTTGCACCGTGCTGAACGCCACCAATGCGCTGGCGGTGCGCGGCAATATCGCCCTGGTCGACCGCGGCACCTGCGACTACGTGGTCAAGGCCCGCGCCGTGCAGCTCGCCGGCGCCATCGGCATGATCGTGGTCGACAATGTGGCCGGCGAAGTGGCCAGCCTGCCCGGCACCGATCCGTTCATCACCGTGCCGTCCGCCCGCGTTACCCGCGCCGATGGGATCAGGCTCAAGGCTGCGCTGCAGGGCCGTTCGCGCACCCGCTCGGGCGTCGTGGCGCGGCTCGGCGTCGACACCACACGCCTGGCGGGCGCCGACGCCGAGCGGCGCATCCTGATGTACACGCCAGGCACGTTCGCTTCGGGCTCATCGGTGTCGCACTACACCACCGAGGCGCAGCCGAATCAGCTGATGGAACCAGCCATCAATGACGATCTGCCGCACACGGTGACGGCGCCGCGCGACCTGACCTTTCCGCTGCTGCGCGATATCGGCTGGTGAGCCGTCGTCTGGCGCAAGAAAAAAGCCGGCCGCCCTCGCGGGCGCCGGCTTTTTTTGATAAAACGCGTGGGGCTTAAGCCGCGGCGCCTTTTTTGAAGGCTGCCACGCCAGCGACCAGCTCGGCCTTGGCTTCGTCGATGCCAGCCCAGCCTTCGATCTTGACCCACTTGCCTGCTTCCAGGTCCTTGTAGTGTTCGAAGAAGTGCTGGATCTGCTTCAGGCGCAGTTCTTCCACGTCGTCCAGCGACTGGATCTTCTTGTACATCGGCAGCACTTTTTCGACCGGCACCGCGATCACCTTGGCGTCGCCGCCGCCGTCGTCGGTCATCTTCAGCACGCCCAGTGCGCGGCAGCGCACCACCACGCCCGGCGGCAGCGGGAACGGAGTGATCACCAGCACGTCGCATGGATCGCCGTCGTCGGCGATGGTTTGCGGCACATAGCCGTAGTTGCACGGATAGTGCATGGCGGTGCCCATGAAGCGGTCAACGAAGATCGCGCCGGTGTCCTTGTCGACCTCGTACTTGACCGGATCGGAGTTCATCGGGATTTCGATGATGACGTTGAAATCGTTCGGCACGTCTTTGCCGGCTGGGACGTTATTCAAGCTCATGGGTGGTCCTTGGTTGCTGAAGAGTCAATGATAGACCGTCATTATAGCGAAAGGCCCATGGCCTGTGCGGCGCAACATGGGCCAATGGTGCGCGCGCAGCCGCCAGCCTGGCAGCGGCTGGCCGGCCTACAGGAGGCTGGCCAGCGCGCACTGCCGGTAATGGCGGGCAGCTTCCTGCTCCTGCCCCAGCGCCTCGTGCATCTGGGCCAGCTTCAGATGGACTTCGCGCACCATCGAGGCGTCAAGCGCGTCCGACAGGGCCTGCTCCAGGTAGCGCTGCGCCTTGCCCCACAATTTCTGCTTCAGGCACAGCGATCCGAGGGTTAGCGCCAGCTCGGCATCCTGCGGACGCTCGCGGCGCCAGGTTTCGCAGCTCTCGATCTGGGCCAGGAGTGAAGGAGAGCCATAGGGGCTGGCGGCGTCGCGGTAGGCGCGCACCACGCGCTCGTCCCAGCCGGCCTTGAGCGACTCTTCGGCGATCGCGCGCGCCTCGTCGTGCAGGCCGCGCGCATTGAAGGCGCTGGCGGCGCGCGCCGCGATATACGGCGCCGTGCGCTCCAGCACCGGAACCGTGGCCCAGATGCGGCGCAGCGATTCGGCATCCATGCCCTCTTCGCCGAGCAGCGCCTCGTAGGACAGCTCGCGCAAACGGTTCGACAAGGCCGGATGCAGCGCGCGGCGTTTGTCCAGGATGCGCACCAGGCGCAGCACCTCGGGCCAGTTGCGCGCCTGCTGGTTGGCCTTCATCGCCCATTGCAGGGCGTGGATGTGGCGCTGGCCGCTGGCATTGAGTTCGGCCACCGCCGCCAGGGCCGCCTCGGGCTGGTGGTCGTCGACCAGCAGCTCGGTGACCGTCATCAGGCGCGCGGTCTTGAGCGTGTTGTCGTGCGCGATGCCGGCCAGCCAGGCGTCGCGGCGCGCCGGTTCGCGCATGCGGTGCGCGGCGCGGGCGCCGATCAGCGCCGCCAGGCCGGCGTTCTCGGGCAGGTCGGCGGCGCGCATCGCGGCCTTTTCGGCGTGGCCGAAGCGGCCTTCGAACAGCGCCTTGAGCGCGTCGCGCAAGCCCTTGTTGCCTTCGCGCTCGGCGCGGCGCTGGCGGTAGGCGGCCACGCGCTGCGGCATGCGCGCGGTCGCGTAGAAGGCGCGCACCAGGCCATACACGACGGCGAACAGGGCCACCAGCAGCACCACGAACAGGTTGAGCGACATATCGATCCGGTGCGGCGGATAGAACAGCACCACATTGCCCGGATTGAAGCGCGCCGTCACGGCGATGCCGATGGCGGCGGCCATCAGCGCGACTAGCCAGAGGAGTAAACGCATGCTTATTGCTTCACTTTTATTGTTTCGCTTTGTAGTTGCGCACGGCGTTCAGGCTGTCCGCCAGCGTCGGCAACTCGATCGTCAGGTTATTCGCCTGCACCTGGCGCAGTGCGGCCTGGGCCGACTGGGTTACCCGGGCGCGCGTATCGAAATACTCGACCAGCATGTTCTGGGCCGTGGCCAGGTCGTTGCGGAACGCCGTTTCATTGCGCGACAACAGCGCCAGGCGCGCGTTCAGCAGGCGCAGCTTGAGGTTCTCGCGCACGAAGAACGTTTCGCTCGGCGTGAGCATCAGCGCCGCGGGCTGGTCCACGCTGCGCACCCGGATCAGCTGGCGCACGTCGTCCCACATCTCCTGGCTCCACAGGCGCCAGGTCTGCAGCATGCGCTGGCCTACACCGAGCGGCTGCTCGGGCGCGCCCGCAACGGCGGCCGTCTTGGCCGGCGCCTTGGCCGCGGCCTCGTCGCGGCGCGTGGCGCGCAGCGGCGCTTCCGGCAGCAGCGGCTTCTCGTCGGCCAGCATCGGCAGCGTCTCGACCTGCACGATGACGTTATCCAGGCGCAGCGCCACGCCGGCCAGGTCCACCGCCGGCAAGGCTTTCAGCTTTTCGATATCGGACGCGATCGCGCGCCGGATCGACAGGAATTGCGGCGTATCGGAGCGCGACACCGCGCGGTCGGCGTTCTGCAGCGCGATCAGGGCGCCCTGCACATTGCCGGCCAACTGCAGCTGCTGGCTGGCGGTCGACAGCACCTGCTCGATCTCTGACAGCGCCCATTCGTCGCGGTTCTGCGACAGGTCCTTGTACAGCTGCTCGAGCGCCACCTGCTGGCTCTGGGCCTCGCTCTGGCGGCTCTCCAGCACCCCGACCTTGATCTGCAGTTCTTTCGACTGGTCAGCCACGTCGCGCGCCAGCGCCGCCGTCTCGGCATTGACCGCATTGCCCTTCTGGAGGCTGCGCGCCATGTCCTGGCGCAGCGCATTGATGCGGTTATGCGAGGAATAGGTCTGCAGCGCCAGCAGTACGGCAAGCGCGATCACGGCCAGCGGCAGCGGCCGCGCCAGGCGGTCGGTAAAGCTGGGGCCATCCGGGCCGCTCATGCGCGGAGCGGCGACAGCCGGCGGCAGGCCGCCCGGAGGCAGGCCGCCGGGGGCTGCTGGCGCGGGAGCGCTGGCCGGCGGCGCACCCGCGCCTTCGGGCTTGTGGAGGCTCGGCGCGGGCGCGTTGGCGGGCGTTTGATCTGGATTGTTCGGCAATTCGTTCATTCTTGTGATTGTAACGCTGCTAATAGACGGGCGTCTCCGGAACCCGTCAGGGTCACGTGGGGCAGGCCCAGGGCCTGCGCCGTCGCGGCGATCCGCGCATGGGGCACGACCAGGCGCTGCTGCCGGAACTGCTGCTGCAACACACCGGCCTCGCCGTTCAGCGCCGCCACCAGGCCGGCCAGTCCGCGCAAGGCTTCCGAGCTCGTGATTATCCAGTCGTTTGGCTGCGCCAGCAAGGCGCGCAATCGTGCGGCCAGATCCGCTGTCAATACAGGCGTGCTGCGGCGGTAGGCCGCCACCGCTTCCACCCGCGCGCCGGCGCCGCGCAGGGCGTCGGCCAGCAGCTCGCGGCCGCCGTCGCCGCGCACGATCAGCACGCGGCGGCCGGCGAACGCCGCCAGGTCGAGGCTGTCCAGCAGGTGTTCCGAATCGCTATGGGCGGCATCGAGGGGACTGAAGATCGTGTAGCCGGGCGAGGCCACGCCATGGCGCGCGAGCGCAGCGCGGCTGCCTTCGCCCACCACCGCCAAGGGGACTTCAGGCGGCCACACATCGACCTCGGCGAACGCCGCATCGATCGCATTCGGCGACACGAAGGCCACCAGGGCGAAGCCGCGCACGTCGGCCAGCGCCGCCTTCAAGGGCGCCGGATCGTCGACCGGGCCGATCTCGAGCAGCGGCAGGATCACGGCCGAGCGCCCGCTGTCGCTCACGGCCTGCGCCAGGGCGTCGGCCTGGGCGCGCGGGCGCGTGATGACAACGAGACGGGTGGTCGTCACCGGGTCCAGCTCAGGCATCCCCGGCCGCGTCGACGCGGCAGGCGGCCAGGATCGCGTTGGCGTCCTGCTGGGCCAGCAGTTCGGACACCTGTTCGCCCAAATACTCAGGCTGCTCGGCCGAACCGGATACTTCGGCGTGCGCGCTGCGCTGCCCGTCCGGCGTGGCGACCATGGCGCGCAGATGCATCTGGCCGTCCGCCACGGTGGCGTAGGCCGCCAGCGGAATCTGGCAGCTGCCCCCAAAAATGCGCGACACCTTGCGTTCGGCCAGCACGGCCTGCGCGGTGGCGACGTGGTTCAGCGGCGCCAGCACCGCCCCCATATCGACGCCATCGCTGCGCGCCCCGCTCAGGATCTCGATCGCCATCGCACCCTGGCCGGCCGCCGGCAAGCTCAGTTCCGGTTCGAGCAGCGCGCGGATGCGCTGCGGCAGTCCCAGGCGATTCAAACCCGCGGCAGCCAGGATGATGGCGGCATACTCGCCGCGATCGAGCTTGGCCAGCCGGGTGTCGAGATTGCCGCGCAGCGGCAGGATCACCAGGTGCGGGTAGCGCGCCGCGATCAGCGACTGGCGGCGCAGGCTGCTGGTGCCGACGATGGCGCCCGCCGGCAGCGCGTCCAGGCTGGCGTAGTCGTTCGAGACAAACGCGTCGCGCGGGTCTTCGCGTTCCAGCACGGCGGCCAGTTCGAAGCCTTCCGGCAGCTCCATCGGCACGTCCTTGAGCGAGTGCACGGCCAGGTCGGCGCGGCCCTCGGCCATCGCGACCTCGAGCTCCTTGACGAACAAGCCCTTGCCGCCGACCTTGGACAGCGTACGGTCGAGGATCTGGTCGCCGCGTGTTGTCATTCCGAGAATTTCGACGCTACATTCTGGATATAATGCGGCGAGCCGGTCGCGCACGTGCTCTGCCTGCCACATGGCCAGGCGGCTCTCACGCGATGCGATAACCAGTTTGACTGGCGCTTGCTGCGCCGATTGGGTAACCTGCTGTATTGCGTTTAACACAAGCTTTCTTTCACTGTCATTGGGCCGATCCGGACGATGCCAGTACCGGTCCCTGCATAAGATCATAAATTTTATCATGGGGCATCTTGCAGACCGTGGCCAACCGCCATCGCACAATCTCTCACTTGTGGTCGATATGGACAATCCTGCTGCACCCGTAGTACAAGCCGGCGCCGACAAGGACGCGCCGCTCAAGGAAGACATCCGCCTGCTGGGCCGCCTGCTGGGCGACGTGCTGCGCGACCAGGAAGGCGAACAGGTCTTCGACATCGTCGAAACCATCCGCCAGACCGCCGTGCGCTTTCGGCGCGACGACGATCCCGATGCCGGCGAAGAGCTGACCACGATGCTGCACGCGCTCACGCGCGACCAGACCATCTCGGTGGTGCGCGCCTTCTCCTACTTCTCGCACCTGGCCAATATCGCCGAGGACCAGCACCACAACCGGCGCCGCCGCGCCCACCTGCTGGCCGGCTCCGCGCCGCGCGCGGGCAGTGTCGGCCATGCGCTGGCCAAGCTGGTCGATGCCGGCGTGGGCCAGGAAACGGTCGAAGAGTTCTTCCGCGATGCCCTGATCTCGCCGGTGCTCACCGCGCACCCGACCGAGGTGCAGCGCAAGAGCATCCTGGACGCCGAGCACGATATCGCGCGCCTGCTGGCCGAGCGCGACGCGCCGCAAACACCCAAGGAGCGCCGCCGCAACGAAGACCTGCTGCACGCGCGCATCGCCACCCTGTGGCAGACGCGCATGCTGCGCTATTCCAAGCTGACCGTGGCCGACGAAATCGAGAACGCGCTGTCCTACTACCGCATCACCTTCCTGCGCGAAGTGCCGGCACTGTACGACGATATCGAAGACGAGATCGCGACCCACTACGGCCCCAGCGAACAGGTCGCGCATTCGTCGTACCTGCAGATGGGCAGCTGGATCGGCGGCGACCGTGACGGCAATCCGAACGTCAATGCCGACACCATGCGCCACGCGTTGACGCGCCAGTCCACCACCATCCTCGACTTCTACCTCGACGAGGTGCATGCGCTCGGCGCCGAGCTGTCGACCTCGACCCTCCTGATCAAGGTATCGCCGGCGCTCGACGCCCTGGCCGAGGCCTCGCCCGACGCCTCGCCGCACCGCAGCGACGAGCCGTACCGGCGCGCGCTGATCGGCATCTATGCGCGCCTGGCCGCGACCGCGCGCGAGCTGGGCGTGGGCCACATCCTGCGCAAGGAAGTCGGCCACGCCGCGCCTTACCTGGACCCGGAACTGTTCGCGGCCGACCTTGAAACCCTGGCCGACTCACTGCGCCAGAATCACGGCGCGGTGCTGATCCAGCCACGCCTGGCCGGCCTGCTGCGCGCCGCGCGCATCTTCGGTTTCCATCTTGCCTCGCTCGACATGCGCCAGAGTTCGGACATCCATGAGCGCGTGCTGGCCGAGCTGTTTGCGCGCGCCGGCGTCGAGGCGGACTATGCGGCCCTGAACGAAGAAGACAAGCGCGCGCTGCTGCTGCGCGAGCTGGACCAGCCGCGCCCCCTGTTCTCGCCGTACGAGAACTATGGCGACGAGACCAATTCCGAGCTGGCGATCCTGCGCGCAGCCCGCGAGATCCGCCTGCGCTACGGCCCGCGCGCGATCCGCAACTACATCATCTCGCATACCGAGACCGTGTCCGATCTGCTCGAAGTCCTGCTGCTGCAAAAGGAAACGGGCATCATGCATGCCAGCACCGGCAGCAGCGATGTGATGGTCATCCCGCTGTTCGAGACCATCCCCGACCTGCAGCGCGCGGCCGGCATCATGGACGAGTGGATGGCGCTGCCGCTGGTCGCCGGCGTGATCGAGAAACAAGGCCGGCTGCAGGAAGTCATGCTCGGCTACTCCGACTCGAACAAGGACGGCGGCTTTTTGACCTCGAACTGGGAGCTGTACCAGGCCGAG
>Ga0265798_10011524_pt1 | contig 10767 bp, 11 predicted proteins | sample P3T30metagenome_FD_192430 | JGI IMG/M metagenome (GOLD analysis project Ga0265798, IMG submission 192430) | Plant litter microbial communities from East Loma Ridge, Irvine, California - P3 T30 | ecosystem: Environmental > Terrestrial > Plant litter > Unclassified | place: USA: California... | reverse complement strand
CCTCCTCAAGCTGCAACGCCTCTGGGACGAGCTGCAGGCGCTCTTTCCCACGGCCGTGTTGCTCGGCCACAATCCCGAGTACGACGACCGCGCTCGTTCCTTCGGCAGCGTGCTTCGGGCGCTTCCTACGATTGATAGCTGGAAGCCTGATCTGTGCCCACCGGACCATGAGGGTGTGGCTGCCACGCGCATTGACCTTATGGATCTGGGCGATCCACTGGAAGCGGCACGGTTTGAAGCCGGCCTATGGTCTGAAGGTCGCCAGATCGGCGAGTACCGCTTCCGCCTCGACCAGAAGCGCCGCGCCCTGATTCGGGAAGCGCTTATAGGCGTGATGGACGAGTTTGAGGCGTGCCTGCACGATATCGAGGCGGTCGACACGCTCCTGCCGATCAACACCGATCTGGGCGAGCGTCCGGCGTGGCTGCGGTTGCGGGATCTCGCCAACCAGATCGAGGTCCTGCTGGGGAGCAGCGTGGAGAAGCCGCCAGGGTGGTCCAATCTTCGGCGACACTTGCACTTCGGCATGCTCGGCGACTTGAACGACATCAGGAGGGCTGATTGGCCGTTGGTAAAGGCCGGCCTCCGCAAGGGACTGTACGGGGCCAACGAAGCAGTACCGGTGACCGCCGCGGACCTCGGAGAGCTGGTGGCCGCGAAGCCCCGCGGGCCAATCCTGACCAAGCTCGACTGGGCCAAGCTTGATGCGGAAGGCTTCGAGCGGCTGATCTACACGCTGATCAGCGATCAGGCTGGGTATGAGAACCCCGAGTGGCTGATGCGGACGAACGCCCCCGATTGCGGTCGCGACCTGTCGGTCACACGCATCATCCCCGATGCACTTGCGGACACGCGGCGCGAACGCGTCATCATCCAATGCAAGCACTGGCTCTCGAAGAGCGTGCCGGTCGCCGACATCGGTGCTGCCAAGGACCAGATGTGCCTCTGGACCGACCCAAGGGTCGACATGCTCATAATCGCGACCACGGGCCGGTTCAGCCAACAGGCCGTGCAATGGATCGAACGACACAATGCAGGCGCGGCCCTGCCTCGCATCGAGATGTGGCCTGAGAGTCGGCTAGAGCGAGTGCTGTCCGCGCGCCCCGATCTGATTGCTGAATTCAAGCTTCGGTGAGGGGCAAAGGGCCGACTTTGGACCACCCCTAATGGCCACACCGACGTCTCTGACGTGCGTAGTTCAGCTAGACGTGCGCCACCGTTCTGAGCCGCGAGGGAGAGAGCAGTCATGGATGGCAAGACCACATCCTCGAAGGCCGCCACGGCGGCGTCCAAGACCCTACGTAGCGGCGAGACCGGCTCAAAGAGCAAGTCGGTCGGCGGTTCCGCCCTGTCGCAGAAGGAGCCGCGCAACACTAAAAACACATCGTTCGGTGCGGCGACCTAAGCGTCGAAGACGCCCAGCAATGGCCGCTCTTCCAAGGCGAGCCGGTCAGCGGCGGGTTCGGCGTTGAGCCAGAAGCGTTGATCCTTGCAGCACTCCAACTAGACCAGAATGGGCGAACGTGGCGAGCGCAATGACCGTTGAAGAGCGCCGCACAAAGGCGCGGGATTTCCTTTGGACGCGCAAGCGAGCTTGCTGGCGTAGGCGATTCCGGTTTTCGTAGAAGCCATTCCTTTGACGATTGCCCCGAAGCTCTGCTACGAAGATTCGTACCGGGGTGGCAAAAAGCCCAATATTTGCAATGTGCTCGGGGGCATGGCGGCGAATCCCCCCCTCTCCGCCATTCGGTTGCTTCAAGGCGTTGCTTTGATTTGAGAAATTGGCCTCACCAGGGCCGTGACCCCACTTTATAGCCCACATTTTGAAGCGGCTTGTACCGGCCTATTTCAGACGTTGACGGACAATGGCCTCGCGCGTGCAAGGGCCGACGCCCCGCCTCTTTAGGGAGGTGTGGCGTGCAGTAGGTTTGAGAGCCGGCATGTGGCGACCACGCTGGGCTGCTTCAGAGTCTAGCGGAACCGTCGCGGGCGTGAGAAGTCGATCTGGACAACGGTCGGCCCCTCGGGAGCGGCCCGGCGCAGGCTCGCCACGGCCGGCGTCTTACAGTTTGTCCCGGTTGGAGGTGCGTCCCACAACCGGCGCGCGATGGGCGTCCGCACCCCCGCCTCGATCAGACCGCGAGCCTCCGGATTCCACGGAACCATGCCCTCGCGCATCAGCGTGTCGATCACCTCGCCCAGAATGCGCGCAGATTCTTCGAAGCTGATCTGGTCCGCGCCGGTATAGCCGCAGCGGTGCTGCTCGAACAGCCAGTCGTGAACGATGTAGGCCGGTCCATACCCCCAGGGCGAGAAGCCAGGAATGGGCTGGAGGATAGGCGGAATTGAGCCGCCATCGGTGTACATCGGCTGCGGGATGATGGCTCGATTGTCGGTGGTCACGAAGGTGAGCGGGTCCTTCGGGTCCGGCAGGTAGGCGAACCGGTTCTCGCCAACCCATTGCACGATGAGCTTACCCTTCAGCCGTCCGCCCGGTCCCGGTTGGGCAAGAGTCGCGCAGCCCGCCAGCGCAGCCGCGCTGAGAGTGACTGCCACGCTGCGGCGAAGGAAGCGCGCGAGATCGGATCGGCGACCCCGCTCGGGGGCTCGGTTACTTTGCCCCTTGGTCACTGCTCATCCCCCCGCTTGCCACAAGCTTGACCATAACGAGCTTGGGGACACATCCCTCAAATAGGGGGCGCAATCGCATCCAGCCTTGTTGCGAGCAAGTCTTCTGTGACTAGTGCTGAACCAGCCCAGGTGGGTGCGCTGACAGAGTTCGCGGTCGCGCACTTTGGTGCCGACGATCAATCCGGCAGGGAGCGGCTGAGAAAAAAGTTCGATCCGCGCATCCTACTGCTACGCCTTGCGTAGTCTCAGCAGCCGACCTCAGTTCCGCCGACTCACGCTCTTGAGATAGGGCGCCCGACCGAGCGTTCGCCGCCGCGCCAGCTCGCCAAGCGCGGCTACTCTCTCGGCCTCACTGATGTCGTCGGGACCGTGGGGACCGCCGAACCGCGTCAGTATGGCCTCCACTCGCGATGGCGCAGTTGAGTAACCATCTGCACAAACTCTCCACAGTCCGATCTTGGGATCGTGGGTGCGGGGCGGCCTGACGGATCGGCTCAGAGACGGGATGGGGCTGCGTGGATGCCGATCAGCAGATTGGAACTAGCGGACGCGAGCTCGCCGGAGGCGCTGGTCAAACGCATTCTACAGGCCGAGCCGAACCTTCCGGTGCCCGTGCCAATCCAGGAGCTGTGCGCGCGCCTCGGCATCCTCGGGGTCGAGGACCTCGACACCGACGACTTCGAGGGCGGCCTTGTGACCGACGCGAAGCGGTCCGAGGCCATCATCCTCGCCAAGCGCGGGGGCGAACCACGTCGCCGCTTCACCATCGCGCACGAACTCGGCCACTTCCTGATGGCGCACCACGTCCCGGACCAGCCCGGCCGGTTCCTGTGCAAGAGTTCCGACCTACTCCGCCACACCGCGAAGGCGGGCGACCAGCGACAGCTCAGGGAGGTCGAGGCCAACCGCTTCGCCAGCCTCGTGCTGATGCCCCCGCACCTGCTGCGGGAGGCGATGGCGGCCTTCCGCGAGTCCGATCTGCAGCACGTACTCGCGCTCGCGCGGGACTTCGCGGTCGGTAAGGAGGCGGCGGCTCGGGCCTACGTGCAGTACCACCCCGAGCGGATCGCGGTCGTCGTGGTAGGCAACGGCCGGGTGCAGCGATGCTACCGCAGCCTCTCCTTCCCGGACATAATCTGTGCGGTCGGCAGCCCGGTCCCGACAGGCTCGCTCTATCGCAGCGCTCCGCCTCGGCCGAACAGCGCGAGTGACATCGCCGCGTGCAGTCCCGATCTCTGGATCAATGTGAAGCGCGACCTGCGCGCGCCGGGCCTCTCCGAGCAGGTGTACCTCCAGCCGAACGGTTTCGCGATGATCCTGCTGTGTCTGGAACCCGTCCCAGAGGAAAGTGCGGCGGAGCGCAGGCTGGATGAGGGCTGGCGTCACCGCTTCCACTCGGGGCGACGGTAGGCGAAGCTCAGCTCTGACGGAGCAGTCCTGACGGCCATAGCCTGACCCATCGTTCGAGCGGGCTGCACCGCCCTTCGCGTGGCTGATTCGGCGCATTCCTGGGGCCGACACAGGAAAAGGAGGGCCGCAGATGGCAGAGACGGACGAGTACCTGCGGATGCTCCTCAATCAGGCTGCAGAAGAAGAAGCGTTCCTCGGCCGTGTCAGCCGCACCGAGGACGTCGAACAGAGCGGTACGGCTAGTGGGCCAGCAACGTCCCCTACCGTGTCGTTGATGATCACGAGCCGTCAACGGGCAGAGCTTCGGGAGCCTGGCTTTTCCGACGAATCGATTCGGCGGATGTCGCCAGCCGAGGCACACGAGAAGCTCGGGCTGAGCAGTCCATCCGAAACTCAGCTCGGATCAGGCTTTCGGTAGCGCTCGTCGCCGACGTCGAAAAAGGAGAGACCCGTTGTCTGAGCGGATATGACCGGGCACACCGCGCAGGCTGAACAGGTCCGAGAGCACATCGATGACATCGAGGGCCTTCAGCTTGCGGGATACACGGATGGCGAGGCACTCACGCGTGAACTCATCGATGACGTTCAGCATCCGGTACTTGCGCCCGTTGCGCGTGCGGTGCTCGACGAAATCGTAGGACCAGACGTGATCGGGACGCTTGGCAGCACACGCGGGCCGCATTACGCATCAAGCCGTACATCCGTAGGAAGCCGTCGCAGTCAAAATCCACCGCCTGACCAGTCTGCGTCGACAGACTTATTCCGAGTCACGTCGCGAGTAGCCGGACGGGGCGGACGCGTTCATACCTCGCCTCACGCATCGACGTCCTCCCGCCGCTGCGCTTTGCCGCCTCTGGCCCCTGGCTGCGAAGCGGACCCGTTGCGACCGAAGGAGACGTGCAGGCCTGCGACGAATGGATAGATCGTCGGCAGCACGATCAGGGTCAGCAAGGTCGAAGTGATCAGGCCGCCGATGACGACGGCGGCCAGCGGCCGCTGGGCCTCGGCGCCAGCGCTCGTGGAGATCGCCACAGGCAGGAAGCCCGGCGTCGCCACGAGTGCGGTCATCATCACCGGGCGTAGGCGGATCTCGGCGGCCCGCGTCGCGGTTTCTCGCGGATCGTCGCCCTTCGCCTCGATCTCGCGGATGGTGTTCGTGAGCACCACCCCATTGAGGATGGCGATGCCGAACGTCGTGATGAAGCCGATCGCCGCCGAGATCGAGAACAGCATCCCCCTCAGCGGCAAGGCGACAATGCCGCCGGTGGCGGCGATCGGGACGTCGAGGAATATCAGGCCGGCAAGCCGCAGGTCGCAGAACATCACCACGAGGAGCACAAGGATCGCGGCCATCGCCGCCGGCACCACGACCGAGAGCCTGGCCGTCGCCTGCTGCAGGTTCTGGTACCGGCCACTCTGGGTCATGAACCCATAACGGGTGGCACGGTTTGGTCGGGGCGTCGTTGGTTCTCCGAATGGAAGACAGAGGATGGCGCCGTTTGACCTAACGGATGCAGAGTGGGCGGTGATCGAGCCGCTGCTTCCGACAGACGTACGCGACAAGGATCGGGTGGACGACCGACGGGTGCTGAACGGGATCTTCTGGCGGCTGCGCACGGGTGCGCCGTGGGCCGACATCCCGGCGCGTTACGGGCCCTACACGACCTGCGGCAACCGCTTCCGGCGCTGGCGCAAGCGCGGCATTTGGGACCGACTTCTGGTTGCTGTGTCGAAGGCTTACGAGGGCGATCTGCAGATGATCGATGCCACCAGCGTGCGGGTTTACCAGCATGCAGCCTGCGCCAAAAAAAGACGGCGGATCCGGTGGCATGGGTCGTTCACGGGGCGGCCTGACCAGCAAGATCCACGCGCTGGTGGATGCCGAGGGCCGTCCCGTGGCGCTGAAGATCACGCCCGGTCAGGCGCATGACGGGCGCTCGGCGACCGACATGCTGGGCGGGCTGGGTGAAGGCCAGGTCCTGCCGGGTGACCGGGCCTACGACAGCGATGCGCTGCGAGCCCGGATGTCCGAGCAGGGTGCTTGGGCGAACGTGAAGCCGATGCCCAACCGCAAGCAGGTCTTGGCCTTCAGCCCGTTCCTGTACAAGCACCGCAATCGGGTCGAACGCTTCTTTAGCAAGATCAAGCACTTCCGCGCCGTCGCCGCCCGCCACGACAAAGATCCCGACAACTTTCTTGCCAGCGTCAAACTCGCCGCCGTCCGGGTCTGGATGCTGGGCCACCACTGCCACCTCAGACATCGAGCGTGGTCTCGCGCTCCCAGGCAGTGAAATGGGCGCAGTAGCTGTCCCACTCACCGCGCTTCAGCTTGAGGTAGGCAGAGGCGAAGGCGTCCCCCAGGTTCGCGCGCAGGGATTCGTCGGCTTCGAAGGCGCGCAGGGCGTCGAGCAGGTTGAGCGGCAGGCGCGGGGCGCCTGTGACCACATGGCCCTCTCGGTACATGTCGACATCGCTGTGCGGCCCGGGATCGGCCGTCGTTGCCAGCCCGTCGAGGCCCGCGGCGAGGATCACAGCTTGGAGCAGATATGGATTGACCGCGCCATCGGGCAGCCGCAGCTCGAACCGCCCGGGCCCCGGGACCCGCACCATGTGCGTGCGGTTGTTGCCGGTCCAGGTCACGGCGTTGGGCGCCCAGGTCGCCCCCGAGGTCGTGCGGGGGGCGTTGATGCGCTTGTACGAGTTGACCGTCGGATTGGTGATCGCGGCGAGCGCCGGGGCGTGCCGCAGGATTCCGCCGAGGAAGTGCCGTCCCCGGGCCGACAGGCCGAACGGCATGTCCGGATCCGCGAAGGCGTTCTCGGTCCCCGTCACGTTCCAGACCGAGACGTGACAATGGCAGCCGTTGCCGGTCAGCCCCGGGAACGGCTTCGGCATGAAGGTCGCCCGCAATCCGTGCCGCTCGGCCACCGACTTGACCATGAACTTGAAGAAGGCGTGCTTGTCGGCGGTGGCCAGGGCGTCGTCGTACTCCCAGTTCATCTCGAACTGGCCGTTCGCATCCTCGTGGTCGTTCTGGTAGGGCCTCCAGCCGAGCGCCAGCATGTGGTCGCAGATCTCGGCGATCACGTCGTAGCGGCGCATCAACGCCTGCTGGTCGTAGCAGGACTTCTCCGCTTGGTCGTGACGATCAGAGATCGCCGCCCCGTCCGTCGTCAGCAGGAAGAACTCCGCCTCGACGCCGGTCTTGACCCGCAGCCCCTCGGCGGCGGCCCGCGCGACGAGCTGCTTCAGCACCACCCGGGGCGCTTGGCCGACAGGGACATCCTCCATGGTGCAGTCGGCCGCGACCCAGGCCACGTCCGGCTTCCAAGGCAGGCGGATCACCGAGGCGGCATCCGGCAACGCGAACACGTCGGGATGGGCTGGCGTGAGGTCGAGCCACGTGGCGAAGCCCGCGAAGCCGGCCCCGTCCCGCTGCATGCCCCCGATCGCCTGCGCCGGCACCAGCTTGGCGCGCTGGCAGCCGAACAGGTCCGTGTAGGAGATCATGAAGTACTTCACGCCGTGCTCGGCGGCGTAGGTGGAAAGGTCGGTCGTCACGGCAGCCCCCTGAGCGTGCATCGGCGAGAGCCGACCGCGCCCCATCCCGGCGCGGCCGGCAGGGTTGAAGGGACTAGAAGCCCGGTTTGCCGGGGTACCAATCGGTGCCGGCGAGCGGCACCCGGGCCATGGCGGCGGCCTCGAGGGTCAGCGCCACGAGATCCTCCGGTTCCAGATTGTGCAGATGGTTGTGGCCGCAGGCGCGCGCGATCGTCTGCGCCTCCAGGGTCATGACCTTGAGGTAATTGGCCAGCCGCCTGCCGGCGCGCACCGGGTCGAGGCGGGCCATCAGTTCGGGGTCCTGCGTGGTGATGCCCGCGGGGTCGCGGCCCTCGTGCCAGTCGTCGTAGGCGCCCGCGGTCGAGCCGAGCTTGCGGTATTCCTCCTCGTACGCTGGATCGTTGTCGCCGATGGCGACCAAGGCGGCGGTGCCGATCGATACCGCGTCCGCCCCCAGCGCAATGGCCTTGGCGACGTCCGCGCCCGAGCGGAGGCCGCCGGAGATCACGAGCTGCACCGTGCGGTGCATGCCGAGATCCTGCAGCGCCTGCACGGCGGGCCGGATGCAGGCCAGCGTCGGCTGGCCGACATGCTCGATGAACACGTCCTGGGTCGCAGCCGTGCCGCCCTGCATGCCGTCCAGGACGACCACGTCGGCGCCGGCCTTCACGGCGAGGGCGGTGTCGTAATAGGGCCGCGCGCCACCGACCTTCACGTAGATCGGCTTCTCCCAGTCGGTGATCTCGCGCAACTCGCCGATCTTGATCTCCAGATCGTCGGGGCCGGTCCAGTCCGGGTGGCGACAGGCGGAGCGCTGGTCGATCCCCTTGGGCAGGTCGCGCATGGCGGCGACCCGGTCGGAGATCTTCTGGCCGAGCAGCATGCCGCCGCCGCCGGGCTTCGCGCCCTGGCCGACCACCACCTCGATGGCGTCGGCGCGCCGGAGGTCCCGGGGATTCATGCCGTACCGGGAGGGCAAGTACTGGTAGACGAGGATCTCGGAATGGCCGCGCTCCTCGTCGGTCATGCCGCCGTCGCCCGTGGTGGTGGAGGTGCCGGCCAGGCTCGCGCCGCGGCCGAGTGCCTCCTTGGCGTTGGCGGACAGGGATCCGAAGCTCATGCCGGCGATGGTGATCGGGATTTTTAGGGCGATCGGCTTCTTCGCGAAGCGCGTGCCGAGGTTGACCCCGGTCCCACAGGTCTCCCGGTAGCCCTCCAGCGGGTAGCGCGACATCGAGGCGCCGAGGACCAGCAGGTCGTCGAGATGCGGGAGCTTGCGCTTCGTGCCGCCGCCGCGGATGTCGTAGATGCCGGTGGCCGCCGCCCGGCGGATCTCCGCTAGGGTGTGGTCGTCGAAGGTCGCCGACTTGCGCGGCGGCATCGGCGGGTTCTGGTAGGTCATAGCCCGGTCTCCCGCTCAGTAGGCGTCAGCGTTGTCGATGTTGAAGCTGTAGAGGCGGCGTGCCGAGCCGTAGCGGCGGAACTCCTCCGGCCGGGCGTCCGTGACCCCGGCCCGGTTCAGGAGCATCGCGAGGTGCTCCAGATGCTCCGGGCGCATCGCCTTCTCGACGCAGTCGGCCCCGAGGCTCTTCACGGCGCCGCGCACGAACAGCTTCGCCTCGTAGAGCGAATCGCCCAGCGCCTCGCCGGCATCACCGAGGACCACGAGGGAGCCGGACTGCCCCATGAAGGCCGACATGTGCCCGATCGAGCCGTGCACGACGATGTCGATCCCCTTCATCGAGATGCCGCAGCGCGAGGCCGCGTTGCCCTTGATGACGAGCAGGCCGCCGCGGCCCGTGGCGCCCGCATATTGCGAGGCGTCGCCCTCGATCACGACGGTGCCGGACATCATGTTCTCGGCCACACCCGGGCCGGCCGAGCCCTGCACCGTCACGGTGCCGCCGTCGTTCATGCCGGCGCAGTAATAGCCTACGGCCCCCCGCACCGTGACGGTGACGGGACCGTCGATGCCCACGGCCACCGCGTGCTGGCCCCGGGGGTTGAGCACTTCGAAGGCGGTGTCGTTGGCACCGGCGGCGACGCCGTGGAGGGCCTGGTTCAGGTCGCGCAGCGGCGTGGCCGCCAAGTCGAAGACGGGCATCGGGAGGATCCGTGACGAGAGGTCGGCGGGGACGGCTCAGGCGGCCTGCCGCTGGTCCCAGAAATAGACGGTCGCGGGCTCGGGCTCCCAGACGCGGGCGGCCTCGATCCCCGGCAGGCCGACGAGGGCTCGGTACTCCGAGCCGAAGGCGACGTAGCGGTCGGTCTCGGCCATGATCGCGGGCTTGCAGGCGATCGGGTCGCGTAGCACGCCGAAGCCGGATTTCGTCCCGACTACGAAAGTGAAGAAGCCGTCGAGATCCTGCAGCGCCCCCGCCAGGGCCGCGCCGAGGTCGCGCCCCCGCGCCATCGCGGTGGTGAGATAGGCAGCCGCAACCTCCGAGTCGTTCTGGGTCTCGAAGGCCATGCCGTCGCGCGCCAGGGCTCGACGCAGGTTGTTGTGGTTCGACAGCGAGCCGTTATGGACGAGGCACTGGTCGGCGCCCGTGGAGAACGGGTGGGCGCCCATCGTGGTCACGGCCGATTCCGTCGCCATCCGGGTGTGGCCGATGCCGTGGGTGCCGGACATCCCGGCGATCCCGAAGCGCTCGATCACGTCCTTCGGCAGGCCGACCTCCTTGTAGATCTCGACGCTCTCGCCCGCGCCCATCACGCGCAGGCTCGGCTGAAGGCTCTTCAGCGCGGCCCGCGTCGCGTCGAGCCGGTCGGTCGCGAAGGTGATCACCGCGTGCGTGCTCTTCACCGCCACGCTCGCCGTGCCGCCGGAGACCTCTACCAGACGCTGCTCCAGCCCGGCGAAATCCGCCTCGGGCCGGGCCGATTGCACGGTGATCTTCGACAGGCTGGGGATCGGCGCCCCGTAGATCGCGAGGCCCGCCGAATCCGGGCCACGGTCCGTCATGGTGACGAGCATGTCGCACAGGAGCGCGCCGAGCTGCGGCTCCAGGGCAGGGTCCTTCAGGAACAATCCGACGATGCCGCACATGGCCCACCTCCGTTGCGGGTTCGCCTGGAGCATAGGCGGCCTTCGCAGCGGCAATCAACCACGAAGAAATAAAATTTCTTTCGGGGAATGCGCGGGGGGGGTCAGCCAGTGCCGGA
>Ga0265798_10011520_pt1 | contig 10770 bp, 8 predicted proteins | sample P3T30metagenome_FD_192430 | JGI IMG/M metagenome (GOLD analysis project Ga0265798, IMG submission 192430) | Plant litter microbial communities from East Loma Ridge, Irvine, California - P3 T30 | ecosystem: Environmental > Terrestrial > Plant litter > Unclassified | place: USA: California... | reverse complement strand
ACGAACGGATGTCTGGACAGGCTGCGTAGCACGTAGATAGCCCCTGATTCGATGTCTTCCGGCTCTGCTATATCGCTGAACAAAGGGCCGGCATCTGCCTTGACAATCCGAGCTCCGGCGCGTCCCTCACTGTCTTTGTAAAGCGCCCGCTGCAAGGATCGTAACAGTAGAGCGCTTTCCGTCGCATTGGAGTAAATAACGCGCAAACGCCCATTCGTCTCCGCGTTCGGCGTCCTGTAGGTGTCGCCAACCTCGGCAACATAGGCAATCAGTCCGCTCAAGACGAAAAAATCCCCAGCTTCGATGCTAGCGTCCTTGCCGAAAGGCTTGGTTACCCATAAGTTTTGCTTAAGGCCGGCATCCACCTCATCAAAAAGTGGCTTGAATCGCGCAAAGTCCTTGCATGGACTCCGGCCCGCAATTTCTTCTGCCGCATTTATCGCCGCACGGGAGCGCACGTGACGCAGTACGGTGATATCGCTCTCGTCCTTAGGTTCATCACCAATGCCGAGGTGCGCCAGCAAAGTGTCTTCATCCAATTCCTCCGCATCAACCGAAGCTCCTACGCCAGACAACAAACCAACCCCATCAAGCGCCCCCAACAATGCCTGCGCTTCCGGCAACATGCGTAGCTGATCCAAGCGCACGGCATACAGACGCTCGAACAAATCCCGTTCCTCGCCATGCTGCGGGATTCGGCCGTGGGCCTGATGGAAACGCAGGATATCCTCGAAGCCCGCAATTATGCGTTCCTCGCGTGGCGTTCGACTTACGCTCTTGATCGGCGCGACCTCTACACCGAGCGCGTCCAGCAGCTCATCATCATTCATTTCAGCCATTAACGGACTCTCCCTGTGCCTGTGATGCCTTTGCCTGGGCACGATAGCGTGCAAGTGCGGCCACGCCTTCGGCCATACGCTTTTCCCAAGCATCGGCGGAATTGATGTCCGGCAGGCGGCCGCGCTGATGCTTGAACTGCAAGGCACGCTTAGCCAGCTCTCGCGCCTCTTCTTCGGGGATCCTCACCTTTTTGGCCGCAATGCTGGCCTGCACCTGGCGCAGCGATTTCTCGTCCATCGCCTTCGCCAGCACCGCGTAGGCGGCGTCGAAGGGATTGATACGGTCAATAAGGTCGATGTCCAGGTCGCGCACGTTGACAAACTTGCGTACGCCGTCCAGTAACGCTGTGTTGCCTTGTGCGGTGCCGCTGCCACTCGCATCCGCCTGTGCCAACGCCAATTTGGCCTGCTGGGTAACATTCATGGCAGCAATGGCGTGTTGCCGGATCGCTTCCTGATCGGCGTCGCTCAGGTCTGGGTATCGATCTCGCACAATCTTACCCATACGCAACTGAGTCAACTCTTCGGGCAATGTGTTTTCTGTGTCAAATAACCCGCGTTCGACGACGGTTTTATCCTGCAAGAAACTGGTCACGACCTCGTTTAAGTCCTCCTTGCAGATACGATTCGCCTCTGCGCTTTGCGGAGTGACTATTCCATTGATTTCCACATGAATCTGGCCGGTGTCCTTGTTGACGCCGATGTTGTGGCTATTCTCCTTATAGCCCTCCTCGCCGTAGTCGAAGCCTTCCTTCGGGCCGTTGTTCTTGGGTGTGAACTGGTAGCGCGGCGCCAGGACCTGCTCCATCAGCAAGCTGGCAGAAATGGCCTTGAGCATGTCGTTCACCGCCTCAGCAACGGCGGCCTTCTCAGCGGTAGGCTCGGCTATCAAATTGGTGAATCGCGCCCGTTCCTTACCTTCAGCGTCGCGAGTGGCTCGTCCTATGATCTGCACGATCTCGGTCAGGCTACTACGGTAGCCAATGGTCAATGCGTGTTCGCACCAAATCCAGTCAAAACCTTCCTTCGCCATACCCAGCGCGATAATGATATCCACGTGATCACGGTTATCCTTCTGCACCGGGTCTTTCAGCGCCGTCAGCACGCGGGATCGTCTTGCCGTATCGCTGTCGTCGACTAGATCGGCCACTTTCAACATGCGACCATCTTCTGTCTTGACCAAGTGGAAGCCTGTAGCCGGATCGACTCCCTGCCAGTCACCCAGTGCCCCCATGATTTCATTAACCTCGCGCTCCTTGTCCTTGAGGCTTTCGCGCGCATTCACGTTTGGAATGTGTACGATGGTCTTCAGCGAAGGATCTAACACCTTGGCGACGGCATCGACGTAACGGCCTGTATAGAAGAAGTAGCCAATGTCCAGCGACTTGAGCCAACGATAACCGTTGAGCTGCTCGTAATAAGTGTAGGTAACGGTCTCGAATCTGGCCTCATCGGCAGGGGCCAACACGGCTTCGCTATCGCCTCGGAAATATGAGCCGGTCATGGCTACAATGTGCACCTTGTCCCGAGCCATGAGGGAGCTCAACTGGCTGCCAAGCTTGTTATCTGGGTTACTTGAAACATGGTGAAATTCGTCGATGGCGATCAGGCGGCCATCGAACTCTTCAATACCCAGCTCCTCTACCGCAAAACGAAAGGTGGCGTGGGTACAAACCAACACCTTGTCGACGCTATTCAGGAACTTGCGTACCGCCCCCACCTTGGACTTCGCCACATGAGGTTCATCTACGGCAGGGGCGTTGCACAGGTTCCATTGGGGCGTCACCTGCCAGTCCCAATAAAAGCCGTACTGCCTTAAGGGTTCATCGCCAAAGCTGCCGCCGATGGATCGTTCCGGTACCACGATGATGGCCTGCTGCAAGCCCTGGTTGTGGAGCTTGTCTAATGCAACAAACATCAGTGCGCGAGACTTCCCCGAGGCCGGTGGCGATTTAATCAGTAAAAACGGCTCACCGCGCTTGGCGTATGCACGCTCTTGCATAGCACGCATACCCAGCACGTTGGACCTGCTGGACGCGCCGGTACGCTGCGTAGTGATGGATACCGACGGTACGGTATAGGCATTGGTTGGGTTGCTTACTTGCTCGCTCATGTTTTCTTTGCCCTCGTCGCTTTCGTTACAGACTTGCACTTGGCTGCTGCCGCTGTCATCTTGGTGTAAAGATCAAACAGCTTTTCTAACCGTTCGGTGTCGTTCTTGAAACGGCGGCCGATATAGATACGCTCCAGCACTTCGTCGTTGCGTTCGTGGGCATGACGCAGGTTGTCGGGCATCTTTTCAGGATCGTAAAGCTCAGCGATGGTGGCCGGAAAATGCGCTTCGCGAGCCAGTAAGATTGCCTCTGCACAAGCGGTCAGGTCGGCCTTATTTTGTTCAGTGAGCAGCGGGACTGGGAAAGTGTTGTAGCAGAGTGCCGATGAATACCGCAGATCAGTCTTCAGCCGCCCTGAAATTGTCCGAACCCACGACATGTGCAATAAGCTCAGAACGATAGACAGGTGCCAGATTTCCCCGTCATAGATAGCTTGCGCAGAATCCCCAACGATACAATCGCTTGGAAGAAGACCAAACGGAATGTACAGGCGCCGCTCAGATGAAACACGCGGAGCGATTATTAGGTGCGACTTGGCTTGGTGCGTGTAGCGGAATTGGTGCGGCCGTGATGCCAGACCTTGCGCAACTTCTCCTCCGTTCAAGCGAAAGTGACGGACGCGTTCGATCCGGTTCTTAATCTCCGGAATCGACTCTGCAAAAGAGAGCTGTTCATTCGTGATCCAGAGACAGTAGCGCTGCTCGCCGTTCAAGTAGTCTTTTGAACCGTAGAGCCTCTTGATGAGGCCACTCGCCGTCGGATATTTCTGCAGCAGCTCTGCTCTTTGATCGCACGACAGGATGAGCTCGCCGCCGTCGTAAGGGCTGTTGCCTGTAATGATTGGAGTTAGATTCGAGATTGATATCAAAGCCTGTGACACAACGATCTCGTGGCCAGGAACCAAATATGGTCCGATGCAGGCCACTTCTCGCACGACGTCGTTTTCGAAGAGTGGCTTCTGCTGTCTTCCCCTCTTTCGCAGCCCGATGATCGAGCAGATGACAGCCGCGTTGTTCGTCGCGTTATTGGACCACTTGAAGTCCTTGTGGGCGAAGGAAATCTCTATACCGAGTTGGAAAATACGCGGCCAGAGCTGATGAACTTGAGCCCCTTGGTTTACGGAATTCGTGGCGACGAAGGCAGCTTCGGCATTGTTGTGAGCAGCGTACTGCGCGCCCTTCAGTAACCATGCCGCAACGTAGTCAAGTTCACCAATTTGGTCGCGAGAACCAAACACACTTGCAAGCTCCGCCTTCTGCGAGGGCGACTGACCCTTGCCTCCCAGATAAGGCGGGTTACCACAAATATACGTTTCCCCTCCCTCGTTTTCGAAATCTATCTCCGCTTGTTCAAGTGGTGATCCAAACAAATCATTTGTTCTGACTTTCACGCCTGTGCCGCGGGGGGGGCAGATGGAGAGCCAATCTAACCATAGAGCATTCCCGCATACGATCCAGTTTTCGGAATTTAGTGGCAGAAATTCCGCCAGTGCTTCCTTCTGTCCGCGATACAGCACGTCGCACTGGAATTCGGCAATGATAAGCGCCAAGCGAGCAACCTCGGCAGGAAAATCGCGCAATTCGATTCCACGAAAGTTAGTGACAGGAATGTCGCTGCCTAGATGAGGCTCACCGCGACGGCGATTTATCTCAGCTTCAATCTCGCGCATCTGCTTGTAAGCGATGACCAAAAAGTTCCCCGAGCCACAAGCCGGATCAAACACGCGGATACGCGCCATGCGTTTGCGCAGGTTTAACAACTTGCGCTCATTGCTTCCTGCCTCAGCCAACTGGGCGCGCAGGTCATCCAGGAACAAGGGGTTAAGCACTTTCAGGATGTTGGGTACGCTGGTGTAGTGCATACCCAAAGCACCACGTTCTTCGTCATCGGCCACTGCCTGGATCATGCTGCCGAAGATGTCAGGGTTGATCTGCCTCCAGTTCAGGCCGCCAGCGTGTAGCAGGTACGTACGCGCCATCCGAGTAAAGCGCGGCACAGAAGTAGACCCAGAAAAGAGGCCACCATTAACATACGGAAACTGATCCGCCCACGGGCGAAAACCAGCACTCGCGCGCTCAGAGATCTTTGTATTCATGGCCCGGAAGATGGTCTCTAGAACTTCATGGGTGTTCGAGCCATCACGTTCACTGAACTGATCCACTGTGCGAGTAAATAGCCCCTCACCATTGAAAATGTCAGTATCTTCGGCAAAGAAGCAAAAGATCAGCCGTGCCATGAAGTGATTCATGTCGGCACGGCGTTCGTCCTTGGCCCAGTCCGAGTTTTCGCGCAGTAATTCGACGTACAGCTTGTTTAGCCGCCCGGTGGCGCGCACGTCAATGGGGTTGTCCTTGATCTCCTTGATTGTGGAGATACCGGCGAGCGGCAGCAGGAAACCAAAATGATTCGGGAAGTCCGAGTAGTCGCAGGTGATCGTTTCACCACTGCCCATCTCTTCGGCTTCAATCTCTTGTCCATCGGTAACAAGGATAAACTTCACCTTACCCTTCACCGTGGCAGGGCTGGTACGTAACGCCTGAAGTGTCTTGCCCACTGTGCCCGCTTCGCACACGGCAAGATGAATACTGTTGCGCAACAACACGCCACCGTCGACATCGGAGGTGTTGTTGTTGCCAGCTCGCAAGCGCTTGATGGCCGTGTCCTTATTGCCGAACGCGGCCAGAAATGCTAATGGGAATTCTGCCGCATCAAACGGCAGTAACGCTAAATCCGATATTGCGGCTTCGATCTCTACTACATTCATGAGGCATCTTGCTTAAGTAACTACTGCCCGCGCGCGTCCGATATAGACTTGCCAACTATCTCGGCACTGCGGGGGCGACTTTGGAAATGGTTGTTCGCGAGACTTGGTGGCGCTGAGCAATCTGGCTAATTAGAATTGCCCATTAGACATGAGTCGCAGAATCTCCCTTATTTATCGGGCATCCAGCTTCGGCTTGCGGCCTCCCAAGCACCCTCACGCACGTGCCCCAGTTAAGCCGGCCTGTGTACGCTCGCGAATCAGGTCACGCTCGAACTCGGCCAGTGCGGCAAAAACCTGAAACACTAGTTTTTCATCCGCGCTCACTGTCTCGATCTTGCCGGTGATGCTCTCGAAGCCGATTCCGTTGCCTTCCAGTTCAGCAACAATGGGCACTTAGAGCAGGTAAACTGTGTCCAAGCCGATCCAATCGCCAGCCTACGAAATATTGCCCGCACGCAATGCCCTTAGGCAATGATCTAGCTCCGGGCGGCCAGCGGTCTTGCCACTTGCCATTTCTTCATAGATCGACTGGACTCACGACAGGTGGAGGGTGTCGCGCTGCAGGTCTAACTTCTGCTCGTCCGTCGAGACCTGGACGTTACTATCCTTTGTTTCAGGGCAGTTGCTGTACGACGAAAAATTGAGGGGAATTTTAACAGCTTGCCCCCCTTCTGGCGGTACCGAGCAGAAATTTCTCAATGTTTAGGCACCACCGTTTTTGTACGTTTTCGTTTTCCTGCCAAGACTAATCGCTTGTGCTTGTCATTAAGTCAGTATATTTCCTTTAAGATATTTTTCCGCGAGCGGGTCAGAGACACGCAAGCGATGGTCGCCGGCAGTGCTCTAACCTGTGCTCAAGTAGAACCTCAGCGCAAACAAAGACTGGCGCAAGCTACTGCTGCCGACATCTACTCACAACGAGGAACCGGCGCGGGCAACTCTCGACAAAAGCACTAAACCGAGGGATCGGCCAAGCCATGCGACGACATCGCTTAACCGAGGAACCAGCACGACAACGCTTTGGCAAGCAGTTACAAAAATGCAGAACTCATGGCCCGGACTGCCAAGGGAAAGTGGCAAAAACATATGTAGCGATGAGAAGAAGTTTAGCTTGCTCATCTTGCGCGCCAAAGTAGGATGGCGCTGAAGATTGGTCGATTACAAGAGCGCGGAACTGATCATAGACCGCCGACTTGCCGGCACACTAGACGTTAAAATTGGTGAGTTTTTTGCTTCTTTGACAGTGTATCATTCTGCCGGGCGCTGCTGACGCGCACTAAACTTCTAAATGAGAGGAGCGCGCGTTGGGAAAGCAGGACTTCACCCCACTTCTACCGCCGGGGATACATAAGATGTCGCTCGACGAGTTTCGCCAGAAAATGGTCGACCCGTTCGCTGACGATGCTCAACGACTGCGACTGTTTCTTCGATTAGAGGAATGGGTAACTAGGTTACGCGTGTTGAAAGTTAGCGCTATACTGTGGCTTGACGGTTCGTTCGTAACCGCAAAATTCAGTCCCGGTGACATTGACTGCATGATGTGGAATCCGACTTTTTTAGGGAGCGTAAGCAAGTCGGATGAGTCAATTGTAAAAGGTCTTGTGGACCGCGCAACAGCACGCAGCTTGTATGGACTAGACCTCTACATGGAATCCCCGCCGCCTCCCGAAGTCCTCCACCGTCAGGCATATTGGCGCGGATTATTTGGTTTCCAGCACAGTGGTGTTGACGCAAAGGGCTTTGTGGAGCTTGCCTTATGAAGACTGACTTCCTTGAAAGTCACCTGAGCGAGCTGCAGAAAGTTGCGCACGTCTCTGCTACTAGAGCGAGCGAGGATCCTAGCGACTTTTGGAAGGCTACTATTGCTGAGAATCAGGCACAAGCCGTGCGGGATGTTGCGCGCGAGCTTGAGCTAGCCCGCGCAGAGGAATCTGGAGAGCTTCTTGATTTGCGGTTCCTTGGACCAAAGGCTGACGGGGCCCTGCCGCTCGATATCTTCTTGAAAATTGCAGAGCCACTCTCGAAAGCATGGAAAGCGGCGGCTTTCCGGCTCCGCCATGGCATCGCAGATGGCCGCATCGGTACCGAAATTAGCGATTCGCTAAATCTGAAGCTCGCTGGAATTGCTCCTGGATCGACCCATGTTTTCTTAACGGGCAGCATGGCCGAGGATATGACAGGAGAGAGCTTGCTTCGAAACACGTTGCAGCAAACGTTCCGCCTGCTCGGCTCTCGGAATGATGAGTTTTATGATGCAGTCGATGCCATCGGAGGACGCGCAGCTCTCTCATTTAAAGAAGCCATGAAAGCGATTAGCGCTGCCGGGCTTTCAGTAGAGTTCTCGTGGCGAGATGCAGGACATGTCCATAAGTGGAGGGGTACGTCTGATGAGTTAATCCGGATCAAGACTCTACTGGATGCAGCCTCTGAATCGCAATCATATGAAGAAACCTTGTCTGGCGTTGTATCTGGGCTTTTTGAGAATGGCCGGCTTGACTTAAGAACTGAGAGCGGAAAAGTAAAAATCAGGTTCTCTTTGGACCAGACACCGGCCGTTCAAAATCTTGCTATTGCAACTCACGCTACTCTGCGTGTGTTGACAACTCGGTATACCGACCCAATCACGCACCGCGACGTCTTTAAGCGGCAGTTAATTGAAAAAGACACGGGTCAACTAATCTCTTAATCATCTTGGCACGTCAAGCGGGCTCGCAACGTCCAAGGTATCTGCATGCCCACCGTGCCTGCGCATCATGAGCGGACCGTGTCTAGCTACGGCGATGACAAATTACTGCACAAATCGGGAGGTACGGCGTTGAGTCCCGCGAACCGCTTGGTCGCTATCATCGGATTGTCGAACGAACTTTTTTGGGAACTTCACCGATTTCTCGAAATGCGGATCTGCTACGAGCGCCGAGGCCGTTGCTCAACATAGCCAAAAATACTTCGATGATAATACCAATTATCATTGAAGGGTCGGTGGAAAATGTGGCTGCACCATCGGCCAAACCTGGGAGCTATGGACCTGACACTGTTCCCATAATGTCACACGCTCCTGGGTGTGCTATTCATTGTCTCTTAAGGACGCCTGTTGTTACCCCGGTGGTCCCTGGCACATGGCTCTGGTGTGATGACACCAGTCATCCAGGGGAACAGTCCGGTCAGACCGGATCACTGGATGTGTCACCATGATCCGGAGTGTGTCCCTGGGTTGGCTCAGTAGTTTGTCGAACGTGCCGGCATGCCGCCAAGTAATGAAATATTGTGAGACATGCGGTCATGCAGGATCTGCTTCCAGTCATCGTCGAGCCAGTGAGCCACTTTCTCAAACCCAGCCCTGATACGATCGAGCAGATTATCGAGATACATCCCTGCGTCAGTCGCACTTGTGAGGCCGAAACGGTACGCGTCCGCCAGTAGCGCCTCTCTCGAGATGTCAAAACGGCCCAGGGATAATTGCATCTGGAGATGGCCGGGCGTTTCCAGCGGATTGGGCACGACGTCAAAAGCCGGCGCGAGGCGCCAGCGCCGTTCTCTCGCATGGTAGACAATCGCATGGTTGCGGACGTGGTCATCATCATTGCCACATACCGCATTGAACACCATGCGGCCGAATAATTCGATACGGTCCTCTGCCGGTACGCCGCTCAGGCGAAGCTCTTCAGCCAGTCGCGGGTAACTCCAGCGGTCCGTTTGCAGGAGTCCCGGGTATTCCGCCTGGAGCAGTGATGCGGCGCTCACGCACATGTGGCGCTGGCGGTCGGCCCGGTCAAAACGCAGGACCCGTACGGCATTCCGACCGCCGGCTGCCGGGTTAAAAACGGTCACGGCAAAGTTCAGTCCGCTTGCAGCGCCCCACTGCTGGCCTACATGCTCGAGCAGCGGGATATTCGCAACGTCCGTAGCGACTTCTGGTTTTACGAGCCAGAACTGCCCGTTATCACCCTGTACAGTAGCCTTTGGTCGCGCACCGCAACGCTGGCTGTCTGGATCAGTCGCGCGCGAATTTTTGCATGTATGGCAGGACGGCGCTCCGCCAGAGCCGCCAGCTCTTCGATAACATCATTCAGCTGTGGAAGCGTCGGCGTGTTCATTTTCGCGTCTGGCGGCCTGACGCCTGAGCCAACGGCAAGCGCACCCCAACGGTCACGGTTGTCAGCTTTCAGCAGATACTGCAATGGCGGAGCGTCTTCCGGCAGGTTGTGCTGCCGGCGTAGCAGCGCCTGCCCCCATGCATCCGGGCATGCGTCGCGCAGGACGTCGTGCAGGCCCTGGTATCGGGGCGCTACGATATCGGCCCCGGGCAGGAATGGCAGGTTGACCGGGTCAATGGACCACCCAAGTCCTGCTTCAGCGTAAGAAGGGGCATACCTGAAAAAACCCTCTCCTGGCGCTCCCGTCCTGTATCTGCCTACCGTAACCCATTCACCGTTGTCTGGACGCTGAAGGTACACATACAGGGGTTTAGAAATATTCAGCATCATCCCCTCCCTTCTCCTGCTGTCTCAATTTGACCCGTTGGCCGTAGTCACCATGCCACAGCTCGGCAGGGAGCACCGGCACCGCCTGATCGGCAATTCCAAGCGCCAGGAACGCTGTCAGATAGGGCCCTGCGCCTGCCCCCGGATCCCCTTTTTCAAGGCGGAGCAGCGTGGTACGGGAAATGCCCAGGCGGTTACATAAGTCCGTTACCGTAATGCGCTGGCGCAAACGCTGGGTGCGGATGCTCTGGCCCCAGACTGTCAGGCGCTCCTGAACGAGGGTTGGCCAGGCATGAGTAGGCGAAAGCTTCTTTGGCATGATTGAACAGGTTTATAGATAAGTCATTATAATGCATAAGATCGTATCTATGAGCCTGTCTCGCCACTGATGAGGCTCATAGATGATGCGTTACGTAGTATAGCGCTACATCTATGAATCGGTACCTTGTAAGTTCTTACGAGGTCTGAAGCCTTTGTCCCTGCTAAAAGGACTGCCGCTTCTTCCCTGCAGCAGATGTGAGCTCGGTTGTAGAGCTCACGCTGCGCCGACTGCCGGTGATGGATCCGGTAGG
>Ga0265798_10011519_pt1 | contig 10770 bp, 8 predicted proteins | sample P3T30metagenome_FD_192430 | JGI IMG/M metagenome (GOLD analysis project Ga0265798, IMG submission 192430) | Plant litter microbial communities from East Loma Ridge, Irvine, California - P3 T30 | ecosystem: Environmental > Terrestrial > Plant litter > Unclassified | place: USA: California... | reverse complement strand
GTGCTCCCAGCCGGGAACAACGTTCCAGTAGAATAGCTCGTCATCAAGTTGGACGCGGGTTTGGACCATTGTAAAGCATCAAGGAAGGAAGTAAAAGTAGTGTCCCGCCTACGTGTCAGTCTAAGCGGTCGTTTTGTTGAACAGCCCCTTGCAATTCATTCACAGAATTACTAAATCAACCCGCGAACCGATTAGGGCTCAAAAAGCTAGTGCACGAAATCAAGGGTCAGAGAACGACCAATGGAGATGAGCTTCGTGAAATCAGAGCCCTCCAAAAAACACTCGTTTGCTGGAAGGGTAAGCTAAAAAAACACCTGCTAATAAGTGCTCTATGGCACCTATTAGCAGGTGTTTTTTTAGTTGCTATTTTACACCTAGATTTGCACCCTAAATCACAACCTAAAACCATGATTTTCACCGTAGGCGGAATTAAGGGAGGCACTGGCAAAACAACTATTTCAACCAACTTAGCTATCTGGCTTTCAAAGAAAGGAGCAGATGTCCTCTTGGTTGATGCTGATGAGCAGGAGTCGGCGTCTGACTTTACTGCCTGGCGTGACGAAACGCACAAAGGCGCCTTAGGCTACACCTTAGTGCAGCTGACTGGAGGGGCAGTGCGCCGCCAAATTGAGCAGCTCCGCCCTAAGTACGACCACATTGTAATTGATACCGGCGGGCGGGATACGGCTAGCCAGCGAGCTGCCCTGTTCGTATCTGATGTGTACCTGCTGCCCTTCGCTCCCAGGAGCTACGAAATCTGGACTTTGTCCAAGGTCTTGGCTCTACTAAATGAGGTGCAGCCAGGGCGTCTTACGCCTTTGAAAATCTATTCTTTTCTAAACAAAGCTGACACCCGTGGTCAGGACAATGGGGAAGCCACAGAAGTATTACGCGAGAATGCAGAATTGAATTACGTGGATTTTTCTGTAGTCAACCGCAAGGCATTTGCGACTGCGGCCAGTAAAGGGCTATCAGTTTTTGAAGCGCTGCCTCCTGATGAAAAAGCCATAATAGAACTGGATGCATTGTTCCAACATATCACTCACGCTAGCAAGTAAACACCATGGCTGTCTCGCCCCCTCCTCGTAAACCTGCGGCTAGCCTACCAGAGTCCTCTAACCGCAGTAAGCTGGACGAAAAGAAAATAGATGCTATCATCAACCGAGGAAGCTCATCAGTAGCATCAAGTCCTCCGGATGTAATCCAAGTCAAGAACTTCAACATCAAAATCACGGCAAGCACACTTGCAAGTATTGATGAGGTGCGAGCCAAGCGGCCCCGAAAACCAACCAGCCCGAAGCTCGGCATATCAACGCAGGATTGGCTGCTGGAAGCCATTGCGGAGAAACTAGAGCGAGAGCAAAAGAAGTATAAAATAGGTGCAGTTTAGCACCTGTAATCAGGTGTAGTTCATAACCTACTATCATAAATAATTTACACCTTATTTTAAACTCATTAAGAGGTGTGAAATAAGGTGTAAATTATTTATGAGTAATTGTGCTTTATGTCTTCAATGTCAGTGAGATATTCGCTCTATAAAGAGGCAATCTGCTTCTCAAGTTGATTAATTTTTGCTTGTACTTCAGCCACTGCCACTGCTCTAGTGTTATCATTATAAATGACAGCCGTTTGGATAAAGCGCAGGCTATTATGGGCGTCTTCAAGCTCACCAAGAAGCTTTTTGCGTTGAGGGCTTGCAGAAGGATTGGGTTTCTTCTTGCTAACGGTAGCAGTCAACTTTTGCTGGTAGTCTGGAAGCAGGTAGCAATCAGTCAGTGCTTTGAATACAGCGCCACCTTCTTTCTTAATCTTTCCCGTCAGAACCTGACTTTTTACGGTATCTAGAACGTAGCGGACATAGCCGAGGTCGTAGTCACCGGTCGTTAAGTGAGCTTGAATAAGCGGCAGACTGGCAGTGGATACCCCAGCTGCTACTACTGCAGCTTCCCATTCGCTGTAGCCGCTACTGGGAACCGCTACGGCCTGATTTGCTGTGACTGGTTTAAATGAAAACTTTATCTCTACCACTTCCCGCCCCTGCTTTATCGCTTCGTAGGTAAAAGGCAGGTCGGTAGCTGCTAGCTCGGCTTGGGCTTTGTCGAGTATCCGTGCACGGAAATTATTGAACCGGTCATACTCCTGGTCCAACCCCAAAATAGCTTTTAGCTCATCCAAGCGGATGGTGCGCTTTCCGAAAGCCGCGTATTCGCGCAAAAGCCAGTAGATGCGGTAAGAGTTGGCGCTCTTTAGCTTCAGCAGTTCGGTTAGCTGGGCCTTGGTAAAATTGTCACGTAGCTCCAGCAGGTAGGGGAGAAGCAGGTCATTAAATTGAGCCTCAATCATGCCCTCCCCTTCTAGGTAAGTAGCATAAGCAAGCAGAGGAATGACCGTGAAGCTGGGCTTCTTTAGTGGCCGACCATCGGAGCTAAGCTTTTCGATAGTGAGCGTACGGCTAGCAAAGTCTTTTAACATTCGCCGCACTTGGTCATACACGTTGTTGCTGCCCGTGCTAGGCACAATTTCACGCACCAGCAGCTGACACTTGCTAAAGGCGGTGTCGGTGCGGTGTAGCCGCGCCAGCAGTGCAAGAAATAGGCGGGCCTCATGCGTATTCAAGTCAAACTTGGCGTTGACTAGCGCATTGTGCTGCACAACTAGCGGATTTACAGCGGTTGTCGGGGTATTATCCACGGTAAGGTTTGACTGCTGATGGGAATAGCCAAAGATATTTACGAAAAGCTCATACGACTACAAAAATTTTATTCCGTAGTCGTGTCACCCCCTTTTTGTAGTCGCATTTACTCTACTTCACCCCCTTTTTGTAGTCGTGTCACCCCCTTTTTGTAGTCGTGTCACCCCCTTTTTGTAGTCGTGTCACCCCCTTTTTGTAGTCGTATGGCCTTGCAGCCATTTGTAAATCAAAGCGTTATGGCACCCGTAAACTAGTAAGTTTATAAAGAAAATAAACAGCTAGTTTATTTTCGTAGTTTTTGAATTTAAGAATCCGGGAAAGAGCCACAATACGTTGAGTAGCTCATCACTAGGGGCAGCACGCCCCCTTTTTGTAGTCGCATTATCAGAAAAAACTGCGTTTCAATTCAATAGGGATAGTTTTTAGTGATTGATAGATGTCAGATGCGACTACAAAAAGGGGGCGACACGACTACAAAAAGGGGGTGAGCGATTGCTAACTAGCCATAGGTTACTAGCCAGCTAGAGGGGAGCTACCCATGTAAAATAGCGAGGTATATTTTAGTACTAAGCGGACTTATGAACACCGTTTGTGCCAAAATATACTAGGTTAGTATCTTGTTTAGTAATTAGTTGTATTGCATTAAAGTTGAGTTAACTTTTGCCATTTAGTAGCATTATCGTGTCGCTTTTTGATGGGAGAAATACCTACGCTGCCTTGGATTACAGTTGCGCCTGCAGCTCCTTACTTTCTGACTGAGAATGGCCAGCCGTGGACGCCTATTGGTCAGAACGACGCTATCACCTGGCCTGACTTAGCGGGATTGTTTCAGCGCCGTGACCTAGCGGCGGTTGAGGGTCACCTAGCCTGGCTTGCCGCCCACGGTGTTACTTGCTTGCGATTGATGCTAGAGTACTGCCAGACGGAACATCGTTACTTAGAGCGACCGGCAGGCAGGTTTCAGCCCCATATGGTGCGCCTGTGGGATGACTTATTCGCACTCTGCGCGAAATATGAGTTGCGAATACTGCTCACTCCCTTCGACACTTACTGGATGGGGCGGCGTTGGCGCCACCATCCGTACCAACAGGCACAGGGCGGGCCGGGAACCACCCGTGCCCAGTGGCTGCGCTGCCCTCAGATGCGCGCGGCGATTAAAAACCGCCTCTCCTTCGCTGCCGAACGCTGGGGTGGCTCTGGCGTCCTCTTTGCATGGGATTTGTGGAATGAGCTGCCGCCGGCCAAAGCGGACCAGCACGCCGCTGGATTATCTGAGTTCATTCAGGACGTGAGCCAGCACTTGCGCATGGTAGAAACCCGCTGCTTTGGGCGTGCACACTTACAAACCGTATCCGTTTTTGGGCCCACCCTGATAGCACATCCAGAATTAGGCGACCTCGTGTTTCGGCATCCTGAATTGGACTTTGCTACCTCGCACTTCTACGACGCCGCTACTATCAGCCGACCTCAGAATGCGCTGGACCCGGCCTTGCGTACTGCTGAACTTGTGCGCCAGGTGCTTTCGCAGTTGCCTGCTAACCGGCCATTTTTCGATAGCGAGCATGGACCCCTTGACACATTCAAAGCCGGTCGGCAGCTGCCTGAGGCATTTGACGACGAATACTTCCGCTGTATGCAGTGGGCGCACTTGGCCGCTGGTGGGGTAGGAGGGGGCTTACGCTGGCCTTATCGCTATCCGCATGTGCTCACGCACGGCATGCGGGCAGCTCAGCGGAGCCTAGCGGGCTTTATGGAACTGCTGAACTGGGCACAATTTCAACGGCACAACCTGACTGCGCAGGTGCACTTATCCACTGTCGCCGTCCGCTGCGTAGCGTGTGGGGACGGGTACCAATCCGTGGTTTGGCTCGTACGTCCTGAAGCGTTGACTACTCGCGCAGGCCGCCACCGGCCGCTGGCAGCGCTCGCCGTGCAGCTTTTGCTACCTGGCCTGCGGCCAGGTCCTTACCATGTGTATATCTGGGATACAAAGGCTGGCCAAATATGCGACCAGCTTCTGTTGCAATTGGAAAGTGAGCATCTAGCAGTATTTGTTCCAACGCTGGAAGTAGATGTAGCTTTAGCCATTAAACCAGCCTCTTAGCCTTTCTCAGATTCTAGGCATGGTTAACATAATCGACGTTCTGGGACAACTGTCGACCTAGTATTGCCTTACACTTATCTAGTGGTCAAGCGCCCCAAAGCGAGGTAGTGGTGTAGCTTGCCGGCATGAAAAAGGCACTCCTTGCGCTACTGCTGCTAACCTACTCGGTGCATGCTCAAACTCTTCCTACTCCCCCAACGCCCACCGAAATGGGGCCACCCGCTGGACAGGAAGCGACCATACCCTTTCCGCTCGCCAATGTGATTGTGGTGCATACCGCCGACAGCGCCCGCACGGCTTACCAGAACCTGACGGCCTTGCTACTGGCTCAGGGCTACCAACTAGCTGAGACAGATCCCGCGCACGGGCGCCTTACCACCGACTACCGGCGCTCGGACTACCGCCGAATCAAAGTATCACTGCGTTTCGTCATTAGCCCCCACGCGAGTGGGGCCCTCGTTGAAGAGCGAGCCATTGGCCAAGTCTCGATTGAGGCTAGTCGGTTTGGCGTCGAGTGCCGGGGAACGCCGAAGATGCCCATCGCCTGCGCCTGGTCCGAGATGTGGCGCCTGGCCAGCCTCTATCCGGCGGGTTCGCTAGCCTACAAACGGGATTAGCCGACGCGCCGCGAACTGTCCCCAGGTTTTCATCTGGTGGACCTAGCAACAGGTGGAGCGGGGAGAAGAGAAAGCAGGCCTAACCGACATTTCTTGTTTGTCACATTTTTTAAACGAGCCTGAGAAAAGGTGACAAGCGTAGGGCAAAATCTAGCGTATTCTTTCGGCTGCGTAGAAACCGGCTGTTAGCCTTCACTAAGTTCAGCAGCTAGCTTGTTCTCTCCGCTTACCGTTGCGTTGCGGGCGGCCTTCCGGTTACCTGTTGGTGCGGACGAAAAAGCTGGTCGCCCACTTGGAAAACGACGGGCACAGCGAGCGGCGATTGCTGGCCCGGATATTCTACATCAAAATACAGCGGCGGCGGTTGCTTCTCGCTACTGACCAAGCCTAGGACATCGCCAGCGGCCACGCGTTGGCCAATCGTGACAGCAGCGGTATTCTTCTGTAGGTTCTGGTACCAGGCTAAGCTACCATCCTCGTGAAAGACAATGATATAATTGGCTTGGGGGCCCTTGGTCTTCGCTACATCCTGCCGGATAGTCGCCACAATGCCGGCGCGGGCCGCACAGACGGCGGTGCCTGCGGGCAGGGAGAAGAAATAGGGGTAGCGGTTGCCCGGCACCGCAACGTTGTCGGTGCTGCACGGCGGTAAGGCCTCGCCAACCTGCAACTGAAACGGCAGGCGGTACACATAACTCGTATCGGGCGCGCGGCCAGTATAAAGGCCGATTTGGTACGGAGACTTATACCGGAAAGAATACGGCGCACGCTCCGGAATAAGCGTCGTCAGTAAGCGCGGCTCTTTGGAGGGGAAAATGACAAATTTGGCTGGTAACGAGTCGGTGCTGTGCATATTGACCAGCTCGGCACTCAGCGTAACGGTGTAGGGCACGAAGCCATGATTTTCGCCCAGGATAGCAATACTTTGGTCTGGATTGGCCACGTGATAGATTTTGCCCAGCTGTGGCTGAGCTAGGGCCGGTCGCATCAGTAAAGACAGGCCTACCAGACAAACATTACGATTCATGGGACTTATTATCAATTGAGGTGCCTCATACGGGCCAGCAACTTACTGCTTCCGCCGTTCCGCTTGGGCTGCGAGCGAATCTAAGGCCACCGGCTTTGTGCCTCTCCCCAGCGTATCCGCCTGCTCGGTGCTTAGTTCGTGGCGATAGCGCTTGACACTCGCGCGACTGATACCCGTGAGCGTGACAATTTCGGCCACTGACAAGTCTTTTGCCAAGGCCCTGGCCACCTTGGCCAGCTTCTCGGCGTCACGCCCAGCAGGCCGGCCCAAGTGCTTACCCTGCTGCTTCGCTAGTTCGATGCCGGCTAGGCTCTTCTCGCGGTTGTTCTCGCGCTCATATTGGTTGAAGCTGGAGAAGACGCCAATAATCATCTTGCCTGCCGGCGTGCGCGAGTCGATGCCCAAGTCCAGGGCCCGAAAGTGCACGCTGCGGCGGTTGAACTCCTCCACCAGCTGAATCGTGTGCACCGTATTGCGCCCCAGCCGCGCCAGCCGATTTACCACGACCACGTCGCCCTCGCGCACCACGTCTAGTAGCTCATCGAGCGCCCGACTTTGGGTACGAGTACCCGAGACTTTCTCTTGAAATATGCGGGTGCACCCAGCTCGGGTCAGGTCGTCGAGTTGCGTATCGAGGTTCTGGTCGGTGGCGGAAACGCGGGCGTAGCCGAAGACGTGTTGCATGGCTCAGGAAGTATGGGTCACAAAGCTAATAGCCGAAAACTTTCAGAACCCACTTCTTGACCCATCAAAACGCGGCTTTTTGGGTGAGTAGTGGGGTAGGGTAGGGGGGTATCAGTAAGGTGCACCTTTTGGACTCGTCTACTCTAAACAGTTGAGAGTTGAGAATAACTAGCGGTGAAACGAGTTAGTAGCAGACCACCTGCCTCTGCTGGCCGCCATTTTATTTACCTGTCCCCGATGTAGCCTAGCAGCCTTGGATAGAGAAGCACAGGCTTCGCCTTGTTCTGACTAGACCCTTTTCGGGAGGTCACGGGCGCCTTGTTACATGCTGAGCAGTTTGCGAAAAGCCCTGGCCTGACTGGCCAGGGCTTTCCTTTACTTACACTTACGTGCCTGCTTGCTATGAACCCTCCAGCTAATTCATCACCAGTTCCTGCCGCTGGGCTGGACAGTACGGCGCCGTTCGCTTCTGAGTACTACCGGGGCATCCTTCACCAGTTACCGCAGGCCTTCTGCGTGGGGAACGTACTGTTCGACGAGCACGGCGCGGCGGTGGACTACCACCTGGTCGAAGTGAATGCGATGTTCGAGCAGCAAACTACGTTGCGCAACCCGGTGGGGCGTACCCTGCGCGAGCTGGCCCCCGCGTCCGATATTTCTTGGTACGAGCGGCTAGGTCAGGTAGTCCGCACCGGGCAGGCGGCACACTTCGAGCAGCAAGTTCCGTTTGCCGTAGACTGCTGGTACGAGGTGCAGGCCCTGCCCACCGGCCCGCCCGGCAGCCATCAGGTAGCTCTGCTCTTGACCAATATCAGTGCGCGCCGCCAAACTGAAATGGCCTTGCGCAGCAGCCAAGACCGGCAGGCATTTCTAGTGCAACTCGGCGACGAGCTGCGCCCCCTGTTCGACGCCGCGCAGGTGCAGGAGGTCGCGGCACGCCTGCTTGGCCAGCACCTGCACGCCAACCAGGTGCATTACGGCGAAACCCAGGGCGACGACGTGGTGATTAGCCAAGGCTACGGCGATGGATTGCCCGCCATGACGGGCCGCTTTCGGTCGGTGGACTTTGGCGAGCGGCTGACGGCCACCCACCGGGCGGGAATCGTGCAGGTGATACGCGACATCGAAACCGATGCGGCGAACACCGAGGCCGAGCGCCAGGTGTTGCGGCAGGCGCGCATCGGGGCCTACATCACAGTGCCGCTCCTCAAGCAGGGGCACTGGGTGGCCACCCTGGCCGTGCACAGCCTGACACCCCGCCCGTGGACCGTAGATGAAGTGCGGCTAGTAGAAGACGTGGCCGAGCGCACCTGGGCCGCCGTGGAGCGGGCTCGCGCCGAAGCTGCCCTGCGGGAAAGCGAGGCAAAGTACCGCGCCGTATTCAACTCTATTAATGAAGGCTTTAGCTTGCTCGACATCCAGTTCGACGAGCAGGGAGAGGCCAACGATGTTATTATTCGGGATGCCAACCCCGCGCAGGACCGCATTGATGGCGTGCGGGCGTTGATTGGCAAGCGCGTGCGGGAAATGCTGCCCAACTTTGAGCTGAAGTGGATACAGCGCTACGCCCGCGTGGCGCAGAGCGGCGAGCCCGCGCACTTCGAGGATTGGTCGGAAGCCACCCAGCGCTGGTATGAGGTCGATGCCTCACGGGTAGGGGAGGCCGGCAGCACGTTGGTCGCTATCGTGTACAACGACATTACCGCCCGCAAGCAGCAGCAGGAGTTGCTGCGGGCGAGCGAAGCCCAGCTTGCGGCGGACCTGGCGGGGATGCGTCGCCTGTACGCGCTGCAGGCGAAGCTGGCCGACCAAACCGACGTTAAGGCCGCCTTCCAAGACGTGCTCGCCCTGGCCTGCGAATTCACTGGCACCGACCGGGGCTGCGTGCAGTTTCTCAGCCCGGACGGACAGCGGCTGGAGATGTTCGTCTGGCAGGGGTATGCGGATGACAGCCCGTTTATCAATTTCTTTCGCTACGAAGGCCTGGAGGCTGGGTGTGAGGTGACGCGGGTGCAGCGCAAGCGCCTCCTTATCGAAGACACCATTGGTTTTGAGGGGTTAGAAGGCACTGAGGCTGGCGCGGCCTCCGCTGCCGAAGGTATCCGCGCCGCGCAGTCTACCCCCATAACGAGTCGCTCGGAGGAGACCATCGGCGTCATCAGCACGCAGTTCCGCCAGCCGCATCGGCCTAGCGAGCACGAACTGCGGCTGCTGGACATGCTGGCCTGGATGGCCGCCGAATTTCTGGAGCGCCACCGGGCAGAGGCGGCGCGGCGCGCATCGGAGGTAACCCTGGAAAAAGCGCACGAACGGCTGCAATTGGCGATGAACGTCGGACGCATCTTTTCGTTTGAAATGAACCCGGCGACGCGTGGGCTAGAGTTGTCGGACAATGTCGACCTCGTGATAGGTTTTCCCCTTCCTGACCACATAGACAGCACGTTTGAGTTAATCCACCCGGAAGACTTGCAGCCGACGGTTGCGTTAATTAATGGCGCAATTGACTCCCGCGGCAGTTACGCCTCGGACTATCGGTTGGTCAATCCGGCGAACGGCGAAGTGCTTTGGTTTCACTCGCAAGCCGCCTTCACCCAAAGCAACGCCAGCGGCGAGTGGCGTTTCGTTGGTATCGCGCAAAACATCACGGAAAGCAAACGGGCGGGAATAGCCCTGCGCGAATCGGAAGCGAAATACCGCACGCTCTTCAACTCCATGGACGAAGGCTACTACCTGCTGGAGGTGCTTTTTGACGAGCGAGGCGAGGCGACGGACGTCCTTTTTCTGGATGCAAACCCAGCCGCCATCCGCCTGAGCGGCAGCGACCGGCGCGGTAAACGCCTGCGCGAGGTGGGCACGTACGAGGCGTACTGGTATGAGCTGTACGGCCGCGTAGCCCGCACCGGCGTGAGCGAACGCACGGAGCAGTTTTCCAGTACGGCCGGCATTTGGGTGAACACCTACACCTTCAAAGTAGGCGAAGAGGGAAATCGGGTGGCGGCCGTCTTTCGGGATGTCACCGAGCGCAAACGCCGGGAAGCGAACCACGCGTTTCTAGCCGACCTCCTCAACGAGTTCACCCGCTCCGCCACCGTCGACGACATCATGCAAAACGTCGGCGCGAAAACAGGCGCTTATATGCAAGTCGTCTCCGTCGTTTTCACCGACGTAGACGAAACGCTAGAGCAGGTGACGGTCAGCCACGGCTGGGTGCAAACCGGCGCGCCATCCGTTGTCGGCAACCGCTACCGCCTCGCAGACTATGTCACGCCGGAAATTCAACGCTTGGCCCGCGCTGGTGAATCGTTCGTGGTGCGCGACACGCAGACCGACCCGCGCACGGACGCGGAGCTTTACGCGGCGTTGCAGATTCGTGCCGTGGTGATGGTACCCTTCCACCACCACGGCGCGTGGCGGCATTATCTCACCGCGTACGACGCGCAGGCGCGCGATTGGCGCGACGACGAAATCGAGTTGTTCCGTGAACTGTCGAACCACATCTTTCCGCGCCTTGAACGGGCCCGTGCCGAAGAACAACTGCGCCGCGTCGCCTAACTCGATGCGTTCCGCGTTCGGCTCAGCGACGCGCTCCGACCGCTGGTTGAGCCGACGCGCATGCAGCACGAGGCCAGCCGGGTGCTGCGGGCGC
>Ga0265798_10011517_pt1 | contig 10770 bp, 5 predicted proteins | sample P3T30metagenome_FD_192430 | JGI IMG/M metagenome (GOLD analysis project Ga0265798, IMG submission 192430) | Plant litter microbial communities from East Loma Ridge, Irvine, California - P3 T30 | ecosystem: Environmental > Terrestrial > Plant litter > Unclassified | place: USA: California... | reverse complement strand
TTCCGTGGCCAAGCGCAGAACAACGAGCTGTGTTTGAGCAGAGCTTCAACGTAAGTGACGTCTCAATGCATGCTACCACGACGCTGACATTAGTGACATAGGCATGGAAGAGGTACCAGACCGACCCACCTGGATGCAGCTGTGCGCTTTGTGAGCCGGGCATATGCCCGTGCATCCGTGACGACGCCAAGTGCGGCCCACGGTGTCACCGCCAGGACCAGGAAGAGGGCAGTGGTTCTACCTGGCCGACAGTGATGACAGTCGGACAGCTCGATTGTCGTCCCTTTCCATGTCCGTACTATGCAGAGGAGCAGTACGATACTAGTATAGAGGACGCAAACGTAGCGAACGTTTTAGAGTCGAACACCGAAGTTGACGGCGACACCCAAGCTAGTGGACGGTTGATGTTCAGCTCGGTATTCGAGAGTTCTATTCTTCCTCCAGACATCAACCCTGTCCTGTTAACTGGGTCGGCCGACCCTGCTTGGCTATCAGAATGTTCAATTGAGCCGACTGACTCTCAAGACCAGGATAAAGAGGAGGCTGTGGGTTGTGAGCACATACAAGACGCCGACTTTACCTTCACCCATTTTCCTCCCCTCGACACGTCAGAGTTGTCCTCTAGCGGTCTGTATTTCCACCAATACGCGGAGTCTCGCTCATTTTGGCTTGATGGTTCCGACGGGGTGTCGCAAACGCTATTGTGATTAAACTAGGAACCTAGTTATCGAAGAGGTGAACTCGTACCGTCAGACATCCAGCAAGCCAACAGCAATTTCAACGTCATCAAACAACCCTCTGGGTCAACATTACAATGTACAATTCAATGTCGCGATATCAGCTCAACAGCTCGTTGCAAAACAAAATAAGATGAAGAGGTAAACTTGCGCCGCGAGCTCACCTTGTACAGCGCCCGGGCAGGCCCTGGTCACCCGCGTCGTCGCCCAATCAGCAATTTGTATTACTAATCGCTTGAGTATCCTAATGTACATGATGATGATTCCTTTTCTGCGTTCACGGCTGGCTCAGATATAGTTTCATCGCCTCTTTCTCGTTCTTGGTCGCGGCCCGGACGCCAGGACGCCTATACATTTGCTTCATTTGTTGTTTCTTTTCGTGCTTTACTGACTTTGATCGTGGCTGCATAGTGTTGTTGATAGGCGGCTCTAGGCCCGCTTCTGGGCCGTCTTGTGCCGCGGCAGGGGAAGCGACATTAATGGGGGTTGGTGACCCCACTTTCTCTGTAGTGCTGTGGGAAGTTGCTTGCGACAAAAGATCAAGTGAACTTGACTCTCTATAGCTGGTTCTCTTTTGCGTTCTCGACCGAATTGGGCGTATTGGCTCTTCTTCTTCTTGTTCATTTTCCGCCTCAGCTTCAGCTGCCGTTGCCGCTGCCGTTTCCTCTCCCTCTTCTACACATTCCTCATGATGCTCTCTTGTTTGACCATCATCCACGTCTTTCTGCGCTTCTGGTGTCTCAGGAACCTCTGGCGCGTCATTCCCGGCCAGCTGCTCTGATTCCCTAGTCGTATCCCCTTCCTCTCGCTCTTGTGATGGCTCAGATATACCCGTCTCTACATGGTATTCTAGCTTCTTCATCACTTGTTGTCCTCTTACTTCGTCCGAGTCTTCTTGTAGTAGGTCTACACCCTCTTCCCAAAACGCATCGAGAGCAATTTTATATATCCACACATTACCCCAAGGCTCACTGTAGGTAGGCATGTTGTTTTTGTTAGCGAAGAGATTGCACTCTAGGTGCCCTCTTGGTTAAATAGAAAGCACGCCACCAACGTAACACAAGGTGGCGAATCCTGTATTTTGTGCAACAGCATAAATTTCCACCACGTTCATAATGAATGGCTCATGATAGAATATAAGTCTATACGCTTGAATGCTACTAGAAAATAAGACAATCTATTCTACGTGGAAAGGGACGTCGTTCTCTAATCACGCCATAGTAATTGTTACTATACTACATGTAGGAGACTCTACAGCTACACTTATATACTAAGAAGTAATATTTATAAGAGTCGGCACCCCAGGAAACAGTAAAAGGGGCCGTCTTTGCCAGGGCTGCCTTTGCTGGGGGGCGCCCTTGCCGAGGCGCTCTAGGCTTGTCTTTGCCAAGAGTATCTTTGCAGAGGGAACCCTTCTTGCCTAGACGAGGGCACTGCCACTCTACCCGTAAACCTAGCTCCATTCTTAGGCAAGGATGCTTAGAAAACTGCGCAGCATGTACTAAACATTAAGCTAGTAGACACTCATTTAATCTCGATGATGAGAGGTTGCTAGAGAACAGATATATGCTAGATATCTAGCAATAGCCTATTGTTAAAATGCGACGAAACTATAGATATGCTACCCTTGTTAATGATACATACATCAAACAACTATACGCGTTTTCTTCTTATAGCACATGTGCATACAATCTGTATGCGCACTTGGTAAAGGTCAAGGCTTTTAAGTAGAAGTGGATTCAACTAGTCTGCCTATTCCAGACTTGTTAACTATCATACAGATAGTCAAGATTCGATCCAATCTCTACAGCATTCGGGAGTTTAGATATGCCTACATAAAGTCAAGTGGCTTGAGTGGAGGCTTAGGGGGTCCCCTCATATCAACTATTCTTCATTAGTACAACAACTACATGAATAGGCATAGGGCAACATACAGTTAATAGCAAGCAGATATAGCCAGCTTCGGGCTTTCTCCTTATCACCTATCAGATGCATAATCCTCCTAGCAGCTATACCGATCTGCGCTTCTTCATTAGTAACCATATAACACGAGGGTTTAGATTCATAGAACTAACGCCAACATCAATTTCCACTGGAGTAACAGGCTGGCCGTTTTCCTCAAGTATAGTTTTATGACTATCCGCCGCAACTATCTAGTCAGTAATGGTTGCATTAGTGACCAAGAGCTTTTACCTTCAAGAATCGATTTGAGTATCTGGAAGTTACTGATACTACGCGTATGGCGTTGTCGGATACTCCAAAATGCATCTTGCAACTATAATGCCTTAGTAAATACTTGCGAATCGGCAATACTGCGTAGTGAAAATGGGAAAACACACTTCTGTGATAGCATTTCTCAGAGCCTCCCCATAGTCCATGTGTCCCTTCTGCACGAGAGACGACATACGTGGACAATTTGTACGCAGCGAATATAGAAGGTTAGGGTCGAGCGGTCGAGTGCTGCCAATCAACAGATATAAGCAGCTGAAGCGCAGGGATACACTGGCGCAGAGCGATGCTGGTGACTTGGCCGTATAATGAGAATGAGTTTCGGGATGAACAAACAACCTCTAATTACTTATGTTGCCCAGGTTCATAGGTGGTTTTTTGAGGATACAGTGAATTAGGTTTGGCGAGGATGCAACGAATATGGGTTTGGCGAGGATGCAGCGAATATGGGTTTGGCGAGGATGCGGCGAATATGGGTTTGGCGAGGATGCAACGAATATGGGTTTGGCGAGGATGCGGCGAATATGGGTTTGGCGAGGATACAGCGAATATGGGTTTGGCGAGGATGCGGCGAATATGGGTTTGGCGAGGATGCAGCGAATATGGGTTTTTTGACGGTGTAGTGAACATAAGTTTTTTGACCATGGACTTACTGTTAGTTCTTTAATAATGCAGCGAATAAAGGTTTGGTGATGAACCAATGCGAATTTTCATGTCAATTCTACCAACACTTATTGTGATGATGCAATAAGGATAAAAGTTCTATAATTCAATACCGACTGAGGCTCACAGGCGCGATTGAAGCACCTTCGCCTAGCTTGTTATCCACAACAACCCACTCTAATTATCCGCCTCCCTCCTCCGTTCCTTCTCCATCTCTACTTCATAGTCTTTCGCACTGAGGTCTCGTAGATGTTTCCTGAGTTCTCTATCTTGTAGATAACACACTGCTGGATAATCTGGTGGCAAGCCTTGTTTATGAAGTTTATTGTTGAAATAGAAGGTCAAATTTCTATTGCCCTCTATGCCAACGTTCCAGATTTGTCGTTTTTTTGGACTCTTTGTAACTGATACAAACGCTCCATTTGGAGACGGGTAGGGTATCGCCCAATGGTACTTGAAGAACTGCGTGAAAAGTACTTCTTTGAATCTATCCCAAACACAATCTGTAGGGTCTAGTTGTTGCATGAACTTCTTCATGTCCTGGAACGACATCCGATATGCCGCGTTATCCCAGTTCAGCCGGTTGTACTGGTATCGTTGGCACCCTCTGTCATGGCCAGGCGTGTCTTGCCATAGCCACGCAAACATCTCCTTTGGGGAATGCGCAATCATCTTTTGACCACCAACAGGATTAAGATCCTCGATAAGAGCTGCGGTAAGGCCATCCCAGCTGAACTTGATTCCGTCATCTTGTACCATATGTATTGCATCTGTCTTGATAGCCTTCGCATTCTTAAGTCGATTTAGTACTTCGCCACGGTACTGCCGCAGTAGTTGGTGCGCGAGGATCAGCAACACCTCTTTCTCCAGCTCCCCACCTCGAAGACATGTTTTGAGGTATGCGATACAGTCTTCCTTTCCGCCCATTTGCTCAGCGACAAGCTCCTCAATGTTTGGACACCATGGTAGTATTCGCCTGTTGATGCTGCCTGCGATGGCTCCTCCGACCTTACCGTGGAATTCAATCTTGTCCCACTTAATCAGCCCGGGCATGATCCAAGCGAAACCGTACTTCTGCAGCGTCTGCTTGAAGCCGAGACCATACTCGCGCCTATCGTCTTTCTCTCTTTTACCAACCCACAGCGCTGTTTGCTTTGGTAGATAAGAGTTGGGAAACTCCTGTATGCAAGCTACAAGAACACGCATAAGTCGCATTCTGTTGATAGAGCGGCCTGTCAGTGGCGTATTGAGGACACAAATCTCGAGTAGTGAGATATACTTGTCGTAGATGCCATACAGATACTGCGTGAAATGCTCTGTATATATGGCCCAGGCTGCTTCTGGTGGCTCGTCGTCGTAGAGTACCTCTGGGGAATTCAACTCTTCGTAATACTGCCTGGCCCTCCTCTTGATCGCCACCCAAAGATTCCGTGTTATCCGCAACTCCAAGCGTATCCCATGAGACACTCGCTCTTCGCACGTAAGGCTCTTGATTACCCTCTCTTTTGATTGGGACCATTCATTAAAGCCTGAAGCCCGCTTTCGTGCACCGAGGGATTTTGTCATGGTCGCTGCCGTCTTCCAGACGGCATTGTCCACACACACATCATTAACGTGGTCTCCACTAAAAGGATAGAGTCCCATCGCATCAAAGAGCGTTTTGGAACAGCCGTACTGCTGTACAAATCGTAGTCCCCCTCTGAACAAGTAACAATTCTCGGGTGGTACAAGGTAGAGACAGCAGGCATCCCGCAAATGGGCAACAGTGAATATCATACTAGATGCAGGTTGTGTGCCATCAAAGCCATCGTTGACCAAACCTTGGACAAAATGCTCTGTGCAGCATCTTCGCCACTGATACGTAATAGCGGGCTTGCTTCGTGAATGTGCTTCAGGGTGTGCCTCGGGTGATCTTGGGGCGACAATAGCCCCTAGGTCGCGGAGATTATACTGTTCTGGGATGTGTGCTTGGTTGAACAGGTCTTCGATAAGATCATCCATTCGATCCATACTGCGGTACAGATTGAGATCGGACGTCTGAGACTTGATGTTTTTTATGTCCACCAAGAGTACACAGTCCTTGAAATGGTCCAGCGCAGGACTAGCGTTGATGATGCGCATCATTTCGTCCCATACGGAGCCATTTTTGTTGGGTGGAATGGGAAAATGACTCATTTTCTTGCGACTAGCGTCTCTTACCCGCGCCTCTCTTGATTGAGCATAAGCATCGGTGTCAGCCAGCTCCTGTGTTCGTGGTATGTAGGTGAGATGTCCCGGGTCTACGAAAGATATTATGGCGGGCCGAATTACTTGCTCATACAGTTGCGCGACGTGCTTCTTCGTAAGGTAGTTGTTTGTCTTTTCAACAGAATACAGACGGGGAAATGCCAGCATCACAATGTTTGATATCCCGTCCATGTACCCGAGGTAGGTGTGTGGAAGGTCCCTAAACTCCAGGGCTTCTGGTGTTTCGACGCCGTACTCATCCAAAACGCGCACATTGATGGGCTGATGAAGAGAATTTTTGATGTTTCGCGATACATCGTACACTGCGCACATCATGAATTGCTTCCTGAGAGCGGCGAGAGTGGACGGGATGAATATTAGACTGTCGGTGTCTTTCGAGTCGTACGGAATGTGGCTCTCGACAGCTTCGTGTTCGACATGCAGGCAAATGGTTGGCGGCGAGTTCTCACAGTTTGTCCCTTCAAAGGATTCCTGGAGAATGCCACCCGCTGGGAATGCATTGCGATTTGTGTCGGATTCGCTTGCGAAGCTGGGTCGTGAAAGTCCGACCCTATCTTTGTAACCAGTCGCTTGTCGTCCTCGATCGAAAGTAGCATCAAGCCAATGGTGGTCCTCTCCATTTCCAACTGTATGTATTTGCAGCTCCCTGTTATGTTTATCCCGTCCACAACCATCCCACGGTTTCAGGAACAGTGGTATGAGTCGATCGGCCGACTTGGTGACATCCTCCGTCTCAACTACCGCATCCTCATCCCTCTGTCTTTCCTGTTGTCTTCTCTTCTGTGCTGCATTTCGAGATTCCTCTCTTGCACGATCGTTTTCTCGTCGGCTGAATTCGGCATTCGGTTCGGCCATGTCGCTCTCTGTTCTGGCATCACTTGAGGTCGAGATTTCGTCGTCACTGCTATTGTCCATGTTAACTCGTCTCTCGCCAAGGTCTCTCAAAGCGCGTGCTCTCACGAGACTTGGTACTGTACTCTCTCGCTCTTCGCTTTCACTCATGTATTCGGCATGCCATCGACTCATCTTGTCCTCGGGAGTCATAGATACCATGTCGCGAATGTACTGGCGACTCAACGATTGAGTGGTGCTGTGAAACCTGCTGGATCCTGCTCTGCTCATCATGTCTTCGCTAGTGGAATCGGCGCCGAAAGCGCTGTAGTTGATTGGTGGAGATGGGATGGGCTCATGCCTATATATTCTTCGTTTTTGTACGCGTCCTGTTGATCTTGCGGAGCTTAGGATACTCATTCGTCGATTTGCATACTGGGATCCCGATCTCGAAGACACTGGACTTTTCCTCTGGACGCCGCGAATCGTAGTGCTGAGAGGAGTAGACTTTTGATTCTACATACACTGTATTAGGGTCCCTGTGATTATCTTATAGCATCAAAGTACAGTGCCTGTCCTTACGGCTGCTCTTCTCTCTGCTAGACTTGTGATGTACTTACTAAAGAAGTGATGGCGACACTATCCTGGGGATGATGTGATAGCTGCCCGGTATTCCGTGGACGTGTTGATACACCCACTTTTGGATGTAATTGAGCTTGAGTCGTCGGTGGGGTTTGCAAGCTCGCAACCCCGGCGCGATGCTGGATTTGTACAGGAGGCTTCCATGACAAACTGGACGATGTGGGGGTCATGGAGCTATCTGAAGTGCTTGTCAAGCTGCCCAAATCCCCTGCTCTTGGTGCTTCTCGACGTTGACGTTGGGGCACGGTATGCTCGCTTGTCCTAGCGACTTTGTACTTCTTAGGCGGCATTTTGTCGATAACCTGTGTTGTAGTTCAAGGAACGTTGGGGGTATCCTTGCCTTTTTATTGGATACGATTAGTAAGATATGCATAGCGCATCATCATTTCATCCCCAGCCTCTCGCGCGGCAGAATTATGTGTGTACATGATCAAAAAACTGCAGTTACCCGAGATATCGTTGCTATTAAGCCTTGGCGTTTATACCATCATCAAAGTGTGTAGTTGCCTAGAGATGTGTTGGAAGCTGTAAGCGTCAAATGACATCATCAAATAACTAATTTGTTCACGTTACCGTTGGGTGAGCCCGCGCCGCGTGCTTACCCTACTGTAGATTATTGTCTTGAACTACTTTTCAGTATGCTTGTTGAAAGTATAATACAGTAAACTCTCCTATTATACAGCCATCACGTTGTTCATTAAACCTAACCCTCAACCTCATATCTTAATCTCATGTGTGCGTTCGTAGCGCAAGTAGACAATTCCGTAAGAACGATGCTATCTACCTCCGTACTCCCTCTCTGCTGTAAGAGGTGTGTAATGTTTTTATTTGCCTGGATATCTTGTAGAGCCTTCTCGTATACCCTTGTAAACTGACGAGTAAGAGGCCCTCCTAGAACTACCAAAAATATTAGTATATGATTACAGATATGGAATGAAAACGCTTACCCTCACTTAGGAAGTCTAGTAACTCATCTCTGTTCCGTGCCTCCCATGTACTAAGCACGTGCTCCATCTAAGTATTGCGTATTAGAAATATAAATACTCTAACAGGGGGTTTACAAGATAACAAAACACTAACGTTGGTACTGGTGAAAGCCATTAGAATAGAATGCAACCGTTTACTTATGTCCTGTAACTAGAGGCTCTGAATACGTTGTCGATATCGCGTACCTAATGAGAGGGGTGGAAATGACGATATTAGGGAGTATGCGGGTAGGTCGCATACGTAGACACAAAACAACTCTACAATATTTGAGGCTGGCTAGCATAGCTAATGTATTGGCACTATACTAAAAGCGGTAAGTGGCGGTAGTGGTATCTTGCCGATAGAACACTACCCTCACACAATCTGTCGTTGCCAACCCATCAACCCACGACTTTCGACGCTTCACCCGGTCGCTTTTTAGACTATTGTACTCAATTATACTGTTTTCATAACTTCCCTGGCCCTTGTAACGCGTGACAAAACAATCTTGGTTCCTACCGATAGACACAATGATACCATCAACTGAGTAGGACCTTTTCCTCCATCCTTTGACTCCTTGATACCCAATGGAGATGTCATTGAATAGCTTGCACTGCGTAGTTTTCAACACCTCAACAGAGTCTCCACCGAGGCATATGGCGAGCATAGGTGGTAGCCGATCTAGTATCAGCTTCGCGGATTGCGCTTCCTTATTGCAACCTGTCCTTCCGCAACCTGCCGGACGTTGCTTATCTTGAGAAGAGAGAAAAATACTATTGATCCGGTCCTCTAGTGTAGTATTCGTATCCCCATATGGAAGTGAGAGAACAGTAAGCTTCTGTATACGGTGAGAGCCGTAGACTTCAGGGCCTGTGCCACAGCACCAGGATGCTTCTGTGCAGCTAAAGCTGAACGATGGAAGATCCTTGAAGGACCGGCGGACGATATCTTCAACATCTTGACACCGCTGAACACTATCGTCACTACTCTTTGCTTCCTGCGCAATAAGCATCATCCAATGTTCCTTCTCCGAATGCCGCGCTTCTTTCTTCATGCGGCCCCAAGGCAGAGCCATTAATTCTCGGAACTTCTTCTGCGCCGGTGTCAGGCGCCTGTACTCCGCAAAAGATATTGCGTCCACTTGTTGTACAGCAGCACGGGAATAGATTCCAATACACAGCACCGCATCTAACGCGCATGAGTTGTTGTCCAATTCCACTATGCGTGCGTATCGATTTATGAGGTTATGCTGATTAACCGTACCGTCGTACTGGTGCCATCGTCTGCGGTGAAAGGGCGGTAGAAGCTCTGACTCGACGTCTGGAGCCTCTCGAGGGTGTAGTGAGTAGACCACATTGAAGTGTGTCGCAGTTACTCCATAATTTCGCGCCACCTCACCAAGCTTAGCGTAGGCGTATCTTGTCATAGGTGGTGTGCTATCGAACAGATGTGGTTTTATTGTCTGGAGACGCTGTATGTTTTTCGTATAACTTTCGAAAACCATATCCTCGTCTCCATCGAGCTCATCAAGATTGTATACGGCTACCGAAATCTCCGCTTGCCTAAAGAATGCCTTAGAATAAAGTGAGTAAATTAAGATAGTTACCTACAGTTTTGGATTCTCTCTTAAGTACTTTGTAATACCAAGTAGAATATCAGACCGGTCATATTCATCCATAACGTCGACTATAGCTATTGCGTGAAGAAAGTAGAGATATAAGTAAGGTATTAGAGTCGCGAGGATATTTCTCTATAATAGTAAGAAACACAAATTTAGTGTATATTATTAGTAAAGCAGAATTGCTACATCCTCGCCAAACCCATATTCGCTGCATCCTCACCAAACCCATATTCGTTGCATCCTCACCAAACCCATATTCGCCGCATCCTCGCTAAACCTATATTCGCTGCATCCTCGCCAAACCTATATTCGTTGCATCCTCGCCAAACCCATATTCGCTACATCCTCGCCAAACCTATATTTACTTTATCCTCACCAAACCTATATTTACTTTATCCTCACCAAACATATAACTACTACATTTTTCAGAAACTAATAATATATCTATAATTATAAAAAATATATTTACTTTAATATTAAAAAACCTATTTTCGCTATGCCCATACTTTACTTAAATATCTATATTTCTTATAAGTTTCTAATTAGATTATTGTGACAATATTTACCTAATTGTATTACTAATTGATATAATATCTATAATACTCTGCTTTATTGTTTTACAAGTGATATCGATGCTCAACAGCAGATCTTCACAACGAGGTATTGTAGTAACAGCAATATAAGAAAGCAGTTAAGGCGCTATCCCAGCACCTTATACTCAGTTGAATGCGGTATTGACTCAGTGAATGTACGCAGGCAGGGCAGCCATAAGCGTACAATGAAGGAACTTTTTCGAATTTGGAACTACCGCAACGCATTGTGCTATTGCAACAT
>Ga0265798_10011515_pt1 | contig 10772 bp, 7 predicted proteins | sample P3T30metagenome_FD_192430 | JGI IMG/M metagenome (GOLD analysis project Ga0265798, IMG submission 192430) | Plant litter microbial communities from East Loma Ridge, Irvine, California - P3 T30 | ecosystem: Environmental > Terrestrial > Plant litter > Unclassified | place: USA: California... | reverse complement strand
GCCCGGCCGGCTGCACCAGCGTGTAATTGCCGGCATCCAGGCCGCCGAGCGTGAAGCCGCTCGCGCTGACTGTCTTGTTGCTGCCGGCGTTCCTGTCGGCGAAGGCGCCGATGCCGCCGTCCACGCGGACCGCGTCGCTGCCGATGGCTGCAACGGTAGCAGCGCCGCCAAGCGTGGCAGCCACCGTACCGTCGTATGTCTTGTCGCTGGCCGTGACGCCGGTCACCGCCACGCTGGCTTTGCCGATGCTGGCATGCAGCCCGGCCGGCTGCACCACCGTGTAATTGCCGGCGTCGACGCCGTCCAGCGTGAAGCCGCTGGCGCCGACGGCCTTGCCCGCACCGGCGTTCTTGTCGGCGAAGGCGCCGATGCCGCCGGCCACGCTGACCAGGTCGCTACCGAACGCGGCGACCGTCGCGTTACCGGCCAGTGTGGCAACCACCGTGCCGTCGTACGTCTTGTCGCTGGCGGTCACGCCCATCACCGCGACGCTGGCCTTGCCAATGCCGGCATGGAGTCCGGCCGGCTGCACCAGGGTGTAATTGCCGGCATCCAGGCCGCCCAGCATGAAACCACTGGCGCTGACAGCCTTGTTGCTGCCAGCGTTCTTGTCAGCGAACGCGCCGATGCCACCGACCACGCTGACCGCATCGCCCCCGATGGCAGCCACGGTAGCGACGCCCCCGAGCGTGGCAGCCACCGTGCCGTCGTACGTCTTGTCGCTGGCCGTGACGCCGGCCACCGCGAGGCTGGCCTTGCCGATGCTGGCATGGAGCCCGGTTGGCTGCACCAGCGTGTAATTGCCGGCGTCCAGACCACCCAGAGCAAAGCCGCTGGCGCTGACAGCCTTGTTGCTGCCGGCGTTCTTGTCGGCGAACGCGCCGATGCCGCCCGTCACGCTGACCGCGTCGCCCCCGATGGCAGCCACGGTAGCGACGCCCCCGAGCGTGGCAGTCACCGTTCCATCGTACGTCCTGTCGTTTGCGATCAACCCCGACACGGCGAGGCTGGCGCGGGCAATGTCGGCGTTCAGGTTGGCCGACACCAGGTTGTAGTTGCCGGCGTCCGCCCCGACCAACGCGAACCCGCCGACCGTCACTGTTTTCCCCAGGCCGGCGTTCTTGTCGGCGAATGCGCTGGCGCCTGTGCCGGCCACGCTCACCACGTCGGCGCCGAACGCGCTAACGGTCGCGTTGCCGGCGAGGGTGGCGGACGTGGTGCCATCGTAGGTCTTGCTGTTTGCGCTCACGCCGGCGAGCGCCAGGCTGGCCCTGGCAATGCTGGCCACCAGGCCGGTGGGCTGCACCACGTTGTAGTTGCCGGCGTCAGGCCCGGCCAGCGTGAAGCCGGTCACGGTGACAGGCTTGCCGCTGCCGGCATTCTTGCTGGCGAACGCGCCCACGCCGCTCCCGGACACGGTCACGGCATCGCTGCCGATGGGGGACGCGGTGGCGCTGCCGGCCAGCGTGGCGCCAATCGCACCGTCATACGTTTTATCCAGCACGACGATGCCTGATACCGCCAGGCTGGCCTTGTTGATCGAGGCTACCAGCCCGGCTGGCTGCACCAGGTTGTAATTGCCGGCATCCATGCCGCCCAAGGTATAGCCGGAGACGCTGACAGCCTTGCTGGCGCCAACGTTCCTGTCGGCGAAGGCAGCGGCGCCCGTGCCGCCGACCGTCACGGCGTCGCTGCCAAACGCTGTCACGACTGCGCTGCCAGACAAGGTGGCGATAGTGGTGCCATCGTACGTCTTGCTGTTGGCGGACACGCCGGACAGCGCCAGGTTGGCCCGGGCGATGCTCGCGTTCAGGCCAGCCGGCTGGAGCAGGTTGTAATTGGCCGCGTCGCTTCCGCCCAACGCGAAGCCGCTGACGGTGACCGGCTTGCCGGCGCCGGCGTTTTTGGTGGCGAAGCTGGCGGACGGGCTGCCGGTGAGGCTGATGATGTCGCCGCCGAACGCCGCCACGGTTGCGGCGCCGCTGAGGGATGCTGCGGCGCTGCCGTCATAGGTCTTGTTGTTCGCGCTGATGCCAGTCACGGCAACGTTGGCCTTGTTGATGGTGGCGGTGCTGCCGTCGAGGCCATTCAGGGCATACCGGCCGACGTTGGTGCCCAGCAGCGCGGCGCCGGTGACCACGGTTGCCTTGTTCGCGCCGGCATTCTTGTCGGCGAAGCTGGCGGTGGCGCCGCTGGTATCGATCGTGATGCCGTTTGGCAGCGCTCGCACCGTGGGCAGGCCGGTCAGCGTGGCGCTGGTCGTGCCGTCATAGGTCTTGGTGGCGACGCTGGCGTGCGCGTTGACCAGCATGTACGTCGAGAGAATCGTGTGGACGATGACGTTGTACTGGCCGTCGGACGTCTGCATGCCGGCGTAGTCGGTCGGGGTGGCGTAGCTGGTCGGGTTGTAATAAATTTTGGTGTAGCCGGCATCGTTGCCGTAGATCGTCGAATTGCTGGCGAGGTTGACAGTGCCGGCGCCAGTGCCGGTATTGTCCGCACGCAGCACGATGTTCCCGAGGCCGCCGCTCGATTCGATGACCGCGTAGTTCTGCACATTGACGTGGCGATAGGCGGAGAGCGTCAGCGTGGTGGGGGCGCTCCACAGGACACCGACGCCCTGGTTGTCGTAGTACCCGCCGATCCACGCCTGCTCGAGCAGAGTGATGTCGCCATTGCCCGCGCTGCCAGGGCTGCAGGAGCCCATGCCGGCGCAGGTGACGGACGGGCCGGTCTTGATCGTCACGTTGCTGTTGTTCAGGGCCATGGTGATCTGCTGGCCGGAGATGTCGCCGGGGTCGCCAAAACCCGGTTCGCCGATCGTCAGGTCCTGCGGGTCGAGCAGCCAGTTGCCGGGGGCGCCGCGCGGCGCGAGTGTGTCGACCCGCGCATCCACGCCGACTTTGAGGGTTTTGCCGGAGGTTTCGACCATGCCGCCGTCGCCGCCCGCCGCGCCGCCACGCGCACTGATGCTGCCGTCGAAACGCGTGGTGCCATCCGACCAGACTGCCACGCGCCCGCCCACGCCGGACGACACCGCATCGGCCAGCACGGTCGACCCGGCCGCCACGCTGGTATCGTGCGCATGGAGTTCAAGGCCCGCGCCAGTGAAATTCCCGCCAACCAGCGCGGTGCCGCCGCCGGCGTCGCCCGATACATCGATCCGGCTCGCTGCCGCCAGGCTGACCTCCTGGCCCAGCACCTTGACGGTGCCGCCGGTGGCGCCGGCACTGCGGCCCGATGCGTCGAGCGTGCCGCTGTTGGTGACTGTTCCGACCTGGCCACCTTCCAGGACGATCGCGCCATTCACGCCGCGGACGCTGCGTGCTTCGATGATGCCGGTGTTGTTGACCACGCTGGCCAGCACCGCATCGCGCGCGCCCGCGCTGAGGAGCACGGCGCCCCCAATCGCACGGATCAAGCCGCCGTTTTCCGCAAGGTGATCCAGCGTGCCTTGATTCACCTGCATGGACACCAGGCTGTTGCCGGCAAACGAGAGCGTGACATCGCTGCCCGCACCCAGCGATACGTTGCCCCGCGGCGCAGTGATCGTTCCGTGATTGCCGACCTGCCTGCCGATGAAAGCCACATAACCGCCGTCGGGCGCAGTGATCGCGCCGTGGTTGACGATGCTGCCCGCGCCGGCGCCACTGAAGCGCCGCACTGCGCCATCGCGTGCCTGCTCGTCGATGTCCAGCGTCGACGCCACCAGGCCACCGACATTGATCTGCGCGCTGGGGCCAAACAGCACGCCATTCGGATTGATCAGGTACACCTGGCCATTGGCGTTGAGCTTGCCGAAGTACTGCGTGGCGCTCGTGTCGGCGATGCGGTTGACCGCCACCGCGCTGCGCGACGGCTGCACGAAATTGACGGTCTCAAGCGCCTGGGCATTGAAGCTGTCCCACCGCAGCGACAGGTTGGCACTGGATTGATGGATGGTCGTGGTGGCGCCGGACTGCGTGATCGCGCCGCTGCCAGCGGTCACCTGGCCACCGGTGGGCCCGGCCTGCGCCAGTGACGTCGCGGTAAGGGCGGCCAGCAGCAATTTTCCGCTGGCGCGCTTGCCCTGGCCGCACGCATGTTCGGCGACGGCCACCCAGGCCTGGTGCAGATGGCTCCAGACCAGGCGAAAGATTCTGTTCAGTGTGGCGTGGCGATGCATCGAGAACCTCATGGAGTTGAATGGCCTGTTCAGGGCGCGGGGAAGGTGGCGGGATGGATAGCGAGATGGCTGGCGACCTTGCTGTCCAGTGCGGAGCGCCACTCGGCCGGCATCACCGCGCTGACCAGGGCGTCGATGCGCGCGATCTCGGCCAGTTGCTGCGGGTTCGTGGTCCGGGCGCGCGCGGCGTGGTTCCACAGGTAGACACGGGCAAGGTCGCTTGGCGCGAGTGCGCCGGTGGCGGCATCCAGGGGCGCGTTGGCATACAGGATGGCCGCTGGCAGGTAAGCCGGCGCGTAGCCGTCCATCGCAGCGGTTTCAAACCAGAAGCGCGCTTCTGCCGGGTCGGCGGCGCCGCCCGTGCCTTCGCTTAACATGATCCCCAGACGCCACTGCGCCTCGAGGCTGTGGCGCTGCGCGGCCTGGCGATACCAGAAGCGGGCGCGGGGCAGATCGGTACTGGTGCGGTAGTAGTCGGCCAGCTTCAGCATGGCGGGAAGCGACGCCTGCTGCGCCGCCGCCGTGCATAGCGCCAGGCCGCGCGCCACATCGCGCGCGACCAGCGTGCCCTGGATGTACAGGTCGCCCGCCGAGCAGAGCGCGCCGGCGAGGCCTGACGCAGCCGCCTTCGCATACCATCCAAGCGCCGCCGGCCCGTCGGGCGCGCGCGTGATGCCGCCAGCCAGGCAGTCGCCCCAGAACTGCTGGGCCGCCGGAATGGCGTGCTGCGCGGCTTTGCCGAACCATCCGCATGCGGCCGGTGGATTGGCTGGGCGGCCCCAGCCTTGCTGCTCGAACAGGCCCAAGTTGAACTGGGCGAGCGGGTTGTTGGCGGCGTGCTGTGCGTAGGCCTCGTAAGCGGCCGGATAATCCTGCGCCGCCAGTGCCGCGTCGGCGCGCGCCAGCGGCAGACGGAGGTACGCGTGCGTGGTTTGCCCATGGCTTGGCATGGCCAGCAGGAGTCCTAGCGTCAGGAGCAGCGCGCGCATGCTGGATCAGTCGCCCGAAGGATAGATGCCGTTGAATGCAATGTAGTAGGGCAGCACCAGGTAAGGCGGCATGATGGGCACATCGGCGCCGGCGCCGACGATGGCGGACGTGCCGCTGGCGCTGCCGCCGCCGGTCACCGTCGTGGCGGCATTGCCGCTGATCGTCACCGGCGCGGTGGTGCCGGGCGCGACATTGAGCGTCAGGTCGCCGGCGATCGAGCCGGCGTTCAGGCTGACGTCCGGCGCGCTGCCTGAATAAAACGCGCTGGTGGCGCCGGCAGCTTTGCCGAGATAGTTCCCGGATGGAGACGCGAGGCCGCCAGAGCCCGAGACCGCCCGGATTGCCAGGCCGCTGGCCGGGCCCTTGATGATCACGCCGGCCAGGTTGGCGGTGGCGGCCAGGCCGGTCAACGTGGTGGTGGCCTGGATATTGTTCAGTGTGACGGGCAGGTTCGTGATCGTCACCGCGTGCTGCGGCAGCTGGGCGACGGTGAGCTTGATGCTGGCGCTGCCGGCGCTAGCGCCAACCGCGCGGGTGGCGTCGCGCGGATCGTAGCCGACCACGACTTTGCCGCGCAGGTCGGGCAGGTTGAACGTGGTGCTGCCATTGCCGCCATAGGTGACGCCGAGCAGGGAATACAGCGCCGTGTACTGGTTCAGCGGCAGGGTCTGGCCGGTAGCGAGCATATAGGTCTGGTTCATCGACTGAAATCGTGTACCGGGCGTGACGCCCATCGTGCAGACACTGGCCAGCAGCGGCTCGGCCGCGCAGGCGTGTGCGGCGGGACTCCACGCAGTCATGCCGAGCGCCGCAAGGAGGCCAATCAAAGTCGGTTTCAGGTTGGGCAAGCACGTCATTTTCAATCTCCTGGGCAAGGTCGAAACAAGTCGCTGAACTGAACGCTATCGTTTTTACTGATAAAAAATATAGGCTTGACGCACCTGTTGGTCCATGGGAAGTTCTAGCTCGCTAGAAATCTGTTTGGTAGAAATCATGGCGCGGTCGGATCTGTCGCTAAAAGCGGACTGTTCGCTTGCGGTGCGTTCAATGTGGCTGCCGAATTTTTTTTCATGCCGGTGTAACCGATTGCCCCCGCCTGACGAATAGCAGTCAGGTGCGCCCGCGCGCGCTCAACGAAGAGGAACAGGATGAAAACAGATGATCTGGTCGCGCTGCTGGCCACCGGCGCCGGCCCGGTCGATGCGCATGCGGTCGAAAAGCGCTTCGGGCTGGCGCTGGCGCTGGGGCTGTCGGGGGCAGCGCTGCTGATGCTGGTGCTGCTGGGCGTGCGGCGCGATCTTGCCACAGTCGCCATGACCGGCATGTTCTGGCTCAAGCTGGCGTTTCCGGCCACTGTCATCGGGGCGACCCTGTCCGTGACGATGCGCCTGGCCCGTCCGGGCCGTCGCGCCGGGGCGGGATGGCTGCTGTCGGCGGCGGCATGTGCAGCGCTCTGGATCGCGGCCGGCGCTGCGCTGCTGGCAGCCCCGGCGACGCTGCGACCGCACATGCTGCTGGGCGATACCTGGCGCGTCTGTACCCTGTGCGTGACCATGCTGTCGGTACCGGCGTTCTGCGCCGTGTTCTGGGCGCTGCGCGGACTGGCGCCAACGCGCCCACGCCAGGCTGGGGCCGCCGCCGGGCTGCTGGCGGGTGCGCAGGGCCTGCTGGTCTATTGCCTGCACTGCCCGGAAACGACGCTGCCGTTCTGGGCTGTGTGGTACGTGCTGGGAATGCTGGCGCCATGCGCGCTGGGCGCCGCCCTTGGCCGGGTATGGTTGCGATGGTAAGGGGCGGGGCCCAGCGCAAGCAGGTCTTCGATGCCGGCGCGCAGTCCACCGTTGAAGCGCAATTGCAGGCGTGGCTGCTCGCTGGCCTGGATGGCGACGCGCGCGCGTACCGCCAGTTCCTGGACGAGCTCACGAAACGCCTGCGGGCGTTCGTGCGGCGCCGTTTGTTCGACATGCAGGACCATGCCGAGGACATCGTCCAGGAGACGTTGCTGGCGGTGCACAATGCGCGCCTGACGTATCGCCGCGACCAGCCGGTGACGGCGTGGATCTACGCGATCGCGCGGTACAAGCTGATGGATTTCCTGCGCGCGCGGATGCGGCACGAAGCGCTCAACGATTCGCTGAACGATTCACTCGACCATGCCGCCGACCTTTTTGAGGAGTCCGACGAGGACGCCAGCGACGCCCGCCGCGATGTGGCGGTACTGCTCGCGGGATTGCCCGAGCGCCAGCGCCGGCCGATCGAGATGGTGAAGCTGGAAGGCTTGTCGGTGGCGGAAACCGCCACCCGCACCGGGATGTCGGAGTCCGCCGTCAAGGTCGGCGTTCACCGCGGCCTGAAGGCGCTGGCGGCGCGCATGCGCGGTGAACGCTGACAAATGGCACCTAAACGCCGGTGAGTCCTTGCAGGCTGATGCCGGATTTGGTGCCGGCAGCCTGTTCGCCGCGGCGGGTCAGTGCGCCGCCGGCGCCAATTGCATAGACCACGATCTTGTCGTTGCCGGCATAGTCCTGGTAGAGGAATTTTCCGTCCGGGCTGATCCAGGCGTCGGCCGCGAAACTGGACGCCCCGGCCATGGCCGACAGTGCCGGCTCGCCCGCGGCGGTCGCGTTGACCAGCGCGAGGCGGCCGGTTGCGTCGAGCGAGAATTGCGACACGGTCCCGCTGCCGTTGCTGATGTACGCGTAGCGATTATCGGGGGTGATCGACACCCAGCATGGCGCCATCTGTCCGGTCACGCCCACTGGCGCGCCCAGTGCAGCAAACGCGCCGCCGGCGCCAAAGTTGTACGCACTCGCGGTGGTCCCGGCGGCGTCCGCTGTCACATACAGGCTTGCAAGCGCGCCTTGCCCGAATGCGCCGCCGAACGGTCCCACGCCAACGGTCGCCGAGCTGACTGGCTTGGCAAGCGTGCCGTCGGCGTTGATCGGAAAAGCCAGCAGGGTATTGCCGGGCGTGGTTGGGGTGAGGGTGCTGAGGAAGCCATTGACGACAACATATTTGTGATCCGGACTGACCGAGACTTCGGTGGGCAGCGCATCCGGCTGCAGTACTGGATACTGGCCCAGCGGCGCCAGCTTGCCGTCTGCGCCGACACGATAGGCGCCGAGCTCATTGGCGCCCTGCTGGTGGGTGACGTACAGCACGCCATCGTTGAACGCAAGTGAGGTAGGCCGTATGCCGCCGGTAGGCGAGACCGCCAGCAGTGTCAGCGCGCCGGCCGGGTCGATGGTGAAGACGCTCACTGTATTGTCGCCGGCGTTGGCGACAAACAGGTGGCGCCCGTCAGCGGCCACCACGACGCTGTGATTGCTGGTCAGCGCATCGGGGCCGACCGCATTGCCCATAAAATAATTGACGCCATTGGTGCCTTTGCCGCCGGTGCTGACCGGCGCCTGCGCCACCAGCGTGCCGTCGGCGTTGCGCAGGTAATGAAGGACCATATTGCTCGTGTCATTGGTCTGCGCGAACAGCTGGGCTCGCGGCTGCGCGGGATGGTCGTCGCTGCCACCGCAGGCGGCGAGCAATGCGGCCAGGGTGGCGGTCAGGGCAATGTGCTTGATCATGTGAATTCTCCGTGTCGTGAGGTGTGCCGCTGTCAAGGGTGGCAGCGGTAGTGGTGGCCGGCACGCGCCGGCACATGGGTGCGCGGCGTGGCGGATCTGGCAGGTAATTCGCAGATCGGGGCCGCGCGGTTACACGGAAGGAAGAAATTTCGATAGCGGCATTGTGCCGCTGCCTAAGACACGAAAGTGCCGGAGAAGTTCCGACATCGACGTTTGCCGGAACTGACCCTCATGGGTTAGCGCTGAGGTTTAGCTCAGGTGTTGTCGGCCAGTTTGGCTTCGTCGTGGGCCGACGTGCCTGTTCTGATGGCAACTGGATCGCTGGCGGGAAAACTTTCGTCGAGCGCTTCGTCGAGGGCGTCTTCGATGTGGGCGGCGGCGGCGGCATCGGGCGCGGTGATGCTCTCGGGTGCGTTTGTCATATCGGGTTTTCCTTGAGTAGAATAATCGGTGTTGTCAGAATACCACTCTTGCACGCTCAGCACCTGGCACTTCCCCAGCACCACTTGCCGTGCAAGCTGTCCTGGACCTGCGGCTTGTTACAATGAGTCGCCATGTTTAGAATGGCGCGCCGTGGCCTCGATGGCACCGCAACCTTGACTTTGAAAGCGAGCGCCCATGTGGCTGCGTACTGGTTGCACCCTCAGTTTTACCATTCCCATTCCGACGCCATTCATCCTGATGCTGCGTCCGAGAAGTGGCGCCCAGCAATGGGTGGCGCGTGAAATCTACACCACCACGCCGAACGTGCAGGTGATGGAATTTGCCGATGCGTACGGCAACCTGTGCCAGCGCTTGATTGCACCGCCCGGAGAATTCACCATCCACACGTCAGCCGATGTGCAGACTGCCGACATGATCGATGTCGCGCCCGGCGCCCCGTTCGACGAGGTGCAGTACCTGCCCGATGGCGTGCTCACGTATCTGCAACCGAGCCGCTACTGCCAGTCCGAGCAATTTTTTGAGATGGCATGCAGCATCGTTGGCGACGCCATTCCGGGCTACGACCAGGTCGCGGCAATCTGCACCTGGATTCAAGGGGCCGTGCGTTTCAATCCGCAATCGAACTACGATCACATGTCGGCCATCGACGTGAACCAGCGCCGGGAGGGCGTGTGCCGCGACCTGGCCCACCTGGGAATTGCCATGTGCCGCGCTCTGTGCATTCCCTCGCGCATGGTGGTGGGGTACCTGCATGGCCTGGCCCCGATGGACCTGCACGCGTGGTTCGAAGCCTACGTGGGCGGGCGCTGGTACACGTTCGACGTGACCCAGGACGCGCCGCGAGGTGGGCGCGTCACCCTGGGCTACGGCCACGACGCCGCAGATGTGGCGATCTTCAACCAGTTCGGGCCGGCGCTGTCCGCGCACGCCATGGTGGTGACGGTCGACCTGCTCGACGCGCCACCCTGACAGGCAGGTTTTAACAGATCAGCGCGCCTGCGCCTGCACCACTTTGTGCACAAAAGCGAGCTTGTCGAGCACCGGCGTGCTGAGCTTGAACGGGTACGAATCCGGCATGCCGATGCTGCGGTTCAGGCTGTTGAGCACATACGTCAGCGCAAACCAGTCGTGCAGGGTTTCCTCGAAGGCGCCGGTTTTGACGGGCAGCGATCCGGCGTCCATCTCCGGCTCGCCTGCCTTGACCGGGTGCAGCGACAGCCCGCACGCATGCGCCGTTTCCAGTGTATCGACCATGTGCAGGTAATGCGCCCAGGTTTCAGCCCAGTCTTCCCACGGGTGCGAACTGGCGTAGCTGCTCACGAAGCGCGACTCCCAATCCCTCGGCGGCCCCTGTTCGTAATGGCGATGCAGGCACCCGCCGTAGTCCTGGCGCTCGTCGCCGAACAGCGCACGAAACCCGTCGACCCAGTGGGTGCCGTCAATGAGCCGGTCAAAATAGTAATGCCCGCTTTCGTGGCGGAAATGGCCAAGCAGCGTGCGGTAGCGCTCGTGCATCTGCTCGCGCGTGCTTTCGCGGTACGCCGGGTCGGCTTCGGCAATGTTCAAGGTGATCAAGCCATTGTCGTGGCCGG
>Ga0265798_10011513_pt1 | contig 10772 bp, 15 predicted proteins | sample P3T30metagenome_FD_192430 | JGI IMG/M metagenome (GOLD analysis project Ga0265798, IMG submission 192430) | Plant litter microbial communities from East Loma Ridge, Irvine, California - P3 T30 | ecosystem: Environmental > Terrestrial > Plant litter > Unclassified | place: USA: California... | reverse complement strand
GGGCAGTAAGACATGTCGTGATAGCGGAACCCACTCTGCATGTTGTCTTCTCGGCGCCCTGATCGACCGAATGCACACCCATGCGGGTGAAGGGGTCGCGGGAAATTCTTTGGCGATCTTATACCAGGCTGTGAATGCAAAGCGTTCCATCCATTCTCTTGGAACCTTGGTCTCTGCAGCATTGTTTGTATACTTCAACAGCCCAAGAATGTCAAACCTCTCCCCACTCTGGCCCCATTCAACTCCGCAAGTTGTTCAACAGCACCAGCTGTAGCTCATTTCAACGAATACGTACTGAACGACAACTATAACTCACAAAGTAATTCAGAATGACACTTCATGAGGTAAGCTGAACCAAATGGGACGCCTTGAGTGGCGCTGACTTTGATGCAGGATCTAGGCCCCAACCTCACGGCGACCGTCCTTGTGACGGGGCTGCTTGCCTTCATCACCATGGGTATGCGGGCGTATGTCAGGATAACCAAGCATAACTGGGCTCTTGAGGACTGGGTTATGGCAGTAGGATGCGTATGTATCTAACCTTCACAGTCGTGGAGTACACACGAGCTCACTCACCACAGTTGCCTCTGATGACACTGACTATCGTCACCACTATCGGCTCCTATTACGGCATCGGCGCCAAAGACAGTACTTTTGCTAAGCCTGGCAACCAGAAATACGTCGAGACAGCATATTTCGTGAGTCATTATCCAGTGTAGCACGGAATTGGTCGGTCGCTAACAACATTCAGTGGTTCTTCCTCTACGAGGTCTTCTACTGCACATCCATCATCTTCGTCAAGCTGAGCATCGCCTTCATGCTGAACCGGATAGCCGGCAGGAGAATGGTCTACATCTACATCAACTACGGCATCATGGGCCTCTGCGCGGCGACCAATCTGGCAGCAATTTTGTACATCATATTCCAGTGTTGGCCGGTGGAGTAAGTACAAAGCAATCCGGCATCACGTGGCAATGCTAACGGTATACTTCTCAGGGCTGCTTGGAGGGCTGATCTCATGGCCGAAGGGACTTACTGCCAGCCGCCGGTGTATCTGCAAAACGTCTACTTCTTCTGCACTTCGGTCAACATCTTCACCGACTGGGCTACTGCGCTCATGTGAGTTACTCGAGATTCTGCTATCGAGTAGGCACTAACGTTGAACAGGCCAATCGCTCTGCTCTGGAACGTTCAGATGAACAGGAACACCAAGATCTCAGTCGGTGGCATCTTGAGCTTGGGTATCTTGTATGGCAAATCCATGAATCTGACTGACCATTGTACACCGCTAATATCGCTCTAGCACATCCATTTCCGGCCTGGTCCGTCTGAAGTACACCGTTGGCCTGACAAGCAGCCACGACTATCTTTGTAAGCACCTCCAGACCCGCATCACATCACAACACTAACATCACTCCCAGACGGCCTCGCCAACATCCTCATCTGGGGCTACGCCGAACCCGCCCTCGGCATGCTCGTCGGCAACATCGCAACCCTCCGCCCACTTTTCCAGCGCCTCCTCCACCTCGGCTCAAGCGGCTCTCACCAGCCTCGCTCGGGCACACCCCACGGTGTCAGCAACCCCGACCGTTCGCACCGCTACAAGCCCTTCGACACAGAGCTCGAGCTCGGCACGGTCGCAGACAACCAGGACACGCACATGCCGGCGATCAAGGTTCATGCGGGACGTGTTAGTGTATCGAGCGATAGCGAGAGTCAGAAGGAGATCTTGGAGAAGAACGATCGGTTCGTTAATAACAACAAGGACAGCATTGTTGTTAGTCGGCATGTGGAAATTAGCCGCTCGTGAATGGGCCATGGCTAGCGGATGAGAAGGTATCTCAACACTCTTGCGCGATATGTCAAAGGCTTCCATCGCAGTAGTCGCCGCGATAAAGGGTTGCATGTATTGTATTTTCCGGTCTAGCTATATCAAGTCACGACGATTTCTCTAATGAACTCTCTCTTTCCACTCTCGATGAAGTACCACATCCGCGGCCGAAACAGCCCCACTCATTTCTCACTCAAGCCCCGCCGGCGCTGCTGTGTAGGAGAACCTGATCCCACTGTCTTGTTTAATCATGTCATCCGTGTAGTTCATTCTCAAATCCTTCAGGTACTTGCTGAATCGATTCCCGACGTTGATGGCATGCTTGAGATGTGAGTACTGGAAAGGCTGCTCTCTGAATTGCGCCAATTGCCTTGCAATAGTGATCGCGTTGCGAATCTCTCGTCCGTTCATCGGTTCCTTGCTGATCTCGTCGATGTGGTCGAGAATATCTTCCAGGTCGTCGGTAGACGACTCATCAAGTGTTTTCATACGCGCGATGAAGTTGCGCCAGATCTTCTTGCGCTGAACAAGGCCAAGGTTGTCGTAGTGCAGGGCTAGCTGAATGCGAGACTTGAAGGCTTCGTCAACTGTAGGTTTGCTGGTTAGCTAGACAAGGGTGGCTGAGGGCTCTCGTGGGTAGCATACAGGTACCAACGCGGTTGGAGGTCAGTATGAGTATGCCATCGTAGTACTCGAGAGCACGAAGAAACACGGATACCAAAGCGTTTCTCTTCAGGTCTTTCATGTCGCGTTCCTCGAGGAAGACATCTGCCTCATCTAGAAGTACGACTACGCGCGTTAGCACGTGTCTGTAACGAATACATATTCAATAACTCACCACAGTCCCAAAGCTTCCCCAGCTGGAATATAGCGCGAAGTCGTTCATCAACAATTTCAGCGTCTGTTCCTACGTCGCCACAAGTCACACGGAGCAACGGCTTCTCTGCAAACTCAGCAACACCCTCAGCTGTAAACGTCTTCCCGGTCCCAGGTGCTCCGTGCAAGAGCATGAGTAGTCCGTTCCCTTTGCCAGCCACGAAATCTGTCGACTTCTTGGCGTTAAGTTGCTTTACCACAAGTGCTTGCACCAGCTCCTTGGTGTCTGGTTCAACGACAAGATCCTTGAAAGCCTGCTTATTCCATTCTACGTCGGTAATGCGGTCAACGTAGACTGGCCTCCATTGTTTCTCTTGGAAATTGTGTGCCATAATGGTCGTTGGCATCACCAGAAGTGAGTTGTCTCCTTTGATCGGCTCATCACGTGCCATTGCTGCTGCACTAAGGCCGTCTTTGAGTCGAAGTTGCGCAACACTGGAATCTGGGAATAACATTTTGTACGCCTTGGTATCAATCATGTATCTGTCTTCGATCTAAAGGCACGGCGTCAGCGTTCATGACAGCCGAAAAGGCTTCCAGTAGTGGTAGACATACGTTATAGAGTTCGTCGTCCTCAGAGCGCATGTATGAAACAAACCGTCTATTTCGAAGAGACCAGAACGTTTCACCCCTCTTCTCAAGTAACGCTCTCATCCCTTCGTCCGCGTACTGAAGCGGGTAGTGATTCAGTTGCCGGATGTCAATGGACTCTTCATCGTAACCAAGAGACATTTCGACTTTTATGCGGGTTTCTTTTCTCGCGAAGGTACCGTTAAATTCCCAATACCACACAGGGACGTGCCAGGTGTACGTTGTCAACGTGTGTCTAGATGCAGATTTGGCGAGAGATCGGTATCTTGGGGCACGCTTTTTTGGGACAAAATCTGATTCTCCAGACTGCAAATCCTCAATGGCAGTCTCTGGGGTTTCAATCCAACCTGTAGCAATATATGCCTGCGGGATATTCCCATCTATTCCGTTGCTGACGAGGACATCTCCAGGACGGACAAGGTACTTGAGATGCTTACGTGCTATCATTCCCTTCTCCACTTGAAGTTTCGCGGATTTGTGTTCGCAGCCACAGCTCTTATCGACAGCCACTTGTAATTGTCTGATGAGATTTTGACTGGATACGTGCAACTTGGGTAGCACCTCGTCTATGAATGGTGCGCTGTAGTACATAAAAAAGTACGGTGCCAATATTCGCCCTTCTGGATTGAAGTAGGGGAAGTAGTTGCCAAATCCAGGTATCTCCTGAACGAGCTCTTCGACCGCGTCCACCATATCACGAGCTATCAGCGAAAGGTACTCGTGCGTAGGTGTTGGAGAGAGATAAACTCCATCCTTTGTCGCAATCTTGCTGCTATCAGAAGGTGGCGTTTCTCTGTACTCCTTGTAGATGGCGAAAGCTATCTCGGGATGTTGGCCTAGATAGTGCTCTTTCTTCTGGATCGGATTGCTGGCTACCAGTACGACGCCAGATCCTTCAGCAGGCTCCCAACGTGGCTCATCTAAATACAAGCTTTTCTTGATCTGGTAGAAGACTTTACTGGTGTATGCCAGCACCGCGGGCTCAGAGGGTATATATGTCTGGTCGGCTTCTCGTCGCAAACGTTCATTTTCATCTCTGAGAGCTTCTAACTCGGCCAGAACCTCTTTCAACGTACCAGTTTCCCCACTTTTTTCCATGGGGACCAGATCTAATGGTGCATTATTCGGTGACACTGCTTGTCTATCTGGCTCGGTCCTCGATGCGCTCGCAGGGCTTTGTTTATCTCGATCTTCGGATTCTACATGTGAGGGACGCTGCTTTTTTTGAGAGGCCCCTGGAGTTCGTGTGGTATTTTTCCGGGGGGAAGCGTGGGTGGCTTGCGCTGTTGATCGCAGATGATTACGTTCGACGATACCTAGGCCCGCAATCTCTCCTTCACGTTCAGCATCTTTACCATGACCTTCATACACTGGTGCTGGACTGTAGCGACTATGGAAGCGATTGTGAATCTGAATGCGTAAGTACATCTAGTTTAGCACGCAGGTTCGACAAAGACTTACGGACAGGTCACGCTCTGGGGCTTGCCGGGTGGAAGAGCGAGATCCAGTCATAGCAGAGGTTTCTGCGGTACCGGAACGCTCCCGAGTGTCTTGTTTACTTTCGTGCTTGAGATGTTGCCAATTCAATGCTACCGCGGTCGTCGCATCCCGCGTGAGCGGAGCGTAGTCTTTCAAAATAAGAAGGGGATTTGAATCCAAGTGTTCGTCTCCCTCTTCGCCTTTTTCGCCCTTTTCGCCTTTTTCGCTCTCTTCGCTGTCTTCGCTTTCTTCGCTTGTTGAATATTCGTCTTCGCTTGCAGATACGACTTGGCTCCCCTCTGGATCACAGTCTGTATCAGAGGAACTTGTGTCTTCAAAAGCGCCGGTGTGGTTATTGACGGTGATACCCTTACGCAATGGCATCCTCCACGTGCTTCAAGGATATTGCTGTAAGAAGGGGCTTACTGACGCTCCAGCTTCCCTTGATGACCGATTGCCCTCTTCTGTGGACGGCTGCGCGACGCAGTATACGTGGAAAAGATTTTCGCAGCCAGTTGCGCGCTTATATGCCGGAGCTGTTCAGGGTTGTTGCGCAGCCCCGTGGCATGCAGCCAATACATCATATGGGGCCAAATGACTGCGCCGCAACAGCGTGCATGCCATTATCCACCTGGGTATCTTGTCGTGCCCCTCTGATCTTCCATTGATCGTGGACTTCTGCGACTGCGCCTCGTTGCCAAAAAAGAAACCAATGCTATATTGACCTTCATCTGATATGCTTCGTGAGTAAGAGCCGAAATGCAGTCGCAAAGTCGTTGGTACTTGAATGCGCAGGCCAGCTCCCCTGCGGGCTCAGCCGAGGATGCCTTCAAAGAGGCGCTTGCCGTCTTCCAGCTGGATCCCCGCACCTGCGCCAGATTCAACAGGATCCAGCAACTTCAAAGTCTCAACGATTTGGAAGGCATTCTCAACGAAGCGCGATCCAAGTACGAGCGACAACATGAGGACAAAAAGGTCGCTAAGTGGTTATCAAAGCTATCGTTGCGCATCTGCCATTATGGCCAGATCTTTGACGTCCTCGTCCAGCATCACCCTGAGTACGTCAGTCTGGCATGGGGCGCAATGAAGTTTCTCTTCGTCGTACGTACTGCTCTTCGATATATATGGATTACAGGCTAACAATCTGTGTCAGTTAGTGGAAAACCATGGGAAGCAACTCAGAGTCCTTGCGAAAGGCCTAAGCCAGATCGCGGACGTATTACCGCGCATAGAATCCGCAAATATCCTCTACCCTACCGATCGCATGCGCCATGCAGTATCCGAGATTTATAGTAAAATCATCCAGTTCTTCCTTCGAGCGGAGCGCTGGTATCAGCAAGGCAAACTGCGCCATGCGTGGGAAGCCCTGAGTCGACCCGCCGAGCTCTACTACAACGACTTGGTCCAAGAAGTCGAAGAATGCACAAGATCGATTGAAGTATTGGCGAACGCAGGCGCTCAGGCGGAGCAGCGCGATATGCATCTAGAAATTCAGGAATTGGGCAAGAGGCTGAAAAGCTCGGAAGAGACCCTACAAGAAGTGCGGGGACTGCTCATCTGTAGGCTACTCTTGCAGTCAACAATGCTTTTTCTAACAATGCGCAGCGTACCAGTCGATTCAAACGAGTGCGAATCTGGACACCAACCACCGCCTGACGGATCTCCAGCTGAACCAGATCATGGACTTCCTCTCTGGTGCGAATGCGCTAGATCCGCTGAAAGCCCTGCAATACCGTGCTTTCATGAGTGCTCGCACCAGGGGCCGCCGATTGAAAGAAGAGACGGGGTCGCATTTCTGGTCAAATCCGAAGTTTGCCGCCTGGGAGTCTGCATCATCACCGGCTATGATTATGGTGAAAGGCGAATACAGCACTCGATTCCAAGTCCAGGGGTTCGCCGTTGACGTTATTCACGATCTGCGCAATCGGACCGTCCCCATACTCTGGGCCCTGAAGTCAGTATCGGCGCATGGTGCATCTGCTGCATCGACAGTAGACGTTATAAAAGGGCTGATATGTCAAGCAATACAGCTGAATGTTTCACAGCAGACGGAGCGATCACTTGCGCTGAGTTGTGCGCAATTCCGTGCAGCCGACTCTGTCGAGCAATGGTTCGACCTCTTAGCGCGTACGATCGCTAGCTTCCCTCAGCTCTACATCATTGTTGACTTGGAAGCTGTGGGAAGTTCATATCTCCAAGGCACTTCCTGGCTGTCTCAGTTGGCCGCTATGTTCCAACGACATGCTTCCGGAAAGTGGATATCGCGGCTTAAGATCTTGCTGATTAGTTATGGATCCATGCTCTGGCAGCAAGACGACCTGCTCCACTTTCGGGATATCGTTGTGCCTGCACGGCAATCTCACACTAATTCTATGCTTCAAGGTCGCCCACGCGGATCTGTCTTGCCCGGTCGCGCGCGGTCAAACCCTTCGAGAGGAAGCATACATGCACGTTTTATTGGCAGACGAGGGTGCCATTCTACACTCGTAGGAGGTTGAGCGGTTCTTCGATCCCGCTTTCGTGCGCATCCTGGTAGTAAACATCGTCGCTGCTGCCCCAATTTCTGTGGTTGTTACTGCAAAAGTACTCTTTAGTCCGTATTGCGACAAGTCAAATAGCGCGACCCATAGATAATCTTTGGAACTTATTTGTTTCCAGGAAGAGAACAACGAACCAGCTCCATCGACGCCACCAAGGTCGTTTTGTTGTTCTGCTTTGAACATGATAATTGTTAAGTTCAGTAACGATTGAGAAGGTAGCTTTATACATAAGATCGAGATGACACTCGTAACGCTGTCGCTAGATTGGAAAGCGAACATGAGCTCTAACTCTTGATTTTTGTAAGGTTATCAGAAAATTCTCCATGCATATGTGCGAGCGACTGCCAATAGCTGTCTCATAAGACGTGAATAAAACATTTTGCATAGAGAAGCGTCCAAATTGATGCCCATTTCCCTCCGCTTTCATAGCTTTTGGTGTCGACTCCTCGTCACATGGATCAGCGGTAGGATAATTTTAGAGAAAAGGTTCTCAGGTGCAACGTGATCTTCAAACTCTCTCACTCGAAAGACACATGTCATAATAAAATAGACTTTTTGAAGTCAACAGGATGCATACATTGCCGTTGAGCTTTTGGCTTTTGTAAAGGCGCCGGAGCCCACAACCATCGAAGACGGCTCCAATTGTTTTGAAATGAATGCACTGGTAAAGATGTAGAAGACGAAAGAAAATTCTCGGGGGCGAAGACACTTTTGTGCGGGAAGACCACTACGCGAATGCCACCTCATAAGCTTCTCCACTATGAAGACACGCGGAAGCAACATTATCACGTCGTGGTCAAGTTTCTTTAGTCGAGCGAGGAGAGCACATTTCTGGTACTTCGAAGACTTTTGGAACGATACCAGCGGGAAAAGCTCTCTTAGCGCGCATCAACTCTTGCACGTCGGATTTTGGAGAGTCCGGCGGCGACTCAATGTAGAAGGACAGTGTGAGCACATTGCGGGTACAGAAAGGCCTTTCTAGTTCCGTCGGAAGAGAAACTCTACTCTTTCATGGAATGGAATAGGATGAATTTTGTAAGACTCGAAATTCCATGGCCGATGTAGGTCCACCGTTCTGGGAGAGAAGGCGACAGGCGAGATCATGGGTAAAAGGCGTACAGTTTTGGAAAGGCGGAAGGAGCAAGACACCATCGCACGGATGAGTAGTCGTTTTCGAAAAAGCTGAAAGGGCTGTAGATGTTGAGAGTAAGAGTGAGCAGAAGAGAGAGAGGTATTTATACAGCCTGCGCACGGCTTCAGGATGCGATGTGAAGCCGTTGGGGCAGTATGTGCGCCTCATGTGGTGTTCCGTACTTCGCTTTGGACGGGATTGAAGGTCTGTATACACTAACATGTATCAAGAAGCTTGCAGATTTTGAAGCCGCAGAGAAAGGACCATACATCGTGGGAAGGATTGTTTTTGGATAATGCTGGCACTCTGTCACCAAGGACTTTCACATGACGTGCTTGATTGGGGGTTTTGATCGCAGGACGCGACAGACATGTCAGCCCAGCGTAGTGTTTTCGGAATAGCTCAGTAGAAGTGTGGTTGGCAGGAAACACCATCGTATCTCCATTGCTGGCTTTGAGGTGCAGGCGAGAACTCCATGAAAGATACAGGTCTTATTTTCAGTTTGGTCTCGACGCCCACTCATGCGAACGCGCTTTTTAAATTTTGGAGAGGGCAAATGGCAAGTGGTGGATGATAGAAAGAAACGTTGGGAAAGAAGAAAGACGGTATTTATACCCCTCGACGCACGAAGCGCTCGAGCTAATGCGACTAGTCAATCCCATGACTCTGGTACACCCACAAGGTCCGCATGCACTCGCGCACCACTTTTCCTCATCAAGAGCTTTCATAGGCAACATTTGATGTTGTTCATTGGCATCATGCCGACCTCAAGGGTAATTATTCGCTTTGCTCATCACCAAGCTTACTCCCACCATCGCAAACAATCATCCCCACGCTCCTACTGTCCACCAGTCTGATTATCCTTCTGCTCCATACCCACGCTCCGGCCACCCGCCTTTGTAGTATCGCCAACGAAGTTACCCGCCGCTATCACAACAAGTTAGCACAAGCTTCATTACCCTTCCCTTGTCCGTTGCACCATTACTCACCTTTAGTAGTATCACCAGCACCCTGCGTAATGCCCGTAACAGCATCACCGAGTCCCTTACCACCAGCCGCGACGACATTGCCGGTAGCGTCAGTGACGCCTTGGACGCCCTTGCCGACGGTGTTTGTTGCGGCGCCTAGAGTGTTTCCTGGATTGTTAGCATGTGCACTGCTCTTCTGGTCGTGTTCTTGCTGCTTCGATATTAAGCAGGCGTAATGGGACGTACCGAGACCGCTAGCAGCGGTGCCGAAGAAGCCCTTCTGTTGGTTGTTCTGGTCGGACATGATTGCTTTGTATGGTAGACTGGTGCTGTGATTCGGGTCGGAATATAGAGTCTGATGTAAAGATGTCTGAAGTTTCGGCTTTAGGAAGGGTTGAGAGTGAGGTGTAATGTGCTTACTTCGGCCAGCCTGATGTTCTGATATGTGGTTGACCACTCTGTCCTTATGACGTAGCCAGTTGCGCCATCCTCACCTACATCCCTGCGCGCTGCCCCACACCTGGAAGTTGCGCAAAGACGCGCAACGCTCCTGCCGTCTGCAAATGTCCCGCAGTAAGATCGACGTTTACATCACATCACATCATTGGCGGGGAACGTGCGTTCAACGGTTCCAGGCGCGGACGCAGACTTCCCTTGGCCCAGACGCATCACAGACAGTATCACAGACAGAAGCAGAGTCATAATTTTTTACCAGTTTATTTGAACTAGATCAAGCTATTGCACAAAGAGTCATCTCCTCATAGATCTTGCTCTCGTGTACGCAGGATCTTTTTCGCAAGTGCATGCCTAAGCAAGTTTGCTATCGTCGGCGGACACCGCATCACCAAGCCACCACTCTCTGTAAGAGGCGAAAAGAAGGAAAGGGGGATAACATGAAGGGGGAGTGGGATTGGAGAGACCTCCACAGGAAGACACGGTACTTCTTTTACCTCTTGGTCCTCCCTACCCCAAGGAAATCGCAGCGCAAAGAAAAGATGAAGGACTGAGGAAAACTCGGCCAAAATGCCCACCCAGGGCGCTCGTGAAAAGCGTGTGGTGTAGACCGTGCCCATCTTCAGATCCGGAACGCCGTCATGAAGCATGCGTATGAAAAGAGTCATCGAGGCTTGTACCAACCAATGGTCTGGACACCCAAACCCATTTCGTGAGACCGGCCGTCAGACAACAAGGAAACTTTTGAAATCCACCGCTCTTGAAAGTCGCAGTTATGAAACCCCGCGAAATGCAGAACAATGCGCGCGCTGATGCCCCCTTCTATGCAACGAAACAGGCGATTAGATTACCGCGTGCGGTGTGGTCTATGGGTATAACCGTCACGCGCTCGAAAGGAAAGG
>Ga0265798_10011511_pt1 | contig 10773 bp, 11 predicted proteins | sample P3T30metagenome_FD_192430 | JGI IMG/M metagenome (GOLD analysis project Ga0265798, IMG submission 192430) | Plant litter microbial communities from East Loma Ridge, Irvine, California - P3 T30 | ecosystem: Environmental > Terrestrial > Plant litter > Unclassified | place: USA: California... | reverse complement strand
CGCGTTCGCGACCGTCGTAACCTACGATTGCTCCTACAGGTTCGCGGCGTTCCGGGGGCTTGGGGACGATGCTGATACTGTGTGCGAGCTTGCTCGCGAAAGCGGTGGGTCAGCAGTATCACCGGGGAATGACACACCGCCTTCGTCCGAATTGCGGCCCATACCCTCGTAACCTCGAACGTCTCTACAGGGTTCGCGGCGTCCCGGATATCCGTGGCTGACCCCGAGCACCCGTGCGGCTTGCGCTTCAATTACCCCCCGAACCACCCCCTGACACATCGCCGCCCTTCTTCTGCTCGTAAAAGTCCGGGATGGGGTGCTGATAGCTGTTGAGCCAGCGTTGCATGCTGAGGTCGCGTTCGATAGGGCTTGAGGGTTGCGGCATCGATGATGCGGCCTTACCGCTCGCTTGCAGTTGCAACCAGGTTTCGGTCTGCTTCTGGTCTGGCGAGGAAGGGCCAGGCTCGATCGCCGCCGCGCTCCAGGTGACGAACACCACACAGAACCCGATCAAAAAACGGATGTTCATGGTTGTCTCCCTGCAATAACGGCCGGATCGGCGACGGCGGCGACTTTGTCGGTCTTGAGCGGCGAACCGCCCGACGCGTTCTTGAGTTTTGCGGCGCGGGCTTGCGCATCATTGACCTGATCCGGGGTAAGCCCGGTCCGCGACACCAGCTCCGCTGCCTGAGTCCAGTCATCCTGATAAATCAACAATGTCACCATGTTCAGCGCGGCCAGCGTGTCGGACTGCTTGAGTTCGATCGCGGTCAGAAACTGGAACCGCGCCTGCTCGAGTTTCAGCTGATTGAGGTACACCACACCGAGGTCATTGCGGATTTTCTCGTCGGTGGGCGACAGCTTCACAGCGGCCTGCAAGTGCATCAACGCCTGGCCGTTATCCCCGCGTGCCGCCGACAACTGACCCAGCCCGTGCTCGCCCTCGGCTGCCCGACAGGTGCCGAGCAAACTCTTGTACAGCGGCTCCGCCTCGTTGCTGCCCAGCAGGCGCAACACCCGCGCCTTGCGCAGCCGAACCTCGGGCAGCGTCGGCGGCAGGCTTTCGAGGTTCGCCAGGCTGGCGTGCAGGCGGCCTTCGTCGGCCATGTCCTGGGCCATGTTCAACGCCAGTTCCTGATCCGAGGTTGGCTTGACGCAACGGTCGCTCGTGGCCTGAGCCAGCCAGGGCGCGCTGCCATCCGTGGCGCACCCGCTGAGCAGGACCAGTCCCAATACGGCGATGACTGCTTTCATGCGATCTCCCTAGTGCGAACTCAGTGCCTTGCCAATGGCGATAAAACCCGGCCCGGCCAACACGATCAGTAATGCCGGAAAGAGAAACACCATCATCACGACCGACATTTTTGCCGACAGCTTTGAGATGTATTCCTGCAGGCGTGTCAGCCGGCGGTCATCGATCAGTTGCTTGAGCGCGAGCAGCGACTTCATCGCCCCGCCGCCCTGATGAATCAATTGATTGAGAATGACGCAGGAGTCACTGAACTCGTCGACCGCCAGCACCGTCGCGACCTTGTTCAGCTCGTCACCCAGCTCAAGCCCGGAGTCGACCCGCACCAGCATCACGCGCAGCTCCGAAGAAAGAACCGGCACGAGTTTGCTACCTTCGGAACTCAGCACGCGCAGTGCCTGCTCCACGGCCATACCGGACTCGAACAGGATCCGCAGCAGCGGGATGAGTGTGGCAATTTCCGCCACCACGTGTTTTTGCCGATGAGCCGCGACCATCGCCAATACCCGCTTGGGCGCCAGATAACCCAGCCCCAACGCAAACATCGGCGGCAACAGCGGGTAAGTAGCCTCTGTGAAAAAGAGCGACTGGACCGTCACCACTACGCAAGCGGCCACCACCGGAACGCTGACCTGAAACGCAGCGAATAAGGATCGCTGGCTTGCCCGACGCCAACCGACGCGGTTGAGCAGGATCTGCGTCTCGCTGTCCAGACTGACCGAGCGTTGGCCAAAACGACTGTCGCCCAGCAAACGCAGCATGCTGCCGACTCGGCTGTCACGGGCAATTTCGCCTTGCAGGCGCGACATGACCTGTCGCTCATTGCGTCGTTGACGGGCAACTGTCAGCAGCAGGAAGAATCCGGCCATTGCAAACAGCACTGCGCTGATCATCAACGCCATCAGATACTCCTCAACATGCGCCATAGCGCCAGACAGCCGAGGGTCTGCATGGCGAACGCGACTAACAGCATTTTTTGACCTGAGCCGTCGTTCCACATATGCAAGAGATAGGCGGGGTTCACCGCCAAAAAGTACGCCACCATACTCACGGGAAGCAGCGCGAGCACGACAGCAGTCATTCGGGTTTCCCCTGTCATCGCTTTCAATTGCCGAGCCCCCTGTTCCCGCTCGCGAATCAGCCGGATCAGGTTGTCCAGCAACTCGCTGGCGTTGCCGCCATAGCGATGGTTGACGCGCAGCCCCAACGCAAACAGCTGAAACTCGTCACGCTCATACAGATCGGCAAAGTCCTTCACAGCATCAGGCAGCGGGACACCCAGGTGTACGTTGCGCGTTATCCGGGCCATCGCCTCCTTGAGCGGAGATCCCGCCGACTCAATGCCATGCAACACCGCGTCTCCCAGCGTGCGTCCGGACTTCAGGCTGCGCACCGTGTGATCGAGCAGTTGTGGCAGTTGTTCGATCATGCGCCGCACACGGCGCTGGTATCGAAAGCTCACGTAAAGGCGCAAAAAGATGATCGGAAGCAATACGCCCAATGCCAGCCCGAACCAACCGTGGGCGAGATACCCCACCAGGATCGACATCAGCCAGATCGACATGGCCAGCGGCAACCGGTCGGTGGGACGCCCAAGCCCCGCCCGCAGAAATGCCCGTTCAAGCCGCGCCATGCCGGGTCTGACGGCCACGGGATCAGGCTGCCCGACCTCGAGCCGCGCCATGATGCGCTCATTGGCACCCTTGTTCAGCCCGCGATAGAACAGGTACAGCGAAGCCGCCATCAACAGCATGAAAATGAGTCCGAGGACGATGGCTCCCTTCACCTTGAATCTCCCTGTTTCATGGGTTGACCCGCTTTAAGGCCTAGTAATCGAGCTGGCGCAATTTGTCGCCGGCCGGATTGATCGCCTCGCGCAAAAAGCCGAAACCGGTGCGACGATCCAGACGGAACAGCGTATTGGTGACGTACACGTCATCGCGCGTCCCTACCACTTCCACCACCTCGCTGACACAACGCCTACCGTCAGGCATGCGCGTCAGCTGGATGATCACGTCCAGCGCGGCGCAGATCATTTGCCGCAGCGTTTTCTCGGCAATTTGCCGACCGGTCAGGCCCACCAGTGTTTCAAGACGCAGCAACGCGTCTTGAGCGTTGTTGGCGTGGACGGTGCTCATTGAGCCGTCGTGGCCCGTGTTCATGGCGGTCATGACATCCAGCACTTCAACCCCCCGGATCTCCCCCAGAATGATGCGGTCGGGCCGCATCCGCAGTGCGTTACGAATCAGGTCGCTGGCACGGACTTCGCCGTGGCCCTCGGCATTGGGCGGTCGGGTTTCCAGGCGCACCACGTGCGGGTGCCCGAGCTGCAGTTCAGCAACGTCCTCGATGGTGACCAACCGCTGCTGCGTGTGAATCATCTGGCTCAGAACGTTGAGCATGGTGGTCTTGCCGGTGCCGGTACCGCCGCTGATCAGGATGTTGCAGCGTTTGCTCACCGCGTTTTCCAGAAAATCGTAGATCGACTGATCGATGGTCTGCATCGCGACCAGGTCCGAACTTTTGAGCATGTCTTTGCGAAACTTCCGGATCGACAGGCAAGGGCCGTCAAGGGCAATCGGCGGGATGATCGCGTTGACCCGGCTGCCATCGGGCAGCCGGGCATCCACCATCGGCGAAGACTCATCCAGACGCCGTCCCAGTGGCGCAAGAATCCGCTGAATCACTCGTTCCACATGATGGGCGTCGATGAAGCGCAGGTCCGAGTGATGCAACACACCTTCGCGCTCAATGAAGACCTTGTTCGGACCGTTCACCAGGATTTCCGTGACCGAGTTATCCCGCAGCAGCACCTCGAGCGGCCCGAACCCGGTCAGTTCGTCGACGAGTTCTTCGGCCAGCCGCTCCATCTCGTAGCGGGAAATCGCCAGACGCAACCGAGCGACATACTCGGCGACCTTGTCGGTCACGAACTGTGCCAGCGCGGGGCGTGTGCCTTCCAGCAGGTTGCGTCCGCTCTCCTCGATGGCATCGATGATGTAGCGGTGCAAGACCAGCTTCAGGCCTTGTCCGTCCCCGCCGCTTTCCGCAGGACGGGTTGAAACGCCGAAGAGCTTTTCACCTTTCATTTATTGGCCCTCAGCAGCCGGCCAAGCCAACCGTCGCGGGACTTTCCCGGTGCGTCGGATTGGCTCGTCAGGCGTTCCCCGAGCACGCGTAATGCGCTGGTCAGCGACTCCCGAGGCGACAGTTCGAACAATGACAGGCCCTGGTTTTTGGCGTTCAGCCGCAACTCCGGACTCAGTGGCAGCACGCCCAGCGCGGGCAGGCCGAAGGTCTTCTCCAGTGTCTCGGCATTGGGGGTGACCTGGCGCAGGTATTTGTCCACCAACAAGCCGGCTTGCTGGAGTTTCAGGCCCTTCTCGCGCCATAGGTTGAGGATCGCCAGGTTGCGCCGGCACTCGATGACGTTCTGGTCGACGTACCACAGCAACTGATCACAATGCGCCACAAAGGTACGCAGCGACTCACTGTCCGGCTGTCCCACCAGGTTCACCACCACGTGCTGAAAATGCTGACGCAGGGCGCTGAGCAACATGTACAACTCAGCCGCGCTGGTGTGCTCGAGGGACATATCGTCATCGGCGTACGCGAGGATCCGCAGTTGACTCGGGTGAACCGTGAACGCGCTGTCGATCAACGTCGAATCGAGCCTGCGCAGGTGCCGCAAGGCATCACCGAAATTGAACGACGATTCGAGGCTCAGCATCGCCAGGCTGTCGCCGCGCGGCATGCCGAGGTCCAGCAGCAAGGTACGCTGCCCTTTTTGCTGCGCGACGAGCGCCAGGTGCGCCGACACCAGGGCGCCGTCACCATCGCACTGGGCGCCGTAAATCACGGTCAGGCCGCCCATGTTCGGGTTCGGCGCCACGGCCGGCAGGCGTTTACTGAGGCGCCGCACGAGCCCGGCCACTTCACTGGAGCGTGAGCCATAGGCGACGAAATCCCGCGCACCGGCCCGCATCGCGTTGAGCACCAACTGGTTGTCCATGCCGTCGCCCAACGCGACGATGGCCAGCATCGGCTTGGCTTCCAGTGCACCTTCTATCAATGCGCTCTGGTTCATCAAATGCTCGCGATCAAGCCCCACGAACACCACGCTGGCGAAGGTCACGTCCACCAGGGCGAGCAGTTCGTCGAGGCTGCCGGTTCCCGCGCTCACCACTTGGCCTAGCGGCGCCAGCGCGCCCTGCAGCCATTCGAGGTCGGTGGTGTTTCGGGTGATGGCCAGAAAGGTCTGGCTGAGGCTGGGTCCCTGGCTCATTGCGATAACCCGCTACGGCGGTCAAAACTGCCGTTCTCTAGGAAGTACATTTTCAGGAAATTCGGATCGTAATTCCGCAGCCCTTCACCCGGCAGCGCCGGCAACGGGGCATTGGCCGCCAGCGGCTGGACCAGGTGCGGGGTGACGATCATCAACAGCTCACGCTCGTCGCGATTGATCTGTGAACTGCGAAACAGCGCGCCGAGAATCGGGATGTCGCCCAGGCCGGGAAACTTGTCCACCGAGGCAATGTTGCTGGTGTTGATCAGACCGCTGATCACGAAGCTCTCGCCGTCGGCGAGTGAGACGCTGGTGTCGGTGCGGCGTACGTTCAGCGCGGGCACGGTAGTACCGGCGATGGTCACACCTGCCGTGAAGTCCAGCTCACTGACCTCCGGCGCGACCTTCAAGGCAATACGGTTGCGCCCCACCACCGTCGGCGTCAGGGTCAGGCGCACGCCGTATTCCTTGTACTCGATGGAAATGCCGTTGCCTTCACCGTTGGGTACGGGCACCGGAAATTCGCCACCGGCCAGGAAACTCGCACTCTGCCCGCTCAGCGCCACCAGGCTTGGACGCGCCAGGGTGTAGGCGAACCCACTGCTCTCCATGGCGTTGAGCATGCCCAGCACTTTGCTGCTGCCGCCGCCCCAGACGATGTTGAAATTGTTGTTGTTCAGCGGAATCGCCGGCCGCGTGCCCCCTACGGTGCCGGGCGTGACCGTGACACCGGGGACAGTGCCGGGAGAGCCGAACAGGAAATTGTTGGAGCCCCTGCCGAAGATCGACGTGCTGGCTTCTTTCAGCTTGGTGCGGCTGACTTCGACGAAACGGATGTCGGTCTGCACCTGACTTGGCAACAGCGGGTCTTCAGAGGGTGGAATCAGCGTGTCGGTCATCGCTGTCTTTGCCGTGCCCCGCACAAACACCATGCTTTGCCGAGGCGAAGACGAGCATGCGGTCCAGACCATCAGGCTGGTGGTGCCAGGCCCGACGCCGGTCAACAGATACCCGCTGCTGTCGCCGTCATTGACATGCACGTCAGCGATCTTCGGGTCTCCGACCGCAAGCCGCGTGATCGCGACCGGCGAGCGAATGTCCTGCTGCACGCCTTGGCCGATCTCCATCGCCGCCGGCATGGCGGATAACCCGGCGCAACCTGCCGGTGCTGCGACCACAGCCCCCTGATAGAGACACCCTGCTGAAAAAGCCAATACGACACGGTTCAACATCGGCCTAAAACACTTGCTCATGAATGTGCAGTCCTTGCTCGATCAGGGGGTTTGCTGCGCCGTCTGATTACCACGGATAACCTCGATTGACCGCGGCTTACGAGGCTCGCCGCTGCCAACCTGGACGCTGCGTGCAGCGCCCATGCTCAGTTGATTGAAGTGGGTGACATTGCGACTTGCCGTGTCCTGCTCAACGGCGATGTTGCTGTCGCCGGCCCAGTAACGTTCCAGGTTCTTTTCTTCGGCACTGCGCACGGCGAGCCTGAGCGGTCCGGCCTGAGAGGCCAGCATCAGGCGGCTGAGCAGTTTTTCCGGAACAGCCACGACCACGCTGCGCGCGTTTGCCCTGAGTTTCTGTTGTTGCTCACGCTCGTCGCGGCTGATGCCTTGCTCTTCGTGCCCCTGATTGACCGGCCCCATGAGCGTCCCGACACTGAGCACCCGCAACGCCGGGACCACGGTCTGCGCACTGCGATCGGGACTGGTTTGGTCTGACGGTAAATAAAGGAGCACATCGACGTAGTCACCGGGGCTCAACTGCCCGCCTGCGCCGATGATCTCGTCGATGGACAGCGCCAACGCGCGCTCGCCAGGGCGGATCATCCGCGCCAGGGTGCCGCCTGCTTCGAAGCTGCTGTCAGTCAGCCAGGTGCCGGCCGCCAACGGACGCCATGACATGCGACCGATGGCCTCTTCTGGCTTGCTATAGCTTCCGGCAGGCGCGACTTTCAGACGCTCGACGATCAGGTCGTCAGCCTTGATGGGTTCATAGGCGGGAATGTCTTTGGCGAGCACCAGCACAGGCTGGCGGGTGGGATCTTCCATCGGTTTTTCGGCGACAGGCGGCGGTGCAACGACGGTGTCGGTTTGCACAACGGGTGCTTGAGGAACCGGCGCAGGCTGGCGACTCAGCACCAATCCCCAATACCCGGCAAACAGCGCTCCCAGCAAAAACAACACAGCGAGCCCCATTGTGACGCGACTGCTCATGACGGCCCTCCTTTGCCTGATCACACCTTCGAAAACGTTCCGAAACAACCTGTTGTTCAGCAGGAAGGAGACGTTCATCCCTTCGTCATTTGAAAGTAGTCGAGGTCATCTAAAACGCCATCACATGCGGGAAATTTCCCGTCGTCGCATCCGTTCGGGGGGGCAAGAACAACCGAGGCACAGGAGGCTAATACTTTCTGATTAATGCTTTCTTGTGATTGTGGAGTCGGGATTTGGGGTCAATGCTGTGGGTACGAAGGATTGTCAAACGCTACAAGCGTGTATCGCGCCAAGAAGCGCAGAGGAGAAGTCAGATGTTCCTTACTTACCTTTCGGCTGTGATTCGTCGTTTTGCGAAAGACGAAGAAGCTGCCTCAGCCATTGAATACGCGATAGTTGTCGCAATGGCCGCTGCGGTGGCAGCCGCCTTTATGTCCCCCTTGGCGACGGAAGTGCGACGAATCTTCAACGCCTTGTTCACGGCGCTAGGTCTTACTAATATCCCGTAGAGGAGGTCAGCGCGACGCAACCGCCAATTCGAATGATCCGCCACGCTCAACCGCAAGGTACTTACGATGCCCGTCCCCCCGACACGCCAACAACTGCTACTCGTTGACGACGAAGAGGACGCCAACGAAGAACTTGCCGAACTGCTCGAAGGCGAGGGTTTCTGCTGCTTCACCGCCCCCTCCGTGAAGGTGGCCCTGAAGCTGCTGACCGAGCACCCTGACATCGCGTTGGTGATCACTGATTTGCGCATGCCCGAAGAAAGCGGCATCTCGCTGATCAAGCGCCTTCGCGAGCACACGTCACGCCAGCACCTGCCGGTGATCGTCACCTCGGGCCACGCCGACATGGAGGATGTCAGCGATTTGCTACGCCTGCAGGTGCTGGACCTTTTCCGCAAACCCATCTATCACGTCCGCCTGCTGGAAACACTGAACAACCTGTTTCCAGAACCCAAGGTGTATCAGGTCGGGAACTGACTCCGAAGCACTCAACTCCCTGTGTGAGCCGGCTTGCTGGGCAAGGCGCTGGATGAGCGATATCAATGTTGAATGATCCACCGCGTTAGCTGCCGTCGTAACCTCCGACGTCTCCTACAAAGTATTTCGTCGGTCTGACGATTTGCGCCGGGCATTGCAATGGCAGGAGCCGGCTTGGTGCGGGTCGCGCTGGGACGAATGCGTCGGATCAGTGACATCAATGTTGAATGATCCACCGCGTTCGCTGCCGTCGTAACCTCCGACGTCTCCTACAGCGTATTTCGTCGGTCCGACCATTTTCGCCGGGCACTGAAATGGCGGCCCTTTCAAAGCTGATAACTGAAACTCAAGGTGAATCTGGGGTTGCGGTTGAAGCTGTCCAGGCCGACATCGGACAGGGGCTTGGCGGCCTCCAGCGCGATGTTGTAATAACGTGCATCACCGAAGCGCAAACCCGTTGCCGCTGAAGACAACCTCGACGCCTTGATCGGCAGTTCGTTGAACCAGGTCCTCGCGGCGTCGAACACCACGTACGGCTGCAGCACTTTGACCCAGTTGCCGTCGCGCTTGAAGCTGTAGTTGACCTCGTACGCCGCCCCCCATCCCTTGTCACCCGACGCCTGGTCGGTCGGGTAACCACGACCGAAATTCTGGCCGCCGAACTGCGCCCGTTCACTGTCCGGCAAAGTGTCGTCACTCCAGTAGAGCGCCGCCGACAACACGCCCTGCCAGTTCTCGAAAAACGTATCGCTCTGAACGCCGGACAACCGCGCGCGAAAGAAGTCGAGGTCATAGGTGTTGTCATCCGTTTTGGCCCCGATGCCATCGATCCCCTGATACACACCGGCACTGAGGATGCGCAGCTGGCGATCCGTGGACTTGCGCCAGTCCCCTTCGATTGCCAGCGCCCGAATGTCGGTTTTGCTCTCCACACTCAGTGGGAAGCCAATCACGTCGTAACGGGTCTTGTCATTCACGGCGTACAGGCGCGAACCAACACTGAGCCACTCGCTTTGCGCCGCGATCAACGGATGGGTGAAGCCGATGGAAAAACGGTCATTGTCGCGTCGTTGCTTGAGCTCAAGGCCGTTATCCAGCGCGACGTTGGTGCCGGGCTCACTGCGATAATGCGAGGCCGACAGGTTCAGTTGCGTGCCTTCGGTATTGAGGTACTGACTGTAATCGAGCCGGTAGTAGTGCTCCTTGTCGTCACCCGGCGGAAACAGCCCGCTGACGGTCAGTTGTTCGGCCATGGAGGTCTGCGCATTGCTGTTCAGGCCGAGCAGCGCCTGCAGGCCGTCGCGGTTGTCGTCTGTGGTGCTCAACGTGCTGGTGAACGGTTTGCGCGACGCTTGGGCGATGAGTGTCGTCGCACCATCGGTAGTGCCTGGCGGTGGCACCTTTGCCTGCAAGGTCACGCCGGGAACACGGCTCATCAATGAGGTGTAACGCTCGAACGTCTTGCGGGTCAGCGGGCGCTCCTGCTTGATCTTATCCACGAGCTTTTGCAGGTAGGCCGACACGTTGCCGATGTCGCCCTCCAACCGGTAATCGCGCACGTAGCCTTCGACGAGCACCACTCGTACCAACCCCTGATCAAAACTTTGCGGCGGCAAAAAAGCGTAGGACAACAAGTAGCCGTCATCCTGATATCGCTTGGTCACGCGGCGGGTGGCATCGATCAAATCGGCCAGCGTGGCATCACGCCCGATCAGCGGCTCATAGATCGCGCCGAGCTCTTCAAGCGGGTAAACCGTACCGCCCTCGATGCGGATTTTGCGCACGCCGACCTTGGTGCTCATCATCAAAGGCGTGGCATCGGCGGGAGGCGCAGGCACCTGCAACGCAGGCGTGGAGGGACGATAGGCGTCGGCGGGAAGGTTGGGCACCGGCAGGGTGCGTTCGCGGTCATTGCTGTTCAAAAAACCGGGAAGCGGTTCAGCGTTTGCGAAAAAAGGAGAGACAGAAACACCCAGCACCAGGACAGGGACACAAGCACGCATAAGGACACTCCATTGGCCAACCGCAGCG
>Ga0265798_10011508_pt1 | contig 10777 bp, 8 predicted proteins | sample P3T30metagenome_FD_192430 | JGI IMG/M metagenome (GOLD analysis project Ga0265798, IMG submission 192430) | Plant litter microbial communities from East Loma Ridge, Irvine, California - P3 T30 | ecosystem: Environmental > Terrestrial > Plant litter > Unclassified | place: USA: California... | reverse complement strand
ATTAGACTTAAACTGATTTCCTTTTGGCGGCATCTTCTATCTACAGTTAGTGTACAAATATAAAGTTAATAGATAACAAATTTATTTGGCACGATTTTTAATTTAATGTTAATACAAACGGCTTGACTATGGGACAGTTAGAATACTTAATTACTACCGGAGACTTAAACAGTTTAAACCAATTGCTGGCGCAAAACCCGGCTTTGGCCAAAAACGCAGTGAACGACGAAGTTTCTCCTCTAATGCTTTCATGCTATTACCAAAAACCCGATGCTACCTCGCTCCTTTTAAAATACCTGGATAAGATAGATATTTTTGAAGCAGCAGCTGCCGGAAAATTTGATGTTTTAGCGTACCTGATATACAACAACCCTGAGTTGGTGCACGAGTACAATCAGGATGGCTTTACACCATTGGCCCTGGCATGCTATTTTGGCCAGTACGAAGCAGCACGTTATTTGGTATTCAAGGGTGCAAATGTTGACCAGGCTATTTACGGAACCTCGGGCATCAGACCAATACATTTAGCCGTTGCCCGCGACCATGTGGATGTAGTGCATATGCTTATAGAACATGATGCTGACATCAACATCCAACACCATACCGGTATCACTCCGTTACATTACGCCGCTAAACATGGCAACCCCGATATGCTCATATTACTGTTAGAAAACGGTGCTGATATAGCTATTACCATGGAAGATGGCTCATTACCAGCCGATTTGGCCCGCGAAAACGAGTTTAATGAGATAGCCGACATCTTAAGTTTATAGAAACTATAACGTCCCCAACATATATAATGCAAAGCCCCTGAATTGTTGTTCAGGGGCTTTCTAATTTTCAGGAAATTAAGTGAATGTGATTATCAGCAGGCAAACAGAGTGGACACAGCGCTTATACTTTTTCATATCTTTGTGTATACTAACCAATCAATTTGTGCGCTGAGGCGTTTTATACTTTTAAGATAGCGTAATTATGAAAGCAGAAAAAATGGTGATGCTTACCGGTAAGCAGTATCAGGAAATTAAGCAAAGCCTGGAACAAAATTCTTCTTATGAATATAACAGCGGCACCAACAGTAACCCCGATGTGGTGCACATAACCGAAATATATTTAGATACCGATCCGGAGTTTACCCGCAATCCTACGCAATACGCTAAAGTGCATGATGATAATTATGTGCAGGTACGCATAGAATATGAATACCAATAACAAGGATAAAACCGTCATTTTTTAATGCACATTTATAAATACAGTGCTTTATTTAACTGTACATTTTATTGAATTTTCTTATTAGGATAATTTGATTACTTTTTCATAAAAGCTAATTATTCAAAACCTTTAGCTATGTAATAAGAATATTACAAAAAGCATTACATTCCATTTAACCATACGGCGGTGTATTGCGTTACTTTGTATACCTATCGCCACCTCATGAAAACGCAAAAATTACTGGGAAAAATTGCTTTAATAACTGGTGCCGGCAAGGGTATTGGTAAAAGTATTGCCCGCACACTGGCCATGGCCGGTGCTACTGTAATAATCAATTACAACACCAGTAAGCGTAGTGCCGAAGAACTTGCTACAGAGATCAACCAATCGGGTGGTAAGGCCGTTGCCATGCAGGCAGATTTATCTGATGCCGACGATGTAGCCAGCCTGTTTAAGCAAGCCAGCCAGGAAGTTGGCTCCATAGATATCCTGGTAAACAATGCAGGCATTGCCCGCCAACAACCGGCCGAAGACATCAGGCTGAATGATTGGTCGGAAGTGTTGAATATTAATCTTACCTCTGCTTTCTTAACCATACAAGCCGCCGTGCCTTCCATGAAGAAAAACCGTTTCGGGCGTATCATCAATATATCATCCGTGGCGGCACAAACCGGCGGCATTATTGGTCCGCACTATGCAGCATCAAAGGCCGGAATGCTTGGATTAACCCATTCTTACGCTTCGTTACTGGCCGAACATGGCATCACCGTAAATGCCATTGCTCCTGCTTTGGTTGAAACAGATATGATTGCCGGCAACGTTAACGCAAGCGCCGATCATGTACCGGTTAAACGCTTTGGCCAGCCCGAAGAAGTTGCCGACGTAGCTTTACTCCTGGCCTGTAACGGTTATGTAAGCGGACAAACCATCAATGTTAACGGTGGTATGTATATGAGCTAAGAGAATCTTCAACTTACTCCTTTTCGTATTGGGCAACTACAATGTTACTTGCATTGTGAGCTGTTTGCTTAAATTTGCCCCAGCATGATTACTCTAAAAAAATACTTACTGCTGCAATTTGGCCTGCTACTATACTGCTGCGCTTTTGGGCAGGGTACCGATACCACACAACAAGTTGTTCCCGGTCGTTTAAACAGCATTACACAACAGAAGAAGCCTTATGTGATCATGATTTCTGTAGATGGCATGAGGTACGATTATGCCACAAAATTTAACGCCTCGCATTTGCTCGCGCTGGGCCGTACCGGCGTAAAGGCCGAGTATATGATCCCTTCTTACCCCTCAGTTACCTTCCCTAACCATTATAGCTTAGTTACCGGCCTTTATCCATCTCATCATGGCATTGTGGGCAACAAGTTTTACGACCGTAGCTTTAAAGCCAATTACAGCACTAAAGGTAAAACCGTATTAGAAGGAAAATGGTATGGCGGCACACCGCTTTGGGTACTGGCCGAAGAGCAGCAAATGCTGACGGCAAGCTTTTACTGGGTAGGCTCAGAAGCGCCCGTTCGGGGCATACTGCCTACTTATTACTACAAATACAACGAAAAGATAAGCATACATGAGCGTATACAAGCCGTGGTAAACTGGCTTAAACTGCCGGCAGAAAAGCGCCCGCATTTAATTACCTTTTATTTCCCTGAGGTTGACCACGCAGGCCACAATTTCGGACCGGAGTCGCCCCAGGCCCGGCAAGCGGTAAAGTTAATAGACTCGGCTGTTTATGAGTTGAACAAAGCCGTTAAAACCACCGGCCTGCCGGTTAGCTTTGTTTTGGTAGCAGATCATGGCATGACGCCGGTAGACACCGCCCATCCCTTAGCCGTGCCGGCTTTAGATACCGCAAAGTTCAATATATTAAGTGAGGGCGAACTGGTTCATATTTATGCTAAAGACACCTCGGCCATAACTAAAACATACCAGGAACTGCAAAGGCAGGCGGTTAACTACCACGCCTATTTGCGCACCAACACGCCCCTAACCTGGAATTATAACAAAGCGAACGATCGCTTTAACCGCATTGCCGATATACTGCTGGTACCTGCACCGCATAATGTTTTTGCGGCAGGCAACCATAAGGTTAACCCGGGGGCGCATGGTTATGACCCTGCGTTGGTTAAAGATATGATGGCCACCTTTATGGCCTGGGGACCGGCATTTAAAACCAATTTAACCATTCCTGCCTTTAAAAATGTGAATGTTTACCCTATAGTTACGCAGATCTTAAGCTTGAAACAGGGCGCTCCCATTGATGGCACCCCGGCAACGGCTAATCAAATTTTGAGGAAAGTGTCCAAGGCGGTAAGGAAATAACTTTACTTGAGCGCTCAAATTTCAGTATACTTGAAGAAATCACCTGTATACCTGAATGACGACGCATCACAATTACGACATATATGATGAATTGCATGCCCAAAAACTGGTAAGCGACGAGTCGTTTGAAAAGCTGCAGCAACGCCGAAATAATCCACTCTTATCTGTACACTGGGAAGTTAAAACGGTCCTTTACCTGGGCATTACGCTGCTTACCGGCGGCGTAGGCACACTGGTTTACAAAAACATTGATACCATTGGGCACCAGGTTATTATTGCCTTTATTGCGCTGTTGACCGCAGGCTGTTTTACCTACGCATTTAAGCACAAAAAGCCCTACAGCCGGTCGAGGGTTGAAACACCTAACACATTTTTTGATTACGTATTGCTGTTAGGTACCTTGAGTTTCCTTATATTGGTGGGTTACCTGCAATATCAATACAATATCTTTGGCAGCAATTACGGTTTGGCTACCGCCATACCCATGGTGGCCGTGTTTTATATAGCTTATGATTTTGACCACATAGGCATCCTCAATATGGCCATTGCCAACCTGGGGGTTTGGATGGGCGTAACAGCCACACCCAGGCATTTATTAGCAGAAGGAACATTTAACAGTCAAAGCATCATTTTAACTTATCTGGCATTCGGCTTGATGCTGCTGGCCGCCGCCTGGTGTACGCAAAAGTTTGTGATTAAAAAACACTTTAAGTTTACCTACGAGCATTACGGCATACACGCCAGCAGTGTGGCGCTGTTAGCCGGTTACTTTTTTAATTATGATGAGGGATCGTCGTTTTTGTGGTTGCTGGGGGCACTCGGGTTATCGGTAGGTTTATACTTCGATTCGTTTAAAGAAAAGAGCTATTACTTTGCATTACTGTCTGTTTTATATGGATATTTTACTACAAGTTGCATTGTTTTCAGAATACTTAGCTTGGATACTGTAGGCGAAGGAATTATTGCGCTGGGCATGATGTACATGATCCTTTCAGCCGTGGGCATAATATTCCTGTTAACCTCTACTTATAAAAAATTCAAAACATTATGATCATCCACAACAAAACGTGGCTTAATAACTTAAAGCTTCATGAACAGTTTGAAGACGATCATGATGCTGGTTGCCTTACTGATAACGAACTAAAAGCGCTCAAGATGAAGTACATGGTAGGCTTTGAGTCGCCCGGTATAATTATGCGAATTGGCCTGTTTGTACTCACATTAATTATTGTCACTTTTTCGGCTGGAGCACTAAGCCTGTTCTTTTCAGAAGCACATTTGATAGACAATTTTGTATGGCCGCTAATTTTAGGAACTACAAACTACATCATCCTCGAAAAATGGGTTAAGGGAAATTACCACTACGGGTCGGGGGTAGACAATGCACTCATTATGACAACGGCCGGTTTCCTTATCGGTGGCTTTGGCTGGATGATGGACACCATTGACCCGGCGCACTCCAGCTTTACCAGCATCAGTTTAGTTGCTTTGGCTGTAAGCGTTTACCTTACCCTGCGTTTTGCCGATCTTTTGATGAGTGCCTTGAGCTGCCTGTCTTTGCTGGCATTTGTATTTTTTGCCTGGCAACGCTTAGGCAGCTTTGGTATGGCTACATTGCCCTTTGTGCTCATGCTGGTATCGGGTGCCATCTATTATTTCAGCAAGCGCATTATAAATCATCCTAAAGCTTATTATTACGACCATTGCCTGCATATTATACAAATAGTTAGCCTGTTAACACTTTACCTTTCGGGCAATTATTATGTAGTAAACGAGCTGAGTAACCAACTACATAACACGCCGGGTGCTCCCCTGCCCTTTGGTTTTATATTCTGGACAATAACTATACTACTGCCGTTAGGATACATAGCCTGGGGAGCAAAAACCAAAAACGCCGTTATGCTACGCATCGGATTACTGTTGGTGGCCGGGGCTGTTTATACTTTTAGAACCTACTATCATGTTATGCCGATTGAAGCAGCACTGAGCATAGGTGGTGCAGCTATGTTATTGGCGAGCTACGCTGTAATTAAGTTCTTAAAAACACCAAAAAAAGGCTTTACCACTGCACCGCTTAAACGTAGCAGCGTATTAAACCATCTTAATATAGAATCCATAATTATAGGCGAAACTTTCGGTAACACAGGTACCGCCCCAACAGATGCAGGCAGCCGCTTCGGTGGCGGTAGCGCCGGCGGCGGCGGATCGAGTGCCGGATATTAAGAGCATATATCGACAGCAAAAACAAGATGTCATGCTGATCCTGTCGAAGACTTAGCCAAGCGGCAAATGCTTCGACAAGCTCAGCATGACAATCACACATAAGCTGTCTGCCTGAGCCTGTCGAAGACTTAGCCAAGCGGCGAATGCTTATCATACCTGCAAAACACTGACGCAATACAATCGCTAACCCACGTTAAGCGCTCGTTATAAACGAGCGTCAGGAAAAAAGAGAAGCGCCGGCCTGCCAGCGCACCCGGCTGGGAGTTGGCCTTGAGGGCAAAGGCAGGGATTGCGATGGCTTGGCCTTTTGCTACTTTGTGGCTAAGACAAACTTAGCGTTAGCGATCTCATGAACACCTTAAAAACAAACACACGTGAATAACAAGTAGCCTCTGCGGCAATGAGCAGACGAAGGTGGTTGATCAGCAGAGAATAAAGTTGAAAACGCAGACCCGTCGCAAAGATTCGTCCCACCTCGCAATAACGGTTTATTAGAACAATTTTACGAAAAAAAGCGCCGCAGTGTAACACTGCGGCGCTTTTTGCATGAACGGTTATTGTCCGGCTGTTTCGCCGCCACCCCCTGCGGGGCGTTTGTTGTTTTGTTCAATATCGCGCTCTATTTCCAAAATATCTACCGGCTGAGAAAAATCGCCCAGTAAATACTTCACAAAGTAATCGCCTTTTTGCCAGAAGAAATATTCCGTCATATCGCCATAAGCATGGCGCTGGCCCGGCAGCAATACGTAATCGAAGCGTTTATTGGCTCTAATTAAAGCATTGATGACACGTACGGTGTTAGCCGGACTTACATTGTTATCAATATCACCGGTTGATAACATGAGGTGCCCCTTCAGGTTTTTGGCCAAATCCTGGTTCTTATCAATAGCATACTGGAAAGTGGTATCGCCTTTAGCAGTAATAATTTCCTTCACCCCATGGTGTTTTTCGCTCCACCAGCGGTTATAAATGCTGTTATCGTGGTTACCCGATTCGGATACCGCCACCTTGTAAAAATCAGGATAAACAAGGAGTGCCGCGGTAGACATAAAGCCACCACCGGAGTGGCCGGTAATACCCACCCGGGTAATATCAATGTAAGGATAGCGGTCGGCCAGTTGTTCCACCGTTGCTTTTTTATCGGCCAAACCATAATCGCGCAGGTTGCCGTAGCCATAAGTGTGGTACCACTTGCTGCGGCCGGGGTTACCACCACGGTTACCCACCGTTACCACAATAAAGCCTAACTGCGCCAAACGGTCAACATTATTCATGCTGGCGCTGAAAGCTTTGTTTACCGCCTCGGTTTGCGGACCGGGGTACACGTACTCAATAACCGGGTACTTTTTAGCCGGGTCAAAATCGAACGGCTTATACATCACGCCATATAAATCAGTTACGCCATCATCGGCCTTTACCTTGAACGGCTCGGGAAATTTATAGCCCGATGCCATTAAGCCGGTCAGGTCGGTAGTTTCCAGCTCCATAAGTTTATGGCCCGAATTATCTAACAAAACAGATTTTGGTGCGGCGTTAACACGCGATGCCGTGTTAACCACGTAATGGGCATCATCGCTCATACTGTTGCTGTTATCAAAGTTACCGGGGTTTAACAGCTCCAGGTGACTGCCATCTAGGTTGATGCGGTACAAGTGCAGATAATACGGATCTTGTGTCTCGCGGCCTGATGCAGTAAAATACAGCACGCGGTTCTTTTGGTCAATGTTCACGATCTCTTCGCAATGGAATGAGCCTTTGGTAATTTGATTTTTCAACTGGCCATTTTCATCGTACAGGTAAAAATGTGCCCAGCCATCGCGCTCCGACCATTCAACCAGTTCTTTGCCATCGTTCACTAAACCCGGGCGATTGATCTCCACATAAGTATTCATCCGCTCCTCAATCACAGTTTTCACAGCACCTGTATTGATATCGACTGTACAAACGTCTATCTTTTTCAGATCACGGCCGGTGCGGTAAAAGTAAAACTTGCTGTTGCTGCCCAGCCATACCGACGGACGAAATTCATCGTCGCGGTTCTTTTGCAGTTGGGGTGCCGGCCAGGTAGAAAGTTCCTGGTCTTTAAATAAAGCCACGTTCAGCTTTTTAGAAGTTTTTGCATCAAAGTCGAACAGTAACATTTCGCGGATAGGTGCTTCCTTTTCGCCGGGCAGCTGGTATTTATAAGTTTCGAGGGTTGGGCGGGGCATAGCTATGCTGTTGATCACCCATAAGTCTTTTACCTTACGCTGATCGGTGCGCAGCATTACAAAGTGCTTAGAATCGGGCGACCATAGTACTTGGGTAGCCTTGCGTTTCTTTGCATTTTTTTCGCGCTCTACGTTAGTTTCGTTGCCAAAGCCGTTACCGTAGTCGTAATTTTCAACTCCGTCTTTAGTGAGTTGGTGCTCTACAATAGTGCTGTCGTCTTCATTTTTTAAAGCCTTTTTGTAATTGGCTTTATCCATCCAGTATAAATTAAACTTACGGGCAAAAATAATGGCCGAACTATCGGGTGCTATACTGGCCCACATAGGTTTAGGCTTTACCTTCTCATAGTTCTTTAGCTCCACCAGTTTTTGATTTTCAAGATTGTATTGAAAATAAAACGTTTTCTTTTCCAACGAGTCGGCCGCCTTCTTATCCTTGCGGTCTTTCTTCAACTGGTCTACCGTACTCTTTAATTCAAACTGGATGATCTTCTCATCCTTGGTGAACTTCAAGTTTTCGATAGGTAAATGCTGACCATCAAAAGGGTCTCTCACTATTTGGGTAATAGCAGCGGCCAGTTTATCACTATCGAACAGCTGCTTTTTGCTGCGCGATGAAGGGTCGACGATGTACCACTTTTTGCCGTTGCTGGTTTCGTATTGGTACCAAAACCTGTCGGAGCCTTTGAGCCAATGCGGGTCTACAGCGGTGCTGAAAACCATCTTTCTAATTTTGGCAGGCGAAAACCTACCGGCCAGTTGGTAATTGCCTTTGGCGGGCTGCGCTTGTGTTGCGGTAGCAAGAGGTGACTGTGCATACACCTGTGAACACAAAAACGCCGCGGCCGATAATGCGTAAATTTTTTTCATATTTTAGTTAAAAGAAAAGCCAGCGGGAAGTTATTTAAAAATGCCCATACAAAAAAGGGAGGCACATAGTATTGTGCCTCCCTTTATAAATTGTAATGAATAGTTTACATAATAGCGGTTCCGCAAACTATTTCACCTGGCTTTTGATCCAACCGCTCATGAGATTTAAAGCCACCGGCGATATGGTTTCTTCAATCTGGCCATACTCCGCCAGGCTGCCGGTTTGTGCAGTTTGCAGAAGGTGATTGAGCGATGGCAGTTCTGCCGTTTTAAAGCTTTTATTATGACTTTTAGTGAGCACCTCGTTTATGAGTTTCATGTTTTCTTTGGCGTTTACCTGCGTATCTTTAGCACCACCAATGGCCAGCACCGGGCAGGTTACCTTGCATAGATCATCAACCGGGTTGTAAGTAATAAAGTTGCGGAACCAGGGCTGCTTATACAGGCCGCCATACATCCCTGTAATGGTTTGCCCTACCAGACCGTTATCAGTTACCATAAGGCGCTTTAACACTTCGGGGGTTTGCGCCGCTTTCCAGGTATTGAAAAGCTGCACGGCTTTAGTATTTAACTCCTCCGCGGTAGAAACTGTGGAAAACAATTGCAGTTCCTGTCCGTGCAAACCGGTAAACGCATCCAGGGCTTCTTTGCCTTTAGGATCGGCATCTAAATGGAAGGCATGCCTTAGCTGGTCGGCGTTTTGCTGGGTGCTGATAACCGCACCGCCCACAATAGGGGCTCCCCACAACACTATAAAGTTCACATCTTTGCGGCGCGCGGCAACCATAGGTGCTATAATGCCGCCCTCGCTGTGGCCTATAAGGCCTAAATGCTTAGTGTCAACGTCGGTACGGGTTTTTAGATAATCAATACCGGCCTCCACATCATGGGCAAAGCTGGCACTTGTAGCATTAACTCCCTCTTTCCCCAAAGTGGTTTTGCCTGTGCCCCGGTCGTCGATCCTTAAAACCGCAATTCCATTTTTCGTCAGATGGTCGGCTACTACTGCATATAATTTATGACCGAACAAGGTACCATCCCTGTCCTGAGCACCGCTGCCCGAAATAATAATTACCGCCGGAAACCTACCGCTGCCTTTAGGCCGGGTTAGAGTAGCGCCAAAATGCACGCTTTGATCAGCATTGTTATACTCCACATCCTCGCTATTATAGGTATATGGCGGTACAGGCGTTTGCGGGCGTAACTGGCGCGAAAGTGTAAGCGGGTATTTTCCATTATTTTGAATGTAAAAGCCGCTGATGGTATTTCCGTTCAATTTACCCTTGAAAGCTGCACCTATAGCGCCAACACTCAAGGTAATACTGTCATTGCTTAATACGGCACTGCAGGGTATACTAAACGCCTTTTGGTCGGGTACGTCAAAAGTTGCGCTATAAGTAGTGCCTGCCTGCTTAATATTGAACATAATACCCAGTTTGGCGCTTCCGTTTGGCAGATCGCCTTTCCAGCTGCCGCTGATGCTTTGGGCCAGTGTAGAAATTGTGATGATACAGGAAAAGACTAATAAGATAAGAGACTTCATAAAATGTTATTGCGCTTTAAGCTGGTGCTTTTTAAAGTAAATGAATGAATAAACGGTGGGCACTAAGGCCAATATAATGGTACCGTATATAAATACTGAACTTGCCGCCTGTCCTTTGACAATCAGCGTAAGTATGGTCAACAGCACTCCTCCCCAAAACCACAATTTTGCTGCCAGCCGGTGCGTAGCCCGCCAGGTATCTTCGCTTTCCAACGTCCAGGGCGTACGTATGCCTGCAAAGTAATTGGGTTTGATGCTGTTCATGAGGTTGCCTAAAAATGCAAAGAACAAACCCATGAGCGGAAACAGCAATTTTTCCATATTAAAATTGCCGTTCGCGGTGGCAAACAAGATAGCCAGGTCAATAGCCGATATGAACAGAACC
>Ga0265798_10011507_pt1 | contig 10777 bp, 13 predicted proteins | sample P3T30metagenome_FD_192430 | JGI IMG/M metagenome (GOLD analysis project Ga0265798, IMG submission 192430) | Plant litter microbial communities from East Loma Ridge, Irvine, California - P3 T30 | ecosystem: Environmental > Terrestrial > Plant litter > Unclassified | place: USA: California... | reverse complement strand
CTCCGCATGGATAACTGATCTCAACAACAGAAACATATTGAACGCCTCGTTCGCATCACCAATGATGACCTGCATGATGGAACTTCAAAAAGCTTTGTCCGATCTCGATAAACTCGCCACTACCCCCATCCCATCGGCTTATTCGTTCCACCTGAAAATGACTGTCCTTCTTTATCTCTTCTTCTTACCTTTCCAGCTTCAGCAGTACCTCAACTGGGTATGTATCCCAGCTACTGCTATCGCTTCGATCGTCTACCTTGGTTTCTTGGAAATTGGGAATCAAATCGAAATGCCATTCGCCTATGATCAGAGTGATTTAGACTTGGATAAATATGTGTTGAAGATTGCTATGCAATTGGCTGAAATCACCGCTGTAAGCTCATTTCCCCCTGCCTACACCAGAAGGACTGAGCTGATCTTCAGTTCCCGACTTCAGTACCTACCTCCCATGTAGTCCTCTCGCACTTGAATCAACCTTTCCTGCCCTCAATTTCACTAAACGCCCCAACCCTCCTTGGGATGTCGGAAGCCAAACCGCACCCTACAGCTCTCGGTTTCGGGCACGCCTTCCCTCAATTCGATTTCGAATACGATTCAGACCCCAACGACGATGATTCCCCACCTAGACTGAGACCTGCTAAAGTCGGTCAACTCCCGAAATCAATGTTGGATCTTGAAGTCGCCCTTGGACTCAATTGGCAGGAAATTAGTACTGATTCGAGGAAATTTACGGGAGGACATAAAGAGCAATTGGAGAATAGGACTGGAATGGAAGTTGCTGTACTTGCTCTATGATCTGTGAATGTAGATGTGCATAGATGTGAATGAGAAACCTACATTACTCGTTATTTCCCGATGCATGCTGGTTATGCTTCATGAATGGTCCGTGCGAGGGTCTGTGCTTATACCCTTCCTTTGGATGGCAGGTCCTCTTTCTCTTCCTTCTATCTTCTCACCTTCTCTTCTTATTGACTAGTCTCAACTTCTAAGTATACGATAAACAAAGATGAAGACCCCAGACCAAGACTTCCTAGGCGTATGGTCTTTTATCTGGGCTTTATTCAAGTGGGTTCACCGATCTCAGCTTGCCGCTTCTTGGCATTTCAGCTGACAACATAGACAAATTTGGATAACCACCCTATTCTTCTCTTTGGTGGCAACTGGTGAGCTGAGGTGCTCCAGATCGACGAAAGCTGACAATCAGGCGTTACATTGATCAATCGATATTTCAATGATGTCCTTTCCGTCGAGTCTGCCCCAATCACTTTATTGGGTACATTAGTGTATTTCAGCTGATTCGGACCCTCCGATCGAAAGCTGACGTTTAGATCATTCATGTTGACGGTAAAGGTCAATAATGATCAAAAGACCTGGAAAGATGGTAGGTTCCAGGCTCTGAGCCTTAACCTGACAGAAAGGGAGGGCGGAATGGTCGAATATAGCCGCTAATTCTCGACAACTCGCCACCTTGGTCTGGCATAATGTACATCAGCTTGCCGGGATGTGTCGAAGCTGATATCTAGGCTAGTGTCAACCAGCCTGGAGCAGTACAAGGTGGCGATCAAGGTCCATCAGCCCAGGAATTGAAAGATACCTGTATGAAACTTGTAAGCTACTAAGGTCCCAGACAACTAAGCTGATCCAGTAGTTGAGGGTATTCGCAGTAGCTACCAAATATGGGATTGAAGGGCAAGCGTCTTTAGCTAGGCAGGATAACGATATCTTAATGCTTCACGCTTCGTTACCTTCGTAAGCTATCCCTTCTTGTCATGTGAACGAGCTGACTTGTACAGGGAGAAACCACCTATTCTGAGGTCGGATTTGATCTTGCCTAATAGCATTCAAGGCCTTGACGAGTCTCCCAATGAGATTCCTCGGGATATCCTGTAAGCTGCCAGGTCCTTATTCAGGTACAGCTAAAGAAGCAGGACAACACTCTCAGCATGTATCGCAACCCTCCATCAATCCCAATCCCTCCCGACCTCTCTCCTACCGACAATCGAAACATCCCTATTCTCCCTCCAAACCTCCCTATCCGTCCTGACCAGGACATCAACAACCTCACCGCCCAACACCGCAATCCTCCAAACCAGATTGAGCGTTTACGCATACCTCTTCTTCCTCCCTTTCCAATTGAACGCTTCATTAGGCTGGTGGACTATTCCTGGGGAGTTTATCGTTTCTGTGGTATACTTGGGGTTTATGGCTGTTGGGATTGATATTGCGAAACCGTTCAAGGCAGGATTGGCTAGGTTGGATGTAGGTGGGCTGGTTGAAGATCTGAAGAGGCAGATTGATGAGATCGCTCAGACCGAGGTACGTCAGCTGGCGAGTCCTTCTTATCAACAAGCTGATTTATCAGGGTGACAGGAACAGGATCAGGTCATCAATCGGACCTCAATCAGCTACTCTTCGAAATGGGAACGTCACCTCTCGACCCGTGACTGACACCTTGATTGATATCGAAGCCCAGCCCCTTCCCGCCGTCGGATCAAGTACCTCGCCGGTGTCTCGCTCTTCATCCGGATAAATTCTTCCATGATGGCATAGTAATAATCGACCAAGATTTTGTACATGCAGGTAGAGCAATGAGATTATGATTATGTATATACCTGGGATCAGCACAAGTCACGATCACGTGTAAAGGGACGGCTTACAAGCAATTAAAGCACCTCACACTTTCAACCTCTTCCCCGTGCCCAAGAGAGTTCCGTCCCGATTCAATAAGGGTTTCAGACCTTCGCGGAGTACTAAAATACCTCTCCCGCCTCCTCCATACCCTCATCAACCTCTCCCAGATCCCACTCCGGCCGTCCTTCATACTCAGTCCCAATCATCATAGGCATAACAGAGCTCCTAGGTTTAAAGCTCTCCCGCTTAGGTGGTCTACGCGTAGCATCTTTCCCCAACATCGCATGTGATCCAGCTGGTGCCGAGGGTATGCGGGATTGAGGGGGTATTTTCGACATGTAGATCGATGAACTTGAAACAGCTCTTCCATTCATGTTTTGTGGACGGGGGAGATTGCATGGTACCGGTGTTGGAGTTCCTACATCCATGTGGTGGCGGTTTGTCATGTACATTGATGAGGCGGTCGACATTGTAGACTGGGGAATATGTCTAGTGGCAGTAGTCATTGGTCTCATGTGAGTGGCAGGCATTGGTTTTTGCCGTTTCAGTCCTCCGGGGAGAGGTGTAGCTTCAGGAGCGCGTTTCCGGGTCACAGTTGCTGGCGCCCGGGCGGCGGGGGCGGGCGTCGCTTTGACTGTCTTGGTAGGTCCAAGACCTTGTCTTGCGCGCTACTCGTCAGCTTTGGTCATCCACTGATTCCAGTAACTTACCTTCTTCGCCTCCTTGGCCGCTTCTTTCGCCTCGATAGCGTCCTGTATAACATCGACAACCCTCTCACCGCGGATTAAGAATGGCTTATCGGCGGTCTTCTCCCACTGCGGCAGGAGTTTGAGCAGCTCACTCTCGATCTAGTCATCAGCCCCGCCCATCGAAGTTCAAGCAAGCTTACCCTTGGTTTCAGAACCTGAATCCTCTTCCTCAATTTCTCCTCCCTCAGTAATGCGCCCCCACGCATCTTGAATCGATTGGGGTCCGAGGCCAATCTCTCCAGTTCTTCCTCTTCTTCGACTAGAGTATGCCATTCTCGGACTTTGGGAATGATTGTTGCTTTCGAATCAACCTCGTCCTTGAGGCGCTCAGAATATTCCTCATGCGCTTTGAGTAGTTCTTCCGAATAGTTGTCTAAATATCAGCTAATGACCCCCGCGGGTTCCAGGGTGGACTCACCATCGATGAATCCGACAAACTCGTCTTTTTCTTCATCGCTCAGCATGAGCTCCAGCCAGAGTCCTTCAATTTCACTGCGGACAGCTAACATGTACTGAGACAAGCTCGCTCGACGTAATTCGAGTACACGCTCGAGTTCTGCTTCGTACTGTTCATCAGTACTAAAAGCAATTTGGAAGACGAGACATACCGCAGCAATGGTCGGCTCGCCACTTCCTCTGTTCATTTCGAAGAACAGCTCCTGAGTCGTAGCATCAACGTCCATTCTGGCCCAATGCGGTTCAATTTGATTGAAGATTTCCTGAATCCGCATTTCGCAAGCCTCCTTCATCTTGTTCCACTTTCTATTAGCCACCTCCCATATGATTTGGAGCAATTGACGTACAAGATTGGAAAGCTCGTTGATCCAGTTGATCATGCCCACCTCAGGCTGAAGATCTTCCAGACCTTTCAGGTCGAGGACACGCCCTTTGTCGCCCTCGTCGTCTTCCTCCAACTCATCACCTGTCTTTGCCTCCCTTTCCACATTTTCTTCCTTGAAGTTCGCGATAAAATGCCCCAAGGTCTTCTCATATGCCTGATACGCTCCTGGTGTCTCTTCGTTATGTCTATCGGGGAGCAGCTCCATCGGGAATGCATGTGATCCGTTGCCATTGGGCAGGGGTGGAAGAGCAAGTTCGTCGTGCAGCCAGTGTAGATCCACAAAGTCTGAAAGAAGCTGTGTGCGACGATTGTCCTGTCGAATCAGCGGGGAACTGTATGTCTGTCTCAACTCACCCTTTCTTCTGTTGCCTTTCTGAAGTCCACCTCCAAAGAATGGAGAACCTCATCACTAACTTCCATCCACACCTCCCTCATATCCTCATCAACAGCCACAGTAGGACCGACATTTGATCTCTTCCTTTCCTGCGCAGTCTCGGGCTTAAAGCTCGTCCCGCTCACTTTACGCCCGTTGGGAGCTGCGACAGGTGGTAATGATAAGCGGGCTTGATGCAAGCCATTTGAAGGGCCTGCGACTGGCTGTAATGGTTTTGGGGGCTCGAAAGGTGCGCCCAGGAGGTTCGCTAGGGCTGTTAGGGCTTCTTGTAGTTCTGTCTATCAGGACAAATCGCAATGTCAGTGAGCTCGGGCACATACCGTCCACTTTTGCCAGTCTTTCGCGGTATACCTGTAGATTAGCTTCTGTCTGCACTGATGACAACTCTAGCTCACTTGTTCAAGCTCTTTCCTCTGCTTCAATAATCGCGCATGCTGTTGAGGCAGAGCCTATTTGTCAGTTTCAACTTCTGCCTGATACTCCCATCCAGACGTACCTCGCCGCCCTGCTCCACCTTGACATCACCCTCTCCCTTGACGATCGTTCTATCTCCCAACGCTTTTCCAAGACAGACTACATCTTTCCTAGCTAATTCAATCTCTTCCCTCCACCTCTCCACTTCCGTCTCCCTCTCCCTTACTATCGAGACTACAACAGCTTTGATAGCAGCATCAATCTTTGTTTTATCATCATCCAATACCGCTATCGGTAATCCCAGAGAGTTGTGTAATGCCTTGAGATGGGGTAGATGTTCGTCTAGGTATCTTGACATTGTTGTAACATGGACTTTATGATATAATATACGTTGAATGATGATGATCCTGTGGTTGTTTACGCCGACAAAGGAAATCAGTCGCGTTGAATGTAAATTATCCCTCCCTTTAGTATATACACGTTCCTTGTAGTAGTAGTCCAACATCGTCATAGGTAATAACACTGCGCGGATTTGCGCTTTGTTCCTTCCCTCTATCATCTATACACATATACATCCTATACATATACAATAATGGCAGGAACTCAGAAATCACCAAAGGGTGCTAGCGTAGCGGAAGAGAAGAAGAAGCTGCTACAGCAGTACAAGAACGATGATGGTCATTTCTCCCTTGTCCGGTGAGTCCATCCTGCCAGTGAAAATGGGGACATGGTAGCAGGCGGTACGCATCCAGCTATCACGTTGGACAATATGTCGATTGTCCCCATGATCATCGTTAAAAGCGTTAAGTTGTTTGGAGCTGACTTGCAGAAATTTCCGACTGGCCGATATGATCACCATCATGAACGGTGTCTGCGGTGTCCTCTCTATCATGACATCCGCCCGATTCCTCGCCATGACCGCCAACATCCCCCTCCCCATCTCTGACCACGCCACCAAGACCCTCTACTTCGCCCACCTTCTCCCAATCCTCGGATTCGGATTTGATGCTCTGGACGGTAAAGTCGCTCGATGGAGAGGTGGTGGATCCATGCTGGGACAAGAAATGGATTCTCTAGCCGATCTTATCTCATTCGGTGTCGCTCCTGCCATTCTCGCCTTCACCCTCGGATTACGTACCCCACTCGATACTATCTGTTTGTTGTGGTTCGTTTCATGTGGTCTAGCCCGACTTGCTAGATTCAACGCTACCGTCGCTCTCATTCCCGCCGACGCCGCTGGAAAGGCCAAGTACTTTGAAGGACTTCCTATTCCCTCGTCATTGTTCCTTACTGCGACAATGGCATACTGGGTCAAGCAAGGATGGTTCTTCCAGAGTAAAGTTGGAAACCACGATGTTCCATTTGGAATCAGGAAGTTGTGGGATAGCAAGCATGGTTACGGAGAGATCCATCTTGCTTCGTTGATCTTTGCCATTTGGGGAGCAATGATGGTCAGCAAGACCTTGAGGGTAAGCTACAACTCCTCTTGTCTCCTGGAGCCAAGCTGATTGCCAGGTACCAAAGCTATAAAAGGAGAAAGGAGGTGTCTAAAACACGAAGTCATATCACACAAGCTAGTATAGACAGACATATGAATGGTTATAATTCACCAAGATATGAGGCAGCATTCAGGCTTGCCCGAAGAAAGTCAGAATGATAAGAAGAAGACTCAGGTGCTGATCACGCCAAAAAGCTTATTCATGTACAACATTACAAAAGTCAGAGGTTCAGGCCCTCGGAACATCAGAATACAAAGGCGGTAATTCAACTTGTACCATCCCTCCATCCGTATGTCTGACATATTCAACCTCCTGTTCTCTGTGTACAGGAGATCGCCGTCCTTCTTCGATCTCGGCTGTGGCAGTACTGGGCAATGGATGACTTCTTCCATTTGTCGTTTCGATAGGTGACAGGGCTTGCCGAGGTTTTGTAAATATTGGCGAGATCTGCGAGTGGCTTGGTCCAGGACTCGTGGGAGAGGTGACGCCGAGCATCTGCTTAGTCTGCCGTTCCAGGTCTGTCGACTGATCTGTCGCGCTTGTGGTCGTAGTCGGTCCAGCAGAGAGAGGAGGGTCGTCCTCCCTCGGCCCAAGATCAATTTCCCCCCTCCCGACGTATGGTTCCACTTTAGGTTCTCCTTCTTCCATAAACTCTTTCTCCTCCTTATACCCATGTCCCTCTTCGTTTCTACGACGTTTCCTCCGCCTCCAGAGTAGCCCGAGTATTAAGCCTAAGATGAGGAGACCTCCAATAACACCGCCTACTATCCCGCCTATAGCCCCACCAGAAAGACCCGAGGATCTGACATTAGCCTTACATACTGAGTTGCCATGATCTGAACATACGAATCAGGAGCTACATAATCCGGTAAACAGGTCTCGTCGCTAGAATTTTCTACTCCGTCAGCCATCTGTTCATATCGTGCACAAGAGAGAGGTGAGAGACATACGGACTGTAGAAGGAGCACTAAAAGCGATTCGCCCGTTACTATCCCTCACAGACAATGTGATCTGCAAACCAGCAGCAACATTACATTTCCATACTCTAGAAGTATTGTCCGTTTTTAAAGTGACCGCTGGACTGGTCTTGTCAGCTTACCTTGTTTGTTTTGGCGGTGAGGGGGGTAGAGGATGATACGTACGAGGATGCACTTCCTATACTACCTGCTGCTAGGTATCCCGTGTAATATGGTGCTGTTCAATTAACATCCCAACCGTAGCATGATGAGGAGACATACCGACTCCACCTGACCAGGCAATGGTGACATTCTGGCATTGTACCAGGGACTGAGGCGTGTTGATACGGAGCTCGTCACTCATCGTTTCTGATCAAAACCCTCGAGATTAGTCGTGGGGAACCGTATCTATAGATGTAGATGTGTATATGATGATCGCCGTATCAATGCTGCACTGGATCTACAGTTGCCCAGCGTGAAAGGTGGAGGAAGGCCAGGAGGTGTAACGTTACCACACTCAGTCGCATGCCGGCCGCTTGGCGCCGGATCTAGCCGCATGGGTGCAGGTCATCCGTCTTTCCTGAACAACCACGAACAGCAGTACTTTTAACATGCCCGCTAGGGTCACGCAGATAATCTGTCACCGAAAGCTTCTTAGAAGATCGTGAGATGGATCGCTCACGAAGGACACTCGACCGATGCCCAAGACCAAGTCGACACAATCGGCGAGGGACAATTCCCGTTAGCATCAACCACGATAAGGTGGGGATCAGCTGGTATGCATGTTCACACGGGTATCGAAACCATAGATATAAATCTAAAATTGAGATCGTGCATCATTTCCCCCCGGACCACCAACTTCCGAACTTCAAATAGATAGCGATGTAAACTGGGGAACTAAACATGGGCGACAGCCTCATTCCTCTGTTGAAGCGGTACCCCTCCAGCGGACTCGTGGACGGTAGAGCTTCCTCCGACCATCTTCTATATATCAGCCGCTTTCACATATTGGTCGAAACCTCGAGAGTAAGGGAATGACATACAGGTTCATGAGTAACTCCCAAAGCCTTCTTCTTCTGTGCTCGCTTATACAAGATGAAAGCGATAATAGCGAGAATGATAACCGCGATGATGATTCCAACAATAAGACCTGCGAGACTACCTTTTCGAAGCTTTGACCTATTATCAGTGACTGACAATATTTCTTACAGAGGCTGGCTGTACTCACTTTCCCTTGACCTTCACTTTCTTGGTGGTCACGGCGAGATTAATGATTTTAGTTGCGACCTCATCGCTGACGGTTGAATCGCCTAGGGTATTAGTGCGTACCTTAGTGGAGGGCTTAGGACATACCGAGAGGCTGAGCCGAAGCTATAGCGGTCAGGAGGACAAGGATGAAAGCAGCAAGCATCTTATGTCTTGACTACTAGTAAAGTGAAGACGAAGGTAAGAAGACGACTGAGTCAATCAACGCTGTTTATACGTTTTTCAGTGTATCTATTTCTGGTGACAAGGGGTCCTTTGTGCTATGTCATGACGATTGTGTGTGTAGTGGAAAGAAGTAGGAAAAGGGGGCAGTGTGGGTGCCTGTACTGCAAGTTCATGTAATGACGAGGGGCGGTGAGGACACAGCGTTACATGTCATTAATTGTAGTGATCGAAAACCAGCACTGTCAATGCTATACCGCCAAGGTCGAACCGTAATGTCCATCATTCTCGGTCCTTTGTTGGTTCACAGCTTGCTCAGAATTCATATTCCCATCTTCCGACTTCACCTATCAATCAGCTTAGTCCCATCTATACCGGGAGAGATCGGCTTACAGGTACGACCTGCCCTTCTCCTTCATCTCTAGTCATCGCCTCCCTCTTCAGCTGTCGCTCATGCGCAACAGCAATGACTGACAGGAGGACGACAAAGAATATACCGGCGATGGTACATCCTATTATCAGGCCTACTTGGCTTCTTTTGGTTCTCCTTTTTTATCAATTCTTGGACATTGAGGTGTTAAACATACATGATTTGCCCGGATGATTTGGTGGATACCGCGAAGTTGGTGGGGGCGGTGAGATTACCGAGAGTTGTCGGAGCTATTCATCATCAGCGCCATGGAGATATTGGATGCCTTACCGGTGTTACTAGAAGCAAGGACTGCGGTGATGAATGTGAATATCAATCCAAATCTCGCTACCAGCATCGAAGGGGACACAATAGTAGTCAGTCAATGCGGCACAACAACATAGGATGAGTATATATATATATGAGCTTGGACATGATCGACCTCGCTAATAAGCGTCCTTTGGGAACCAAGATTATGTGTGTAGAAGTGTCAGAGCGCTAGTTCGGTTCCCTATTTGATTGATTACCTGAGGTCGAGCTAGAGTCGAGTATTAGCACACTACAACCCATACGTTCGATCAGCGGGTTCGATCATGAACCTTAGAGGCTTTGCAATCGTTGAATGGATTAATCGTTGGAAAGGCGTTACTAAGCCCCAGTATGCGACGCCCCGACCGGCACCTGATGGCCCCGCCTTCGATCATTGAGGCACCGGATCCAAGAGAACGCATCATATGTCATAAATTATTCGTGGATTGGATACAGGATATGATGCTATCATACCCCCAATGCTGAACCGGATCGACTATTCTCATCTTCCTGTTGTCGATGAGCTAGTTCATTGTGGAACTCTCCGGCTGGTTTTGATTTCCCCTGCTAAATCAGCAAAACTTTAACCAAAATCATGACTCACAGCTTCGGCTCGATCCCTTTTCTCAGCCTTCCAGGCGAGAGTCCTCTTCTTGTGCTCTCGGATGTGCATCACGACAACGATCCCGATGACAATCACCAGGAAGAGGGCGCCAATAACACTTCCAGTGATTAAGCCCGGTAAACTCTGTTTAGGTCTTAACCGATCAGCCTTAGCTCGAGATTTGGGTTGAGCACCTACTTCCTGACGGCTTGAGAGGAGGACTCTGCGAAGTTTGCTAAAGTAGCCGAGACTATATCCAGCGTACTTGTGGATGCTGTCGATCAGCGGTTACGAGCGAGACGCGTGAGGTGCTTACTGGTCAATTCTGGAGTATCGTTCATGAGGCCCAGGGTGGTGTATAGGATGGGTGCTGATGTCAAGACAATCGAGGTTGGGTCGATAGGTCGGGAATTATACAGAGAGCGTTGAAGTGGTATAATTACAGTAATGGAGTTGGGAACGTGATCGGGAGATGACTAATGGAGTCCTCGGGAATGATTTATAGATCTCAAGGGAGATATGCCGCTAATTCGGGAGATCCCA
>Ga0265798_10011506_pt1 | contig 10777 bp, 8 predicted proteins | sample P3T30metagenome_FD_192430 | JGI IMG/M metagenome (GOLD analysis project Ga0265798, IMG submission 192430) | Plant litter microbial communities from East Loma Ridge, Irvine, California - P3 T30 | ecosystem: Environmental > Terrestrial > Plant litter > Unclassified | place: USA: California... | reverse complement strand
AATCGTGGCCAGCGTGCCGAGATACAGGGTGCGGGCCTGCTGCACATCCAGCTCGGCGTCGTGGCCGGTACTGAACAGCAGCTCGGTAATCTCCAGGCTGCGCCGCTGCATGGCGGCATTGTCGCGGGCGATCAGCAGCCGCGCCTCGGTGGTGCGGATCGTGCAGTACAGGCTCGCGACCTGAGCGGCCATCAACACCTGCACATCGTCGTAGCTGGCGATGCTGGCCAGGTAGCCGGCGTCGGCGGCCTCGATGCTGCGCTGGAACTTGCCCCAGAAATCGATCTCCCAACTGATATTGAAATCGGCGCCGGCGCTGGTGATGCTGCTGTCCGGGCCACCCGCGCGCCGCTGTCCTACACGCAGCAGTTCACCGCCCAGCTGCTGTCCCTGCGGATAGCGGCTGCTGCCGGCGATGCCGAGCTGGGCGCGCGCTTCCATGATGCGCAGGGCGGCCGCGCGCGCCGTGGGATTGACGCGCTGGGCTTCGGCGATCAGCCCGTCGAGCACGGCGTCATCGAAACCGCGCCACCATTGCTGGAGCGATCCGCCTTTATCCGCTGCTGGCGCGGCGTCCAGTGCTGCCAGCGCGCCGCCGTCCCAGTCCGCCAGCGACGGCGGCATATCCGGACGCTCGACATTCGGCCCCACCGTGGTGCAGGCGCCGAGCAGCGCCGCTCCCGCCAGCGCCGCGGCCCGTCTTCCCGACTGCGTCCTGGATACAGCAAACACCTTACTGCTCCGATGTGGCCTGCACCGGCACCGGCACGGCATCCGGGCTGTTCGCCACCCACCACATGAAGGCCTGGTAGCTCAGGGCCAGGAACACCGCGCCGACGAACATGCCCAACAGGCCCGCGCTGGCCAGCCCGCCCAGGGCGCCAAGCAGGATCACGGGCATCGGCGCATTCACGCCGCGCCCCAGCAGCAGTGGCTTGAGCACGTTGTCCAGCGAGCCGGCAAGCAGGAGCAGCACCGAATACGTGACCGCCGCCGTGCCGCCATAGTCGCCGCTGGCCCACAGATAGACGATCACCGGCAGCGAGACCAGGATGGCCGGCACCTGCACAATGCCCAGCACCAGGATGAGCAGGGCCAGCAGGCCGGCAAACGGCACGCCGGCGACGATCAGCACCAGGCCGACGACAATGGCCTGGATGAAGGCCACGCCCAGCACGCCCAGCGCCACGGCGCGGATGGTGGCCGTGCAGAGCAGCGCGAAGTCTTCGCCGCGCTCGATGCCCACCAGCCGCACGAAGATCGAACGGATGCCGTTGGCCCCGGCCCGGCCCCAGGCCATGACGATGCCGGCGACGATGAACGAGAACAGGAACAGCAGCACCGCGCCCGCGATGCTGGCCACCACCTGCAGCACGCGACGGGCCAGGTCGGCCACCTGCGGCTGCCTGCTGCGCACCAGCGCCGGCAGGTCGGTGTAGGCTTCCAGCCAGAGTTCATGCACCCGCTTGCCAATGATCGGCCACTCGGCGACGCTGGCCGACGGCGCGGGAACTTTCAATGTGCCGGCCCGGACTTCGGCGACGACGTTCTGCAGCGAATCGCCGAGCGACACCATCAGTATCGCGGTCGGCGCCCCGATCAGCACGATGCAGGCAAACACCAGCAGCGTCGCCGCCAGTCCCTGCTTGCCCGCCAGGCGCCGCGCCAGCTTCTGGTGCGCCGGATAGAGCGTTACTGCCAGGATCACCGACCACGCCATCAGCGACAGGAAGGGCGAGAAAATCCGGAAGGACAGCAGCGCCAGCCCGACCACGACCCCGGCCCGGATGAACACATCGAGCAGCTTCCTCGACATGCGCTCTTCGAAGTCGCCATCGAGCTTGTAGGGAGCGTTCACGATGCGGTCCTTTGCTTCATCCGCCATATGCTCGACCCGATGCAGCGTCCGGACAATTGGACCTTGGTCGTAATGCCTTGTATATCGCGGCCGCGACACCATCTGGATGGTTGCGCCTTGTTGCGGCGCAGGAAGACAACCGACAACGGAGACGCCATGGACGACGACATCCTGGTCAGCAAGGCCGCCATCATCGAACGCTGCTGCCGGCGCGCCCGCGACGAGTATGAAAAAGACCCGAATACTTTCCCTGAGGACATCACGCGCCAGGATGCCGCCACCCTGAACGTGATCCGCGCCTGGGAAGCAGCCATCGAGATGGGCGACTATGTAATCGGCAACGCCCGCCTCGGCCTGCCGCAGGACGAGCGTGAGGTCATCACCTTGCTGGCAGAACATGGTTGGATTGCGCCCACCTTGGCCGAGGATCTCAAGCGCACCGGCGAATTCTGCCGCGCCGAATGGGATCACCAGGCGGCGCCATTGCCGGCGCTGGTGACGATCATCAAACGCGGCCTCGACGATTTCACCGATTATTCAGCTGCCTTGCTGGGCGGCGTACATATCACCGAATAAACTTTTGCCCCAGTTGTCGGCGCGAAAAATAGGCGTCAACTGGTATGATTCGCCTTTTTCCAGGGTGGCGCCGGCCATTGTCTGACATGACAGGCAGCCATCCCGCACCTGATTACAAAGAAAAAATGAGCACACCTTCCAATCTGCCTGGCTTCTTCAGCCGCCTGTCGATCGCCTTTGGCGCCCTGTTCAAGTCGCTCGGCGACGCCGAGTTCGCCGCGCGCGTGCGCGATGACGGCGTCGGCCCGACCGCCGCACCCGCACCCGCCACTGTTCCGACACCAGCACCGGCCCCGGCGCCAACGCCTGCTCCGCCGCCACTGCGCGCGCCAAGCCCGGATTCGGCCCTGCAACTGCTGAGCCTGTTCCAGCGCGAAGCCCGCCTGATCGACTTCGCCCACGAAAACCTGGGCGCCTACTCGGACGCCGACATCGGCGCAGCCGCCCGCGTCGTGCACGAAGGCTGCGCGCGCGTGCTGCGCGAGCATTTCGCCATCGAACCGGTGCGCAGCGAGAACGAAGGCAGCCGCGTCACCCTGGACGAAGGCTTCGACGCCGCCAGCGTGCGCCTCACCGGCAACGTGGTCGGCAAGGCGCCGTTCACCGGCACCTTGAGCCATCGCGGCTGGCGCGCGGCCAAGGTCACGCTGCCGCAGCTGGCCGAGAGCCACGACGCGCGCGTGCTGGCCCCGGCGGAGGTGGAACTGTGAGCCAGCCGGAAAATGCACGCTATGCCATCGGCATCGACCTGGGCACCACCCACAGCGCCCTCTCGTATGTCGACCTGCAGGCCAGCGACGGCGAGAAAGCTGTCGAGTCGGTGCTGCCGATCCCGCAGCTGACCGCCCCCGGCACGATCGAAGCGCTGCCGCTGCTGCCGTCCTTCCTCTACCTGCCGCACCCGGACGAAATGCCGGCCGGCGAGCGCGCCCTGCCCTGGAGCCAGGGCGAGGAAACTGCCGTCGCCGGCGAGATGGCGCGCAGCCGCGGCGCGACCACGCCGATCCGCCTGGTGTCGTCGGCCAAGAGCTGGCTGTGCCACCCCGGCGTGGACCGCCGCGCCGCGATCCTGCCGCAGGACGCCCCGGACGAAGTGCCGCGCGTGTCGCCGCTGACGGCGTCCACCCGCTACCTCGAACACCTGCGCCAGGCCTGGAACGCGGCGCACCCCGAAGCGCCGTTCGACCAGCAATCGGTGACGGTGACCATTCCCGCCTCGTTCGACCCGGCCGCGCGTGAACTGACCGCGGAAGCGGCGCGCCAGGCCGGCTTCGCCCCCACCCTGCTGGAAGAGCCGCAAGCGGCCCTGTACAGCTGGATCCAGGGCAGCGGCGGCCGCTGGCGCAAACAAGTAGCACCGGGCGACATCATCCTGGTGGTCGACGTCGGCGGCGGCACCAGCGACTTCTCGCTGATCGCGATCCTGGAACGCGACGGCAAGCTCGAACCGCACCGCGTGGCCGTGGGCGACCACATCCTGCTGGGCGGCGACAATATGGACCTGGCGCTGGCCCACTTTGTGGCGCGCAAGCTTTCCGCCAACGGCACCACGCTCGACGCCTGGCAGATGCGCGCGCTCACCTACGGCTGCCGCAGCGCCAAGGAAGAACTGCTGGCCAACCCGAACGCGACCACGCACCCGATCGTGGTGCCGAGCCGCGGCTCCAAGCTGATCGGCGGCTCGATCCGCACCGAGCTCACGCGCGAAGAAGTCACCTCTTTCATCACTGATGGATTCTTCCCGCGCGTCGAAGCGGGTGCCCGCCCGGCCGTGCGCGCGCGCGCCGGCCTGACCCAGCTTGGCCTGCCATACGCGCAAGACGCCGCGATCACGCGCCACCTGGCCGCCTTCCTGGCGCGCCAGGCCGGCGCCACCGCCGAACTCGAAGGGTTCCAGGGTCGCGTGAATGCGGAGCACAGCTTCCTGCATCCGAGCGCGGTGCTGTTCAATGGCGGCGTGTTCAAGTCCGGCATCCTGGCCCAGCGCGTGATGGACACCATCAACGACTGGCTGTACATGGAAGGCGCCGAACCGGCGCGCATGCTCGAAGGCGCCGACCTGGATCTGGCGGTAGCACGCGGCGCGGCCTATTTCAGCTACGCGCGACGCGGCGGCGGCGTGCGCATCCGCGGCGGCACGGCGCGTTCCTATTACGTCGGCGTCGAGTCGTCGATGCCAGCCATCCCCGGCATGGAGCCGCCACTCGAGGCCCTGTGCGTGGCGCCGTTCGGCATGGAAGAAGGCAGCGAGCTTGAATTGCCGGGCCAGGAATTCGGCCTGGTGATCGGCGAACCGGTCACCTTCCGCTTCTTCGGTTCGACCACCCGCCGCCAGGACCGCATCGGCGACGTGCTCGAATTCTGGGGTCCGGACGAGCTGCAGGAGCTGAACGAGATCCAGGCCACCCTGCCGGCCGAAGGCCGTGTCGCCGGTGAAGTCGTGCAGGTCAAACTGCATGCGCTCGCCACCGATGCCGGCACGCTGGAACTGGCGGCCGTCGCCCGTGACGGCCAGCGCTGGAAGATCGAGTTCGACGTTCGTACCGCCTCCGACGCCTCGTGACCTATTTGGTTGGCATCGACCTCGGCACCACCAACACGGTGCTGGCCTATTCAATGCCGAGCCGCGACGGCAAAGGTTCGATCGAGCTGTTGTCGATCGACCAGCTGGTGGCGCCCGGCGAGGTCGCCGGCGCGCCGCTGCTGCCGTCGATGCGCTACCACCCGGGCGCGGACGAACTCGCGCCCGGTGAACTGCAACTCCCCTGGAATACCCTTGACGTCGCCGGCGTCGAACGCGTCGCGCTCGGCCGACTGGCGCGCGCGCTCGGCGCGGCCACGCCGGGACGCCTGGTGTCCAGCGCCAAGAGCTGGCTCTCGCATACGGGCGTTGACCGCATGGCGCCGATCCTGCCATGGGGCGCTGACAATGACGTGGCCAAGGTGTCGCCGGTGGCGGCCAGCGCCAGCTATCTGGCGCATCTGCGCGCCGCGTGGAATACGCGCTTTCCCAAACACGCGCTCGAACGCCAGCAGATCGTGCTCACGGTCCCTGCCTCGTTCGACGACGGCGCGCGTGCGCTGACGCTCGAAGCGGCAAAGCAGGCCGGCCTGCCGGACGTGCGCCTGCTGGAAGAACCGCAGGCGGCGCTGTACGACTGGCTGTACCTGCATCGCGCGCGCTTGACAGAAGAACTGAGCGATGCGCGCCTGGTGCTGGTGGCCGACGTCGGCGGCGGCACCACCGACTTCAGCCTGGTCAAGGTCGACGCCAAGGATGGCGAACCGGCGCTCACCCGCATCGGCGTGGGCAACCACCTGATCCTGGGTGGCGACAATATGGACCTGGCGCTGGCCCACCTGGTCGAGGCGCGCATGGCCGAGCAAGCCGGCGAGGACGCCTCTCGCAGCCGCCTGTCGAGCGCGCGCCTGGCCCAGCTCACCGAACGGTGCAGAGCCGCGAAAGAGCAGCTGCTGGCCGAGGATGCGCCCGGCCACGTCACCGTCACCCTGCTCGGCGCCGGCAGCCGGCTTATCGGCGCAAGCCGCAAGGCCGACTTGCGGCGCGAAGACATCGAGCGCATCGTGCTGGACGGCTTCTTCCCGCTCAACGCGGCGCAGGAAGACGCGAAACGCGCGCGCGCCGGCATCGTCGAATTCGGCCTGCCGTATGCGAGCGACCCGGCCGTTACGCGCCACCTGGCGGGCTTCCTGCGCCAGCACGCAGCCGCCGCGCGCGAGGCGCTTGGCCTGCCCGACGACGGCAGCTTGCCGGTGCCGGACACGGTGCTGCTCAATGGCGGTGTGTTCAGGGGAAGCGCGCTGGCGCAGCGCCTGGTCGATACATTGTCGGCATGGCGCGGCGCCCCTGTGCGCGTGCTGCACAACGAGAACCCCGACATCGCCGTCGCCCGCGGCGCCGTGGCCTATACGCTGGCGCGCCAGGGCCTGGCCCCTGCCATCGAAAGCGGCGCCGCGCGCAGCTACTACCTGCTGCTCGATGGCGAAGAACAGAACGACAAACTGCGCACCGTCTGCCTGCTTCCGCGCGGCACACCAGCCGCGCTCGAGGTGGCGCTGGCGGACCGCAGCTTCGCGCTGCGCGTCGGCCGTCCGGTGCGCTTCCACCTGGTGTCGACCATCGCCGATGACGGCGCCCCGCCGCAGGCCGGCGACCTGGTCGACCTGGATCCGTCCACAGTCGTGCGCCTGCCGGCCATCGCCACCGTGCTGCGCGCAGCGCGCGGCGCGCCGGCCGAGATCCCGGTACGGCTGGTGACGACCCTGAGCGAAGTCGGCACGCTCGACGTGCACTGCGTCGCCGAGGATGGCGGCCAGCGCTGGCAACTGGCCTTCCAGCTGCGCGGCGAGGATGACAGCGACACGCAAGAAGAGGTGCTGCCGCTCGAACTCGATGCGGCCGTCGACAAGATCGAGCGCGTGTTCGGCGCCCGTTCGAAACAGGTCGATGCGAAGGAAGTCAAGCAGCTGCGCGCCGGCCTGGAGCACCTGCTCGGCGCGCGCGAGCGCTGGACCACGCCGCTGCTGCGGCGGTTGTTCGACGCCCTGCTGGCGCGCGCAAAAGGCCGGCGCCGATCAAGCGAGCACGAGCGCGCGTGGCTCAATCTCGCCGGCTACTGCCTGCGTCCCGGCTTCGGCCACCCGCTCGACGAATGGCGCATGGAACAGCTATGGGCGATGTTCGAGGGCGGCGTCCAGCACCACAAGGACAGCCAGGTGCGCGCCGAATGGTGGACGCTGTGGCGCCGGGTGGCGGGCGGGCTGTCGACCGAATCCCAATTGCGCGTGCTGGACGATTTCGCCTTCAACCTGCAGGCCGACGAATCGGAACGCGGCCGCCGGCCGGTTACCCTGGTCGACGGCAGCGAAGAAGACATGCTGCGCGTCGGCGCCTCGCTCGAACGCATCCCCTCGGCCTACAAGGCGGAGATCGGCGAATGGCTGCTGGGCCAGATCGACGCCATCCCGTCCAGCGGAAAACTCGACGCCCGTGCCGGCGCGCGTTATGGGCGATACCTGTGGGCCCTGGGCCGGGTCGGCGCGCGCCAGTCGTTCCAGTCGAGCGCCCACGAAGTGGCGCCGCCCAATGTCGCCGAAGGCTGGCTGATAAAGCTGCTGCAACTGGACTGGCGCAAGGTGGAACCGGCCGGCTTCGCCGCCGCCCACATCGCGCGCATGACGGGCGACCGCTCGCGCGATATTGGCGAAGCGGTGCGCGAGGAGGTGCTGCGGCGTATGGCTTCCAGCGGCGCGCCTGCCATGTGGACGGCGATGGTGCGCGAGGTGGTGGAGCTGGACCAGGCGGTCGAGACGCGCATGCTGGGCGATGCGCTGCCGCCGGGCCTCAAGCTGCTGCGCTGACCGGCCCCTATCCCGGCAGCCGCCCTGCCAGGATCAACGACACCGGCTTGCCGGTGCGTGGATGCAGCGGTTCGCGCATCTCGACCACGCGCAGGCCGTGCCGCTCGAACAGTGCGATCCAGCTCGACACCGTGCGGAAGTACCAGGGCGGCGCGTCCTTGAAATCGTCGCTGAAGCCGTCCCAGCTGCCCGCGCGCCAGCCATCGACATAGGGCGCGTCGCCGCAGGCGATCAAGGGATGGACGGTCTGCACGACCAGGGTGCCACCGGCCCGCAGATACGTCGGCGCCGCGGCGAACAGGCCGTCGACCGCTTCATTCCCGATCAGCGAGAAGTTGGCGACCGCGACGTCGGCCGCCAGCGCCAGCTTGCCGGCCGCGATCTCTTCATATGACAGCACGCGAAAGTCACCGCCGCCGGCCTCCCGTGCCTGCTCGACAAGGCCGGCGATCGCATCCACGCCAACCATCTTCACTTCAGACAGCGCGCGCACCAGCCAGCCTTCGCCGCAGCCGAGATCGACGCCGGTGCGCGGGGCATGCGCACGCACGGCATCGACGATGGCGGCATTGGTCACCAGCGTGCGGCTCTCGATGTCCCCGCTGCGCACTGCGCTGGTCCAGGGGCTCGCATTGCGCGACCAGGACTCGAGGATTGCTGCATCGGTAAGACTGTCCATATTCCCTCCTTGACACCGATTATGCACCAACCGAAGGCATCGCCCCGGCATGGCCGCCGTGGTTTTCAGTGAACCTTTTCCGTGGCCAGCACGGGATAATGCAGGGTCGATTCCGGATGATCCCTTCCCATGCCCCGATCAAGATACGCCTGCCTGCTCGCCCTCGCCTTCTCCACCACCACGGCCAGCGCCGCCGACGACGCCACCCGGGTGTTCGTCGAGAACGGCGAACTGCATTATGCCGGCTACCTGGACGACGCCGCCAATGGGCGCCTGTTCGCCCTGTACGACAGCCTGGCCATCAAGCCGACGGTGCTCGCCATCGAGAGCAAGGGCGGCATCGTCGACTTCGGCCTCGACCTGGGTGACTGGGTGTACCGGAAGGGCCTGGACGTCAAGGTCAGCGCGTACTGCCTGTCTTCCTGCGCCAACTATGTGTTTACCGCCGCGCCGCGCAGGACCGTCAGCAACGTGGCCGTCATCGGCTTTCACGGCGGGATGAGCAGCGTGACATTCACACTTGGTGGCGAACAGAAAGCCAAATACGACGCCATGACGAAGGGGCAGCAGGACGCATTCCTGGCCGACCAGCGCAAGGATATCGAGCCCGTGCTCCAGCGCGAAACCGCCTTCTTCAAGAAGATCGGCGTCAGGCAGGACATCACGACCTATGGTGAGGCAAGCCGCTTCGACCTGCCGGATGCGGACGGCTGGACCTTCACCAGGGAAGACTTTGCCCGCTTCGGCGTCGAGCACATCGACGTGATCGACGGACCGTGGCGACCGGCGATGCCCGGCAACGCCATCAGGTTCACCACGATCGAGGTCGACTAGGCGCTGGGCGGCGTCGGCCATCGGCGGGATCGGATAGACTGGTCCCATGAAATCTCCGCAACGCCTGCCGATCCTGCTCGTCGCCGTCACCGCCGCCGTCATCACCTTCGCCTTCATCAAGAAGCCGGCCGAGCCGGAGGCGCTACCGCCGCCGCCGCTGGTCTCGCTCGAAAAGATGGGCCACCTGGTCTCGCTCAAGATGAACTACGCGGACGTCATCGAGTTCACGCAACCGAACGCGGTCGATATCCCGTGGTCGCAATGGGAAGTACGGCTGGGCAGCACCCGCGTGCTGCTGGTCGCGCGCGGCGATTGCACGGTGGCGACCGACCTGCGCCAGGCGCGCTACGAAGACATCGACGAACGCGCGCGCACCTTGAGCGTCGTGCTGCCGCCGCCCGCCCCGCTGCAGGCGCGCATCAGCCACGAGGCGCGCAGCCGCGGCGGCTCCTACTTCTATGCGGTCACCGAACAGGGGCTGCAAGCCTTCATTCCTTCGGCCCAGACCCGCACCAATGCGATGAACAAGGCGCTGGAGACGGCGCAGAAGGCGGTGCAGGCGGCCTGCAAGCAGCCCACCGTGCTCAATACGGCCAAGGAAAACGCGGCCACCGTCATGCAGGCCACCCTGGCCGCCACCGGCTGGATGCCGACCGTCATCTGGGAACCGCTGTCACCCGCAAAGCCCTGAGGGGCAGGCCCATGGCGGGTTAGAGCGTGACCGCCAGTGGTTCGAGACCGTGCAAATACGACATCCAAAAATGCCACGTACTACTACGTACGCAATCCGCATGGGCATTCGTGTAAAATCGTTTCAGCAGGTTATCGAAAAATCGCGTAATAATTCAACTATATAGGTGACAAAACCATGCGAGTCTTCCCGTCCAAAGGAAAATCCCTCGTCTTCGCCCTGGCAGCAACCGTTCTTTCCACCAGCGCTTTCGCTCAAAATTGGCCAACCGGCAACGTGACCGTGGTCGTGCCATGGCCGGCCGGCGGCCCGTCCGACATCGCGGCGCGCCCGCTGGCGAAAGGCCTGACCGAAGGCCTGAAACAGTCGTTCGTCATCGATAACCGCGGCGGTGGCGGCGGCAATATCGGCACCCTGGCCGTGACCCGCGCCAAGCCGGACGGCCAGACCCTCCTGATCACCTCGAGCGCACCGATCGTGATCAACCCGAGCCTGTACAAGAAGATGGCGTTCGACCCGGCCAAGGACCTGATCCCGGTCACCAACCTGCTGCGCGCGCCGCTGGTGCTGGTCGCCCACCCATCGGTGCCGGCCAAGAACGTCAAGGAACTGCTGGCCCACATCCAGTCGAAGAAAGGCCAGTTCTCGTACGCGTCGGCCGGCAACGGCACCCCGCAGCACCTGACCGGTGAACTGTTCCGCGGCGTGACCAAGCTCGACATGGTGCACGTGCCATACAAGGGCTCGGCGCCGGCGA
>Ga0265798_10011505_pt1 | contig 10777 bp, 6 predicted proteins | sample P3T30metagenome_FD_192430 | JGI IMG/M metagenome (GOLD analysis project Ga0265798, IMG submission 192430) | Plant litter microbial communities from East Loma Ridge, Irvine, California - P3 T30 | ecosystem: Environmental > Terrestrial > Plant litter > Unclassified | place: USA: California... | reverse complement strand
GGCGGCCACGCTCCTTGCCCCATTCGAGCCACTCGCGTTGCTCGGCCGTGGGGCCCGCATAGGGCTGGTCGAGCAGGGCAGGGATCAGGTCCTTCAAGTCCGCGACGACGGGCATGTCGGGCCTGACGTTGGGCTTCTGCAGCTCGATCGGGTCGATATCGACCCAGATCTTATACGCCTCGCGCGCGAAGCTCGCCCAATTGTAGCTGACCTGGCGGATGTTGAGCCGGCTGCCGAGCACGATCAGCAGGTCGGCGCTCTGCGTCACCATGTTGCCCGGGCGATCGCCGATCGTGCCGGGACGACCGCAATACAGCGGATGGTCGTTCCAGATCACGTCGTGCGCGTTCCAGCCGGTCACGACCGGCACGCCGAGCTTCTCGACCAGCGTGATGAAGTCGGCATGCGCCCCCGACAGGCGGACGCCGCCGCCGGCGAACACCACCGGTCGCTTGGCGCTGGCCAGCCGATCAAGGATCGCGGCGGCCGCGGCGGTGAGGTCGGTCTTGGTCCAGGGTTCGTCCAGTTCGGCGGGGTCGAAGCCGGGGAGGAGGTCGTCGGGGTCGATCTGCGCCGCCTGGACGTCGAGCGGGATGTCGAGCCATACCGGGCCGGGGCGTCCGGTCGTCGCGAGATGGATCGCCTTTTCGAGATGATAACGGATCGAGCGCGGGTCGGTGACCATCGTCACATATTTGGTGATCGGCGTGACGATCGGCTCGATGTCGAGCTCCTGGTCGCCATATTGGCGCAGCGGCAAACCGGTGTGGCGGACCGTCGTCTCGATCTTCACCTGGCCCGAGATGACGAGCATCCCGACCGAATCGACGAACGCGCCGTAGACGCCCGTGATCGTGTTCGTGCCGCCCGGGCCCGAGGTGACGTTGACCACCGCCAGCCGGTTGGTGAGCCGGTAATAAGCTTCGCCCGCCATCGCCAGCGCCTGTTCGTGATGGCAGAAGGTCGTGGTGAGATCGGGATGCGTGCCGATCGAATGGTTGAGGTGCATCGCCCCACCGCCGGTCAGCATGAACACGTCGCGCACCCCGTGCGCCACGAGTTGCTCGGCAAGCCAGTTCGACAGCTTCATCTTGGTCATCTCGTCCACCCGTTCCAGGCCGCCGTTCGGCGAATTGCTTCATCAAGTCCGATTGTTGCCGCGACACCAAGTTCGCGCTGGATCAGCGCGGTCGAGGGGACGTAGCGGCCGGGGTTCCACCCGGGATCCGGCTTGCCCAGCACTTCATGCCCCGCATCCCCCAGCAGCGCCGCCGTGCGCGCCGCCAGCTCGGCGATCGAAACCGCTTCTTCCGAGCCGACATTGTACGTCGCCCCGGGTTCGGCGCGCAGCAGCATTGCCCACAGCCAGGTCGTGAGATCGGCCGCGTAGAGATACGATCGCACCGCCGTTCCCGCGCCCTCGACGCGCACGGTTCGTCCCGCCATCGCGTCGCGGATGAAATTGCCCGCGGCGAAATGGATGTCGAGGCCCAGCAAAGGCCCGAGCAGCGCAAAGATCCGAGCAACGATCGTGTCGAGCCCGTGGCTCTTGCGGTAGATCGCGCAGAGCAGTTCGGCGGCGCGCTTGGCTTCGGCATAGGTGTTGCGCGCATCGCGCGGATCGGGGCCGCCCAGCCAGTCCTCGCCGACATGGGTCATCGCAGCGGGCTGCGCGCCGTAGACCGCACCCGAACTCAGGAAGAAGAACCGCTCCGCCCCCGCCGCGACCGCAAAATCGAGTGCGCGCCGCGTTCCGTCGACGACCGTGTCGAACATCTGCATCGGCCGGTTCATGTTGACGTCCGCGCTCGCCTCGGTCGCGGCGTGGAGGACATGCGTGTAGCGTTGGCCGTCGGGTTCGAGCGTCAGGATATCGCCGGCGACGAAATGAAAGCCGGGATAGCTGGTAAGGTGCGGCGCCTTGGTGGCGAAGGCGGCCGGGTTGCGCGTCAGCACCGTGACATCGACGCCGACACCGTAACGCAGATCCGCCGCGCGTAGCGCCTCGAGCATCCAGCGGCCAATGAAACCGGTGCCGCCGGTGATGTAGAGCCGCTTGCCGCAGAGTTGCGACCAATCGTCCGCCAGGGCCGAGCCGATCGCGGCGAGGTCGTCGTCGAGCGTCCAGGTCATGCGGGCACCTGCATCAGAGACACGGCCAGGGTCGGGCGTTGACCGCGATGCGCGCGGGCGATCAGCAGCAGACTGTCGAGCGCAAGCCCCCAGAACAGGATGACGACGAAGCCCGGACGAAGGAACATGCCGGCCGCCATGCCGACAGGCGTCGTAACCGACTGCCCGCCAAGCCACGACGTGTTGTGGAGGATCGCAAAATTACCGAGGCTATAGTCGTAGGAGACACACAGCAGATATCCCATGGTGATGGCGATCATGGGACCAGCGCGCTCCCAGCGCTCCAGGAACAGCAGGAACACCATAAACGTCTCGGTATATCCACCAGGCGACCGATTGATGAGGTAGATCGTCAGAAACAGCAGCGCGACGCGCGACGTCGGTAGGGCGCGCGGTTGAAGCCATGCGCCAGCAAACACCAGCAGTGCGAGTGCCTGACTGGCATGTATGACGATCGGGATCCAGAACATCAGTGTTTCAACGACGATCGACGGGACGAAGTCCCGGGTCGGAAACTTGTAACTGTCGAGATCCAGGAATGGTGCGTAACTGGTCGAAAAATAAAGAAACTCATAGACGAGGCCGTTGACGACCTGCACGAAATTGAGAGTGTTGCTGTACAGTTGCATTGGCGTGCCATCGCCGAAAGCAGCGAATGTGATCAGATAGACCAGCAGCGTGGAAATAGCGGCGAGTTCGAGTACCCGCCAGCGACGCTTCACCGCCCACGCCAGCGTTGGGACGACAAGGTAGGGCTTGAAGTTGATTGTCATGGCCGCCGCCAAGGCGCGGATCACCGGGGACCGTACGATGTTGCCGTGGGCGAGCGTAAAGAATACGAAGCACGGCAGGATCAGATTGCCGCGTTCCAGGGTGAACAACCAGGGAAAACCGAAAGCGAAACACACGCTACGAAAAGGTGCGGTTCGCGCGTCCGCACGCCAGAATGCAAGCGCCCCCAGGGCCGAGCCGAGAACGTACCAGAAGAGGATTGCGCAAACGCCGACCCAGTCGCAATCGCGCGCGACGAAACCGCTCGCACCGTAACAGCCGGGTATTCCGAAAATCCGCAGGAACACGAACGACAGCGGCGGATAAACGGTCCGCCAATTGTCGAACGCGCCGGGGTTTTGCGCCCAGAACGCGGTGTTGAACCAGTCCATGAAGGTATCATTAGTATCAAACACGAACGGTTGCGGAAGCATGCCGTCATAGGCGAAACGCACCGCGATGTTCACCAAGCCTGCGAGCACCAGCAACGTTAGGCACATTTCGGGAATACGGCGGCGCGATTCCCCCGGAGCGCGCTCGATCCTCATAGCGTAGGGGGCGCGATCGGCTTGACGAACGTACGCGACGACGGTCGCTCCCGCCCGGGCGGGAAGCCCAAACGCTCGTCCTCGATCACCATCGGCACGTTGCGCGTCCGCTCGGCAATCGCGCGGACCTGTTCGCCGATCAGGCCGAGGATCAGCAGCAGGACGCTGAACATGCCGGTCTGAACGCCGAGCAGCAGCAACAGGCCGGTGATGCCGCCCCCCAGGACTGCCGAGACCGGGGTCGCGAGCAGCAACAGCGCAGCGAGCGCTCCCACATAGACCGACAGGATCAAGGGCGCGCGCAACAACGCTTTCGACGAGCCCGCCAGCCCGGACACCGCAAAATCGAACAGCGTGCGCCAGTTGTTCTTTGTGACCCCCGCGGCGCGCTCGGGCCGGTCGAACGGGATCACCGCCAGACGGAAGCCGCTTTCCACCACCATGCCGCGAAAGAAAGGCTCCGGCTCATTCCAGGACGCCAGCATATCGACGCAGGCTCGGCTGAAGAGACCGAACCCGGTCGCGCCCGGGATGACCGGATAGTCGGCAAAACGGCCGAGCAAGGTATAGCCCAGGCTCCGGCTGAGCCGCGTTCCGAACGACGCGCGCTCGCTTCGGCGCTGGCCGAGCACGACCTCGGCACCGGCGCGCCACTGCGCGATTAAGGGGCCGATCAAGGCCGGCGGATCCTGGAAATCGGCGCACATCGCGATCACGGCGGATCCCTCCGCCTGATAGATGGCGTAGGTGGGCGAGCGCATCTGCCCGTAATTGCGGTTGTTGAAGATGACGCGCGTGGTCGGGTCCGCAGCGACGATCTCACGCATCATCGGGCGCGTGCGATCGGCCGACGCATTGTCGATGAAGAGAATTTCGTAACTGCGGGCGTGCGTCTCCAGCTCGGCCTTCACCGCGGCGTGGATCTGCCGAACATTTTCCTCTTCGTTATAACACGGGATGACGACGGAGATTTCCGGCCGTTCACTTGCGGGTGTCATCATCGCTCCTGCCGAGCACATCGCTCCATCGCAGCCCGGTCGCGGGCACATACAGTTCGGTGAACAGCGCCAGCAGGACCAGCGTCACCAGCAGGCCGACCGCCGGGATGTTGTAATGCCGTTCCGCGTCGAGGTTGGCCGGCTCGATCACCTGGATATAGGTCGCGCTCTCGGCCACGATATTCTCGACCGCCGACTGCTCGGAAGCGCGCGCGTACACGTCGTACAGCCCCTGCGCGAAACGATAGTCGCGATACAGGTTGAGATACCGGCTCTGCAGTTGCGACAGACCCGACACGTTCGGGCCGCCCGCGTCCAGGCTTGGCTTGTTCGTCGCGGACAACTGGCCCTGCAGGGCAGCAAGTTGCGTTCGCGCGGTCTGCAGCCCGACATTTTCGGGCCCGGCGACTTGTGCGAGACTTTGTACCTCGACCTGCTTGGCCTGGATCTGCGCTTGCAGGTTCGCCGTCCGCATGATCTCGCTGCCAAGCTGCTGCTCGGGTGCGGCAAGGCGGTTTGCGCGGCGGAATGCGTCGAGCGTGCGCTCGGACTGGGCTACCCGTTCCGACGCATCCTTGAAACGATCGCGGACGATCTGCGCCTTGCGCTTCATGGTTTCGCGACCGAGTGCGGCAATGCGGCCGCTGATCGCGTTCTGATAGGCTGTCGTGAGCTGCAGCGCCTCTTCCGGGTCGCGCGTGCGGGCCTGGATCTCGACCACACCGCCCAGCAGCAAGTGCACGTCGACCTTGTTGCCGAGCGCGATGCGCGCGGCGGATTCACTCGCATAGCGGCGATCCGGTCCGACCAGGTTCAACGCCTTCACAACGTCGGTGGTCACGGGGGCGCTACGCCCGATGACGAGATACAGGTCATTCGGCGGACGTCCGCCGCTCAGGAGGCTGGCGAAGCTCGACAATTGTCCCCCCAACGAATTGAGGATCTGGCCAAGGCCTGCGCTGCTCGAATCCTGCGGGAGCAACTTCGCGCGGGCTACCCACGGGCGCGGGACGACGCACAGGATCGCCAGTACAAGCGCCAGCGCAAGATAGGCCAGGCGACGATTGCGCGCGCGCTGCACCCAAAGTGTGGCGTTATGCACGCGCGTCACTGCGACATCGCCATGATCGGAGCGATGAAGCGACAGCACCTGTCGCACTGAGCGCCACGAAGCGACAAAGGCGATCTCATTTCGCTAGCAACGCGAGCGGCGCCAGGCCGACGAGACCCGAGGTAAGGGCGCTCAATTTACGCCAGAATTCGCCACGCGCCGGGTTGATCGGGACGTAGATCAGGTCGCCGGGCAGGACGCGCTGGTTCAGAACCTTGCCGCCTCCTTTATGGTGCCCGGACCCGACCGAAGATCCGTTCGCGTGAATCACGAAGATATGACCGCGGTCGCCGAACTTCTGCACGCCGCCCGCCTGGGCGACATAGTCGCCGACCGTGGAACCAGTGCGGAACTGGAAGGATGCTGGGCTGGCGACAGACCCGAACACACCGACCGCCACCGGTCGCGCAGGAATGTACACTGCATCGTTGTTCTGCAGCACCAACCCAGCAGGCAGCGTCGTCGTTTCCGGATCGACATCGAGCACCAGCCGTCCGTCCGGCCGCTGCGTGCCGAGTTGATGGATGAGCGCCCTCAGCTGGCTGGTTCGGTCGAGCTCGCTGTTGGTGGCCAAGGCCGAGGTGAGCGGGGTTGCCGACAGCAGGAATTCGACATCCTGCATGACGCGATCGTAGCTCTGCCGCTGTTGTTGTCGCAGCGCCTCGCGCTTGAACTCGGCGGCGAAGGCGTAGGCATTCGGCGTCAAGCCACCCGCCTGCGCGATCGCTGCCGACAAGGGTGTGCCGGCGGGGACGAAGTAGCGGCCAGGCCGAGCGACCTCACCGCCCAGCGTCACCAGGACGTTCTGAGTGGCGAGCGGGCGCGCGATCCCGAGATCGGACAGGACGCGCAGGATCAGCGCGCGGCTGGCGATCTGCGAATTCGCTTCGGTCGGCGTGAGTTGCCGCCACGCGGCCTTCAGATCAAGCGGATCGAGCGCGAGCAGTCGCCCGGTGTCTCCCACCGTATTGACCCCGCCTGCATACAACAGCACGGTGGTCAGCGTATCGCTTGGCCGCGCCTCGAAAATCGCTTCGTTATTGACGCTGCCGATCGCGGCGACCTGCGCGCCGACCGGCGCGATATAGATGACGTCGCCATTCTGCAGCACCGCATCTGCCGATTTGTCGCCCTTCAGCAGAAAATCATAGAGATCGAAGTCCGAGATCAGCCGCCCGTTGCGGCGCAGCTGGATCGAGCGGAAACTGCCGCCGGCCGATGGCCCCCCCGCAGCGAGCACAGCATTGACCAGCGTCGATAGGCTGCTGATCGTGTACGACCCCGGCGTCGTCGAAAAGCCCGTCACGTAGACCGTGATGCCGTGCAGCTGCCCGATCGAAACCGATAGACGGAAGTTGCGATAGACGCGCGACACTTGCGTCGAAATCGCCGACTGCAGATCCCCGTAGCGAAGGCCGCCGACCCGCACTGCGCCGACCCGCGGAATGAAGATGCGACCCTCGGTATCGACCGTGACCGTCAGATTATCCGCTTCGGCCGAGCCGGTCAGGCCGATCACCAAGCGATCACCCGCGTTGATCTTATAGTCCTCGGGAACGGTGGTGTTGGGCGGTGCTGTGAAATCGCGCGCGCTCGGGACCAGCAAATTGGCCCCGAAGCGGCGGATCGGCTTGTCGGCGACTTCCGAGGCGAAGGTCTCGAACTCGTTTGGCACAGCAAGGCGCGCGTTCGTGCGATTGCTCGTCTCGCTAGCGCTCTGCTCGGCATCGCCCTCATCGGAGGTGCGTTGGCCGCTCGCGCGGATTTCGTCGGAGCGATATCTGGAGTCGTCCGGTCGATACGGACGCTGGCTTTGCAGCGTTTGCGTCTGGACTGTCGCCTCGCTCGCGGCGCTGTCCGACGCTGTGCCCGCCTGGTTGGTCGCAGATGCGCCGAAACCCTGCGCGCCGACCGGTGCGAGCGGTATCGCTGCCGCGGCAAGCAATGCCTGCCAACGCCACGCGGTCGCTACCCGCTCCTTGTTTATTACCACTGAATTTCTCTTGCTATGGGTGCGAATGCTCGCGTAACCGCTCACATCAGAACCGTCCGTATGTCAACATTGAAAAGAGCAAATGAAGTATCGTTCTGATATTGATGGATTACGGTCGATCGCTGTACTGAGCGTTATCGCCTATCACTATTTTCCACCCGTTTTGCGTGGAGGATTTATCGGCGTCGATATCTTTTTCGTAATATCGGGTTATCTGATTTCGACAATTATATTCAATGAGCTCGATAAGGACATGTTTTCGATACTAAATTTCTATCGAAGACGCATCAACCGTATATTTCCTACGCTGTCAGTCGTTCTGGTTGTCTCGCTAGCGTTCGGCTGGATCGCGCTTTTTCCCGACGAGTATGCTTCCCTCGGTCGTAATACACTGGCTAGCACCGCTTTTCTCGAAAATATCTTCCTGTGGATGCAAAGCGGATATTTTGACTCGGATTCAGTAAAGAAGCCGCTCCTTCATATTTGGAGCCTCGGCGTCGAAGAACAATTCTACATCATATATCCGCCTATGCTGGTATTGGCGCACCGGTTTCGTATTCTAAATCAGACATTTTTAGTAACCTGCTGCGCTATGTCCTTCGTTGCCAGTATGGTAGCTATTCAATATTCGCAGTCTTTCGACTTCTACTCCCCGCTGACGCGATATTGGGAACTGTCGATCGGCGGCATTTTGGCCTGGCGTGAGCGCGACGTGGCAGCCGGTCGTGCGCCTTTCGCGATCCCGCACGATCGTGAGCCTTTCCTGTTGTCCGCCCTAGGCATCCTCTTAATCTTTGCCGGCTTTTTCTTGCTCGATTCGCGCACGCCCTTCCCCGGCGCGGCCGCATTGCTTCCGGTGCTGGGCGCAGCGCTGATCATTTATGCGGGGCCGCTGGCGTCCCCGAGCCGACTGCTGCTGTCGAACCCGGCGGCGGTGTTCATCGGCAAGATCAGCTATCCGCTGTATCTGTGGCACTGGCCGCTGCTGGCATTTCTCTACATCGTCAACATCGAGAAGCCCGAGCCCCCCGTCAGAGTTACGTTGATCCTCCTTGCTTTCGTCCTGGCGACCGCAACGTGGCTGCTGCTCGAGACGCCGATCCGCAAGCGCCATAACAATGGGCGGACAGCAATCGTGTTGCTGGTCGTGATGGCGGCGATTGGCACATTCGGCTGGGTAATTGCATTGAGCGGCGGCTTCGAGGGGCGACAGGTCAACCGGATCAACGGCGGCGCGGTAATGCGGGCGTCGGGGATCGACAATCCGCCGCTTCCGGTACGCGATTGCACTGTGCCCGAAGCAGTCTCGAAAATGTTTCGCAACTGCATCGAGCAACATGGCGAGCCTGCGCGTTTCATTCTACTGGGCGACAGCAAGGCCGATGCACTGTATCGCGGCCTGATGGCGGCGTCGCGTCCCGGCGGACGCTGGTTGTACTTAGGTGGTGCCGATGCGACCACCTTCGGTGCGCCCGAACCGCTCATTTCGGACAATCCTGCCTGGTCGCACCTACAGCCCCAGTCCCGCGCGGCAGTCGACTATATTACGGGGAATAAGGACATTCGCGTCGTGCTCTACGCCGCGTCCGTGCGCAACATGTACCAGCTCGATGACAAGGGCGGCGCGGCGCGACTCTTCAATGCCTATGATCATCGCTATCTGGCGAAGCTGCACAACAATCCGCTTGCAGCGTCCGCACAGGCTGCGGTGATTGAATCTGTCGGGCGACTGGTCGCTTCTGGAAAGACCGTGGCGCTGCTGGTCGACAATCCTCCGCTGCCGCCGCTTCGCAACTGCAACGGACGCCTGACCGCCTTGAGCGCACTCAACGCGGTGCTGGATCTGCGGCAAGGCGCGACGGACCCCGATTGCCAATATGCGATCGGCAAGTATCGCGCGGATGCTAAGGTCTATTTGGACATGATGGTGGCGGTGAGGGCGAAATTCGGCAACAAGGTCCTCATACTCGACTACAGCGACGTCTATTGCCAGCAAAAGACGGGATATTGCGGAACCACATTATCGGGCAACGCCCTGTATGGCTATACGGATCACATTTCGAGCTACACTGCCAGTGTCATCGGACAGCGTATCAATGAGCAACTTGAGTTTGCTGGCAAGTCTGATACAAAGAGATGATAATCATGGTCTTGAGATGTTGCGCTAGCGCGCTACTGAAGCTTGGCACGTCGTTCGCCCGCACGCCGCAAAGTTTAGACGTCAACTGCTGGCGGGTGCGAGGCGCAGCCGGCGGCTGCTGTATTTACAAAAGCACCGATGTACGACCAGGCGTGGCTTGATCGGTTGTTCGATGCCGGCTGCAGAGTTCATTATCTGTGACTTCGACGACTGGTGACCTGCTTCAAAAGGGATGGCTATCGGCAGTTTGTGCACCTGCTCGAACGGTCAGATTCCTCGCATCGTGCCGCACCCGATGTGCCGAGCATTGTCAGCAACACTCTGCAGGGTCGCCTTCGCACCGGTGAAACGTGGACGCTCGACCAGCGCGAGATCCTTACGCTGACCGGGTTGTCGGCACTGCCTGGTGGTGACCGATTGGACCCTAACGCCGGACTAGTTTTACCGGGTTGACCTCTCGATCCAGGTTTGGGCGCGACAGGCATTTTTCGGTAGAGCGCGGCCTGGCCGCAATCCGGATCCTGAGCGCGCAGTGAGATGGGTGAAAGCGCAAGCGTGGACCATGCGATGGGAAAGGCTTACGAAGGGCTGACGTATAACGGCAAAGCATTCGACGTTTGCGTCCTGCTTGCGTGTGCGATTGTCTGGAAAGAATATCTTCCGACGATCGTCAGGCCTACCGTAGCCCCCAACTTGGACGGTATGACGAACTGTTCGAGCCGACCAATGGCAATGGCAAGGGGAAGGGGGCAGACTGGCGCGCTTCTAGCTCTGTTTGAAAGTCAGGTGAAGTCGAATACAGGGGGTACCCGGGTCGCGGTACCTGGTGCCGACAATCAACGGATTAAATTTCACGCTATTGCGAGATAGGTGAGGTCGATCGGCCGTCCCCCACGGCCATTGTGCAACGACCGTACGATCCACCCTCAGCCGTTATGGCGCTCGCGAGCATGCAATTCCGCCCTTGCAAGGAGAACGTCGAGATCTTCCCGGCTGATATCGAAGCTTTCGTGCATGTCCGCCAGAGCGGCATCGATGTCGCCAGGATGGAAACCGGCAGCCGTCGCCGATGCCGCGATGGCG